>SWCB01008530.1_pt1 | contig 13072 bp, 10 predicted proteins | sample 4692901 | NCBI WGS metagenome assembly SWCB01 (sample SAMN10267276, study PRJNA491770) | bioreactor metagenome | isolation source: DHS bioreactor inoculated with subseafloor sediment | place: Japan: off Shimokita Peninsula | collected 2006-08 | reverse complement strand
ATGCTTGAAGTTGAAACTATATTTAACAGTGGTACACTTAATGGGGGGCAGGTCATACACCTGTTCTTATAGGTCCTTCACCAACAATGTTTTTACCACTTCCAGAAATGATGGTGCTGTGCCCAACTTCAACACCTTTCACATCGGTTATAGCATTAAATTGACCAGTAGTACCGACAAATGGAATCCCTAAATCTCTGGCTCTCGATTTTTGTCCACACAAAATTGAGCTCAAGAATATTAATAATAAAATTGTAATTAGTTTTTTCATAGTGATTCCTTTTTGTAATGAGGCCCAACATAATAATGATTGCCATACATTTAGATCGTATTATATTATTTGTAAGCTTATCATAAAAGAGTAAAATTTCAATTTTAATCGATTTGGGCTTGCTAGGAGTCGCGTATTAGTTGACCATACCCAACTATCTACTTAACGCTGACTTGCTCAGGCTCAACAAAGGAGTCATAAAACAAAGAACAACCCAATCTATTTTACTTGGTAGTAATTAATTTAACTCATATAATCTAAAATATTCATTCTAATTTCTCTGTATTATTTTCTTCTTTCATATCCGAATAAATCTCTATTGCATCCATAACATGTTTTATATATGAATATCCTGGGCCGCCACTCATATAAATAGCTACAGAAGCAGCTTCTAATATTTCTTCTTCAGTTGCTCCACTTTTCATGGCAGCTATAGTATGAAAATAGATACAGTATTCACATCGCGAGGAAACAGCAATGCCTATGGCGATGAACTCCTTCTCTTTGATGCTTAGTTTTCCTTCTGAGTACATTATGGTATCGTGCAAATTATAAAAGTTTGTTGCAATATCAGGGCATTTTTTCTCAAACTTTTCCATAAATTCAGATAGCTCTTGGTAGATGTTATCTTCTTCTTGAGCCAGAACTTGTGTTTTTGGAAGAGTAATTAAGCACACAAGGATCAATATGATTGTAACAAAATTAATCTTTCCCATATTTTCATCTCCTTTTATTATTTCTAAATAGCCTATTTATAATCAAACAGCGACAAAATAGGTTTTTCTACCATTATTTTTCACTCGGTTCTTGTGGAGGTGTAATTATATAACCAAACTGACTTAACATAGTCTCCCTATTGTAATAAATTAATCTTTCAACAAATTTTCCATTGGCTACTCGAATAATACCGACTCCCTCGAATTGCTAAAGCTGCTCCGCTGATATACCCCAGCATATTGTTGCGAGTCAAACATTAATTATGCGTTTCAGACATTACTACTAGAGATTCGCTCTCTCTTGGTTCTCCTAAGTGGAAGGATCCATATGCAAATGACAATCCTATGTGATTTACATATCTACCTGCAAACATAAGATTAAACGAAAACCCAAACATAAGATCCAATACCCTATAATAGAGAGAATTCATTTATTTATATAGTTTTGAAAAAAGTTAACAAAGTAATGAGTAAAGGAATTTCTGTCAGATACTTGAGACCTTGGAGAAGCACGATAGATATGCTAGAGAGAATGTTTCCGACTGGAGTAAAAACGTTTCCCTCAAGGAGGAATATAATTTTATAATTATAAAGTAAGTATTTGAATATTATTTGTCAAGACTTAAATAATAATATTGACTAGATATCATGTCGTGTTATTCTAATACATACTCCACTTAATCATCTCAGCGAAGATGTCTGGTTGATCAGTATAAGGATTACAATGGAATTTTTCGGCGCGATATTTCCTAACTTCCTTTTATCTGTAAAAGTCCCTAAAAATAATAGATATATCAAACTCAGCAAACTTCTCCATCATCCATTCTTCGCGTACTTTATTTTCAAAGCAACATAAAAAGGGTACGGCCTCGCATCGAGATTGGGCAAGGTACTATATTGCTGTAACACGGAAACACCCGGATATGTCGCTGACCAATGTAGTATTAGAATAAGAGTTTTTTCTGGAAATTAGTTTGACTTAGTATTTGAAAAATAGGTTGAATTGTAAGCATGATAAGAAAAGGACAGATTGTCTTAAACCATTATGCAACTTGCTCTTCTTATGAATTTGATGCAGAGATTTGATCTAGAGGTGAATCATGAATATTGGTAGAACACATATTTACTCTTTTTTAATTAGGTTATAAATGAGTATACCGGCCGGGTACCCATAAAAGCACCAAGTCGGCATAGATAATTGAAGTTGATAATCAGAGTCTATCATAAGGACTGCCTCTCTATGGCATTAGAAAAGGTATAGAAAGTATTACTAGCGCAACACCAAATTCTTCCATTATTTAAATAGTGTTTTCTCTATTACACTTCAAGAAATTCCTCAACTATCTCATTCTCCTTTAACTCACTTAACCCGGAAATCATGGGAAGAAGGACTGGTGAAATTGCTCTCGTTATTTGAATAATTAGTTCAAATTTATCTATTTCCTTCTCACTATTATCCTCTAAGTTTAAGTCTTCTCTTAGTAATGCTAAGCCAATAAGAACCATCCCATATTTATATCTAGCTTCTAGTAATTTAACATCAACAAGATTATTCGCTTTCTTTTCAGTCAGCAAATGTATGTTATCAATATTTATATAAAAATCATATCCATTTTCTCCGGAGTCAATTACTTTAAGGCCATAATCCTTTTCAAACTCATATTTTTCCCATTCGTGGCTTCTCACCTCAATTACATTTGGAAGTGCTAACTGTCCATTAGAAGAATTGTTTCCTTTCCCTCTGGAGGGAGGCTTAATTCTAGTACCTTTCCCTTTATCAGAATTCGTACATTTATCATCTACAATAACATGAAAGTCTTCACATATTGGGATTGCTCTTTCTATATCTTCAATAGAGGAATTAAATATGAGTAAATCATTAACCTTTATTTTAGGGGGTAGTTCCACTTGAAGAGTAGCAGTTCCATTCCACAGATTTAATGAGAAGTTTTGAATTTCTTCATCATTTAGTTTTAGGGTAAACTTCCCAGGATCATTATCTCTAACTAAATAATCATTTGCTGCATCTGTTTTATATTTAATTCTGAACTTTTGATTTATTGGACAGTGTTTAGGATTATTGCTAAGGAATTGCTTCTCTAATTTAAAGAATGTTGGAAATCTCTTTCCAGCAAATAATTCTTGAACACCAACATTCTGCAGATTAAATGGATCAGGTAGTCTAATCCCTCGAATGAATAATTTGGATAATGTAGGAGATTTTAAAAGTATCTCTTGTAAAACTTCCGCTAGCGGCCTTGAATCCTCTAATTTTCCTTCTATGTCTTCTCTTCTCCTACGCTCTCTTAATTCTCTTAATCCTCTATGATTCTTTAATAATTCAGCCAATTCCTTTTCAATTTTATTCTTTAGGCTCCCATCTCTGAGTCTATCTCGACTATTCATAAATAGATCTTCCCGCGCTCTACCTTTTATTTCAGAACAGTTAATTATGACAAGAATTGAATTAGCAATGTACCCAAGTTGAACTGCATTACGGGTAAAAAATGACTTGCTCAAGTAACCATGTGCTTGGCCATTTACAGTGAATATCACACCTTCATTTTTTGCGTATGTTTCTCTTTTTTCTTTTCTATTCTCTTTATCTCTTTTAAAAGCAAAAATAGAAATATTCATATTATGGCCATCAATATTAAGATTGCCAGATGTTGGATAACCATCCTCAATGTTCTCTCTTTTATCTTCTTCTAATCTTACAGTTAATCCTGATAGGGTCGTTTCAAAGGAATGAGCAGTATATCCCTTTCTTCTTTCATATAACCTTATTGGTAATGCTAAAACAGGCATTAGAAGTGAAAATCTCAAATTTAAATCCATCATTATATTTGATCTTAATCCAGTACCAATCTGGTACTCGTATAATTTAATAAAAGTACCCCACGATAAAGGTGACCCAAATGCTTCAGGATATTTCCCAGGAATAAGATCAAGTTGCTCAGCATGAAATTTGAGTATTTTATTGTTTGGGGCCAAGTATTTATAACATGAACTCCTCACTGAGTCTTTGGGATCTTCTCTTCTTACAATTGTGATTCCCCAATCATTTTCATTGGAACCACTAAGAAGTTTTGGATTTCTTTTAGATATAATAAGCTGAAGATTCTTTTTCCCACAAAATTGAAATACTCCTGTCCCCCCCATGTTGAACTTTCCCTGCACAAAAGGGATTCTCAATTTATTTGATTTACTTAGTGATAAAATAGTATCTTTCATACTTTCTGGAGTCTGTCCCTCACCCTTATCAATAATAGAAAATGATGGCATTGATTTTTTACCAGACGCTACTAAACATATGTTCTCAGATAATTTCTTTCGTTCTAGAGAGTTCATATTAGTTAGTTTACCGTTTTCAATATTATAAAAACGTTTCATTGCTTCGGAAATTGATTGGGGGGCATCAATATGCTCAGGATTCAATCCCTGCTCATGACACTTTGCTATCATCATCGCATCAACTGAATTGATGAGTTTTTCAACAAGGGCTTGATCAGGTTTACTTTGCTGATTCCCTATAGTATCAAAATTATTTTCCCTTCCTCCATAGTATTTCCAACATTTCTCATCATCCCAATATCCTGCTTCTTTAAGAATATCAATAACATCATCTTCCAAATCAGCCTTTGCTAGTTTCAGACACATTGTTTTAACATTCATGCTTAATTCCTCTTATTTATTTTTTCTTACGATCAATCTCCCTTCTAATCAGTTTGTATATAATTTTATCTTCAACTTCTAATTCGACAATATCATAAATAAGCTTTTTCTTTTTATACTCAATATTTAACTCGTTAAAAAAAACTGTAGTATTCAAATAAAAATAGTTACCAGCTTTATTTACCTTTAAGGCATTATCGTCTTTCTCAGCTGTTAAGACCAAGTAAAGATTATTGTCTCGTTTATCAGCTCTATTTGTCCCGATCTTAACATACTTTTTTTCATTTATTTGCATCTTATCCACGGCGCCACTTGAGAATCCCATATTACCATTTTTGTGCACTGTAAGTTTCACAGTACTTGTAGACGCTGTAGGTTTCCAAAATTCCAATTCCATTTTTCCCCTCGTTTTTATTTGTATGTCCAATATATGTTATTTCTCATGACTTGTCAAGTGTTTTCTTTTTTTATTTATCTTGCGTTACTATTCGTGTTTTTATTTGTGCGCCTAGGTGTGCCATTTGATTAACATAATGAAATAGTTAGTATTCTGCAGTGATTAGTAATTTGGAAACTACTCTCTGTCAGAGAGTTAATTTTTAATAATGATGTGATGTTAAATGAAGTTATTGATAAGTATTCTGAAATTAGTTTTTATATCTAGAATAGATTTGTTAACTAGTAAAGAGAACTATGTACGTATTAGAAATCAGGAAACTTCTTAATCTCCTTCAGTCACTCCTTCACTGTTTCCCTTTTAAAACAAAAAACCCTCATAAGACTAAGTCCTATAAGGGTTTATCCAGTGAGCGCGGGTGGTCTCGAACCACCGACCCTCTGCTTAAAAGGCAGATGCTCTACCACTGAGCTACGCGCCCAAAAATTCGAATCATAAACTTAACAACTTTTCTTTAATATTTCCAATATTTTTTGAGAGAATCTAAAATCATTTCGGTTGTAAATAAAATAATTATTCGTTCGATTATATAGTGAATTACAATAGCTTTAGTAAGTAAACACTTTACAAATAAGATTTTTCCATTAAATTAATAGTGTGAGAATTGCACTAAAAGAATAAAATTTTAATATGACAAAACAACACAGAATACTAATATCCGATGACGATGAAACACTTTGTTATTTATTAAAAGAAGAGCTTGTCAATGAAAATTATTCAGTTGATATAGTTTATGATGGTAAATACGCGATTGAGAAGCTAAAAGAAAAAAATTATGACATTTTACTTTTGGATCTGGAAATGCAATTCGTTTCCGGAGAAAAAGTTCTAAAATATGTCAATGAACATAAACCCCGTCTCCAAGTTATTGTTCTTACTGCACAGTCAGATATGCGAACTGCAATTGAATGTATTAAACTTGGTGCTTACGACTTTATAAATAAGCCCTACGACTTTCAACAACTTCTAATCACAATAGAAAGGTCTTTAAAACACAAAGAATTATTAGAAAAGAACACAATTCTTTCAAAGAAAGTTGAAAATATAAATACGAATAATATTATTGGAAGAAGTAAAAGTATTAGAGAAGTAATACACTTAGCTGAAAGATCCGCCTTCTCAGATTCAAACATCTTACTAGAAGGAGAAACAGGAACAGGCAAGGAGTTGTTCGCTGAATTTATTCATCAACAGAGTCAAAGGAGCAGTAAACCTCTTGTGGCAATAAATTGTGCCTCTCTCCCAGACCAGTTGATGGAAAGTGAATTGTTTGGATATGAAAAAGGAGCTTTTACAGATGCGAAAACTGCTAAACAAGGTCTTGTGGAAATTGCTGATGGCGGGACATTATTCCTAGACGAAGTTGGGGAACTAAGTCTCACTTTACAACCAAAATTGTTACGTTTTTTAGAAAATGGTGAATTCAGACGTATAGGTGGAGTTACAAATTTATCCTCTAATATTAGAATTATTGCTGCAACCAATAGAAATTTAATGGAATTTTCTGATCAAAAAAAATTCAGAAAAGATTTACTATTCAGACTAAATATAATCACACTAACAATTCCGCCTTTAGTAGAACGAGAAAATGATATTTCTATGTTAGCTGATTTCTTTTTGGAAAAAAAGTGTTCTATCCATTCTCCAAAAACATTGTCAACTGAGGCAAGAAGTGAGCTTTTAAACTATGAATTTCCTGGAAATGTGAGAGAGTTAGAACATATTATTGAGCGATCAATTATTTTTGCAGATGGTGATATTATTGAGTTAAAGGACCTAAACCTTCCTAAAATTGATAAACTCTCTGAGTATGAAGATGAAAGTGAAGCCAATATAATGAAATTAGATGATATAGAGCGACTACATATAAGGAAAGCACTAAATAAGAATGAATGGAATAGAGAAAATACGGCAAGAGCATTAGGGATAAGTCAAAAAACGTTATACACCAAGATCAAAAAATATAGTCTTAAGTAAATGGATAAGCCAGATTCAACGTCTAATCTTCATAAAACTTCTCAAAATAGTTTAAGAGTTGTAACTCATGATTTAAACAACTTATTAAATAATGTACTTAGCAGTGTTGAACTTCTTAAAGAATCTGTGAACAAAGATCTCAACTTACAAAATCTTGCAACTCACATTGAACATAATACTCTTTTAGCTTCAGAAATAATTCAACAATTGTCGAGCAAAAATAAAAATATCCAGAACGATAAGTCTAGATTAAATATCCGTAATGTTATTCTTGATGCAATCAAAATATTTGAGAAAAAATCCAAGAACAAAATCAGTATCAAATTCCATGAACCTGATGACAACTATTTTATTTTAGGAAGTCCGACTGATATAAAAAGAATCTTATTAAATCTAATTACAAATGCTGAAGAAGCTGGATTCGGAAATACTGCAATACAAATTTCAGTGGAATCCAAGTCTGATAAAATATTTGGAGAATCTGAGTGCGTTAATATTAGTGTTTCAGATAATGGTCCAGGAATCCCTGAGAAAAGTTTAAACGAAATCTTTAGAAAAGGATATTCAACAAAAAATCAATCATCCGTAAGTGGATTAGGATTATCAATAGTAAAAGATATAATGAATGATCACTCTGGTTATGTTGAAGTCTCATCTCAAATAAATAAAGGAACAACATTTGAGCTTTTCTTTCCAACAAGCAAATCAATTAACGATTTTAAAAAAATGGAGAATAAGAAAGTAATTATTGCTGAAGATGATAAATTTCAACGCGAGGTTCTCAAGGACTTATTAACTTCAATGAAACTTAATGTATTTACTGCATCTGATGGCGTTGAGGCACTAGATTTGTTTATTTCTACCAAACCTGACATATTATTTATTGACGAAAATATGCCGGGTATGACTGGTCTTCAGTGTACAGAAAAAATTAGGGCAATTGATAAATCCTCACAAATAGTTTTGGTTACAGGTTCAAGCCTCGACTCTAATTTTATTGAGGAAAAAGTTACACGAGTTTTAAGAAAACCGTATAATTTTGAAATGGTAAAATCAACATTAAAAGATCTACTCTGAAATTTCTACGCCACTATTAATCGTGAATTCATTCTTCTTCAAGTTATCCAAATAGTCACTAATTTCAATTCTATCTATTTTCAACATTGTATCCATAATGTTCAATATATCTTTCATTGCAGATTCAATAAATTCCACTCTTTTCAAAGCTGAATCTTTTCTAAAATCATTTTGTTCCAGTTCCCTTTTAAGAGCAGTGACTGAGAGATTTATTAAAGTAAGCGGTTGTTTTATTTCGTGATTAGTTTTCTTAACTGTTGCAGAAAAGGTGTCAACCTTTTCAAGTTCTACTACTAATTTATTGGTCTCGGCAAATCTCAAAGCAGCATTAACTCTTGCCAATAATTCAATTTTATTAAATGGCTTTTTTATGTAATCAAAAGCACCGCAATCAAATCCTTTCTGTGTGTCTTCAGATGAATTCAAAGCAGTAACCAGTATAATGGGAATGTGCTGTGTAAATTTATCAGATGAAATCTTTTTGCATGTCTCAAATCCATCAATCCCAGGCATCATTACATCTAGCAATATTAAGTCGGGATGATCCACCTTGGCTTTTTTAATGCCAGATACGCCATCATAAGCCGTTGTAACTATAAATCCATCTCTGTTTAATCTATCTTGCAATAGAAAAACATTTCCTGGTTGATCATCAATAACTAATATCTTTTTTGTTTCCATTACGTAATCGTATCAAATATTTGATTTAGTTTTCTTTCCAATTGAACTGTATTTATTGGTTTCGTAAATAATCCATTGAATCCGTTCTTTTCAATAATTTCTTTGTCGGTAAGCATCGCATAAGCTGTCAAAGCATAGACCTTCAAATTATTGTAAATTTTGTGTTCTCTGATTTTTTTAATGGTTTGGAAGCCATCCATTTTGGGCATCATAATATCTAGCAATACCAGATCAGGTAATTCAACTTTTAGCTTATCCAAACATTCAAATCCATTGGTGGCAAATTCTGGTTGATAACCGAGTGATTCAATAATCTCTCCGATGGTAAATCGAGCATCATCGTTGTCGTCAACAATAAGAACTTTTATTTTACTTCCAATATTTCTATTTGATAGTGAATTATCTGACTGTATCTTCGTATCAGACTTAGTAATTTCCTGATCTGCTTTAAAAATATTGCTATCAAATAATTCTATTCTATCTTTAATAACTTTTAATACATCCAATGGATGAAACTGATTTTGCAATGTGGTTTCAAAAATACTATTGTTGAGCAATTTTTGTTCACTCATTTGATCAATTCTATGAATAAATGCCAATACGGGTATACTCTTGCAGAATAAGTCATTATATATCTCTGCTAAGGTTTTAACTGATTCGATTTTGGAATCAAACAAATCAATTATGATCAAATCGGGATCATATCTTTTGATGTCATCTATTACCGCACTCTTACCATTATGATGATAAATTTTAAGTTCATCAACTATTAATCCATCTTCAACTATATTAAAAGACTCATCATTCATTATGAATAAAATCTTTCGTAACTTAATACTTTGCTGCTCTTCTATTTGCTCAACAGCCCTATGAATGCTATGTCTATCTATACTTTCGGGATAGTATTTATATATATTTAATCCTAGTCCACAATTGGCTTCTTCATCCATATTTACAATAATAACTGGGGTATTTGATATTATTGGGATTGATTTAATATCTACTAATAAGTTCCATCCAGTATTTTGCTTTAATAATATATCTAGGATAATAATATCGGGTCTTGTTTCTTCAATAAAAGATATATCTATCTGATAAGAGCTTTTAACTTCTACTTCAATACTATGTGATTTAAGATAATCGCTGATCAGGTTTATAGAGTCATGACCATCTGAAATTATAAGTGCCTTTAGTATATGTTTCGGTATTAACTTTTCTTTATGTTTTAAATGTTTTTCAATCTCTAAATTGACAACATCTGGTAATTTAACAGTGAAAACAGAACCTTGCTCAACGGCGTTCGAAACTACTATTGTACCACCTAGTAGCTCAGAATATCTTTTACAAATAGCCAAACCCAAACCAGTTCCACTAAATTTTCGATTTAGGCTTGCGTCTACTTGCCTGAATTCATCAAAAATAATTTTCCTGTCTTCTTGGGATATACCAGGGCCTGTATCTTCAACTATAATGTTTAAACTTGAACCTTCAATATTCAGCTCCAATTTAACAAATCCATTCTTTGTAAATTTAGATGCATTTCCTATTAGATTGTAAATTATCTGCTCAACTTTTTTAACATCTGTTTCTAGCTCAAAATCTAAACTTTCAGGCACTTTAACAATAAAAGCAATATCTCTTTCAAAGAAGAGCGGATTGATAAATGAAGTTACTTCGTTCACCAATTCACTTAATTTTAATTTTGATTTCTTTATTCCTGTGTTGCCTGATTCAAGTTTTGAGTATTCTAATATATTCTCTATAAGTGTTAATAATTTTTTTCCGTTTCTTAGAACTACATTTAGTCGTTCTTTAGTCCTAGTAGGTGTTGAGCCATCTTTCAATATAAGTTCAGTTAATCCCAAAATTGCATTTTGTGGGGTCCTCAATTCATGCGACATATTTGCTAGGAATTGCGACTTAATTTTTTCAGATTCAATAGCCTTGGATGTCTGAATTTCTAACTCTTTACTACCCCTTTTTAACTTTTCATGTAGTTTAATTAACTCTTCATTCTTTTCAGTAATCTGTATATTTTGTTCTTGATAAGCCTTATTGAGATTCTGTAATTCCTCAACCAAAGATTGTAGCTCGGACAGGGCTTTACCATTTGCTAATCCAATTGCCAATTGATCTCCAATTTTATTAAGATAGCTCTTAATATCATTAGTTGGTTTATTAACGGAAGCTAATTCCAATATTGCAATTATTTCATTATTATAAAATATTGGGAGGACAAATAGATAACTTATTTTTAGTTGGGTAATTCCTGTTTTAAGTATTGGATGATTTTCTTCAAAATAGATTTCAACTATTTCTCTATTGTCTTTGGCTTTGTTATAGAAACTGGCTTCTTCACATAGACTTCTCTTTTTATTTGGCAATCCTAATACCGCAATCGGTATTAGTTCATTATCTTCATATAAGTAAAAAGCTCCAACGTCAACATTTGTTGAATTAATAATTTTTTGCAATGTTGCATTACCAATTTTTTCAAGAGAGGGATTCTGATTTATTAATGAAATAAATTCAGAATACTCTTTCTCGGCTAAATCCCTTTTTTCAATTTCATCCAACATATTGTTAAAGGCAATTCCAAGTTTCCCAATTTCATCTTTTGAAATAATCTTTACATGTTCCCCTACTTCTCCAACAACAAGATTATTAACTCCATCATTTATAAATTCTAACTGCTTTCTAAATTTTGTGGTAAATAGAAACAAAAATATTATTGTTAAGAAAATACCAGAGATTACTATTACAGCAGTTACCAGATTCATTGTATTCTTAAAATCCGCCGCCTCTCGGGATATACTAAATATTACAAAATCCAATTCTTGATTTGAAACAACTGAGGATTTTGGAGAAAAGTGAGTAGCAGAAAAATCGATATCATCAATAGTCTCCTGAATTAATTCGAAATTATTTTTTGTTCGTAATTCCCTTGTTACTCTACTCAAGTACGGAAGATAATACTGGTTTTCTTGATCATTAGTGAAATTTGAAACCACATTCCCTTCTACCAATGCTACTTCCGCCCTAATTTTTTCAGACAATGTTTTAATTACTTTTGAATCAATCAGTATTCCATAATAAATATCTTTTTCAGAATCCTTTGCTCTTCTTGTTACTAAATTAGTATTATACTTTAAAAATTCTCTCATTGAAGAAACGTTAGTATAAATGTTTACATTGCTTTTAATTTTAAAACTTTTTCTAATTACTAATGAATCGCTATTTGTTTCAAATATAAAATCCAAGTGACTATTGTCATGAATTTTACCGGATGGTCTTACAACTTGCTGATATTCTTCATCGATATTCTCGATAAGGTCCTGAAATGCAAAAATAAAATCATTTGCTGAATTTACTAAGGCTTTAGATTGTTGTGATTGTAATAATTGTTGTGTAAGGGTGTGATAAATGAATGCAGATGCCACTGAAACGAGGGTAATTATAGTAAAGGTTAGAAGAAATAACTTAGCATTTATTTTCATTTTTTTTCAAGTTATTCTAATTGAATATCACAATTGAAAGGAATTAGTAAGTATAATCATAAATCAATCACCTAACTAACATATGATAGTTAGGTGATTTTCCGAATCAATAAAAATGGTCTAACTATTTATCTTCCATCCCTTTTATATTGTCATCTCTAAACGGCTTTAACTTATACTTTTTTAAATCCGCATGATCTTCAATAATTTGTCGATCAATTTGGTTCTCTTGCTTTTGCGCGACTCTTTCCTTAATAGTCGGTACTAGTTCTGCCTGTAATAATATTATTACTTCTTTTTTGGATATTTGTTTCTTATCATATCCGGTTAAATATCTAAGGCCAAATACCCACCAAGGTAAATCTTTGAGTATTGGGATACCTTGACGAATATTGATTTCTTCATTGATAAATAAACCACCGATAACTTTTTCTTCCCCTGATACCATTAATAAATCTGTAGTGACAAGTGTTTTCTTAATTTCCGTTGTAATTTCACCAGGTATTGCAGAACTTCTTTCGGCACTAACTTTCAATAAGATGTAATCTTGGTTATCTTCGTTATAAATAAATGGGGTTACATCAACTATAGTACCCGTAGAGTAGAATACATCAATTACATTTCCGGCAAAATCTCTTTGCTTGATAGAGATATCCGATCCAATTTGAATTTTACCTTTCATTTTATCACGAACTGTCACTTTAGGCCTAGCTATAACTTC
>SWCB01004854.1_pt1 | contig 13115 bp, 10 predicted proteins | sample 4692901 | NCBI WGS metagenome assembly SWCB01 (sample SAMN10267276, study PRJNA491770) | bioreactor metagenome | isolation source: DHS bioreactor inoculated with subseafloor sediment | place: Japan: off Shimokita Peninsula | collected 2006-08 | reverse complement strand
GTCTTTGTTGAGGGGCGTGAACGGGCGGACCTCGACTCGGATGCCATGCTGGTCCGGGCGCTCATGCACGCGATACAGGAAATCGGCGAAGCGGCGGCGAGGGTGGGCGACGCCGGGCGCAGCCGTGCTCCGGATCTCCCTTGGAAGCAGATCGTGGCCATGCGCCACATCCTGGTTCATGTGTACTGGGGAGTTGACCGCGACCGCCTGTGGAAGACCGCCGAGGAAGACATTCCGGTGCTAATCGCAGAGCTGCGAGCGGCGACGATCGGCTGGCCGTTACCGGGCTGACTCGCTCGTCCTTGAGCCGCTCCCCCACCCCCTTTCCCGCCCCGCCACTCTGTTACAATGCCCACCCTTTGTCCGGGGTTCTTAGCCTCGGCTGCGCACCGCTCTATGGCTGCTTGGAGGAAACCGATGCAGACCCAGTTGATCGAATGCGTCCCCAACTTCAGCGAAGGTCGGGACATGGGCGTCATCAAGCAGATCACCGATGAAATCGAAGCCGTCGAAGGCGTCAAGCTGCTCGATGTCGACCCCGGGGCGGCGACCAACCGCACGGTCGTCACCTTCGTCGGCGAGCCCGAGCCGGTCCTGGAAGCGGCGGTGCGCGCCGGGCGGATGGCCGCCAAGCTCATCGACATGGCCAGGCACACCGGGGCCCACCCGCGCTTCGGCATGATGGATGTCTGCCCGCTCATCCCCGTCTCCAATATCACCATGGAGGAGACCGCGAAGTGGGCTCACAAGCTCGCCCAGCGCCTGGCCGAGGAAGTCGGCCTGACCATCTACTGCTACGAGCACGCTGCCTTGAAGCCCGAGCGCAAGAACCTCGCCTTCGTGCGGGCCGGGGAGTACGAGGCTCTTCCCGAGCGACTGACCAAGCCGGAGAACGCCCCCGACTTCGGACCGGCGAAGTTCAACGCCCGCTGCGGCGCCACGGCGGTCGGCGCCCGCGAATTCCTCGTGGCTTACAACTTCAACCTGAACACGACCTCCGTCCGGCGGGCCAACGCCGTCGCTTTCGACGTGCGCGAAAAGGGCCGACCCGCCAAGGATCCCAAGACCGGCAAGACGATGAAGGACGGCAAGGGCGAGACCGTTTGGCAGCCCGGGACCTGCCCTTCCACCAAGGCGATCGGCTGGTTCATCGAGGAGTACGGCATCGCCCAGATCTCCATGAACCTCACCAACATCACCATCACGCCCGTGCATGTCGCGTTTGACGAAGTCTGCACGAGCGCCACGGCGCGCGGCCTGCGGGTGACGGGGTCGGAACTGGTCGGCTTGATCCCGCTGGGGGCGATGCTTGACGCGGGGCGGTACTTCCTCAAGAAGCAGCGGCGTTCGACGGGCGTGTCGGACAAGGAACTGATCAAGATCGCGGTGAAGTCGCTGGGGCTGGACGATCTCTACGAGTTTAGGCCCGAAGAGAAGATCATCGAGTACGCCATCGCTGCCGACGATGCGACGAAGAAGCTGGTGGATCTGTCACTGACCGGATTCGTCGAGGAAACAGCCTCCGAATCACCCGCGCCCGGCGGTGGATCGATTTCGGCCTACGTCGGTTCGCTGGGCGCTGCCTTGGCGACGATGGTCGCCAACCTGTCCTCGCACAAGAAGTCGATGGAGAGCCGCTGGCAGTTCTTCTCCGACTGGGCGGACAAGGGCAAGGCCTTGCACGACGAACTGAACGCCTTGGTTGATGAAGACACCAACGCCTTCAACAAGATCATCGACGCCGCCCGCATGCCGGATGGGTCCGCCGAGGAGAAGCAGGCGAAGGCGGCGGCCCAGGTGGAGGCGACGAAGTACGCCATCCTGGTGCCCTTCCGCGTCATGGAGCGCTCGCTGGCCGCCTTCGACGTGATCGAAGCGATGGCGGCGGAGGGCAACCCCGCCTCCGTCTCCGATGCCGGCGTCGGCGCGCTCTGCGCTCGCACGGCGGTGATGGGCGCGTTCCTCAATGTTCGCATCAACTGCAAGGATCTCGAGGACAAGGCCTGGGTGGATGACATCCTCGCCCGGGGCGCCAAGATTCAGGAGGGGGCGATCGCTCGGGAGAGGTTGGTTCTGGGCATCGTCGAGACGAAGCTCTAAGAGATGAAGGGCGAGGCGACATGAAGACGCTCACCGCAGCCGAACAAGCCAAGCTCATCGACGGCGCCAGCCTTGCCAAGCGCCTGCTCGCCGGGGCGGCGGAGAAGGTGGCGCACATCAAGAACGCGGTGGGCGTCACCCCGTCGCTGGCCACGATTCTCGTCGGCGACGACCCGGCCTCCGTTACGTATACGCGCATGAAGCGCAAGCGCTGCAAGGACGCCGGCATGGCGCCGCGGCGCATCGAGTTTCCCGCCGGCATCACCACCCAGGAGCTCGAGCAAGCTATCCGCAAGCTCGCGGAAGACGAAACGGTGCACGGCATCTTGCTGCAACATCCCGTTCCCAAGCCCATCGATCGGCGAACGGTGTTTGAAGCGATCCCGGTCGAAAAGGATGTGGACGGCGTCACTTCCGCCGCCATCGGACGCCTCATCCTGGGCCTGCCCGCCTACGCGCCCTGCACGCCCAAGGGCATCATGCACCTTTTGCAGGCGTACGATGTCGAGCTGCGCGGAGCGGAAGCGATCGTCATCGGTCGCAGCCCCATCCTGGGTCGGCCCATGGCTTCCATGCTCATTAACAGTCACGCCACGGTGACACTCTGCCACAGCCACACGCGGGCCCTGGCGACGCTGGTAAGGCGGGCGGACATCGTCATCGCCGCTGTGGGCAAGCCGAAGTTTATTAAGGGCGCCTGGATCAAGCCGGGTGCGGTGGTGATTGACGCGGGGTACAACGTGGGCATCATCGGCGATGTCGATTTTGAAGGCGCCATCGAGCGGGCCTCGCTCATCACCCCGGTGCCGGGCGGTGTGGGGCCGATGACCATCGCGACGCTGATCGACCAGACCGCGGACGCGGCGGCAGCGCAGTTGGGCGTCGACATTTAGCGGCGGGGTTTAGCCCGAGTGTTGCCGGCCGTACCGCGTTCCGCTCGGGGCAAGCCCGCGCCGCTAAATGGGGTGGTATGGCGTGACAAACGACCAGTCCTGTTTCGGCTTGCCTTCCTTCACTGGGTTCTGTTCAACGTAGGCGATGGCGTGCTGAAGCGCCTCATCCGTCGAAAGAAAGACGACCCAGCCTCGATTCGCCCACGGGGAGTGGTCGGCACCGAAGCGCTGCATGGGATTGACACCATGCGTGTTCATCCGCCGCGTCGCCCGCGCTTTGAAGTGCCCGATGATCTTCTTGGCGTCGCGGTCGTGGCGGGCCAGGACCAGATGCACATGCTCCGGCAGGATGGCGCAGGCGTGGATGATGTAGCCGGCGTCCTCGCAGGCATCGGCGAAGCCGTAGCCGATCGCTGCGGCGGCCTTGCCGTCGAAATGCACCGGCGGGTACTTGAGCAGTTCCTTCGCGTCCTCACGCTCGCTGCGCACGTGTGGCGCGGCGGCGAGCGAAGCACGAGTGTTTGTTGTGGTTGCCTTGCCGAAGCGAAGTAGTTCCCAGCTGCGCACGCAGTCCGACCACGAGCCCCGCGGATCGTTGGGGAGCCAGAACCCATAGGCGGTGAAGATAAGATGCAGCCCCAGTACCATGAGGGACATGATACAGAGTTATTTAGCGGCGGGGTTTACCCCGCGCTTAACTCAGCAACCACCGTTGAACGCGGGGTAAACCCACGCCGCTAAATGGGTGCAACGCCAACTCGAGCGCATCAATGCACGTTGATCGGCGGCAGATCCGTGAAATCACGCGCGAGCTGCAGCGGACCGATCTCCGCTTCCACCGCTTCCAGGATCGCGTTCGACTCGATCAGCTCACAAATCGCGGCGATGTCGGGATACAAGACGCGATCGTCGACCAAGGCCGGCACCTTCTCGCGAATCAAACGATACGCAACGCCCGTGCCCTTGCCGGGCTTGCGTCCCTCGTGAAACTCCATCGCCTGGGCGGCGGACATCATCTCGATCGCCAACACGTTGCGGACGTTCTTCAAGATCTCCGTGCACTTGCGCACCGCGATCGGGCCCATGCTCACGTGGTCTTCCTGGTCTGCGGAGACGCTGATCGAGTCAACGGACGCCGGGTGGGAGAGGACCTTGTTCTCGCTGACGAGAGCCGCGGCGGTGTACTGGGCGACCATGAGCCCGGAGTTCAGCCCCTTGCCCTCGACGAGGAAGTCAGGCAAGCCCGACAACACGGGATTGAGCAGGCGATTCGTGTGCCGCTCCGAAAGGTTGGCGACTTCCGACATGGCGATGCAGAGGAAGTCGATGACCATGCCCACGCCCTGGCCGTGGAAGTTACCCGCCGCGTAGTACTCGCCGGTGTCAGCGAAGAAGAGCGGGTTGTCGGCGGCGGAGTTCATCTCCGTGGTGATGACCTTGCGCACGTGCTCTAGCGTTTCATAGCTGGGGCCGAGGATCTGCGGGGTGCAGCGCATGGAGTAGCCATCCTGCACCTTGCCGGTCTGGTTGGCCATGATCTCGCTGCCCGTGAAGAGGCGCAGCAGGTTCGCCGCCACCACGTTCTGCCCGGCATGCGGGCGAGCGCGATGCACCGGCGGGTGGTAGGGACGTTCAACAGCCCGCAAGGCGTCGAGGGCCATAGCGCTCGCAATCGCGGCGTTCTTGAGGACGTCTTCCGCATCGTGCACCAGCAAGGCCGACCCCGCCGTCATGATCTGCGAGCCGTTGATCAGGCCCAGGCCTTCCTTGTAGGTCAGGTCGGTCGGCTCAACGCCGGCCCGGCGCATGGCTTCAGCGCCGGTGAGCAGTTCACCCTGGTAGAACGCCCGTCCCTCGCCGATGGCGACTTCCGCGAACTGCGACAAGGGCGACAGATCGCCGCTCGTGCCCAGGGAGCCCTTCTCGTTGATGAAGGGAATGACACCCTTGTTGATCATATTGACGACGGTGTTGATGAGCTTGAGACGAACGCCAGAGTAGCCCTTGGCGAGCGTGTTGGCCCGCAGGGTCATGCCGGCCCGGACGACATCTTCGGGCTGCGGATCGCCGACGCCGGCGGAGTGGCTGTAGACGATGCGTCGCTGCAGCTCGGCGCTCTGTTCCGGGGAGATGCGGATGCGGGCGAACTCGCCGATGCCGGTGGTGACGCCGTAAATGGCGACGCCCTCCGCAATGCTCTTTTCGATGAGATCCCGGGAGGCGAGCATGGCCTCTTGGGCCGAGTCGGCGATGGCGACGGTGGCCCCCTTCCGCGCGACCTCGACGACCTGCTCAATGCTCAGTGAGTTCCCGTCAAGCACGACTTGCATGGCCAGCCTTCCTTTCCCGGATTGGTGCGGATCGTCAGGATAGCACCGCGCCATTGGAGCGAGTAGGGCTGGGGCGAGCCGGCCTGGGGGAATCTGGACGATGGCGGAAGCCGTCCGGGAATTCGCCCCCCGCCGCAGCTATGCTGGGGTCGCTATGGATACGCGCCCGGACATCCCGTTCGAGATTGTCAGCGACTTCAACCCGGCCGGCGATCAACCCGCCGCCATCGAGAAGCTGGCCGAGCGCCTGCGCGATGGCGAGCGCTCGGTCTGCCTGCTGGGCGCGACGGGCACGGGCAAGACCTTCACCATGGCGCACCTCATTCAGGCCCTGCAGCGCCCCACCCTGATCATCAGCCACAACAAGACCCTCGCCGCCCAACTCTACGAGGAGATGCGGGCCCTCTTCCCCGGCAACGCGGTGTCGTACTTCGTCTCCTACTACGACTACTACCAGCCCGAGGCCTACATCCCGCAGCGGGATATCTACATCGAGAAGGACGCCTCGCGCAACGACGAGTTGGATCAGTTGCGCTTGTCGGCCACCAGCAACCTGCTCTCGCGCAAGGACACCATCGTCGTCGCTTCCGTCTCCTGCATCTTCGGCCTGGGATCGCCTCTGGAGTTCGGCAAGAAGGTGCTGTCGCTTTCCAAGGGACTGACCATCGAACGCCGGGCCCTCTTCGAATCGCTGGCGCAGATGCAGTACGAACGCAGCGAATTCGAGTTCAAACGGGCCACCTTTCGCGTGCGCGGCGATGTCATCGACATCTACCCCGCCCACGAAGACTACGCCGTCCGCATCGAACTCTTTGGCGATGAGATCGAAACGCTGCAACTGATCGATCCTGTGTCCGGGGAACTGCTCGCCCAGGAATCGCAGATCTTCATCTTCCCGGCGGTGCATTACGTCTTGCCTGAGGACACCATGGAGCGGGCGGTCGCCGACATCAAGGAGGAGCTCGACAAGCAGGTGCTGCATCTGCGCAGCCAGGGCAAGCTGCTCGAGGCGCAGCGCCTCATCGCCCGCACCAAGTACGACATGGAGATGATCGAAGAGGTCGGCTACTGCTCGGGGATCGAGAACTACTCGCGCTTCTTCGATGGCAGGAAGCCGGGCGAACGACCGTTCACGCTGCTCGATTACTTCTGGCACGGCGTGCAACTGCGGGCTGAGCAGGGAAGTCTGGAAGACACTCGTGGGGGTTGGCTCCTGGTCATCGACGAATCGCACGTCACGCTCCCGCAGGTCCGGGCCATGTTCAACGGCGACCGGGCCCGCAAGACGGTCCTCGTCGATCACGGCTTCCGCCTGCCCTCCGCCCTCGACAATCGCCCGCTGCGGTTTGAGGAGTTCATGGAGGTCATTCCCCAGGCGATCTTCGCTTCCGCGACGCCGGGGCCCTACGAGTTGGAGCAGACCGGCGGCGAAGTGGTCGAGCAGATCATTCGGCCCACGGGCCTGGTCGATCCCGCGATCGAGATCAAGCCGGCCCAGACGCAGGTGCAGGATCTGATGGAAGCCTGCGCCGAGCGCGTCGGCCAGGGCGATCGCGTCTTGGTGACCGCTTTGACGAAGCGCCTCTGCGAGGACTTGACTGCGTTTCTCAGTGACAAGGGCATGCGCGTGCGCTACCTGCACAGCGACATCGAGACGCTCGAGCGCGTGGAGATCCTGACGGCGCTGCGCGAGGGCGAGTTCGACGTGCTGGTGGGCGTAAACCTGCTGCGTGAAGGGCTCGACCTGCCGGAGGTCTCGCTCGTCTGCATTCTGGATGCGGACAAGCAGGGCTTCCTGCGCAGCGCCACCTCATTGATTCAGCAGATCGGCCGGGCGGCGCGCAACGTCTCTTCGAAGGTGATTCTCTACGCCGACAAGGTGACGCCGGCCATGCAGCAGGCGATCGATGAGACGGACCGACGGCGAACGATCCAACTGAAATACAACCAGGAGAATGGCATCACCCCCGCCACGGTGCAGAAGGCGATTCGACGGGGCATCGAGCGCGAGCTCTCCGGCCGGCGCACCGCCCGCGAGGTGGTGGGGCTGAGCGAGGAGCAGTTCGAGCGCGAGGAGCTCTTGCGGCAGCTGGAGGGGGAGATGTTTGCAGCCTCCGACGCCTTGGAGTTCGAGAAGGCAGCGACGCTCCGCGATCAACTGAGGAAGCTCAAGGACGACCCCCGGCTGCGAGCGAGAACGAAGCTCCGCCGCAGCGAACTCGCTGACCCAGGCGCCGACCAGCCGACACCGGGCGTGCCGGGGCCGAAGAAGAAACGCAAGCGCCGCAGCGCTAGATAGTGGGTTCTATTTGGCGGCGCGGGCTTGCCCCACGCTTGGCCAGGCGTACCAGGTCCCGCTCGGGGCAAGCCCGCGCCGCTAAATAAGGGGGGTGTCGTCGGTGCGGTTGAGAGTGGTAGACTTCCGCTATGAAACGCGAAACGCATACCGCTGACTACGTCATTCGCAATGCACGCATCCTGACGCTGGCGGGCGGCGAAGCGCCTCGGCGCGGGGCGGAGATGGCCGATCTTGGCGTCGTCGAGCGCGGCGATGTGGCGATCCGCGAGGGCGACATCCTGACGGTCGGCCCCGACCTCGACCTGCGCGGCGTGCATGAGATCGACGCCGCCGGTCGCGTGCTCATGCCCGGCCTGGTCGACTGCCACACGCATGCCTGCTGGGCCGGGGTGCGCTACGACGAACTCGACCGTCTCGGACGCGGCGAAAGCTACCTTGACATCCTCGCCTCGGGGGGCGGCATCATGGCCAGCGTGCGCTCTGTCCGCGCTGCCGAAGTTGACGAACTGGCGGAACTCACCGCGGCCCGTTTCCAGCGCATGCGCCGCCTTGGGGCCACGACGATTGAATGCAAGTCGGGTTACGGTCTGAGCACCGAGGCGGAGGTGAAGATGCTGACGGCGATCGGGCTGGCGGCGCGGCAGGCGTGCCTGCGCATCGTCCCCACTGCTCTCATCGCCCACGCCATCGACACCGCCAACCCCCACTTCATCAGCGAGACAATCGAGGAGACCGTGCACGCGGTCGCCGAGGCGTTTCCCGGCATCTGCCTGGACGCCTACTGCGAGAAGGGCGCCTGGAGCCTCAACGATTGCCGGCGCCTGTTCAACAAGGGAATCGAACTGGGCCTGCCCTTCCGGGTGCATGCGGACCAGTTCAATGACCTGGGCATGATCGATCTCGCCATCGAGATGGGCGCCTGGAGCGTCGATCACCTGGAAGCGAGCACGGATCAGGGGCTCAAGCGCCTGGCCAACAGCGACACCATGGGCGTCATGCTGCCCGTCAGCGCCTTTCACCTGGGCGACAGCTACGCCAAGGGTCGGCGCTTCATTGATCTCGGCGGGGCGCTCGCCATCGCCACGAACCTCAACCCGGGCACGGGGCCCTCGCCTTCCCTGCCATTTGCCTTGTCGCTGGCGGTGAAGTTCAACAAGCTGAGCCCGGCGGAGGCGATCACGGCGGGCACGATCAACGCTGCGGCGGTTCTGCATCTCGATGATGAGATCGGTTCGATCGAGCCGGGCAAGCGAGCGGACCTGCTGCTGCTGAGCGTCACCGACGAACGAGCCCTGGTGTACGAGGTGGCGGGCGATCCGGTGGACACGGTGTTCGTTTCGGGCGAACCGATAGGGCGGTGACGATCGCGCTGCGCACCGGATCTTATTTAGCGGCGGGGTTCACCCCGAGTGTTGCCAGGCGTACCGGACTTCGCTCGGGGTAAACCCCGACGCTAAATGGGGGGATGGTGTTTCGCATGGGAATCAGCGCACGAAAAAGCGCGGGCCGGGCCCGCGCTTGTGGTGGCGAACTCTGGATGGCGGATCAGGCTACCGCATCGTCGGTCGACTCCGGTTCGGCGGTGATCTGTTCCGCCTTGTAGCCGCCGCGAGCCTTGTCGCGGATGAAGAGCACGCCGAAGACCACGATGAGAATGATGGCGAAGGGGGCCACGTAGCGGAACGACATCCGCCCGCCGTAGTTGTCAGCGCTGCCCAGCAGGCCGCCCAGCTCCTCGACCACCGGCTTGGTGGATTCCGCGCCGGGGTTGTTGTTGATCGCGGAGCGCATGGCGTTAGCCGTCTCGATCTCGGGAAGGGTGTTGTCAATCCTGGCCTTGGCCAGCAGGGCAGTCACCGTCTCCACCGCGCCCATCACTTCTTCGCGATGCGTATCCGGGAGGTCCGCTGCCGCCGGCGGGTAGGTCTCGACGACCTGATCCAGGGCCGCCACCGTCTGCTCATAGTCCAACTGCCCGTGGAGGTAGCTGTCGGCCAGGCGACCCATGAGAGGCGTCGTCACCACGCCGACCATGAGCATGCCCATGCCGCCCACGAGCGCCAAGCCCAGGGAGCCGCTGCGAGGGACGCGCTCGGAGACCACGCCCAGCATCGTGGGCCAGAAGTAGCAGACGCCGAGGGCGAAGACCGTCGCTGACAGGAAGGCCATGGTTGGGGTGGTGGCGAAGCTGAACCAATACAGGCCGATGCCGCCGAGAATCGCGGAGATGACGAGCATGCCGGTAGGCGACAGACGATGCACGACCGGCCCGGCGAAGAAGCGCAGGATCGCCATGAGGCCGTTGATGTAAGCCAGCACCAGGATGCCCGCGATGCCGCCCGCCTCCAGCACGGCCGGAATCCAGCGGCCGGGCCCCAGCTCCAGCGACGCCGTGATGCACATGCAGGCCAGGAGAACGAGGAAGAGTGGGCTGAGGAGCGCCCCGCGCACCATGCCGCCGAAGCTGATGCCGGATTGGACACGCTCGGTCGCCGGGAACTTCTGGGCGGTGAAGAGAACACTGTAGATGACGGTGGGGATGAGGATGAGGCCCAGCTTGAGCTGCCAGGGAGCCACGGGGCAGGCGCCCATATCGATCTTGTTGATGAGGAAGGAGAGCACCCCGCCGATGACGATGCCCCCGGGGAACCAGACGTGGAACTGGTTCAGCTTCTTGGTCTTCTGGTCGGGATAGACGGTGGCGATGAGCGGATTGCAGACCGCCTCCACCGTGCCGTTGCCCAGCGACAAGACCAGGGCGCCGCCGAAGAGCATCCAGTAGGCGGAGTCTCCGGCACTGCCCGCGAAGATCATGAGCAACGGCCCGAGGAGGTGGCACACCCCGGCGAAGCGCATCAGGTTCTTCATGCCCAGGACGTCGACGAACGGACCGAGCACGAAGATGGAAACGGTGAAGCCCCAGATCGCGGCCCCCCCGATGTAGCCGACCTGCTCGTTGCTGAGCACAAACTCCTGCTTGAGCGCCCCCATGATGGCGCCGATCACGGCGAAGCAAACCGAAGTCGATATCAAGGCGAAACAACTGCCCACAAACAGGCGAGACTTGTTCATGCCGGTCTTCCTTTGCCAGGGGGTGCTGCGGGTGCGGACCAAGTGCGAACGCAGCCCGAACGTAAACCGGACTCTGCGCGGTGTCAATCCTGACGGTGTGAGAAGGGAACTTCTCTGCCTCATCTCCAGTGCGTCCTTGGCAGGGAACACCTCTCACCTTCCCCGCCGCGCTTCCCTCCCTCGGGCATCTCGCTTACGATCCAGCCATGACCGAAGCCGACGCCAAAGCCGCCCGCACCGCCGCCGAGAAGGTCGTCGAGGTGCACGAACACCTGACGGACTTTCTGCGGGCCGGGCAGCGCCTGGCCGAGATCGATCGCTACGTGGCGGAGGTCTTGCACAAGCTGGGCTGCAAGTCGGCCTTCCTGCACTACAAGGTGCCGCGCCTGCCCGCCTTCCCCTCGCACGCCTGCCTCAGCGTCAACGACTGCGTGGTGCACGGCACCGCCGCCTACTACCGCGAGCCCCTGAAGCCCGGTGATGTGATCTCCATCGACATCGGCGTGAAGTTCCAGGGCTGGATCGGCGACGCCGCCTGGACCTACGCCGTCGAGCACGCCAGCGACGAGGCCACCCGCCTCATGGAAGCCGGCAAGGAATCGCTCCGCCTCGGCTGCGAGCAACTGCGGCCGCACCGCTCCTTCATGGAGTGGGCCAAGGCCGTTCAGAATCATGTCGAGGTGGACTGCGGCTTTCATTGCATCCGCGGCCTTGGGGGGCACGGCTACGGTCGCAAGCTGCACGGCCCACCCTTCATCTCCAACGTCGTCCCCGACCATCCGCACGAGTGGCCCGACGCCTGGGGGCAAAGCGCAACCCGGTCTGCTCATTGCGGTCGAGCCGATGCTCGGCGTAGGGACCGGCCACACCGCCCAGGATCCACGGCAGTGGCCCATCTTCACGGCGGACGGCTCGCTGAGTTGCCACTACGAACATGATGTTCTGATAACCAACGATGGTGCAGATATCCTTACCTCGGGGCTGACGCAACTCCCTGATATCGTGGGCACGAGCAGCGCCGTTTGATCGCTGATCTACATAGGTCTCTCGATCCCCGGCAACGAACGCGGTGTCTGGCGACCTAAGCGCTGAGACTGTTTCGCAATCACCCAGAAACACGAGTTTCACTGCTGCATTCGCGACGTCTTCGTCCGCGGGGCGCGGTAGAATCGTTGGGTTCGATTCCAGTCGAGGGAGTTCGCCAATGAGAATCGCCGTCCCTGTCAAAGATGGGAAGTTTTCGCCGCATTTCGGTCGGAGCGACAGCTTCGATCTGTTCGTCATCGATCGTTCGGGCGCTGACGTCGCCGCCAAAGAGCACCGGCCGCTGGTGCCGGGCGCCGATTGCCACGACTTTGCCAACTGCCTCGCCGACCTGGGCGTTGAGCTCATCATCGTCGGCGGCATCGGAGCGGGGGCGCTGGCCAAGCTCGAAGAGAATGGCATCGAGGCCGTCGTCGGGGCTGCCGAAGCGGAGACCGCCAGCATTGTCGCCGACTATCTCGGCGGGCACTTGGAGTTGAACCCGAACGGCTGTGAGCACGAGAACAGCGGTGCGCAGCAAAGCCACTGTGCCGAGCACCAGAACTGAGCACGGTCGCGCCGCGAAGGAGGCACCATGCGCCTCGCCGTCCCCATTACTGCCGCGGGGCAGTTCTGCCCGCACTTCGGCCGATGTGATGGCGTCTGGCTCGCTGAGCTTGACGAGTCGAGCACCGCCATCAGCCGCCCGCGCCCCGTCTTGCGCCCCGACAACAAGTGCGACAGCCTCGCCGACTGGATCCACAGCCTGGCGGTGGACGTCGTCCTGGCGCACGGCATCGGCGCTGTGGCCCGAGGCCGCCTGAACGAACTCGGGGCCCAGGTCGTCACGGGTTTGTCCGGCGAGACGCCGGAGTCCGTCGCGGAAGCGTACTTGCGCCACCCCGAGGGCAACCCCAACGCCTGCATGCCCAGCGAGCATCGTTTTCGGCATTGCGCGGAGTGAGGCCGACGGGCTGAAGTCACAACACGGTGCAGAGGGCCAGTTAGAGCGTCTTGCGCGATCGTGTTCTGTTTGGGATGATGTGCGGAGAGCAAGGAGGCTACAGCATGCCAATCCCCGTCGAGACGCGCAGGAAGATGGTAGCCGCGGTCGATCGCGGCGAGTCGGTGGCGTCGGTGGCAAGACGTTTTGAGATCACTGAACGCGGCTTGCACAAGCTCATCAAACGCTGTCGTGAACGCGGCACGCTCGAGTCCGCCAAGCCGGGGCCGAAGAAGCCGATCAAGCTCAGGCCGGCTGACGATGAGAAGTTGCAAGCGTTGATTCGGGAGGATCCCGGAATCACGCTGGCGGAGATGGTGCCGCACTTGTCGGTGAAAGTGGATCAGTCGACGGTGAGTCGGCGACTTAAGAAGCTGGGCATCTCACTAAAAAAA
>SWCB01009334.1_pt1 | contig 13157 bp, 9 predicted proteins | sample 4692901 | NCBI WGS metagenome assembly SWCB01 (sample SAMN10267276, study PRJNA491770) | bioreactor metagenome | isolation source: DHS bioreactor inoculated with subseafloor sediment | place: Japan: off Shimokita Peninsula | collected 2006-08 | reverse complement strand
CCGTACATGCGCCAAACGCGCACGAGTGAATCATGGGATCCGTATGAGACGTTCTGCAAGTGACGGCCGGGCGGCGTGGCTCCGCTGTCTCGGCTCCCTCTCCCCCCGGGAGAGAGCTGGGGTGAGGGGTGAGACGCAGGCGAATCAGGCGCGCTCGATCTCACGGATGGACCTCCCCTCACCCGGCTCATTGTGGCCCTCGCTGCTGCCAACCGCCCGCTTCGCCCACCCTCCCGCCGTGGCGGATCTTCGACTCCCGTTGGGCGAGGGTAGCGGGCGCCGCTGCCGACGTGACGGTGCCGGCCTCCCTCCTTTCCCAGATTCCCGGGAACCCGCGGCTGAGGTCGGGCGTCGTACCCGTGTGGACTCGTTGGCCCGAAAGGAGCTTCCCATGGCAGCGACACGGTTGATTCGGACGGTTCTGGCGGTGACGGCCCTGGTACTCGTGCTGGGAGCCTGTCCTTCCCGGACGCTTGCCGCCGGCCTGCTCGTCCCCACGGACCAGACCTTGGCGCCTCTCTCCGTGACCAAGCACGCGGTCGATGTGCAGATCGACGGCCTGGTCGCCCGCACCCGCCTCATCCAGACCTTCCGCAACCACACGGATCGGCAACTCGAGGCGACCTATGTCTTTCCCATCCCCGAGGGGGCGGACATCACGGGCTTCTCGATGACCTTTGCCGGCAAGATGGTGCCGGGCGAGGTGCTGCCCGCGGATGAAGCGGTGCAGATCTACGAACAGATCGTCCGCCAGGCCCGCGACCCGGGGCTGATCGAGTTCATCGGCAGGCGTTTGCTGCGCATGCGGGTCTTCCCCATCGAAGCCAACAGCGACACCACCATCGAGCTGAGCTACCAGCAGATCTGCAGGCCTGTCGCCACCTTCGAAACCACGAGCGGCACGGGGCTGTTCGGCTACCACTATCCCCTGCGGACGACCGCGTCGAACACCGCCACGACCGCCTTGCGCTTCACCGTGGCGCTGAAGAGCGATGTGGCGCTCAAGTCAATCTGGTCGCCCACGCACCAGGTCGAGGTTGTCCGCGATGGCGAGCACAACGCCCGCGTGGCCTTCGAATCGAACGAGGGTTCGCTCAACGAGGACTTCCTGCTGCTCTTCGATCGCGAGGATGGCGACATGGGGTTGTCGGCCCTGACCTACCTGGGCACGCCGGATGGCGAAGGCCTGCGCGAGGGGCACTTCCTGTTGCTCCTCAACCCCAAGACCTTCTGGGAGGATGAAGAGCGCATCGCCCAGGATGTGGTCTTCGTCATGGACACTTCCGGCTCCATGTCCGGCGAGAAGATCGAGCAGGCCCGCGAGGCGCTCCGCTTCTGCCTGAACCAGCTCGACGAGGGCGATCGCTTCAACGTCGTGCGCTTCTCCACGGGCTTTGACCTGCTCTTCCCCGAGATGCGGGTGCTGGGCGAGGAAACGCTGGGCAAGGCCCGCAGCTTCGTCAAGCGTTTCGATGCGGGCGGCGGCACCAACATCCACGACGCCCTGCAGGCGGCGGTGAAACTGCTCAAGGGTGAGGGTGCGGACGGTCGGCCCCGCCTGATCGTCTTCCTCACGGATGGCAACGGCGATCGCGGCCGGGACCCGGTCATGAGCATGCTGAGCAAGGCGGAAGCGGACGGCATCGCCATCTTCCCCTTCGGCGTGGGCCACGATGTGAACACGCTGCTGCTCGACGCCCTGGCGACGGACTACAACGGCGCTCCGACCTACGTGCAGCCGGGCGAGAACCTGGAACTGGTTCTGGGCGATTTCTTTGCGACCTTCAGCCAGCCCGTCCTGACGAACCTGGAACTGACCCTGCCCGAGATGGGGGCGATGGATGTCTTCCCGCCCAAGCTGGCGGACCTGTACCACGGCCAGCAAGTGATCGTGGCGGGGCGGATGTCGGACCCGACCGTCGGTTCGGTGAAGCTGACCGCCCTGCGCCGCGGTGAAGAGGTCGAGTACACCTGGGAGAACGTGGCCTTCAAGCACGACGGTTCGGCGACCTACGTGCCGCGCCTGTGGGCCGGCCGCAAGATCGGGCATTTGATCGACACGATTCGTCGGCACGGCGAGACCAAGGAGCTGATCGCGGAGGTCGTGGCGCTGAGCCAGGCCTACGGGATCCAGACGCCGTACGCCTCGTACCTGGTGGCGCCGGAGCGCATGGAAGAGCTGGCCTTGGCGCTGGAGGACTCGACGCTGAACTGGCGTGGTCGCCCCGATGCGGACGGGTTGCGTCGTCGGGAAAGGCAGTTGCACTCCCTCGTGCGTGACTCGGGCGTGGCGGCACCCGCAGCCACTCGCGAAGCCCCCGCGGAGATGGCGGCGGGTGAGGATCGACTTGACTTCGATGAAGCGGAAAAGGCGGTCACCGCCACGGCCGGGCGGGCCTCCAACGTCGTCGCCCGCGTGCAGCAGCAACTCAGGGCCGGGGTCAACATCGCCGAGGTCGGTCTGGACCAGCGGCGACAGATCGTGCAGAACTACAACGGCCGGGCCTACAACTACATCGACGGCTACCTCATCGACCAGGAAATGACCGAGGAGACGAACGTCACCTACATCCAGTTCGGCTCCGAGGCCTACTTCGAGCTGGCCCGTAACCGGGCTGACCTGCGGCCGGCCCTGGCTGCGAGCCTCAACGCCGTCGTGCAGATCAATGCGGCGGAGGCGGTGGCGGTGGTGGACGGCGAGAGCGAGCAGTTACAGACGGTGTTTACGGCCGAGCAGCGGCTGCTGCTCTTCGACACCCCGACGGATGACGTGGATGAGGACGCTGAGGTCGAGGAGGAGGAGGGCTGAGTTGCGGCCAGCCGGGGCGGCGCCCCACTCCGCCCCGGCATAGGGGGGGATTGGCGGACACTACCCCCGTTCGCCCCGGGCTCTGCCCGGTGACTCCCCGAGGGTTTCCCCGACGCGACACGGGCGGCAGGCTCATCCAGACCTGCCGCCCTTTCCCGGCGCTGGTATGATCGGCTTTCCCGTCGGTGTGCCGGCGGCGACAACCGCAGAACGATTCAGACTTTGGGAGAACGCCCCCATGCGTCGACAGACGACTTGCCTGGTCCTCGTTGGGTTGGCCCTGCTCAGCCCCTTTCGCACGTCCGCCCAGGAATACCAACTCAGCGATCCGTTGCCCGAGCGCCCCGATCTGGTGACCGGCGAACTGGACAACGGTCTCCGCTACCTGGTGCTCGAGCACGCCGTCCCCCCCGGCCGGCTGAGCATGTTCCTGCACGTCGATGCCGGCTCGCTCAACGAAAGCGAGGAGCAGCGGGGCTTGGCCCACTTCCTGGAGCACCTGGCCTTCAACGGCTCGGAGAACTTCCCGCCCGGTGAGGTCATCCGCTACTTCGAGTCGCTTGGCCTCACCTTCGGCCAGCATCAGAACGCTTTCACGTCGTTCGACCAGACGGTCTACATGCTGTCGCTCCCCGATGTCGAGTCCGGCACGGTGGCGGACGGCATGCTCTTTCTCTCTGACGTGGCGGGTCGCCTCCTGCTCGACCCTGAGGAGATTGAGAACGAGCGACAGGTGATCCTCAACGAGTTCACCGCCTCCAAGGGCCCGGAGATGCGCTTGTTCGATGAGCTCCTGCCGGAGATGTTCCCCGGCTCGCGCCTCGCCGAGCGCCTGCCCATCGGTTTGCAAGAAGTGATCGAGAACGCCGACCGTGAGACGTTCGTGGATTTCTACGAGACGTGGTACACGCCGGGTCGGATGACCTTGCTCGTTGTCGGCGACACCAACCCGCAAGCAATCGTCGACCAAGTCCAGCGTCACTTCGGCTCGCTGCTGGCCCTGCCCACGGCTCCCGATGTCGATGCCGGCGTGCAGCCCTACCGCGGTCAGCGGGCGGTGGTGGCGACGGATCCGGAGCTGACGGAGTGCAACGTGCAGCTCATGACCGTGGCGGAGGCCCCGGCTCCGGCGCAGAGCGTGGGCGAAGCTCGGAACGAATTGGTGCAGAGGCTTGGCGTCCTGGCCTTTAACCGCCGGCTACAGGACAAGATCAGCGAAGGCGAAGCGCCCTACCTCGGGGCTGGCGCTTCCCAGGAAACCATGTTCGGCGCGGGGCAACTCGCAGCGATCGAAGGCAGCGGCGAGCCGACCGAGTGGCAGGCGATGTTGACCGATCTGCTCGGCGAGATGCAGACTGCGCGGGAGCATGGCTTCAGCGCTCTGGAAGTCGAGAAGGCCCGGCGGGAGATGCTCGCGGGCATCGAGCAGATGGCCGATCGTGAATCGACCATGCCCGGCCAGTTCCTGCTCATGATGATGATGATGTCGGTGAGCGAAGGCACGCCGATCACCGGCGCCGACCAGACGCTGGCCATCCTGCAACAGCTCCTGCCTGACATCACGCCCGAAGAGGTGTCAGCCGAGTTCACCAGCGCTTTCGACCCGGCGTTCATGGCCTTCATGGTGACCATGCCCGAGTCGACCGACAACCCCGCCCCCGACGAAGCGACAGTCTTGGCGGCGGCCCAGGAAGCGGTCGGGCAGGCCGTGCAGGCTCGCACTGACGACGAGCAAACCACCTCTCTCATTGATGTGACGCCGGACCGTGGGTACATGGTCGGGGCTGGTGTACACCCGCAGACGGGGGTGCTCTCCTTCTGGCTGGACAACGGCGTTCGCTGCCACTTCCTCTTCAGCGACTACGAGCAGGAAAACTGCATCGTGACCGTGACGCTGGCGGGCGGCAACATCGAGGAGACCCCCGAGACTCGCGCTCTCACCGAGGCGGCGCTCCTGGCTTTCCGTCGTCCCGCCGCCGAGTCGCGCAGCTCCACCCAGATCCGCGACTTCCTGCTCGACAAGAAGATCAACTTCCGTGCCTCCGCCGGCGAGGACGCCATCACCCTGCGCCTGACCGGCGATCCCATTCAAATGACGCTCGGCTTCCACCTGCTGCACCTGCTGCTCAGCGAGCCGGTGATCGAAGAGCCCGCCTTCGAGCAATGGAAGCGCAGCCAGCTACAGCAGATTCGCCGCCGCCAGACCGACGCGGTCGGCATCCTGCGGGAAACCACCCGCGAGGTGTTGTACTCCAAGGACGAGTCGCAGCGCCTGCTGCTTACCGCCGAGGACATCGAGGCGATCACGCTGGAGGACGCCCAGGCCTGGCTGGATCAACTCGTCGCCACAGCTCCCATGGAAGTGTCGATCGTCGGCGACATCACCCGCCGCCGGGCCACGCGCTTGCCCATGTTCTACATCGCTTCGCTCGCCGAGCGTGAGCGGATGACGGACAAGACGCTTGATTCGCTGCGCGAGCTGCGGTTGAACAAGCCGTCCTATCGCCGCACCGTTGAGTACCAGACGCTGACCCCGAAGGCAGCGGTGCTGACCGGTTTCTTCGGTCCGGACGCGGACAACGTTCGCGATCGCCGTCTCATGGACCTCGCCGCCCAGATCTGCGATTCCCGCATGATCGAGCGCATCCGCGAGAACGAGCAGTTGGTCTACTCAATCGGCGTCTCCAACGCCGCCGCCGAGGTCTATCCGGGTGTCGGCATGTTCTACGCCATGTCGCCCTGCGATCCTTCCATGGCCGAGAAGCTGAGCGACACCATCGAGGAGATGTTCCGCCAGTTCGCTGAGGAGGGACCGACCGAAGACGAAGTCGATATCGCTCGCGAGCAGATCCTCAACCGTCTCCGCGAAGCCCAGCCGCAGCCGCGTTACTGGGTTGGCGTGCTGTCCGACATGACGCTGCGCGGCCGATCCCTGGATGCGGTCGCGGAAGAGCTCACCGCCTACGACGAGTTCACCGCGGCGGATGTGCACGAGACCTTCCGCACGTACTTCGACCCGCGTGAGATGATCGACCTCGTCGTGACGCCCGCGGCGGTGGAGTCGAACTGACCAGCGCTTCGCACGCCTCATGCTGCAATCAACGCCCCGTCGCCATCGTGTGACGGGGCGTTTTCTCAGGGCGTGGGGCCGGCGCAAGCGACTGCCAGGCCGAATATTGCCGCCCCGAGTCGGTCAGAGTCAACATCCTCGTCACCCGTTCACAGCGCCGGCAACCTCCCTCTCCTATAGTTCCGGCGGCAGCGCCGGGAGGGCGCTCGCCAGAAAAGCGAATCAACAGCCATCCCACACGGAGAGAAGACGTCATGAAACTCAATCGAAACGCTGCACTTGTCGTCGCCGTCGGCGCCCTGGCCTACGTGGCCGGTCAAGCGAATCTCTTCCGCGTGCTCGAACCCAGCGCCATTGCCGCCCAGCCCGGAGAGGTGGCCGAGATGGAGATGACCGAGGAGATGCTCGCCTGGATGGAAGCTGGCACGCCGGGCGAGCAGCACGAGTTCCTGAAGTCAATGGAAGGCGTCTGGGAAGGGCGCTTCGAGATCACCATGGAGCCGGGGCAGCCTGCCATGGTTTCGGAGGGCGTCGTGGAGCGCGAGTGGGTGCTGGGCGGCCGCTTCCTGCGCGAGACCATCACCGCCCAGAGTGCTATGGGCGACTATGAAGCCATCGGCTACATCGGCTACGACAACATCGACGGCGTCTATCGCACCGCCTGGATGGACAACATGTCCACCGCCATCTACTCCGACACCGGCTCGCTCAATCCCCAGACGAACCTGATGACCTTCCGCGGCAGCTACCGCGATCCGGTCTCCGGCCAATTGCGGACGAACGTGACGATCATCAACATGTCCAAGGACGGCGTGCAGACGTTCGTCGCCCACGAAACCCGCGGCGACGGCAAGACCTTCGTTTCGATGAAGGGCATGATGACGCGCCGGGATTGAGATCCCGACCCGAGTCGGGTCGTGTCGGGCAGTTCCGCGGCGCCCCCGGGCTCTGCCCGGGGATTCCCTCACATCCCGTAGCCGAAGTTCGCCAGCATGATGCCCAGGTCCGCCTGGTCGGTGTCGCCGTCGCCGTCGATGTCACCACCGGCGTTCTGGTTGTACGCCGCGAGCAGGATGCCGAGATCTGCCTGGTCGACATCACCGTCGTAGTCGAGATCGCCGAGCTTGCTGAAGGCGGCGACGTCAACGCTGCCGGCGGTGCGGATCTCTTCGAGCTGCACGGTCTGCTCACCGAGCGGGAAGCCGAGATCGACAACGGCGGTGCCCAGGGTGACGTCGGTGAAGGACCACTCGCCGAAGCCGTCCGCGCGCAACTCCACACGAATGTCGCCTTCGATAGTGACGGGATCGGGCGGCTCCGGGAAACGAATGTGCTGGTCGATGATGAGCAGCGGCAGGGGGCCGGGCGTGAAGCCCTCTTGGAATTTGGCCTCGGGCGGCAGCTCGTTGGTGACGTCGAAGGGGCCGAAGGTGAAGCCGCTGAAGCTCACCCAGACCTCGACGGTCTGAAGCTGAAACGTCCAGTCGTAGGCGGCGGCATCGGTCCGCAGGGCCGTCGTCGAGGTCCAGAAGATGTCCTGGCCGGTCGTGCTCTCGTCAAACGACCAGTGGACCGTCTCGTCGGCGTCGGCGGTCAAGGCGCCGGCGCAGCAGACCGCCACGACCAGGGCTAAGCAGTGAATCTTCCTCATTCTCTCATCTCCTGGGTTGGGCGGCTGGACCGAACTCGGCGCGCAAGCGGCACCTGTCATTGACGCTACCTCACGGTGGCGGGCCGGTCAAAGCGAATCCGGGGAGATGGCCCCAAACCGAACAAGTATCTGACAGAGTTGGCTGAAGAGGGTCCGACTTGGGCCTCTCTGGTTACACCCCCTGTTTCGGGTAAAAAACTCCACTCGGATCCAAAAGTCTACGTTGCATCTCCCCCAAACTGCGGGTATACATACCATGCTGCGACTGAGTCTCAGTTACGAGGAGGTCCGATTCGATGGTCAGTGCATCCTCAAACGGGTCAGCGATTCCTCTCAGTGAACTCCGGGAAGGCGCGACCGGTCTGGTTGCCTCCACCACGATCGACTCAGCCGACGCCTTGCTCCTGTCAGCCATGGGCTTGCGGGCCGCCGCCCCCATTCGTCTGGCTCGGGCCGGCGAGCCGTGCATCGTGCAGGTGAACGGCACGAGAATCGGTCTCAACGCCAGCCTGGCGCGCGGCATCCACGTCCACATCCAATAACCGAGGACGGCTTGAGACCCTCGGATGACCAGCACGCCATCGACCTCGAACACATGCAACACCGGCGCTGAGGCGGCTCGTCCGCCCCGGCGCGTGGCTCTCCTGGGCAATCCCAACACCGGCAAGACCACCATCTTCAACGCCCTGTCCGGCTTGCGGGCACGCACCGCCAACTTCCCGGGCATCACCGTCGAAGCGCGCGTGGGCACGGCCAAGCTCTCCGACCGTGTGAGCATCGAGCTCATCGACCTCCCCGGTATCTACTCCACCCAGCTCGACCTGATCGAATCGAAGATGGTCGCTGACGTCCTGGCAGGGGAAGTCGCCCTGACGGGAAGCGAGCCGGCCCCTCCCGAGGCGCTCATCGTCGTCCTCGACGCAGCCAACATGGCGCGAAACCTGCTGCTCGTCGGGGAGGCGCTGCAGCGAGGTCTGCCCACCGTCGTGGTCGTCAACATGATCGATGTCGCCCGGCGGAAGGGCTTGGAGATTGACGCCGCCCGCTGCACCGAAGCGCTTGGCTGTCCGGTCGTCAAGATGTGCGCTCGGCGTGGGGAGGGCGTGGCGGAGTTGCGCCAGGCGCTCCTGGTCGCCGCTCCGCCCAGCCTGTCGCCGCCCTCGCAGTTGGCCGAATTGCACGCTTGGGCCGACGAGGTGTACAGCCAGGTCGGGGCGACGGCCGCCGCCAACGAGCGTGACACCTTCACGGAACGGCTCGACCAGGCCTTCACGCATCCGATCCTGGGGCTCGGCGTGTTTGGTCTCATCATGGGGACGCTTTTCTACACCATCTTCTTCTTCGCCCAATGGCCCATGCAGCTCGTCGACGCCGGCATGGCCTCGCTGGCAGCGGCGGTGCAGGGCTGGCTTCCGGCGGGAATTCTCAATGAACTTCTCGTCGACGGGGTGATCGCCGGCGTCGCGGGCGTGGTCATCTTCCTGCCCCAGATCGTGCTGCTCTTCTTCCTCCTGACCTTGCTGGAAGACACGGGCTACCTGGCGCGAGCGGCGTTCGTCATGGACCGCCTCTTTCGCCGCTTCGGCCTGCCGGGCCAGGCCTTCGTGCCCTTCCTCTCCTGCCACGCTTGCGCCATCCCCGGCATCCTGGCGACGCGTCTGATCCCCGACCGCCGCGACCGCCTGGCGACGATCCTAGTGGCGCCCTTCATGACCTGCTCGGCCCGCCTGCCCGTCTACGTGCTCTGCATTGCCCTCCTCTTCGGCGATCACCCGGCCCTGGCGGCGGTGGCCTTCTTCGGGGCCTACATGCTCGGCGCCTTCGCCGCCATGTTCAGCGCTCTCGTCTTTCGCGGCACCGTGCTGCGCGGGCGGACGCGACCCATGGCCCTGGAACTGCCCGCCTACAACATGCCCTCGCTCAAGAATGCCCTGCTGGCCTCGCTGGATCGGGCCATGGTGTTTCTCAAGCAGGCCGGGACGATCATCCTGGCCATCTGCATCATCATGTGGGGCCTGAGCCGCTATCCCGGCTCCGCTCCCACGCCGGCGGCGGAAGAGTTGCGTCAGCAGGCAGTGCAGGTCGAGACGAGCCAGCCCGACGAGGCGGCGTCGTTCCTTGAGCAAGCGGACCGCCTTGACGCCCAGTACGAACTGGCCCACAGTTTCGCCGGCAGGCTGGGACGTGGTATGGAGCCGCTCTTCGCGCCGCTCGGCTACGACTGGCGGGTGACGATCGGGGTGGTGTCCAGCTTCGCTGCCCGCGAGGTCTTCGTTTCCACCACGGCGATTCTGATGGGTGCGGGTGACGAAGCGGATGTCAGCGATGAACTGCTCGACCGCATGCGGAGCGCCCGTCGCGAAGATGGGACAACCCTGTTCACCCCGGCGACCTCGGCGAGCTTGCTCGTCTTCTACGTGCTCGCCATGCAGTGCCTGCCCACGCTGGCGGTGACGCGGCGAGAGACGGCGAGCTGGAAGTGGCCCATCTTCCAACTCGGCTGGATGACGATCGTGGCCTACATCGCGGCCCTGATCACCTACCAGGGCTTGCTGCTCCTGGGGGTGAGCTGATGCAGTTCCCTCTTGACGATTGGCAGTTCTGGATTGCGGCGGCTCTCATGCTGGCCTCGGCGTTGTACGTCTTGCGCTCAGTCGTCGCGGTGGGCGAAGGGGCGACCTGCCATTGCGGAAAGTCACTGGATCCGCAGGGGTCGCCGAAGCCCAAGCCGGTGGCGCTCTCGATCAGCGCCGGCCGCTCAGCCTCCGGGGCTCAAGAGTCGATTCCGGATTGAAGAAGGCGGAGTGTGTCCCGAACTCATCGCAACACGTGGGTGACAAGGGGGCGCGCAGGTGTGAATTCTGTGGATCCTCGTCGATCATCGGGTACAGTGGATACTTAGGAATGCTCCCGATCAGGGGAGCGGCACGTCTGTAATTGACCTAAGAAAGAGGAAGAAGCACATGAAACTGCCGATCGCAGCTGCCGTGGTTGTCGCCGGTATCGCCGGCGCCGCCCAGGGCACGATGGTCTGGTCCGGCTTGGACTATTCGTTCGAGAAGGCGAATTTCGCCGACTGGACGCTGCCGGCGAACCAGGACCGCATCACCGACAACGTCTGGATCACCCGCGCCGACACCCAGGGGATCTTCAACGCCGCCGTGGAAGGTGGCTACAGCGATTTCTTCAGTCCTGAGGATACAGAGTGGGCAACCGGCGCTGCTGCCGATTACGCCGCTCTGACCTTCGACAACTGGGAAGACTGGCACGGCTCCTTCCCGCCCGGCACCGTTGGCGTCGATGCGGTCGTGCACCTGATCACTGACGACATCTACATTGACATCCAGTTCACCAGCTGGACCTCGGGCGGCCAGGGCGGCGGCTTCAGCTACATGCGCGCCGTCCCCGCGCCCGGCAGTCTGGCCCTGCTCAGCCTGGGTGGCCTGGCGCTCCGTCGCCGTCGCTAGGACCGCGCTGGACGCATCCGTTGTCTGAACCTGACGAGGTCGACCACACGGTCGGCCTCGTTTTCTCGTCACCGGGGCGACAGACAAGAAAAAGGTGTCGGATACCTTTTTTCGTCGCCAGAAAAGGTATCCGACACCTTTCTTCGGTCCGTCGCGGCTCCACATCGCCATCGGTGCGCCTCCACCCCGTCGGGAGGCCGGAGGACTTGGCAGAATCACCCCAGGGGCGTAGGCTCGGCGGCACGGAAAGGAGCCTCCCATGCGGATCGGCATCGTTGGCGGCACGGGCGTCGGGCAAGCCCTCATCGACTCAATCGAACCCACCGTCTTTGACGAGGTCGACGTCGACACGCCCTTCGGCAAGCCCAGTGCTCCCATCCAGGTCGGGCACATCAAGGGCGTCGAGGTGGCCATCCTGCCTCGGCACGGCAAAGGACACCTGCTCAATCCCAGCGCCGTCCCTTACCGCGCCAATATCTACGCCCTGAAGAAGCTGCACGTCACGCACATCGTCGCCAGCGGCGCTGTGGGTTCCCTTCGTGAGGAGATCAAGCCGGGCGATCTCGTCGTCTGCGATCAGCTCATCGATCGGACCGACGGCCGGCCGCGCACCTTCTACGAGAACGCCGCCGTCCACGTCGAGATGGCCGAGCCTTTCTGCCGGCTGCTGCGGGAATGGCTGCTGGGGGCTGCGGATTCCGTGGACGCCACCGTGCACGACGGCGGAACCTACCTCTGCATGGAAGGCCCCAGCTTCTCGACGGTGGCCGAGAGCCAACTGCACCGCACCTGGGGTGTCGACCTCGTGGGCATGACCTGCTGCCCCGAAGTCCGCCTGGCGCGCGAAGCGGAGATCGGCTACACCGCCCTGGCCCTGGTCACGGATTACGACAGTTGGCGGCCGCGCACCGAGGTCCGCTCCACTTCCGACCTGCTCGCGGAGATCATCTCCAACATGGAGAAGGCGACGAAGGCAGCGATCGAACTGGTCGGCGCGGCTCTGGGCGATGTCAGCAAGCTGGAGAACCAGCCTTGCTCCGCCCAGGAAGCGCTGAAGCTGGCCATCTGGTCGGAGAAGGCGCGGATCGACCAGCACGAGGTCGAGAATCTGCACGCTCTCTGGGGTCGTTACTTCCCTGACCGTAGCGTCTGACCTCGGGTCGCAGGCGAGGCCCGCCGGCGCCGGGCAAGCGGCGGCGGACTTGCTAGGATCGAGGCCCGAGAGAGGCGCCCCATGACCAGCATGGAAACGAAGGCTACCGGGATCGATCGCAGCGGGGACCACGGTTCAAAGCGAGGTCGCGATATGGCGAAAGCGGAACGTGAACTGCGCGAACTTCTTCAGGGCATGCGCGACGGCGGGCAGTACGAAGCGGCGGCGAAGATCGTCGCGGAAACGTTCTTTGACGACGATCAGCGCCGGCGCGCCTTCCTGGACCAAGGCTGGGACGTGACGCGCACGCATTTCTATTCGCCGACGCCCGATCTGCGCGAACTGCCCGAGACGCTCTGGACGCAGGACAAGCGAATCGACAACCTCGGCTGGGATGCCGACGCCATGCTCGCCTGGGCGACCGAACACACCAAAGCCTTTGGCGCAGAACTCACCTGGCCTGCCCAGGCGCCCGCCGGCGAACCGACCGCCTACTACCACGAGAACTTCGCCTATCGGCCCGGCGACGCTGAGCCCTGCTACCTCATGATGCGCAGCTTGAAGCCCAAATGCGTCATCGAGCTGGGCAGCGGCATGAGTTCCAAGCTCATCGCTTCCGCGCTCGAGCGCAACCGCGCGGAAGGCCACGCCGTCCGCTACGACGTCTTCGATCTCTACCCCGAGGATCACATCGGCAAGAAGCACGTCAAGGGCGTGGATGAACTGCACAAGACCGCCGTGCAAGCCCTGCCGCTCGAGACGTTCGACGCCCTGGAAGCAGGCGATGTGCTCTTCATCGACACCTCGCACGTGCTGCGCGTGGGCAGCGATGTGGAGTACGAATACTCCCAGATCCTGCCGCGCCTCAAGCCGGGCGTCGTCGTGCACATCCACGACATCTTCCTGCCCCTCGAATACCCCAAGGCCTGGATCTTCGAGAACAACTGGTGCTGGAACGAGCAGTACCTGGTGCAGGCGATCCTGGCGAACGGCGGCAGCTACGACAC
>SWCB01005418.1_pt1 | contig 13205 bp, 12 predicted proteins | sample 4692901 | NCBI WGS metagenome assembly SWCB01 (sample SAMN10267276, study PRJNA491770) | bioreactor metagenome | isolation source: DHS bioreactor inoculated with subseafloor sediment | place: Japan: off Shimokita Peninsula | collected 2006-08 | reverse complement strand
TTTGACCCATACTCATCTCAACTCCTAAAATACATTTCGCTGTTTTAGGAATCTCATTAAATGCCTTGTGTGGATATGGCCATAAAGTAATAGGTCTAATTAGACCAGTCTTTATTCCCTCTTCCTCTAGCATAGCTATAGCATTCTTAACTATTCTCGAAGTCGTTCCATATGCTACAAATACTAGCTCAGGATCCTCCATTTTATACATTTCATATCTTACTTCTTTTTCTTCTATTTCTTTATACTTTTTCTGTAATTCTATGTTAAGTTTCTCTAGTTCAGCTGGATCAAGTCTCAGTGAATTGATTATATTTGGTTTTCTTTTGCTTTCAGTACCTGTAGTTGCCCAATCCTTTGACTGTAAATCTCTTTTCTTAGGCTCTTTAAATTCAACTGGCTCCATCATCTGACCAATCATACCATCACCAAGAACCATAACTGGATTTCTATACTGATCAGCCACATCAAAGGCTTCAATTGTAAGGTCTACTGCTTCTTGAAGATTAGCTGGCGCATAACTTACTACTCTATAGTCACCATTTCCTCCACCTCTAGTTGTTTGATAGTAATCTGACTGAGCTGGCTGAATGCCACCTAGACCAGGTCCACCTCTAGATATATTAACAATAACACATGGAAGCTCAGCACCGGCTATATAGGAAATACCCTCTTGCTTTAATGCAATACCTGGTGACGATGATGATGTCATTACTCTTGCTCCTGTACCAGCTGCCCCATATACCATGTTTATAGCTGCTACTTCACTTTCAGCCTGTAGGAATACCCCACCAGCCTTACCAAATTCCTTTGCCATATATTCAGGTATCTCATTCTGTGGAGTTATTGGGTATCCGAAGAAATATTTGCATCCAGCCTTTATAGCTGCTGCTCCAATAGCTTCGTTACCCTTCATTAATACTTTCGCCATATCTATATCTCCCTCCTTATAATTTTTTATTTTACAATTTCCCTCTCAACTGTTATAACTACATCTGGACATATAGTAGCACAGTTTGCACATCCTATACATTTATCCATTTCTGTTACTGTTGCAGGATGATACCCCTTAATATTTATTCTTTTCTTATCCATTTCAATTATGTTTACAGGACATACTGTAGTACATAGCTCACAGCCTTTACATAGGTCCTCTTTGAAATATACTTTTCCCTTTGCCTTAGCCATAATTTCAACCCTCCTCATAATTTTCTCCGTAGCTAACAGCTACAGAAAGTATTACATCCAATCCTCTCTCATATGCATTGTAATAGGAAATACATCTCCTCTTATATCCTCAGGAAGAAGCCTTACAACCTTTTCAAGGGCACTTACATACTTGATTGGAATATTCAATTTTTCTGAAACTCCTTCTGCCAGTTTTTGCCCTTCCAAAACATCACTCACAGTGGTATTCCTTAATAAATGTGTATTGTTTATTAGTCCTGTTACCTTTGTGTTAGAGGTTAGTTCAATATCCTTTATATGCTCTAAAGCATCTTCTACATTTTGCGTTCCAGGTCTATAACTGTTAAGAACACAGAACATATCATAGTCTCCTGCTTTAAAGTAATCGCGATACCTTGCTAATGCTCTAGCTCCAACCGAATCTCCACCCACATCAAGTATTACTTCATAGGACTCGTCTTGTAGGGGGGTGAGAACGCCTGCTGATACTGCAGGCAGATCAACACCTATGCTTTTGTTTAAAGAACTACCTATAACCTTAACTCCTTTACTTTCAAGGAGGACTTGCTTTTCCCTTGAACGGAAATATGGGTTTACTATATCTAGGTCTGCTATAGCGACCTTTTTTCCCATGTCCGCAAGCTTTAATGCATAGTTAACTGCAAACTCTGTTTTACCACTTCCATAATGACCTATTATTACTCTTATTCTATTATCATTTAACATGAAATCACCTTTCAAATTCAGGTGACAGTTGACAGGTGACAGTTCACAGGGTTTCTGTCAGCTCTTACGGGTCTTTAGACCACGCCAACCAACTCTAACCCGTTACCTGTTACCTGTTACCTGTCTTATTTATATTCCTGTGCCTTCTCTTCACCCTTTAGAACTCTTAGTCCACCTTGTGCTAGGGCTATCATTTCGTCTTCTCCTGGATAAACCTTGATGTCTCCAATGAAGGCTACTCTTTCTTTGATCCAATTTACAAACATTTCATCATATGCTATGCCACCGGTTATAACCACTGCATCTACTTGTCCTTTAAGCACTGCTGCACAGCTTCCTATCTCCTTAGCTACTTGATATGCCATAGCCTTATATACTAATTCAGCTTTATTATTACCACTTTCAATCATTTTCACAACTTCTCTACCATCATTTGTTCCTAGGTATGCAACTAATCCACCCTGACCTTTTATCTTCTTCTTGATTTCATCTAGGGTATATTTACCTGAGAAACAAAGTTTTGCCAAATCTCCAACGGGAAGTCCTCCTGCTCTTTCAGGTGAAAATGGACCTTCTCCATCAAGGGCATTGTTTACGTCTATTATTCTCCCTTTCATGTGGGCTCCTACTGATATTCCTCCCCCAAGATGGGCGATTATAAGATTTAATTCTCCATAGGATTTTCCTAGTTCCACTGCTGCCCGTCTAGCAACCGCCTTTTGATTTAATGCGTGAAAAATACTTTTTCTTTTTATTTCAGGCATTCCTGATATTCTTGCTACATCGTCCATCTCATCTACAACAACTGGATCTACTATAAATGATGGTATATTTAATTTTGAAGCTATTTCGTGGGCTAATACCCCTCCAAGATTTGAAGCATGCTCTCCTAAAACTCCAGCTTTCAAGTCCTGGGTCATCTTATGATTTACTTCATAGGTTCCACCCTTTATAGGTTTAAGCAATCCACCTCTACCTACTACTGCATCTAGCTTGGTTAAGTTTATTTCCTTTTCATTTAGAGTATCTAAGATTACATTCTTTCTGAACTCATATTGATCGTATATTTTTTCAAATTTATTTATTTCCTCAGCGGGGTGTCTTAAAGTTGTTTCTATAATTGGTTTTTCATCATCAAAGATTGCTATCTTAGTAGATGTTGAACCAGGATTTATAGCTAATATCCTATACGTTTGTGTCATTTTTTTACCTCCTAAAAATAAGTTCACAGTTCTCAGTTGACAGTTCACAGGTTAGAGTCATTCTTTAGTGAGTCTTTTGCTGTTAACTGTGAGCCGTTAACTGTTAACTAATTTTGCTTCGCTGCCATTAATACGCCTAGAGCTATTGAATTAAGCTTAGCTTCTTCGTTATCCGCTCTTGATGTAAGTATTATTGGGGCTTTAGCTCCTACTATAACACCTGCATTTTTTGACCTTGATAAAAATGCCAATGCTTTGTACAATACATTACCTGCTTCTATTGTTGGCATCATTAATATATCTGCTTTTCCTGCAACTGGATGTTCAATACCTTTATGCTTAGCTGCCTCCACGGATACCGCATTGTCTAATGCAAATGGTCCTCCTACTATGCAACCAGTAATTTCTCCATTTTCATTCATTTTTACAAGTTCTCCAGCATCTACTGTAGCTGGCATCTTCGGATTAACCTTTTCCTTAGCACATATAACACCTACCTTAGGCTCCTCTATATCTAAAGCCTTAGCAACTATTACAGCATTCTCTATTATTTGTTTTTTAGTTTTTAGATCTGGAGCTATGTTCATTGCTGCATCAGTAACTAATAGAAGTCTTTCATAATCCTCAACATCAAATACTGCAACATGACTAAGTACATTACCAGTTCTTAATCCTACTTCACCGTTTAATACAGCCTTAAGAATTATAGAAGTATCCACTTGACCCTTCATAACCATATGGGCCTTACCACTTGAAACTAGCTCTACAGCCTTTAAGGATGCTTGGCTTAAATCTTCTATATCAATAATTTCATATTTTGATGAATCAATATTTGTGCTTTTGCATATGTCTTCAATCTTTGTCTTATCTCCTACAAGTATAGCCTTTACTATACCTAGTTTCTCTGCTTTATCCACGGCAATTAAAACATCTGAATCTTGAGCACATGCTACTGCAACAGTTTTAGGTCCTCTTTCCTTTGCAACCTTCAACACATCATTAAAATTTTTGATCATTAATTAATCCACCTCTTCTTCATAAATTTTGGACTTTTCTTGCTCTGAAAATATTCTATATACACCTTCATTTAATGCCCACATTTCATCTTCCCCAGGCTTCATTATTATTGGAGCAATAAATCTAACCATTTCTTTTACATAATCTGTTATAAATTTGGAATAAGCTATTCCACCAGTTAATATAATTCCATCTATATTTCCATTTAATACTGTAGCCATGGCACCTATTTCTTTTCCTATTTGGTATCCCATAGCTTCAAATACTAATTTAGCTTCTTCATCTCCACCATTAATCATTTTTTCAACTTCTCTTCCATCATTAGTTCCTAGATATGCTACTAATCCGCCCTTACCTCGCATTTTATTCTTTATTTCACCATAGGTATATTCTCCTGAGAAGCACATTTTGGCAATATCTCCTATAGGTAATCCCCCTGCTCTTTCAGGAGAAAATGGTCCCATTTCATTGGCATTATTAGCATCAACCATTTTGCCTTTCATAAGGGGTACTATTGATATTCCCCCACCCAAATGGGCTACAATTAGATTTAAATCTTCAACTCTTTTATTCATTTCCCTTGCCACATTGTGGGCAACAGCCTTAACATTTAAAGCGTGGAGTAGAGATTTTCTTGGGATATCAGGCATCCCTGATATTCTAGCTATATCTTCAAATTCATCAACAGCTACAGGATCAACTATGAATGAATCTATCTCTTCAATGTCTGCAATACTCCTAGCTATTATTCCACCAAGATTCGAAGCATGCTCCCCTTGTACTCCAATCTTCAAATCTTCAATCATGGTATCAGTAACTTTATATGTACCGCTTGGCATTGGCTTCAGAAGTCCGCCTCTACCTACAACAGCTTTTAATTGATTAGTTTTATATCCTTCTTCATTTAACCAGTCCAAAATAATATTTTTTCTATATTCAAACTGATCTGTTATTTTCTTAAACTTATCCAATTCCTCTTGGGCATGACTAAGATCTTTTTGCAAAAGGTTTTCCTTTTCTTGAAAAATTGCAACCTTAGTTGAAGTTGAACCCGGGTTAATTGCTAATACATAATCTCTTGTCATATTTCCCACCTCCTATTAATCTCATCCAGTTTATTTAATGCAACTTTTATGCCAATAACACATAGTCTACTTTACATCATTCAACCACTGTATTTTTCCCTATTTTATCAATACTTATTACTACATATTTCTAACAATACTTTTCTCAAGCAATCTATTGCATGCAAAAAACTGCACACCTCGGTAAGAGTGTGCAGTTTTTTGCATGTTAATCTTCTATTTCATACTTTTTAAGCTTATAGTATAAACTCCTAATTGATATTTTTAAATTTTTAGCAGTTTTTGTTTTATTGTATTCATTTTTTATTAAGATTTCTTTTATATATTCCTTTTCAATTTTATTAACCATTTCTTCTAAGGGGATGTACTGGCTTTGTTCGGTTTTTTCACTTTCTTTTATATCTTCATTCATTGTATTTTCAAAAACTTCAGTTTCATTTAGTTTTGATAAGTGATGAATTTGTATTATATTTTCAGAAAATTGCATATTAATTATTGCTCTTCCTATAAAATTTTCTAGTTCCCTTACATTCCCTGGCCAATCATAGGACTTAAGAATATTTAAAGCTTCATCTGATATTCCCATTACATGTCTACCATATTCTTGATTAAACTTTCTTATTAAATGAAGAGCCAACTCATATATATCCACTTTGTGCTCTCTCAAGGGTGGTATTTTAATAGGAATTACATTTAATCTATAGTATAAATCCTCCCTAAATTTTCCTGCCTTCACTGCTTTTTCTAAATCTAAATTTGTTGCTGTAATTACTCTTACATTAATTGAAATAGACTTTGTTCCCCCTACTCTAACTATTTCCTTCTCTTGAAGTACCCTTAAGAGCTTTGCTTGAGTACTCATCTTTATTTCTCCTATTTCATCGAGGAATATTGTACCTCCATGGGCTCTTTCAAAGAGTCCCAGTTTACCCCCCTTTAGCGCACCTGTAAATGCTCCCTCATCATATCCAAATAACTCACTTTCAAGAATATTTTCATTGATCGCTGCACAATTCACCCTAATAAATTGGGAATATTTTCTGTTGCTGGCGTTGTGTATAGCATGGGCAAACAGCTCTTTTCCTGTACCACTTTCCCCCCTAAGTATTACCGTTGCTGGTGTTATTGCAGCAAGCTTAGCCTTTTCAATGGAATTTATAAGTTTTTCATGGGATCCCATAATATCCTCAAAGGTATATTTAGCCTCTAGCTTACGTATTATCTGCTTTGCATGATCAAGCTCAGAGGTTAATCTTTTAATTTCAGTTATGTCATGGATAACTGCCACACTTCCCTTCAGTTTTCCCCGAACTAATATGGGAGCAGCATCTATTATAACATCCTTCTTACCGGGACCTACTCTAATTCTCGCCCCTTTTATAGGTTCTTTTGTGTTTATTACCTTAAGATGAATACTCTCTCCTTCGGCTATATCAACTGTACAATGTTTTCCAATTACATCCCGTACCCCTAAACCCGTTAGTCGTGTGTACGCTGGATTCACCAGCACACCTATACCATCCTGATCAACAACGGATATTGCATCCTGAGTGGAGTTAAATATAGCCCTAAACATTATCTCCATTTCCTTAAGGTTTGTTATTTCTTCTGCCAATTCAACTATTTCAGTTATATCTCTAAATACTGCAACCGCACCAATTATCTCTCCTTGTTCATTCTTAACAGGCATTCTGTTTGTAATAATATTTATATCTCCTAATGGCTGCTTCCTATTTAATTCTGAATCGCCGGTTTCTAGGATATAGGGCAATCTTGTAGTCTCAACTACCTTAGTAATGTGCTTTCCTAATACATTTTTTGACTTTAACTTAGTAAGCCTTTCAGAAGCTTTATTGAATAATGTAATAAACCCTTCTTTATCTACAGCGATCATTGCGTCATGGGTGGAATTAAGTATTATCTCTATTTCCTTTTTCATAGGTTCACCTCTCTTGGTAATAACCTTTTACTATAATAAATTATTTAATAACTAAACCTGGATTACTCTCCAGGCTTAGTTATTGTTATTTTGATTATTTGTGTTATTATCATTCTGATTTATGCCTTCTTCTATATTGTTTTCAACATTTTTTCTTTGTATCTCAATATCTATTTGAGAAGGTAATATCTCTATATCATTTATGGCGATATTTGTATTTACATTAAGACTGACTCTTTGAGTTCCTTCCTCTAATTCTGTAGCATCAATAAATACCTCTAGGTCACTTCTCCTTATATTTTCAAGAACACTTCTCACATCACTTACCTTTACTTTAATGCTTAAGTCCATTTCTTCAATATTTGTTGTAAGTTCATCATTAATATTATTAACTGATATTTGATTTGATGTAAATGTAAATTCCTTTGATTCAATTTTCTCAACATTTATGGTTACCTCTGGGACATCAGATAATTGTGGAGTCTCTATGTTCTCTGGTATAACAAGATTTATCTTTGTTTGTATTGTATGATCTAAATCATCAATGTTTATTGGCTCTGTCAACACCTCTGAATAATTTTGCACTATTTCATTCTTGCCCCTTAGAGCAACTAGTTTTGGATACACATCTATGCTTGTTATTATATATCCTTCTTTAATAGTACCCTCTAGTTGGGGGTTTATAGTAACATTTCTTACTTTAAGAATTGGAGCAAATACATTTACATATGATGTTTTAACATCTACTCCAGTTATTACATTTCCTTCGTTATCTACAGCCTTAATAGGTATGTTGCTTCTTATATTTTCCGTTGCCTTTTCTATATCTATTTCTCCAACAACTTTAGCTACTGAATTAACTTTACTTTCAGGACCTTCTACAAGAACTTCACTTGGAGTTATAAGCATTTTTCCCATATCATATCCTATCTCTGCTTTTCCTTTAGTTAATATTTCTACGGGTTTTTGATTTCTCACAACTTTATCTAACCTAATTTTAATCTGTTGAGGTGATATTTCTACTCTTGAAACATTAGCTGGTTGACTTATTTCTAAAGGGATACTATTAACTCCCTGTTGAAATCCTCTAAGGTCAGCAGTTACTTTTATATCTGCCCCTGACAATTTATATACTTCATTTCTCCGACCAATTATGCTGGCATTTACAGTAAAATCTTCTTGTCCTATAACTACTAGTCCTGACTCCCTTATTTCTTCAACATTTAACAATTCCACATTAAGATCATTTATCATTATATTAGTTTCAGGATTTACTTCCCCCATTACATATAGCCATAATACCAATGCAAATAATCCAGCAATTAGCTTTGGGGTTGTATTTCTTGAAATTCTGCTCCTTTCAAATAATCCCCTTAAGAACTTAGTCATTTTTATGCCTCCACTTCAGCTTTATCAACGATATATTTTGTTCTGAGCTATATGCATCTCTTATTATTTTATTTAAGGTTTTAATATCTAGGAAACGTGAAAGCTTACCTTCCCTTGCAATTGAAATTGCACCAGTTTCCTCTGAAACAATTACTGCTAAGGCGTCAGATGTTTCTGTTATTCCAATTCCTGCTCTATGTCTAGTTCCAAGCTCCTTGCTGAGATTTGGATTTTCTGTAAGTGGTAAAAAACAGCCCGCAGCCATTATTTTATCCTTTCTTATTACTACAGCTCCATCATGTAGAGGCGCATTTGGTATAAAAATATTGATTAATAAACTACTTGATATTTTGGATTCAATTATGTTCCCCGTTTCAATAACATCATTTATACCTGTTTCTCTCTCTAATATTATTAGAGCACCAATTTTCTGTCTTGATAAAGATGCAACGGCTTCTGATATTTCTTTAATTTTGTCATCTAATTCTTCAACGGCAATTTCCGCTATAGATTTAGACAATAATCTACTTCTGCCTAAGTATTCTAGAGCTCTTCTTAACTCTGGCTGAAAAACTATTAGTAATGCAATAAGTCCTAATGTCATAGTATTTCTCAAAATATAATTTGTAACATAAAGCTTAGACCACTCACTAAGCTTTGTGGCTATTAGTAATATAAGTAGCCCTTTTATAAGCTGCTCTGCTCTGGTTTCTCTTATAAGCATATACAGTTTATAAAACACGACAGCTACTATGAGCATATCAAATACATCTCTTATCCCAATATTAGAAAACATTTCCAGAACTTGCCCCAAGTTTAACACCTCTTATTAGTTTGTATTACTAAATTTTTAATGATTTACTTCCATATAGGTAATCTGGCTTTATTTTTCACAAGTCATTATTCCCCTTATATCATTGTACTGTTTTTTAGAGGTTTCTTCAATACAACTATAGTATTAATTTTTTATTAATTTTTTTCCATTTTCCCTTTCTCTTTATTGTTTTACTTATTAATATTTCATTTTAGCAAAAATTATTTTATAAATTTCAATGTTTTGTGGAAAAATACATATAGATATAGATAATTCAATGGAATGATTAGGAGGATTTCTTATGGAAAATAGAAAAAGAGATGAATTATTAGCTCATCAAGTTAAAAACCATATAAATAAGGAAATGCGGGAAAGCGCACTCTATATAAATGTTTCCTGTTTAAATGGATGTATTCAGTTATCAGGAATTGTTGACGTTTTATCAGAAAAAATGAAGTCCGAGGATATTGCTAGAAGTATTGATGGGATTAAGAAAATAGAAAATGGACTTACGGTTTCAATGGATAGTAATTTTAATGATAAGCATATGGAAAAGGAAGTAACTAATAAATTAAGAAAAAGCAATGCCTTTAATAGTATTAGTGTGAAAATGGAGGATGGTGTAGCTAATCTAATCGGTAGCTCCGATACTCTTAAAAAAGCAAAAACTGCTTATCATCTAGCTTCTGAGGTTCGTGGTGTTAAGGATGTAGTAAACAATGTGAAAATTAATACCTATGGTGAAATAGATGATGCTACTTTAAATAGTAGAGTCACTCAAGCCCTAAGCAATACCGATCTGAGTTATCCCGATATCAATCATGATGTAAAAAAAGGGAGATTAACCCTTGGAGGATATGTAAATAACCAAAAAGAAGTTGAAATAGCTAAGGAGATAGCTACAGGTGTAGAGGGAATAAGAAAGGTTATAAATAGGTTGAAAATTAGAAAGGACGAAGAAAAACCATTTTAACAGTATAGATATTTATTAAATCCCTATCTGTAATATTACAGATAGGGCTCTTATTTATAAAACAATCCAATTCCTGCTAGCATTAATAGGAGTCCTACTAGTTTATATCCATTAATAGGGCTTTGTAGCATTTTAAAGGCACCTTGATGTTCAAGTATCATAGATGTAAATAATTGACTGAAAATAACTATTCCAAAGGCTATAAAGGGACCTATCTTCATTATAGAAAATGTAAGAAAGCTCATAATCCCCAATCCTAGTAAGGCAGAAATTACCAATAGTATTATTCCGTATTTTAGCTCTCGTACTTTATTAATATTTATCCAGAGCTCTTTTCTAGTTAGTAAAATTATACTCAATATGCAAATCTGAGTAAAAACAGGCACGATAACCGTAGTAAAAATTCCTACCTCATTTCCCATCATTCCATTAATACTTCCCTGAACTGCTATGAAAACGCCACCCATTAAAGCAAGTGCTATTCCTAAATAGATCATGAATTCCATCCTCCATTAATATGCTTTCTTTTTTCATTTTCAACAAAAATAGTATAACATATATCACTCTTCTTGTAATATATTGTTTCATTGTTAACAACTTACTAACTTTTAGTATATTTAAATTATATATTACATATTTTATAGTTATTAACGAAAATAGGTTTTTGAACATTGGAGGAGTATATATGAATCATGATGATATTTTAAAAAGTATAATTAAGACAAATAATTCTAAAATTGTTTTAATAGTTTTAGATGGAGTAGGAGATATAAGAAACCCTGATTTTCATAATAAAACTCCCTTAGAATATGCAAAAACCCCTAATTTGGACAACCTTACTGCAAATTCTATAGTTGGAAGACTAATACCTGTGTCATATGGTATAACCCCTGGAAGCGGTCCAGGTCATGTTGGGCTCTTTGGATATGATCCCATGGAGGTAAGTATTGGTAGAGGTGTTCTAGAGGCTGTAGGGCTAGGCTTAGAGCTTAAAGATGGTGATGTAGCCGCGCGATGTAATTTCGCTACAATTGATAACCATGGAAAAATTATTGATAGAAGAGCTGGAAGAATACCTACTGAGAGAACAGTGGAGTTATGCATGATTTTAAGGGACATCAAGGAAATTGATGGGGTAGAAATAATTATTGAACCTGGAGAAGGACATAGGTTTGTTACAATCTTTAGAAGTAATCACACTAAAATTGGTCCTTTGATAAATGATACAGATCCCCAAGTAGAGGGGAAGTCTCCTTTAAAGGCAATCGGAGGAGATACACCATCTCAATTTTTAGCTGGAGTTGTAAATAAGTTTATAAGTCAAGGTACTGAGCTTCTTAAAGAATTTAAAAGCACAAATGCTATTTTGACAAGGGGATTTTCTTCAAAGCCTGATATTTTAAGTATTAGGGAAAAATATATGATGGAAGCAGCTGCAATAGCTGCATATCCTATGTATCGTGGGATTGCTTCTTTGTTAGGAATGAAGCTTCTACCTGCGCCGGATTCAATTGAAGGTTTATTTGAAACTTACAAAAATAATAGGCAAAAATATGATTTCTTCTTTATTCATGTAAAGGGTACTGACCAAGCTGGAGAGGATGGGGATTTTGAAGGCAAAGTAAGTTGTATAGAGAAGGTTGATGGAGCACTACCAATCTTGTTAGAGCATCAACCGGATGTTATAGCAATAACAGGGGATCACTCCACACCATGTAGCATGAGAGCACATAGCTTTCACCCTGTTCCCGTACTTATAAATAGTCCATTTTCTGGAAGGGATGATGTTGTTTTTTTCCATGAAAATGCATTTAATAGTGGCGGATTAGGTTTTTTTGAAAGTAAATATTTAATGTCATTACTATTAGCTAACGGAAAAAGATTAAATAAATTCGGAGCTTAAAATTTAAAAATAAAAACCTCCTTTCATTTCTTGAATTTCCTTTTTTACCTAGTAATTATTTGATTATAAAGAAGGAAAACTATACTTGAAAGGAGGTTTTTATTTGAGAAAATTTAGATATATAATTAGTATTGTGTCCATATGTTTTTTACTTGTTCTTCTTAGCATGAATGTGACAAATGCACAGCCACAAAACAATGACTCTGACACTTATATTGTAAGGTCAGGAGATTCTCTCTGGAAAATAGCTGTAAAGTATAACGTAGGAGTAAGTGAAATAATAGGAGCTAACCCACAATTTAAAAATCCTAACTTAATTTATCCAGGAGATAAGGTATATGTTCCCTTATTCACTACGATAAAGGCTATTGAACAGGAAGTTATAAGATTAACAAATATAGAAAGACAAAAATATGGCTTAAGTCCATTAGCTCACAATTGGGAGTTATCAAGGGTAGCTCGATATAAGTCAGCGGATATGAGAGATAGAAACTATTTTAGTCATACTTCCCCAACATATGGCTCTCCCTTTGATATGATGAAAAGCTTTGGTATAGTATATCAAACAGCAGGAGAAAATTTAGCTAGAGGTCAGAATACTGCTTCTGCAGCTGTAAAGGGATGGATGGGCTCTGCAGGTCATAGAAAAAATATTTTAAATCAAGCATTTACTCAAATTGGAGTTGGATATGCTGTAGACTCTAGAGGAACAAAATATTGGACCCAGATGTTTATAAAACCTAGATGGTAAATAATTTTAACTGCATAAAAAAAATGACTTGGTATAAAACCAAGTCATTTTTAAAACTGGTGCCCAGAGGCGGAATCGAACCACCGACACGGGGATTTTCAGTCCCCTGCTCTACCGACTGAGCTATCTGGGCACATATTTTGGAGCGGTAGAAGGGATTTGAACCCTCGACCTCCGCCTTGGCAAGGCGATGCTCTACCACTGAGCTACTACCGCAT
>SWCB01009587.1_pt1 | contig 13217 bp, 9 predicted proteins | sample 4692901 | NCBI WGS metagenome assembly SWCB01 (sample SAMN10267276, study PRJNA491770) | bioreactor metagenome | isolation source: DHS bioreactor inoculated with subseafloor sediment | place: Japan: off Shimokita Peninsula | collected 2006-08 | reverse complement strand
CAATGGATTATTCACTAGAAGAACAAGAATAATTTTAAACAAATATTAAACTGTATGATACATCACATGTATGATACAGTTTTTTTATAATAATTTTGACTTTTAATAAAAATAGTTTAAAATAGTATAAAAGAAAAAGAAAGGATATTCTACATGAAAAAAGCATTTATAAAAAGAATTTCATTTTTAACATTAGGATTTATCATGATATTTACATTAATCGCATGTGATCCTACTGAAGATCCTATTGATCCAGTAGACCCAGTGGATCCAATAACTTATTCAGTTGAATTTAATACAAATGAGGGGAGTGCTATTAGTTCAATTACAGTTGAAGAAAACAGTTTAGTAGATGAACCTACAGATCCAACAAAAGAAGGATATGTGTTTGTATATTGGTATTTAGACGATGAAAATACCGAATTTAGTTTTTCAACTCAAATTACAGAAGATATAACATTGAATGCACTTTGGGAAGCTGAAGAACCTCTTGGGCCAACTGAAGAGGAACTTATTTTGCTAGATGTCGAAGCATTTAGTTATTTAGATGATGCAACAATTAGTGTCAATGATTTAGCATTACCATCTAGAGGAGAAAACGGAACATCTTTCACATGGACAACATCTGATTCAACAGCAGTAACAAAAAAAGGTGTTATCATTCCTAATCCAATCGGTGGACAAGATAAAACAGCAACATTGAATTTAGTTGCAAAAAATGGAGATACAAGATTGGTATATAGTTATGATCTTTTAATACCAGCTAAAACTGAAAGTGTTATTACATCCACTGTATCTCTGCCATTTGAATCTTTAACAGAAGAATATATTGTTGAAGATGGTCAATTGTTAACATATTATGTTGATAATGGTTATGTACCATATGTAAATTTACAAGACTATATGGATTTATTAGATGGATTTGTATATGCTGATGAAATTGAATATTTATATGATGAATTAACAGACGAATTAACAATGACATATGAAGTCACCTATGATAATGATACTGAAGATCCTAGTGATGATGAAACATATATTTATACTGCACTTTTGAATTTTACAGATAATACGATATCAGTTGAAGATATGGATTTCTTTGGTGGATATGTACAAGAAACAGGTACAGATTATTCAGAAGGCATTTCATATTTAGATGACATGTATGTCGAAGAAGGCGAATCAGTTGTCTTTGATTTAAGTGCATATAGATTTGATATGATTTATGATAATGGTGCTTATGTTATGCCACTACATATTATCAATTTATTATTTTCCACACAAAGTTATTACAACGTTTATTATAATGGTGAAGGATATAAGGGTATATATGCTTTTGGAGAAGAACCAGAAGATTTTAGAACCAGTGCAATCAATAAAACAACTGCACCAGCTGATGTGAAACTAGCAGCATTTGATGCATTTGCATTTACACTTGACTACTTATATGGACTTAAAGAAGTAAATGAAGTTGATACATATTATGATCAATTATATATGAATGTAGAAAATTTCTTAAGCACAATACCTGTTTACGTAACTAATGCATATAGTGAATTTGTTTTAGAAAATTTAGATGAAAATCATTCATCAATGCATTATACATCTGTATATAATGATGCAGATGGAGCAACTCCTTCATTATCTATAACTGATTTAGGACCTAGAGTTAAATCTTGGTATGATGTTATATTTGATGTACAAGATGGCATTGATGCAAGATGGGGTTCAGATACTAATATTCCACCATATCGTATTATTGAAGGTACAAATACAGCTATCATATATCTTGATGGATTTGTTACTAAATCTGTCGATGATGATGATTCAGTTGTCGATAGTGATGATTATATGAGAGATGCAATTGCTGCAATGTTTTTAGAAAACCCAAACATTGAAAATATTGTCATTGATCTATCCTATAATACAGGTGGTAATGTTGGAGCACTATTCCGTGTATTAGGATATGTTACAGAAGAACCTATTGCACGTTCTTATCAAAACCCATTAACAAATGAGAATTATACATACTGGGTAGAGTTAGAAACTGATGCAATAACAGATGTCAATTGGTATTTCTTAACATCTAAAGTTACTTTTAGTGCTGGTAATTCAATGGCTGCAGTTGGTAAATATCAAGGTATAGCTACTATTATTGGATCAACTACTGGTGGTGGAGCAAGTTCAATCTTACCAGTTATATTACCAGATGGGTCTCTATATAATATTAGTAGTTTAAATGTTGGAAGCCATAGAACAGGATCAGATGAAGATGGTTGGGTATATGAAACTGTTGAATATGGTGTCGATCCTGATTATTATCTAGCTGTTGCTGATTTATATGATGATCAAGCAATCCAAGCACTCATTGAATCTATTTTAGATGGTACTGCAACACCATATGAAGACACATTAGGATAAATACATACTTCGTTTTCATTTCAAAAGAAACATAAAATTGCAAAAATAATAGATTTTAAGTAAAAAAACGTTCAAAAACGGCATTTAAATTAAAAAAAATATAAAAATGGCACATTTATAAAACGTTTTCACTCCAAAAGTATAGAAAATCAGTGAATACGTGATATAATAATATAAATTAAGAAAGATGGAGGAATGAAAAATATGATTAAAAAAGTTTTATTAGTTTGGCTTTTAGTTATTTCAGGCATTACATTAGCTGCCTGCGGCGCTAAAGTCTTCACTGTAACTTTCGATTCTCAGGGCGGCTCTGCTGTTACTGCACAAGAAGTTGAAGAAGATTTATTAGCTGTTGAACCTACTGAGCCTACTAGACCTGATTTAGACGGTAAAGCATATAGTTTCACTGGTTGGTTTACAGATGCTGCTGCTACAAGTGCATATGATTTTGCTACACCAGTAACTGAAGATTTAACATTATATGCTGGCTGGACATTGAATACAGTTGTTAGTTTTAATACTAAAACAACAGAAACTATCGCTCCTGTTCTATTAGGAGAAGATGGCGGTACAATAACTACAGCACCTGTTCCTACGAGAGAAGGATATGCGTTTGGTGGTTGGTTCTTTGGTAGACCTGGTTTAACTTGGTTGGAACAAGAAGCAATTGAATTCCCACTTGAAGTAACTGATTCAGTTCAATTACATGCTTACTGGGAACCACTTGATTCTAAAGCTGTTAACTATAGTGATGGCGAAACATACACTACAAGTTTAACTGCAGATTCTGCACTTATCTTAAACCCATTAGTTTATCGTTGGAGTCATGAAGATGCTTATATCGACTTATTATCTACAGCTCTTTATTCTACAGAAGTAGATTGGGACTTAGCTATTGAAGAAGGCGTTGCAGATTATGTTGGTGATTTTTCTAAAATTATTGACAGAACATTCTCAATTGAAGCATTAGACTATGTTAATATTTTAGTTGGAGCAACTCAATTCCCTATTGATTCTCAAGGCGAAGAACATTTAACTCCAGAAGGTAAATATGATCGTGAAGCTGCAACTAGTATTATGGATACTGAATGGACTTTCAAGATTAGAGACGATATGGTATTTGAAAATGGCGAAGCTATCACAGCTTATACATTCGAATATACATTACAACAATATTTAGATGGAGCACAAAATAACTTCCGTGCAAACAACTACTTTAAAACTGAAGAAAATAAACAAGGATCTCCTATAGTTAATGCTTATGAATATTTCACTGGCACAGCTGATTGGGAAGATGTTGGATTTAAAGTTATTGATGATTATACATTTACAGTTACATGGTTCGAAGAACAATCACAATCTGCAGCAATCGGATTTGGTACTGGTCTTAGATTAGTTGAACCACTAGCTTATGAAGAATCATTATCATCAGAAGGCACTAATTCAACTTATGGTACTCCAGGTAACCCTTATGTTTCATATGGCGCATACCTAATTAAATCATGGGATGAAAATCAAAGAGTTGTATTCAATAAGAATTATGACTATGTATTAAGAGGAACTATTAATTATAAATCACAAGTTATTGAAATCGTTGATGATGTTGATCAAAGAATGCAATTATTTGAAGATGGTAATTTATCTGTAGCAGGATTAACTCAAGATTATTATGCAGAATATGCAGAAAATCCAAATGTTAAGAAATCTTGGGATGGATATCCTCAATATATTATTGTAAATACAAGAGGTTCTCTTCCAGAATATGGTGGAACTCATGAAGTACCAGACATAATGTTTGATCAAAGATTTAGACAAGCGTTATTCTATGGATTTGATAGAATTTATTATGCTAATAATGTATACGCACCTAACACTGCATCATTATTACATGTTCCAATGGACATGAAATCATATAATCAAGATCCACTTTATTATTCTGAATCACCACAATACTTAACTGTACTTGAAAATGCAGATATTGATCCAGAAACTATGGGTTATATCCCTTCAAGAGCTGTTACATTATTCAATGCAGCTTATGATGCATGGATTGCAGAAGGAAATACTGGCCCTGTCACTCTTAAATTAGCAGGTACAGATGGACCATTTGAACTTACATTATACAATTATGTTAAGCAAAGTTATGAAGAATTATTTGGCTCTGACAAATTAGTTATTGATATTTCAACTAATCCTCAAGCTGCACACGACCAAGTATTAGACCGTATGGACTTTGATATCGTGTTAACTGCAGTTGGATTTGGATCTTCAACAGGTATCTACTGGCAATTTGGAGCTATCGGTGGTTTTGCTGGTGAATTCTGGCATGGATTTGGATTAGCTAATCCATTTGATGCATCTAATGTATCTGCAGAAAACCCTGATGGTTATGCTGACTACTGGATTACTCCAATTGAAATAGATCTTTCTAACACTTGGGCTTATTTAGAAGAACTAGGCGTAGAAGAAATTGGCGACAATGCAGATCTTATGACATGGTATGACTGGTTAAAAGAAGAAACTGACCCTGTTTCAGGCGATGTTGTTAAAGCAGCTGGTATCTTGAACATAACAATTCAAGAATTAGCAATTACTCTTTACTCAGATCCTACACCATTTGATGCAACTGCTAAGGAACCTTTCCCTGGTGCAACAACTGATACTTATAATATTGTTGCAGCAATGCAAGAAGAAATGATGGATTTTGTAAACTTGATTCCTACAGTTACTCGTTCTTCAGCTATTATTTATGCTGATAACGTAGTAATTACATGGCCTTTCTACCATGGCGCATTTATTTGGGGACCAAACAGATACCGTTATTTAAACACTGATGCTGATTTTGCAGATGGACTTTATAATCCAAACGAAGCATAAAAATTAAATTATAATTAGATCAATTATGTAAGGGTATTTAGGTCAACTAAATACCCTTCGTATTGTCTATAAATCACTGTATATACATAAAAATTAATGATAAATCTCGATTTAAAGTATTTATAATCATTTGCAATTTACAGACCATTATTGATAGTAATTCTTCTAAGTTATAATAACTTAAAAATTAATCATCATACTACTGATTGAATGAAGATGAATTGTTGATATACTATTAAATATAAAATTATGTTTTTATGTCAATGTTTGTTGATAATCTGACATATTTATGTTATTATAATCTAGAAGTTTTACATATTTATTATGTGAATGTTTTTTAATACACTTTAAAAGTGAGTACAAGAGGAGTGGTGAAATTTGTTAAAATATTTTGCAAAAAGAATGGGGTTAATGTTTATTACTTTTTTTATAATCATTTTCTTATTCTTTATCTTTATTAAAATGTTACCTGATAACTATGTTCCAGTACCAGGACAAGGTAACGACTGGTATGAAATATATAAAGCCAAAGAAGGATGGGATGAACCAATTGTTGTTCAATTTGGACTATGGATTCGAAACATTTTCCAAGATGGATCGTTCGGTTTTTCGCATATTCTTAGAAGAGATGTTTCGGATATCTATTTTAGCAAGATACCGGCTTCTGTAAAAATAAATATTATTCCATATTTATTATCTATACCGTTTGCTATTGTATTGGGTGTAGTTGCGGCATTGAATAAAAATAAATGGCCTGATACCATCATTTCCATTGGTATTATGATATTTATTTCTATTCCGTTTTTCGTTGTAGCTGTTTTGTCTCAGTACGTATTTTATTTTCAATTAGGATGGGCCCCCGATTACAAAATTGCTTCTGCATCTGAGTTTGCTGAACTCGGAACTATATATGGTTTAAGTACATATATTTTACCTGTTATTGTTTTAACAATTGCAAGTATTCCTGGATTTGCAAGATCTGTTCGTGCAGAACTTACAGAACAGTTAACTCAAGATTATATGTTGTTAGCGCGATCTAAAGGGCTTACTAAGAGACAAGCTGTATTTAGACATGCTTTAAAAAATGCACTTATACCGTTTTTACCAGCTATTTTTATAGGTGTTGTTTTAGTTTTTAATGGCGGGATCATTACTGAACAAATATTTAGAGTTGATGGAACAGGGCGTATATACTTATCCGCATTTAATAGTAGAGATTATCCGCTATTATTATTAGTAAATACATTCACACAATTTATTGGTTTGGTTGCAGCAATTGTAAATGATATTTCTTATACATTGTTTGATCCAAGAATTCGTGTAGGAAGTGGGAAACTATCATGATAGATATCGATAAAAGTAAATTAGTTTTTGTTCATGATATGGATGATAAAATAGTAGATCAACCATTAGAAACAAAAGAAATAGGGTACTATAAAGATTCATGGAATCGTTTTAAGAAAAATAGAGCTTCACTTGTTGCCTTTATTATTATCTGTATTGTATTGGTATTCGTAATTCTAGGACCTTTTATGAAAGATTACGATCTTCCTGATGAAGATTCAACAAATGCTATGCGTTTACAATACTTAACACCTAAGATTCCAGTTTTAGAAGAATTAGGTATTTTTGATGGTACAAAAACGATCACTAGAGGAACAAGATTTTTAACATATATGTATCATTCTGAATTTGGAGAAGGTATCATTCAATCTGGAATGCCTCAAGAGCTTATTGATGATCCAAATGATCCAAGTTTTGCTGATGTAACCTCCTTGACTGTTAAAGTGGATTATTATGCATATACTAACTACATTACATCATATTTACCTGAAAGATATTTTGGAATTATTGATACAAATATCGCTAATGGTGAAGATATAGATCCACTAGGAGAAGTTAGAAGAACTTTAACTCAAGAAAAATTTGATGAATATTTAGAAAAGAATTACATCATTGATATATTAGCTATTCGTGAAACAACTGATATAGAAGATCCTTCTATCATAAATTTCCAATATGAAGTTAGATTAAATCAATTTTTAACTTCTCTAGATCAAACTCCAGAAGATACTTATTTTTGGTTTGGTACAAATAGAGAAGGTCGTGATTTATTCACTGAACTATGGGTAGGAGCTAGAATTTCTATATTAATGGCTGTTGCTGTAGTTATGATTAACTCTATTGTAGGTCTTACAATTGGTGCAATTGCCGGATATTATGGTGGTCTATTAGACTTATTGTTTGATAGATTTAGAGAAATTGTGTCAGGAATCCCTTTCCTAGCAGTATTAACATTATTAACACTGAGATACGGAAGTCCATTTTGGGTTATTATTTTAGCCTTTACATTAACGGGTTGGATAGGCTCCTATGGAACTGGCCGATTGCAATTTTATCGATTTAAAAATAGAGAATATGTATTAGCTGCAAGAACTTTAGGTGCTGCAGATAAGCGTATCATGTTTAAGCATATTTTTCCTAATACTTTAGGACTGATTGTTACTGGTTTAGCTTTAGCAGTTCCAATATTTGTATTCACTGAAGCAACGTTCTCATTTCTAGGAATTATTAATTACGAAGATGCTATTAGTGTTGGTATGCTTATTCAACAAGGACAAGCAGTTATGCAAGTGCATCCACATACATTATTATTTCCTGCAACATATATTTCTATTTTAATGATTGCATTTAATTTATTCGGTAACGGATTAAGAGATGCATTCAATCCATCATTGAGAGGAGTAGAATAATGGCTGAAAAAATATTAGAAGTAAAAGATTTAGCAATATCATTCAAAACTCAATATGGTATTTTACATGCTATTCGTGGCGTTTCTTTTGACCTGTTTAAAGGTGAAACACTTGCAATAGTTGGAGAATCAGGATCGGGAAAAAGTGTTACATCACGCTCGATAATGGGACTTCTTGCAGGTAATTCGATTTATGAAGACGGTTCAATTATGTATATGGGTAGAGATTTATTACAAGTTGAAGAAAAATTAATGCATGAAATTAGAGGAAGCAAAATCTCAATGATTTTCCAAGATCCAATGAGTTCTTTAAATCCAATCTTAAGTGTAGGTAAGCAAATTACTGAAGCATTAAGATTTAAATTAGGCATGCCAGAAGAAATGGCTAAAAAAAGAGCAATCGAACTTATGCAATCTGTCGGAATACCTGAACCAGAGAAAAGATATAATCAATATCCTTTCCAATTTTCAGGCGGAATGAGACAAAGAATCGTTATATCAATTGCATTAGCAAATAATGCAGAAATACTTATATGTGATGAACCAACGACTGCACTAGATGTTACCATTCAAGGGCAAATCTTGGATTTAATAAATGATCTTAAGAAAAAAAGAAATCTAACAGTTATATTTATTACACATGATTTAGGTGTTGTAGCAAATGTTGCGGATAGAATTGCTGTTATGTATGCAGGGAAAATAGTTGAAATTGGTAAAGCTGATGAAGTTTTCTATGATCCTAGACACCCATATACTTGGGCGTTATTGTCATCAATGCCTAATTTAGCAACTTCGAAAGAATTAGATGCAATTAAAGGTACACCACCAAATATGATTTATCCACCAAAAGGTGATGCTTTCGCACCTAGAAGCAAATATGCAATGCAAATAGATTTTGAAGAGCAACCACCTATGTTTAAAGTATCAGATACACATTTTGCAGCTACATGGCTATTACATCCAGATGCTCCGAAATTTGAATTGCCTGATGCAGTTAAACGATTAAAAGAAAACAGAGGGAGTGTGAAATAATGAAAGAAAAGAATACTTCAGCTGTTGACTATTCAGAAAAAGTTTTAGAGGTTAAAAATCTAAGAAAATATTTTTTCTCAGGTTCAGGTAAAAATAAACTCATTGTACCTGCTGTTGATGGAGTTTCTTTTGATGTTCACAAAAGAGAGGTTTTTGGTTTAGTTGGAGAATCTGGCTGTGGTAAAACAACAACTGGACGTACAATTATAAAACTATATACACCTACTGATGGAACAGTTGATTTAAATGGGATCCGTATTTCATCAGGATATCAAGGAAATCAATTAAAAATTAAAGAAATAAAATTGGAGACAAAAGAAAAGATTTCATCTCTAAATCCATATAAAAAAGAAATCATAAAATTACAAAAAGAAGAAGAACAAAAAATTCGTTTCATAAAAGATGATATTGCGAGCATAAAAAATCAAGAAGAAATGACTATTAAAAAAGTTAGTACACCAATTGAAAATTATAAAACTAATATTTATAGTTACAAAAATTCATATAATACAGATATTGAAAAGCTTGAATATCAATATCACTTAAAAAAACATGAAATATTAGACAAAACAAAAAATTATGCAGAAAAAGAATATGATTATGAATTAGGTTTGGCTTCAAATAGAAATATGCACAGATTAGAAGCTTTAAAAGAATCTGCTGCATTAAAAAAAGAAGTCATTAATCAAAGAATTGCTGTTCAAAAAGAAGAATATATAAAAATCAAGCAAGAATTAAAAGATAAATATTTACCATTGATTAAGGAAGCAGAAAAAGATCTTTTAGATAAAAATGAAGCTAAAGCACAAATTTCAGCATTGAAAAAAGAACTTGTTCAAAATAAAAAGCTTCGTAAAGAACAATATGTTAATGAACTTAAAGAAAATAAAAAACCGGATTCTGCAAAAATCATTAAAGAGATTAAAGAAATTAAAGCTTCATACAAATTAAATATTGATAAAAAAATGAAGGATATTTCTGAAATTAAACAAGAGTACAAAAACTTAGTAGCAGATATCAAGAGTAAAGCAAAAAGTGTAGCAGTCGACCAAGATAAAGTTAATGAAATTAAAGAAGACGCTAAACAAAGAATTAAAGAACAAAAACAAATTATTGATGAAATTAAAAGAACAAATAAATCTAATGAAGCATTATTAAATTCTAGAAAAATGCAAATGATTTTTCAAGATCCAATTTCATCATTAAATCCTAGAATGACTGTAAAAGAAATAGTTGGAGAAGGATTAATTATTTTAGGTGGCTATAGTGAAGATGAAATTAATGAAAGAGTTGGAAAAGCTCTTGAATTAGTTGGATTAAGCGGAGAATATGGCACACGTTATCCACATGAATTTAGTGGTGGACAAAGACAAAGAATTGGTATTGCAAGAGCAATTATTATGAATCCAAGTGTTATTATTGCAGATGAACCAATTTCTTCACTTGATGTATCCATTAGAGCTCAAGTTATCAATCTATTAACAAAATTAAAAAAAGAACTCGGATTAACAATATTATTTATCGCACATGACCTTTCAGTTGTAAGATTTTTCTGTGATAGAATCGCTGTAATGTATTATGGTAAGATTGTTGAAGTTGCTTCTTCAGAAGAACTATTTAAAAATCCAACACATCCATATACAATTTCACTACTTTCAGCTATTCCTCAACCAGATCCTGATTACGAAAAAGGTAGAAAGAGAATAGATTATAGTCCAAGCATGCATGATTATCGTATTAATAAACCTGAACTTAGAGAAATTGCAGAAGGTCATACGGTATATGCTAATGATAAAGAATTTGCAGAATATCAAAAAAAATATAAAGCTGCAAATACTCCAAAAACAAAGAAACAAGGCACCAAAAAGACGGGAGGTACTACTAAATGAAAAAAATAATTGTAGTAGCATTTCTAGTTGTTAATTTATTATTACTATCGGCATGTCAAGATACAAAATATAATGACGACTTAATTAATGTTATATTCTTTGCCGGTAATACAGGAGCAACAGTTGAACCTTATTTAAATTTAGAAGCAGGTAATTCAATAGATGAACCTGATGTGCCAGTAAGAGAAGGATATAGTTTTTCTGGTTGGTATAAAGATGGAGCTTATGAAGAATCTTGGGATTTTGATAATGATGTTTTAGGCGATAAAACAATCGTTTTATATGCAAAATGGGTACCGCAGGTCTTAGATATATTTTATGATTTAAATGGCGGGACTATGATTAATGAAACTTATCCAGAGGTTTATACAGTAGGAAAGACATTTGTTTTACCAACAGCAAGAAGAGCTGGTTATACATTTTTAGCTTGGTATACTTATGATTGGGAAGATCCATCATCGACAGTACCTGGTGATAAAGGCTATCAAACTGTTCCACAAGGCATAACAGAAGATTTATACTTGTATGCTCACTGGGATCCAATTATTGTAAGTGTGACTTTTAATACGAATTACCCAGTTGAAGGCGAAGGTCCAGCGAGACCAAATTCTCAATCAACACCATATGGTGTTGTCATTGATTTCCCTGTATTAGAAGATACAGACGAATATGTTTTCCTAGGCTGGAATAACCGCGCAGATGGTGAAGGCGTTTGGTATGTTAATGGAGAGATATTTACTAGATCTCAAAGATTAACTTTATATGGCATATGGCAAATCAAATAAAAGAACCACGTCAGCAATTAAATTATTATAAAAAAAAGAGAAATTTAATTCTCTTTTTTACTCTTTTACCACTGGTTTTAGGCATCATAGTAGGGATTATTTTTCAACATGTTTTAGTGATTGAATTCGATATTCTTATGAGTATATTTATACCACTTATTATTGTATACTTAGTTTATATAAATATTTTAAGACGAAAACTTTCATATTACGTGATGTATTATAATTATTATCACATGCTAACTTATCAAGAAGGCATTAAAGATGTGCAAGGTTTACTATTTACAAAATCATGGTTAAAAAAATTCGAAACTGACGGATACAAAAATAGTTTAGAGACTGACGATTATATTGTTTTTCATAAGATACATAAAAAACTAGATAATATTGTCAGTTCAGGACATGTACTTGAAGCAATTGTAGTAGCAAAACATAATGAAGTCGACTTTTATTCTGAAGAGATAGAAACACATATAGAAGAAAAAATAAATAGTTATGAGTATAGCAATAAAGTTAAAAAACAAATTTTTATTCAAATTAAAAGATATGATGAATTAACCGAATCAATTCAAAGTGAAATAAATGAGATTATCAATTATAAATATAATAATCAATATTTTATTCATTTAAACGTAGGATATTCACATAAGGACAATAAAGTCTATTTTCTTTGTCCTAAAAAGAGATATCCGAATAAGTTTTTCTATTATGCTTGTCAACAAGTTAAAAAATATTGTAAAATAAAGGTAGGTGATTAGATGAAAGATGAAAAAGTTGAAACCTCAACGTTTGATGATGATTTTTTAATACCTGAAGATGAAGAAGTCGCTAATCTTGGTAATAAAAAAAATCAAGAAGCATATGAACAAAGAAAAAGAAAAAAAGCTATAAAAAAACATTTATCAAGTGCTGGTATCATGATAGTTCTATCTGGATTCATATTTGGCATTGGACTTCTTTGGCAAAATGACACAAGTTTATTAGCCATTACAGATGCTTTATGGTTAGTTGTTGTTATGGAATTTTTTATAGGATGGACAATGTTTGTGTATAATTTAAACATCTTTTCGTCTATAATTTTTTCAACGAAATCATTTTTCCTTATGCTAGTTGGGAAAAAACCTAAGTTAGACTATTACAGTTATACAAAAAAAATAGAAGATGATCCTGTACCTAGCTACTATTACAAAGTATTATTCTTATCTACTTTTATCCTATTAATACCTGCAGTTTCATTGTTGTTTATACTTACCTAAAATAAAAAAAGGGGTTGAGACATTGTGAAAATTTTCAATAAAAAGAAAGTAAGATTGTCTAATGTCCATGCAGATGAAAATCAGAACTATAGAGATGGTGTTAAACATCAGTTTGGAATTGGTGTAAAAAGAGATCATGATAAAGCACTTGAATTTTATGAAAAAGGTGCTCTTGAAGATGATTATTTATCCATACAAAAAGTTA
>SWCB01009494.1_pt1 | contig 13224 bp, 9 predicted proteins | sample 4692901 | NCBI WGS metagenome assembly SWCB01 (sample SAMN10267276, study PRJNA491770) | bioreactor metagenome | isolation source: DHS bioreactor inoculated with subseafloor sediment | place: Japan: off Shimokita Peninsula | collected 2006-08 | reverse complement strand
TTACAATCTGATCCCTTTGGCCACTCGGGAATCCCTCCACGGGATTTGCTTATTGTTTATCAACAAGCGGTCTTGCTATGAAAACCGTTATCGTTATCAACCTTGTGACTAAGATTGTAATAACCATTTTCTAAATAATGGTGGAGGGGGAAGGATTCGAACCTTCGAAGGCAGAGCCGTCAGATTTACAATCTGATCCCTTTGGCCACTCGGGAACCCCTCCACAAGTGCGGAGCGGATAATAACAAACATTTAGATCCTGTAAACCTTTTTCCTTATAAATCTTGTGCGCTTGCTGGATTTTTCATCATATAGGCGGAGATGTACTGTTTATTGCTTAACTTTACACTTCTTTACCCTCTTTCAGCATCGGTTCAGATATCATTTAGTCAGTCCTTTATTAGTGGTTTTAGCATGAAAAAAATAGTTGTTGCTGTTCTAGTTACTGCAGCGTTGACTGGCGGTGGGTTTTTCTCTATTCAAAATGGTGTCTTTTCTCAAGGCACAGCTCACGCGGCAGAACAAAAGGCTGGTTCAACACGCGTTATTGCGGTGACAACAGGTGAGGTCTCATCTCATCCTATCGCTCAATCGCTTTCTTTAATTGGAAAGTTAGAGGCTGAGCGTTCTGTTTATATTGCGACAGAAGTTGCGGCTAAAATCGATGACATTCCTGTACGAGTGAACAGTAAAGTTGAAAAAGGTGATTTGCTGGTTCAACTTGATGATGCCAAAGCAGAGGCAGCATTGGATGAAGCACAAGCTTATCTCAATGATGAAAAACGTAAATATAAAGAATTCGAACGTTTGGTAAAGCGCGGGGCAATTACCCAAACTGAACTAGATGCGATGCAAGCCAGCGTAAATATTGCAGAAGCCCGATTAAAAGCGGCGAAAGCAGCATTGAGTGATTATGCGATTCGTGCCCCGTTTGATGGCACGGTTGGTTTAATTGATTACAGTGTGGGTCATATGGTGACCATGGGTGGAGAGCTCTTCACGCTTGATGACTTAACAGGTATGCGCCTTGATATTCAGGTTCCTGAGCAGTACCTATCATTTTTGTCGGTCGGCATGAAAGTGAGTGCGACCAACCAAGCATGGTCAGAAAAAACGTTTAATGGTGAAATTCAAGCCATTGATTCTCGAGTACAAACGGATTCACTTAACATTAAAGTACGCGTGTTATTTGATAACCAAGCCGGACTCTTAAAACCGGGCATGTTAATGGCAGCAAAGCTTGGGTTTGTGCCACAAGAAGCGGCGATTATTCCGGTACAAGCATTGGAATATTCAGGCACTAAACGTTTTGTCTATTTAGTGAACGATGAAAGCATCGCGACACGTACCGAGGTCATATTGGGTGCACGTATCGATAATGAAGTGGTGATTGAATCGGGTATCGAGGTCGGTGACCGTATCGTAGTGCAAGGTTTAGTTAATATGCGTGATGGTTTGAAAGTGGATGACCTAACCGCAAAAAAAACCCAAAGCTTGCCCCTAACAGCGGAGACTGATGTCTAATGTGGTTATCTGATGTCTCTGTTAAACGACCTGTGGTCGCAATAGTACTGAGCTTACTATTATGTGTTTTTGGTATGGTTTCTTTTTCTAAGCTAGCTGTACGTGAAATGCCTGATGTAGAAAACCCTGTTGTTACAGTAATGACTAACTATAGCGGGGCATCGGCGACGGTCATGGAAAGCCAGGTGACCAGCCCCATTGAAGATGAACTGTCTGGTATTAGTGGCATTGATAATATTACGTCGGTAACCCGAAATGGTATGTCTCGTATTACTGTTGAATTTTCAATGGACTGGGATTTAACTGAAGGGGTAAGTGATATCCGTGATGCGGTAGCACGTGCTAATCGTCGTCTACCGGATGAAGCTGATGATCCTGTTGTTTCGAAAGATAATGGTTCGGGTGAGCCCGCGATCTATATCAACCTGACATCTTCAGAGATGGATCGGACTCAACTGACCGATTACGCTCAACGGGTATTGGAAGATCGCTTTAGCTTAATTAATGGTGTGAGTTCGGTAAGCTTATCGGGGGCTTTATACAAAGTCATGTACGTTAAGCTAAAACCAGCATTAATGGCGGGGCGTGGGGTCACCACAAAAGATATTGTCGATACACTTCAAGATGAAAACATTGAACTGCCAGGCGGTGAAGTCCGAAATGATGCGACAGTTATGTCGGTTAGAACTGCGCGTTTATATCTTTCACCTGAAGATTTTGATTACTTGGTCGTGCGAACAGCGGGTGACGGTACCCCTGTCTATTTGAAAGATGTCGCTGATATTGATGTTGGCGCTGAAAATGAAAATTCCACCTTTAAAAGTAATGGTGTTGCGAACTTAAGTTTAGGCATCGTAACCATGTCTGATGCGAACCCTTTGAATGTAGCCAAAGACGTGCATGCGGAAGTGGATCGGATGCAGCAATTTATTCCTGCCGGTACGACATTAGCCGTCGATTATGATGCAACAGTCTTTATCGATCGCTCTATTTCAGAAGTGTATAGCACTCTATTGATCACTGGAGCATTGGTGATCTTGGTTTTGTACATCTTTATCGGTCAAGCAAGAGCTACTTTGATCCCGGCGGTAACCGTACCTGTCTCTTTAATTTCAGCTTTCATAGCGGCGTACTTTTTGGGTTTTTCAATCAACCTATTAACCTTGATGGCTTTGATTTTATCGATAGGTTTGGTAGTCGATGATGCTATCGTGGTGGTTGAAAATATGTTCCACCACCTCGAAAAAGGGGAATCTCCATTACTTGCGGCTTATAAAGGGACACGTGAAGTTGGTTTTGCAGTGGTCGCGACCACTGCAGTACTGGTGATGGTGTTCCTACCGATCTCCTTTATGGAAGGCATGGTTGGGCGTCTGTTTACTGAGTTCTCTGTGTTGCTGGCGATGTCGGTCATATTCTCATCCATTATTGCGTTAACACTGACCCCTGTATTGGGCAGTAAAATGCTAAAAGCCAATGTGAAACCCGGTAAATTCAACCTGTGGATTGATAGCCAATTTACCAAACTTGAAAATGGTTACCGCAACGTGGTGGCAATGGCCGTAAAACGCCGTTACTTTGCCCCGTTTATTGTTGCTGGGTGTATAGCGGCGAGCTATGGCTTGATGCAAATCGTACCCGCGCAATTAGCACCCCAAGAAGATCGCGGTGTGCTGTTTGCTTTCGTTAAAGGAGCGGAAGGCACCAGTTATAACCGTATGATTGGTAATATGGACGAAGTTGAACAACGCTTATTGCCCATGTTAGGTAAAGGCATGCTGAAATCGGTGAGCATTCAAACACCAGCTTTTGGTGGCCGAGCGGGCGATCAGACTGGCTTTGTTATCATGCAGCTTGAAGATTGGGCAGATCGTGATGTGACTGCTCAACAAGCGCTGGGCCAGATCAGCAAAGCATTACAAGGTATTCCTGATGTTTGGGTACGCCCTATGATGCCAGGTTTCCGTGGCGGTTCTTCAGAGCCGATCCAATTTGTATTGGGAGGCTCTGATTACGAAGAACTTTTCCAATGGGCCACAAAACTGCAAGCCATTGCCGAAGATAGCCCAATAATGAATGGTATTGATCTTGATTACGCAGAAACCACGCCAGAATTGGTGGTGACTGTGAACCGTCAACGAGCTGCTGAATTGGGTATTCCGGCGGCAGATATTGCTGAAACCTTAGAAATCATGCTGGGAGGGCGTAGCGAAACCACATACGTTGATCGTGGCGAGGAATATGATGTTTATCTTCGTGGTGATGAAAACAGTTTTAATAGCTCTGCCGATCTTAGCCAAATTTATCTGCGCTCAAAGACGGGTCAGTTAGTCACGCTCGATACAGTGACTAAAATTGAGGAAATAGCGTCACCTCAACGACTCAGTCATACTGATAAGCAAAAGTCGATCACGCTGAAAGGTAACCTGAATGATGGTTATACCTTAGGAAATGCTCTCGATTTTCTTGATCAACAAGCGATTGATATTTTACCGAGTGATATCACGATTAACTATTCAGGTGAATCGAAAGATTTCCGTGAAAACCAAAGTGATATCTTTATGGTCTTTGGTTTGGCATTACTGATTGCGTATTTGGTATTGGCAGCCCAGTTTGAAAGCTTTATTAATCCTCTTGTTGTAATGTTAACGGTGCCTATGGGGATCTTTGGCGGCATGGCAGGGTTATGGATAATGGGGCAAGGGCTCAATATTTATAGCCAGATAGGCATGATCATGCTGATTGGCATGGTAACTAAAAACGGTATCTTGATTGTCGAATTTGCTAACCAGTTACGTGATAAAGGTATTGAGTTTGAGCAAGCGATTGTGGATGCATCAGTACGACGTTTACGTCCTATTTTGATGACCGCATTCACGACCTTGTTTGGTGCTATTCCACTTATTATGTCGACAGGTGCTGGTTCTGAAAGCCGTATGGCTGTAGGTACAGTGGTGTTCTTTGGTATGGCATTTGCCACACTGGTAACGCTATTAGTTATCCCTGCGATGTACCGTTTGTTATGTGCTAAAACAACCTCACCAGGTCATGTGGCCGCTCAGTTAGAAAAAGCAATGCAGCAAGATTATGTCGGTCGAAGTACACATGGTGAATTACCACCTCGTTCATAGTTAATAACTCGTTATAGATAATTAATTTGAGTGTGAGAAATCATTAAATAAGAAACCGTCAATACGCTCTAGTATTGGCGGTTTTTTCTTGGGTGAGATGCTGATAATAGTTGCTTGGTTGTATTGATTTTTTTTCAGTCAAATTGCATTCGTACGTGATTTTTCATTCATAGGTATAATTAGAGTGTTCTGTTTTGTTGAGATTCAGGTAAAATCACGCCTGTATATAATCGAGACAGAAAACATCACCCTTGATCGCGTTGCGAAACGCTTACGAAAGAAGAATCCCATGCCACAAAATCAGTCTGACAATAAAGACCAGCTTGATACACAAAACAAGCCAGTTCGATTAAATAAATTCATCAGTGATACAGGCTATTGCTCACGCCGTGAGGCGGACAAGCTAATTGATCAGGGAAGAGTAACCATTAATGGTATACAGCCAGAAATGGGCACTAAAGTGATGCCAGATGACGAAGTACTCGTTGATGATAAACCGTTACGTGCGAAAGAGCGCCCTATCTATATCGCGCTGAATAAGCCGACAGGGGTAACGTGTACAACAGAGCGTCATGTTAAAGATAACATTGTGGACTTTATTGGCCACCGTAAACGTATTTTCCCGATTGGTCGTCTCGATAAGCCCTCTGATGGTTTGATCTTTTTGACCAACGATGGCGATATCGTTAATAAAATTCTGCGTGCGGGTAACTCTCACGAAAAAGAATACGTGGTCCGTGTTAGTCACCAGATCACCCCTGAATTCTTAGACAAAATGGCATCAGGTGTTGAAATTTTAGATACGGTAACCTTACCTTGTACGGTTAAGAAAGAAACGGACTATTCATTCCGTATTACGCTAACTCAAGGTCTAAACCGTCAGATCCGCCGTATGTGTGAAGCACTCGGTTACGATGTGTATAAATTGCGTCGAGTACGTATTATGAACATCACCATCGATGGCTTACCAAACGGTAAATGGCGTTACCTAACCGATGCTGAAATTGCTGAAATTAACACCCTAATTTCACAGTCGAGCGGCACTGAAGAAGCATCTAAAGTCGATGCCGAAGGGCAAGCGATTGCGAAAGCCACAGATGCCAAGCTGTTTGATAGCCGTCAACAAGCTGCAGAAGAGCGCCAACGTGAGCGTGAACGCGATATGCGCGATGCAACGTATAAAACGTTTAAAGCCAAAGGTGAGTTCACTCGTACGCGTCGTAATACTGAACGTGATGATAAAACGAGCAGTGCTCGTCATGGTGATAACCGCCCAAGTCAGAACCGTGATCGTCAAAGCTCTCGTGAGCAAAGTGCTAGTGATAGCCAAGCACCACATGGCAACAAGCCAAGCAGCGGCATCAAGAAGTGGAAATCAAAAAGAGAGTCATAATTAGCAATACGCTAAATAGCCGATAAAGAGTAAAATGCGAGCTTCGAGTAACTATTTACTTGCTGCTCGCTTTTTTATATTTCTGACGTTGTATTTATATTTTTGATGTTATAGAGGAAGATACATGAAAATCGTTGCTGTCACTGCATGTCCGACGGGCATTGCGCATACTTATATGGCTGCCGATGTACTCACTAAAACTGCTCACCAATTAGGGATTCAAATCCAAGTTGAAACTCAAGGGGCAATGGGCATTGAAAACCTATTAACACCACAAGATATTGCCCGAGCAGATATCGTCTTGATAGCGTCTGATATCGAAGTAGAACAGCGGGGTCGTTTTACGGGCAGTAAAATCCACTGTGTGACCATTGAAGAAGTGTTAATTAACCCGACCGCTGTTATTCAACGTTGTCAGGAATTGTAAGATGATCCAACGGCGCATAACCTTTTATTGCTGTTCGAAAGGCTTACCGTCTTATCAGCTTCATCAACTAAAACGTTTGGCTGATTATTTCCGCTCATCAGTCACGTTGTTAAATCTTCGTCAGTTACGTAAAGCAGATATTCGCCAACCTCTTCGTATGCTCAGTCTCGCGAGCAAACCGGGTGAACTTTGCCAGTTGGTGATTCAAGGGAATGATGCTGAATTAGCCCATATGGTGTTAACAGAATTCATTGCCGAATTTGCTAAACCTGTTATTCAACGTCGTATGAAAAATGCATCGTCTTCAGGGTTACTGGCTAATATTCAGTCACCGTTACCCTTTGATTTTTCGTTTTCAGTCCACTCTATTTCAACTGTTGATGCTGCAACACCGAAACCCAAAGTGATTGCATCGCTGGTGGATCGGTTGAATCAGCAAAAAGTCAGTACTGGCACTAAAAAACAGTTAGTCGAATGTTTTATGACTAGGGAAAAAGTCTCTGCGACAGTGATGGGGCAACAGATCGCTTTGCCTCATATCATGCATGAATCAATTACAGTACCGGGTATGGCGGTATTAAGCAGTAATGCGGGTATTGAGTGGGGTTCAAACCGAGGGCCTGTAACACGAATGATTGCAATGGTGCTGCCCAAGCCACCACAACGCCCAGTGGTGATGGCTTTTGCCCATTTCTCGCAATGCTTACTCAATGATGATTTCTGTGAAGCGCTAACAACGGCTAAAACGCCTGCAGTGATCCATGCGATTATCTTGAATGCGCTTAGCTCAGTCGAGTCGTTGAGCTAAACTGCTTAGCTTGAGCGTTCAGCTGCTAAACGACTTGTTATACCATCACTCGTTATGTTATCTCCCGGTATTCCGTTGGCGTTCTGCCTGTTTTGTTTTTAAATACCCGACAAAAATAATTCACATCTTGGAAACCGCAGCGTGTCGCGACTTCATGCAAGCGGAAAGGGTACTTTTTCAACATGAACTTTGCCCGTTCTAGCCTTACCCAGCAGATATAATCGGCGAGCCGCATGTGCCCTTGCTGGCGAAATAAGCGTGAAAGGTGATTGGGTGAGACGTTAAAGCGATGTGCAATAGTTTCACGGGTGACTGCTCGGTGAAAATTCTCTTGTATATAGATACAAATCCCCTGATAAAGATCCTCACTGCGTGTTTTTGCTGATTGCGTGGGGGAGTGGATCATCGTGCGGCAATAGCTTAATAATGCCATTAACAAATGCTCATCCATCGGGCTGTGATTTGGCTCTTTGGCTAAGGTATTCAGGGCACTCAAAATGTGGTCGATAGCATGCCCAGTCCAAGCCTGAATACTGTGCTTCTGTACGTCGTAAAACCCAACGCTTTCTTTGCCTTTACTGACTAAGCTGAACCCTAATTGACGTTTGCCAAACAGTAAGCTCAATACAGAACATTCATTTTCCCAATTCGGTTTATTCCAAGTATTAGGGGGAATGTAAATAGCATCACCCGCCATTAGGCTAACTTCGCTAATTCCCATCACGGGATCTTCGAGTTGATTAATATATTCCCCACTTAATACCAGCTCTAGCCGTGGAAAATTGACTTGATAGCTAAAGGCGGGAGGCGCATGTTGATCACCTGCAAACCAAATACGGTTAAAATTCTCCCGTTCAGATAAAACAGTATCAATGATATCGAGAAATACAGTACTCATAGATGCTCATGGTTAAAGTGTATAAAAGCGCTTAAATAGATGCCAAATGCCACGATAAGTCAGTTAAATGTGGTAATTAAGCGACAGTATCCTACTGGCTATCTGAAGGGTAAATCATGATCTTAAACAAGATAGCCAATAGTTTATGATGAATGCATATCGCAATCGGGTAAACGATTTTGCTATAGTCTTGCGGCGTTGATCGGCATTGTGTTGGTTGATGAGCTAACAAAACTAGCGGTAAATATCGATAACGAAACGACTTCCATCAGTTTGCGGCTTCCATAGTTTACGAATAGCTATTTTGTAAATAACCATGCTTCTAATAACTATGGTTGATAACTGGCTGATTGATGAAAGTCGTTTTAACGCATTTGATTTTAATATTCGATCTTGATGATCATATTCAACAAGGATTTATGGTAATGACTGATTCAATCCGTCCTGTATTTTTCAAAATGGATAATGTAATTCAAAATTACCCATGGGGCAGTGTTACTTCTGTGCAGCAGCTGTTTGGCACAGCAAATCCAGATGCCCAGCCGCAAGCTGAAATTTGGATGGGGGCCCACCCAAATGGCTGTTCTACAATCAACATGTCTGGCAAGCCAGTATTATTGTCTGATTTCATTGCAACAGATCCTAATGCTATTTTAGGGGCGAATACTCAGGCGACGTTTGGTGAATTACCTTACTTATTCAAAGTACTAGCGGCTGAAAAAGCACTGTCAATTCAAGTGCACCCAAGTAAAGCCCAAGCCGAAGTTGGTTTTGCGAAAGAAGACGCTGAAGGTATTCCTCGCAATGCGGGTAATCGTAATTATAAAGATCCAAACCATAAGCCTGAATTAGTGTTTGCGTTAACGCCTTATCAAGCAATGAATGGTTTCCGTGAAATTGCCGATATTGTGGTGCAATTTGAAACACTCAATATTCCAGTATTGTCTGACTTAGTGGCGGCATTTTCTGCAGAACAAAACGAAGTCGGTCTACAAGGCTTTTTCCAAGCGATGTTATCTCTTGAAGGAGAAGTGAAGGAAACTGCGGTGAACGCATTGTTAGCTTACGCGAACACCCATCAAGAAGACGCGTTATTTGGTTTACTTATTGAATTAGCAGAGCAATACCCTGGTGATATCGGTCTGTTCGCGCCATTAATGTTGAATGTATTAACCCTTCAGCCGGGTGAAGCCATGTTCCTTGACGCCTGCACACCGCATGCTTACATCAAAGGAACAGGCTTAGAGATCATGGCCAATTCAGATAATGTATTACGTGCCGGGCTAACCCCGAAATACATGGATGTGCCAGAATTGGTGGCAAGCACCTTGTTTGTTACTAAACCAGTAGACAGTTTGTTACTTGCCCCTGAACTGGGTGAGGGTAGCCAGCATTATCCTATTCCGGTACCTGACTTTAAGTTCAGTGTGTATCAGCAAGTCAGCGACACGGTGATCGCACATCACAGTGCTGAGATCTTATTTGCAGTCGATGCCCCTGTTACTGTGACGCACCAAAACGGTGAAACAATCACAATTGAAAAAGGGAAGTCAGTATTCATTCCTGCCTATGCTCTGAGCTATGCTGCTAGCTGTAACGGTTGTTTTGCGAGAGCCTACAACTAAGCTCTTACAAAACCAAGCTGTATAAACTAAGCATATCTAAAAAGACGAGAAGGGGTTTAAGCTATCCCCATGATACCTCAAGATACAAAGCACCTTGAGGTAACATGGGTATATAAGCTTAAGCTCCTAATTTTACTGCCCCACATTTCACACTGTCCTTTTTAATGCCTCAACGATGGTTATCGTTCCCACCGTCATATAAAACCTTACCTTTATTCCATCTTGCTCTATCTATGAGTTTTATTTTGTGATCCTTATCACCTAAATACTGCATTCTTAATTAATTGAAGAGTTACTTTATTGCAGCTATCAACTTATTTTGGGTTATTTGTTTTTATCTCCATAGCTATGATTAATGTTAATTATCATTTTAACTATTTGTATTTTAATGTGTTTATGTGGGTTTTATTACGAGCTGGCATATGGTGGAGTATGTGAGACGTCGGTCACATTGAACTATGTAGGGTACAAATATCCAGTTAAAGCCTTTTTTATGCTCTATCGAAATGGCTTGCCAACGACCACAATAGTTATAGAAATGAGCGCACCATCAATGGATGAATACATCCTAGGTGTAAAGCGACACAGAAGAGAATAAATCGGGGATAGAACGATGATTACAACTCTCATAAATGAAAACTTAATCAGCTTGAATTTACAAGCAACGACCAAAGAAGCGGTATTTGCTGAAATGGCAGAGATGCTTGCTCAGCAAGGAAAAGTGGGTGATAAAACTCAATTCCTTGCAGATATCCAAGCACGTGAAGAGCTAGGAAATACTGGTTTTGAAGATGGCGTAGCATTGCCACACGCCAAAAGTGCTGCGGTTGTATCACCCGCAGTGGCTATTGGTGTGAGCCGCCAAGGAATAGAATACGGCGCTGAAGACGGCTTACCTTCCAAACTCTTTTTCATGATTGCATCGCCAGATGGCGGCGCCAACCACCATATTGAAGTGTTAGCTGAACTATCCTCGAAGTTGATTGAAGACGGTTTCATTGAGGCATTCTTAGCAGCTAAAACCCCAGCAGATGCCTTAGCGTTATTACTGGAGAAAAAAGCGGCCGCGCCAAGTGTCGCAAAAGATCAAGGTTTCCTAATTGGTGTAACCGGTTGTCCTGCTGGTGTCGCACATACTTACTTAGCAGCCGAGGCATTGGAAAAAGCAGCAGCTGCGATGGGGTATGAGATTAAGGTTGAAACCAACGGCTCTATTGGGGTGAAAAATACCCCTACAGCCGAAGAGATAGCCCGTGCCGATGCCATTATCGTAAGTTGTGATAAGCAAGTTGATATGGCGCGTTTTGCGGGTAAAAAATTAATTAAGACGGGTGTAAAAGCACCGATCAAAGACGGTAAAGGCGTTATTGAACAAGGTTTAGCGGCCGCGCCGTTTGATGCCTCAAATGAAAAGCCTACCTCGACAGAAAGCAAAGTGTCAGAAGCGCGTTCAAATCTATACCGTTACCTGATGAATGGCGTATCACACATGATCCCGTTTGTGGTTACTGGTGGTTTGTTGATAGCGTTAGCGTTAGCCATTGGTGGCCAACCGACTGATGCGGGTATGGCGATTCCTGAAGGGAGCTTGTGGCAATCAGTATTAGATGTAGGTGTGATTGCCTTCAAACTGATGATTCCAGTACTTGCGGGCTACATTGCGTTTGCGATTGCAGATCGTCCGGGCCTAGTACCTGGTTTCATTGGTGGCTGGATTGCAAATGACGGCTCGTTCTACGGTGCCGAAGCGGGAACAGGTTTCATTGGTGCGATTGTCGCTGGTTTACTGGTCGGTTATTTCGTGCGCTTTATCGCGACGCGTAACTACCACAAAATGATTCAGCCTTTAGTGCCAATCATGATTGCGCCTATTACAGGTACCTTGTTTATTGCTGGTGCGTTTATCTTTGTAATTGGTGCGCCGATTGCTGGCTTGATGGAAGGCTTAAATGCGCTTCTAACCAATATGAGCACGGGTAACGTTGTCTTATTGGGTATCGTATTAGGTGGTATGGCTGGTTTTGATATGGGCGGTCCTTTCAACAAGGTGGCGTTCCTATTCTCTGTCGGCATGATTGCTAACGGCCAAACTCAATTCATGGGTGCAATGGCCTGTGCGATTCCTGTTGCACCATTGGGTATGGGCTTAGCGACAGTGATTGGTCGCAAATTGAATATCTTTGAAGAAAGTGAAATCGAAGCTGGTAAAGCAGCGGGTGCAATGGGCTTGGTGGGTATTTCTGAAGGCGCGATTCCTTTTGCTGCACAAGATCCGTTATCTGTTATTCCTGCCAACGTACTGGGTAGCATGGTTGCTGCAGTAATGGCGTTCTCATTCGGTATCACCAACAGCGTGGCACACGGTGGTCCTGTGGTTGCATTACTAGGGGCGATGAACAAGCCGCTACTTGCACTGCTATGTATGGCGACGGGTATGGTAGTCACTGCACTTGTAGCTATATCACTGAAGAAAATGCGTATGGCGAAAGTTCAAACGGCAACAGCGTAACGATATCGGCGTAGCTATATTGATAGTATTCGGCTTTATAAAGAGCCGAATAACTAGAATGTATCGGTTATATAAAAGTCTATATACAAGCATTTAATAGATAAGCACCTAATTACAAAACATCAAATATCACAGTATATGATGTCTTGTTTATTAGGTGCTTTGTTGTTTTTTATCTTTGCTTAATTCCCCCTTGCAATCCATGTCACAACTTTGCACTATGTAGTCATTAACGAAAACGTTACCTAACGTGATCAAGTAGCGGATAAAGACAGAGGAAGTAATGGCAGGCAACACGATTGGACAACTATTTCGCGTCACCACATTCGGTGAAAGTCATGGTATAGCATTAGGCTGTATCATTGATGGCTGCCCTCCTGGTCTTTCGTTGACAGAAAAAGACATGCAGCACGACCTTGACCGTCGTCGCCCTGGTACGTCTAAATACACCACGCAACGTCGCGAAGCTGATGAAGTGAAAATCCTTTCAGGTGTGTTTGAAGGGCAAACAACTGGCACATCAATTGGTTTGTTGATTGAAAATACCGATCAACGTTCTAAAGATTATTCCAATATCCAAGACTTATTCCGCCCTGGTCATGCTGATTACACTTACCACCAGAAATATGGGGTACGTGATTATCGTGGCGGTGGCCGTTCTTCAGCCCGTGAAACTGCAATGCGTGTAGCCGCAGGTGCTGTGGCAAAGAAATACCTGAAACAGATTCATGGTATTGAAGTGCGTGCGTACTTATCACAAATGGGTGATGTGAAGATCGATAAAGTCGATTGGGATCAAATTGAACAGAATGCTTTTTTCTGCCCAGATGCCGATAAAGTTGATGCCTTTGACGAGCTTATTCGTAAGCTGAAAAAAGAAGGCGATTCAATTGGTGCCAAACTAACGGT
>SWCB01004257.1_pt1 | contig 13249 bp, 9 predicted proteins | sample 4692901 | NCBI WGS metagenome assembly SWCB01 (sample SAMN10267276, study PRJNA491770) | bioreactor metagenome | isolation source: DHS bioreactor inoculated with subseafloor sediment | place: Japan: off Shimokita Peninsula | collected 2006-08 | reverse complement strand
GCTCGGATGTTGCACCGCCCGGATGAGTCGCGCGCCTTCCTCAACCGTGTTAATGAAGTGCGTCTCGCGCTGGTTGAGCGGCTCCAGGGCGATGGTGATGTCGTGCTCCTCCGCCAGCATGCCCATCTTGCCCAGGAGGGCGACGAACTGTAGTTCCGCCAGGTCACGGTCAAAGTCCTTGGGCGGCGTGCGGGAACCGCTGGAGCCGAAGACGATCACCTCCAGGCCGATCTCCTTGGCCCGCTTGAAGGCGAGGTCGGCGTACTCTAGGACGGCGGGGTGGTCCGCCTCGGGGCCGGTGCTCTTGAGCGATCCGGGGAGGAAACCGTTCGCCGCCTTCGCGGGAAGCGGGCAGTCCTCGAGCGCCTTGCGATTGGCTTCGTAGACCTCCGCGGGTTTGTGCGGAGCCAGGAACCATTGCACGCCGACTTCCATGTAGTCGCCGCCCGCCGCTATCAGGCCCGGGGCGCGGTCCAAGCCGCCGCACACGCCAAGCGGTGGGGCGAAGGTGGACACGCCGCCGCCGACCGGCTGGGCCCAGGCATGGCCCGCGAGTGCGCCGCCCGCTACGGCTGCCGCAGTGGTCTGCAGGAACTCTCTACGCGAAGTCGGTTGGATCATTGCTCTCCGCTCCTTGGCCGGTCGCCGCTCAGCGCTTCGTAGACGCCTTCTTCAGGGCGGTCGTCGTCGTGTGGTACTTGGCGAGCATGTTGGGGACCTCCCAGGCGGGAAGCTCGCCGGCCCGTCGGTACTCCAGGAATCGCTGCATCACCTGGGCGAAGTGCGCCTCGTGGCCGACGCGCAGCTCATCGGGAATCGTGACTTGCCAGGAATGGCCCAGGTCCTGCAGCCCGATCCCCGGGTACTTCGCCTGCAAGGCCTCGACGGTCTGAGTGAGTGCCCGGCTAAGCGAGGCGTGGCGCACGCCCGGGGCCGGCTCGACGTAGAGCTGCGGCCGATAGTCCTGCTCGGCGCCCTGGCGGATGACGATGTTCGCCTTGCTGCCGCGCATGATGGAGTAGTGCGTGTCGGCTCCGCCCTCTGGCGCCTGGTAGGCCCAGGTCACCGATACCCGCGAGTGGATGCCTTTGAGCGTGTAGTCGATCTCGCCGTTGGCGTAGCAGGGCAGCACACCCTCGCTGTCGAGCACGGGCTGAAGGTACGCCGGGAAGTCTTCCACATGGGTGACATCCTGGTACTGCTCCCGGGTGATCATCGTGGGCCAGCGCTTGGAGCGGATGATCTTGACATCGCGCTCAGGGACGATGATCGCTTCGGGGAATGCCTCCCACATGACGAGATCCACCAGATGTGTGGTGACGTCGACGATGCCTTCGCCTTGTTGGGCAGTGTCGAAGTACCAGGCAGGGCGCTTGAGCGGCTTGCCGGAGACGTACTTGAAGAAGTGATGCACGCTCTCCTTGACGATCGCCGGATTGTCCACGGTGCCGCGCAGCATCGTGCCGAACACCGGGCGGGTGTGCACCAACTCCTTCTGCAGGATGGTGGTGATCTCGCTGCGCTCGGTCATGATGTCGTAGATGAGGACGTCGTTCTTCTCGGCAGCCTCGAACGCGCGCTTGAGTCGCTGGAAGTCGGCGGCGTCGATGCACATCGGCTTGTCAGAAAGCACGTGCAGCCCCGCCTCGGCGCAGGCCTCGATGTAGCGGGCCTTGTTCCGGTTGCTGCCGGAAATCACCACGACGTTGCCCGGCCTCTCCCGCAGCAGGCGATCGAGATAGTCCGGCCCCGTATAGACCTGCTCGGTCCAACTGGTGGGACTCTCGGCCCGAGTGTTGAACCCCTCGATCCGGTTCAGGTGATCCTGGACGTCGGCGCCGTCGGGAGCGTAGACGTGGACCTCGGGCGAGACACCCTCGTACATCGACTTCTGCACCAGGGCGGCATGAAAATGCCCCGGATCCAGCGTCATGAGCACGACCTCATCCGTCGGAACCGGCTGGGCGCAGCCGGCAGCCCAACCCAGCGTGGTGAGGATCGAAGAAAGAAGAAGCGTACGTGCGAGCATGGTGGAACCCCTTCGCACCCGTGGCTGACGTTCGTTCGCGCGAATGCGCACAACCCGCAGTATACGGCGTGTCCCTGCCTCCCGCGATGGCCCGGGGAGGTACACTGACAGGGTCCTGACAGGTCAACTCCGCGCCGCGCCCACCGAGATTCTGCGTTCGCGTGTCCGCGCTGGCGCTCGGGAGAAAGCCATGCTGACCACGCCGAACCGTCTCCTCTCAGGCCTGCTCCTGCTCCTCGGTTGCCTGGCTTGCTCCGCCACGCTTGCCTGCGCTCCGCCTTGGCCGCCCGATGTCGACGAACGCCTGCAGTGGTTCGAGGAAGCGCGCTTTGGCATGTTCGTCCACTGGGGGCCGGTCAGCCTGAAAGGCACCGAGATCGGCTGGTCGCGCGGCCGGCAGATTCCCGCAGGCGAGTACGACCAGCTCTACCTCCGCTTCGATCCGCAGGAATTCGAGGCCGATGCCTGGGCCAAGCTGGCGCGCGAGGCGGGCATGAAGTACCTCGTCCTCACCAGCAAGCATCACGATGGCTTCTGTCTCTGGGACTCCAAGGTCACCGACTACGACATCATGGCCTCGCCCTACGGCCGTGATGTCGTCGCCGACCTGGCGGCTGCCTGTGCCCGGCAGGGCGTCAAGTTCTGTCTCTACTACTCCATCGCCGACTGGTATCACCCGCACTACCACCCGCAGAACCTGGGGCAGGGCGGCTCCGGGGAGCTGCTTCCAGAGGGCGTCGAGCCCGACATGGACGTCTACGTCGAGTACATGAACGCACAACTGCGCGAACTGCTGACAAACTACGGCGACATCGGCCTTCTCTGGTTCGATGGTGAGTGGGAGAAACCCTGGACCGAAGCGCGCGGCGCGGATCTGTACGACTACGTTCGTTCCCTGCAGCCCAGTGTCATCGTCAACAACCGCGTGGGCAAGGCTCGGCACGGTGTGGAAGGCACCACTGCCGACTCGACCGCCCCCGGCGACTACGACACCCCCGAACAACAGATCGGCCGGTTCGATGTGGATCGGCCCTGGGAATCCTGCATCACCATCTGCCGGCAGTGGGCCTGGAAGCCCAACGATCAGATGAAGTCGCTGGCGGAGTGCCTGCAGACGCTCATCGCCTGCGCCGGTGGCGACGGGAACCTGCTCTTCAACGTCGGTCCCATGCCCAATGGCCGGATCGAGCCGCGCCAGGCCGATCGTCTGCGCGAGATGGGCGCCTGGCTCGGCGCGCACGGCGAGACGATCTACGGCACGCGCGGCGGACCCTGGCAGCCGGGCCGTTGGGGAGCCTGCACGCATCGCGGCGACCGCGTCTATCTGCATGTGACGAACTGGCCCGGTGAGACACTGTATCTCCCGGCCCTGCCGCAGAAGATCGTGAGCGCCACCCTGCGCACCGCGCGTGGTGAGGTCGACTGGGCGCAGAGCCACGAGCAGGTGCGCTTCGCCGTCGCCGCCGAGCACCATGATCCGATCGACACGATCATCGAGCTGCGCTTGGCAGAGCCCGTGCGCGGGCCCGCGGAGTCCGGCGACGCTTTGAGCCCCTTCGAGACCGACCCACGCTACGGGGAGTGCGTTTCGGGGAAGGCGAAACTCAGCTTCAGTTCCACATCGCAATGGAGTCAGCCGAAGCTGCATCGGAATCTGCTTCAGCCGACCGACGCACGGCTCGACTTTGCTTTTCACACAGACCAGGAAGCGAATCCCTGGGTGAAGATCGACCTTGGGGCGAGGTACGTGCTCACCGGCGCGGAGGTGCGCAATCGCCTGGGTATTCACCCCGAGCGCGCCGAGACGTTGGGCATGCTGATCTCGGACGATGGGACGCAGTGGCGAGAGGTCTGGCGGGCGAGCGAGACAGCGGAGCTCTGGGAAATCTCACTTCTGGATGACGAAGCCATAACAGCACGGTACGTGAAGTTCGATTTGCGCCCGCAGGATCCGACTTGGATGCACCTGCATTCGATTCGTCTCTTCGGCCGGCCTATTGGCCACTGAACGTGCGGGCCCGAAGGAGGAGCCAATGACCCACCGGATGCGATGCGTGATTACCTGCGTGTGCTTGTGGGCGGCGATGGGCTGCCAGGCAGGCGTGGAACCGGCGCACACCGTGTTGTACGTCTCGCCCAGGGGGAACGACGGCTGGTCGGGCACACTCGACGAAGCGGATATCGCGGCGACCGATGGCCCCTTCGCCACGCTTGCCCGCGCCCAGGCGGCGGTCCGTGCGGCGCTGCTCGATGAGTCGCGGCAGGGCCCGATCACGGTCTACCTGCGCGGTGGTTTGTATGAATTGGCTGCGCCCATAGTCTTCACGCACGCGGACTCCGGCACGCCCGCTGCCCCCGTTGTCTACGAGGCGTATCCAGGCGAGCTGCCGATCCTCTCGGGCGGCCGACGCCTCACCGGCTGGGAGCAGGGTGAGGATGGTGTGTGGCGCGTCACGCTGGATGAAGTGGCTGCGGGCGATTGGATGTTCTCGCAACTCTGGGTCGATGGCCAGCGGCGCTACCGGCCTCGCGTGCCGGAGCAGGGATACCGGCGCATCGCGGAGCAAGTCGAACCGACCGCCGAGGCAGCCCCGCGCGGGCACGATCGGATGCGCTACCATGAGGGCGACATCGACCCAACCTGGCATCAACTCCGTGATGTGGAGGTTCTCGCCTTTCACATCTGGTCCGCCTCACGCATGCGCCTTGACGACATCGACGCAGACGAACGGATCGTCACCTTCACCGGCCCGACGCGCACCAGCCGGCGCTGGGGCGCGTTTCTCAAGGACCATCGCTACCTCGCGATCAACGTGCGTGAGGCGCTCGATGCGCCCGGCGAGTGGTACCTCGATCGCGCTTCTGGGGAACTGTGCTACATCGCGGCGCAACACGAGGATGTGAACGAGGCAAGCATCATCGCCCCCAGGCTCGAAACACTGGTCCGTTTCCAGGGCGATGTCGGCGAGCGCCAGTTCGTCAAGCACCTGACGCTGCGCGGTCTGACCTTCGCCCACACCAACTGGAATCTCGCGCCGCGGGGCCAGTCGTTTCCCCAGGCGGAAGTACAACTCGGGGCCGCCATCGAAGCGGTCGGAGCGCGGCAGGTCACGATCGAATCCTGTGCCGTGCAGCACACCGGCGGCTACGGCCTGTCCCTCGCCGCGGGTTGCCGGGACGTCCTCGTGCGCGACTGCGACATCGTCGATCTCGGTGGCGGTGGGATCAAGATCGGCACCGGTGGGGGCGCTGCCTCCTGGATGATTAGCGACTACGACGCTGCCGACCCCGAGTCCGCCGTCAGCGACATCACCGTCGAGGACTGCACCATCGCTCATGGCGGACGCCTGCATCCCGCGGCGGTCGGCGTCTGGCTGGGGCACGCCTCCCATTGCGATGTGCGCTACAACGACATCTTCGACTTCTACTACACCGGCGTCAGCGTCGGCTGGGTCTGGGGCTACGCCGCCCCCAGCAAGGCCCACGACAACACCATCGCCCACAACCACATCCACACCATCGGCCAGGGCGTGCTCTCCGATATGGCGGGTGTCTATACGCTCGGACTTTCCCCCGGGACCCGCGTCGAATACAACCGTATCCACGATGTGCATGCCTACGACTACGGCGGCTGGGGGCTCTACACCGACGAGGGTTCCACCGGCATCACCATGTCAAGCAACCTCGTCTACCGCACCAAGACGGGCGGCTTTCACCAGCACTACGGCTGCGGCAACCGCATCCTCAATAACATCTTCGTCGACTCGCAGATTCAGCAGCTTCAGCGCACCCGCACCGAGGAGCACCTCTCGTTCATCTTCATGCACAACCTCGTCTACTGGACGAACGACAGCCCCCTGCTCGGTTCGAACTGGGGCGACGACCACTTCATCCTCGATTGGAATCTCTACTGCAACCCCAATCATGAGATCCGCTTCCCGGGTGATCTCTCGTTGCAGGACTGGCGCGCAAGGCGAGGCAAGGATGGGCAGTCCCTGATCGGCGACCCGGGCTTCGTTGATGCTGCCGGGGATGACTACCGCCTGGGTCCGGATTCACCGGCGCTGGAGATCGGCTTCAAGCCTTGGGACATGAGTGACGCCGGCCGGCGGACCGGGAGCCCGACTCGCCAAGCCATGCCGCCGGTTGCGCCTGGCTTCGAGTGATGCAGACGCCGCCGGCCGTTGGCTGCAAGCGATACGAAACACCCCGCGCCAAAGAACGGCGCGGGGTGTGGCGGTGCTTTCGGTGGACCGATCTTGATCAGCGACTGTACTTCACACCGCAGCCATAAGGCCGGGTCACCGTCGTCTCGATCTCCTCATCCGCGAAGTGCGACTCGAGCGCGGCAAGGACGTAGTTGGTGACGTCCTGGGCCCGGCCGCGGGCGTTGTTGTCGATAGCGCCCTGGTAGAGCAGCTTGCCGTCGGCGGCGATGACGTACATGTGCGGCGTCGTCTTGGCGCCGTAAGCCCGGCCGACTTCGCCCGATTCGTCAAGCAAGACGGGATAGTCGATCTTCCACTCTTCGCGCTTCTTCTGGTTCAGCTCCGCGCCGTGTCCTTGCTTGCCGGGCGCTCCGGAGTTGATGGCGAACCAGGCGACCTGCTGCTCCTTGTTGTCCTTGTGGGCTTTGTAGGCCTCCTTCATGGAGCTCGCCTTGCTGTGCTGGCCTACAACGAAGGGGCAACCGGGGTTGAACCACTCCAGGACGACCACCTTCTTCTCCGCGAGGACGTCGCTGAGCTTGTGCTCGACGCCTTCGGTGTCGGTGAGCGTGAAGTCAGGAACTTCCTCGCCCACGATGAGCTTGGTTTGGCTGCTCTGACTCGGCTGAGCGGCGGCGGGGGTGGTGGCGACGCTGGCGAGCATGAGGGTGGCTGCGCCCAAGGCGCTCAAGAGCGTGATGTGTAGTGGGTTCTTGCGAAGCATGGATGGTCTCTCTGTTTGGGGCATGGGGGTAGGTTCGCTCAGTCTGCCTCAGGCTGACGGGCCGAGGCGATGGCGATGTGGACGGTGTGTTCTTCGTCGTCGGTGAGGGCGAGAACGCCGGTTACTTCCAGACTTGGTTCGTCGAGTTTGAAGCGGATGGGCAGTCGCAGCGTGTCCGCTTTCGCGGCACCATGACGGATGGGGTCAAGGAGTTCCCAGTCCTTAGAATCGTGAGGAAAGAAGGCGAGCTTCTTGGCGCCAGGCATTGTGATGATGAGCGTGTCGTTCTCCCAGGAAATCGTGTGGGCTTCCTCGGACTCTTCGAGAGAACGCGGCAGCGTGCGCTCGTGCTCGTGAATGAGTGTGGCCGCCTTGCTTGAGAGCGTCTTCTCCGCGACGGGCAAGGTGAGGGACATTTCCCGATCACCCATGACGCAGCGTCCTTTGCAGGCCAGCCAGTCGGCGAGCACACGGATCTCAACAGACGCGCCGGGCCTGAGTGACGAATCCACCTCGATGGGGACGATCAGCATCGCCTCTTTGTCGTAGACGTAGTCCAGCAGTCCGCCCGGGCTTTCCTTGCGCTTCGGGCCCGGCCAGCGAACTTCGCCCGCCTTGAGGCCGCTTGGCACCTCAATCTCCAAGCTCGTCTCCAGGCCGGTGCTGCCGGGATTGCGCCAGTAGATGTTCCAGCCCTTCTCCATCTTGAAACGCACGCCAATACGAAACGTCGAACCGGGCGCGATGGCCGCGACATCACTCAGAAGCACGGCGGTCACCGGCGGCGCCTCCGGAGCGCCGATCGCTTGCGCTTGCGCCGACCGTGCCAACCCCAGGATCGGCAGCCAGAGAAGCAACAATGCAAGCGTGCTTGCTGATCGGCATCGGATTGAGCACCTCGGGTGTCTCCGCATGGCCCCGTCTCCTCCATCGGGTTGCGTCGAATCGTATGCCGGCCAGGGCAGGCCGGCTTGCGGTCCTGGCGTGTACTACCGACGAAGGCGCCCGCGGTTCTGCCTACAAATCAGTCGTCTTTCGCTCGGCTTTCAAGGTGTAATACATCCATGTTACGCGGCGATCCACCCGCTTGCCGACCGCGATAACACCCGTCACCGGCTTCTTGGAGCCAAGGCGCAGATCACGGATCACCGCCCGCAGATGCTTCTCGCGCCCTTCAATGCACTTGGCAGCATTCTCGAGCGCCCAGTCCGTTGAAGCATGTGGGAAGAAGGTCAAGAGATCTGCATTGGGGGCTGAGATGAGAAGCTCGTTGCCGTTCCAGGTGGTTTCCAGAGTGAAGTCAAGCTCCTCCGGATCAGCGGGCATGTCGGCCAGCGCATTAAGGAGCTTTGTCAGGTCCGGGCTCTCTGCAATGGGTTCGTCCCTGCCGACCACGGGTAAGAGGAGTTCCAGGGTGTCTTTGCCTCGGGCGGTGGTCTGGCCCTCCGCCGTCCACTCGTACTCCGCCTCGATCCGCACCTCGTCGCCCGCTTCCCAGTCCTTGGGCGCTGTGATCGGAAAGACGATCGTGGCCTCGCGTTCGTAGACGTACTGCGCCAGGCCCGCGGGCGTCAGGCGCGCTGCCGGTCCGGACCAAAGGGCTTCGCCCACCGCAAAGCCGATCGGAGCACGCAGCTTCACCATCGTCGCGCCGGTCGGCAGATCGCCGGGGTTGCGCCAGAAGATGTGCCAGCCGGGCTTAATGCTGAGGTGCACCGCCACCTGGAACTGCATCCCCGGCCGGATGGCGTCGTGGCCGGTGAAGAGTCGTGCCTCGACCGGACGAATCTCCTGCGCCTTCGGGGGCTGGAGCAGCGGCGAGGTTGGTTTGGTCGGCGGGTATTGGGCCACCGCGCTCGCAGCGCCTAGCAACACCGCCGCCAACCCCAACAGGCAGGCAAGGGAACGGACGGCTCGAGAACAGCCCGGGCAGGGTGTGATTCGAGCGGGCGGCGAGGCGGTGTCCATGGGAGCTCCCTTCCCGGTCACGGGCGGTTGGCAAGACTGTTTCTCGGCGCTGGGTGAACGAACCGACCGTAGGGGATATTCTGATGCCCATGCCAACGATTTCCACCCCCCGCTCGTTTGTTTGCATTTTGGCCGGTTTGGCGATGCTGATCGTCATCCTGACGCCCGGCTGCAAGCGAAGTCCCTCCGATGCCGACATCGTGTATCTCGATGATGCCCGGTTCGAGGCCACGGTAACCAGTCCGCCCGCCGGGACGCTGATCATCGACGCCCGCTCACCCTCCGATTTCGCCGAAGGCACCGTCCCCGGGGCGATCAATGTGCAGCTTCGGGATGTGCCGGTGGAAGAGGTCAAGGATCGCTTCGGCGAGTACGGCCGCATCGTCGTCTTCGGCCCGAACCCCGGTTCTCCTCGAGCCGCGGCGCTGTCCAAGCGGTTGCTGGCGGGCGGCGTCAGTGTCCAGACGTACCTGTTCGGTTATGAGGGCTGGCTGGAGCTCCAGCAGAAAGAGGACGGGGCGGCGGAAGCGCCCTGAGGAAGTGCACCCATGAGCGAGCAACCCCGCGCCACCGCCCAGATCCTCATTGTCGAGGATGAACCCGACCACGCCGACGTCATGGCCGACGCCCTGCGCCGGTTGGGCCACGTCTGCACCATCGTCAACGACGTTGCCGCTGCCGGCGAGGAACTGAAGCACGGCAACTTCGACGTCATCATCACCGACCTCGTCATGCCCGGGGCTGGGGCAGAGGGGACCGGCGAGGAGGCGGGCCTGCAGGTGCTGGACGCGGCCAAGACCCACCAGCCGCACGCCGAGACGATCATGGTGACGGCCCACGGCGATGTGCCCACCGCCCGGGCCGCCTTCAAGCACGGGGCCTACGACTTCATCGAGAAGCCGCTGGATCTCGAGGTGTATCGCAACCTCGTCAACCGGGCCGCCGAGACCGTGGCCCTGCGGCAAGAAAACGTCACGCTGCACAGCCAGATCGAATCGTCGGGGTTCGAGGGCATCATCGGCGGCAGCCAAGCGACCAGCCAACTCGTCGCCTCGATCAAGCAGATCGCCCCCACCAACATTCCGGTCCTGATCACCGGCGAATCCGGCACGGGCAAGGAACTCGTCGCCCGAGCGGTGCATCGCAACTCCAAGCGCAAGGAAGATCGCTACGTCACCTTCAACGCCGCCGGCCAGAGCGAGACGCTCGTCGAGGATGAGCTCTTCGGCCACGTGAAGGGCGCCTTCACCGGCGCGGAAAAGAATCGCGAGGGCATCTTCGAATACGCCAACGGCGGCACGCTCTTCCTGGACGAGATCGGTGACATGCCGCTGAGCATGCAAGCCAAGCTTCTGCGGGTGCTGGAGAGCGGCGAGGTGATTCGGCTCGGCTCCAACGACGCCCACCACGTCGGTGTCCGTTTCGTCACCGCCACCAATCGCGATCTGCAGGCAATGGTGAAGGAAGGGACATTCCGCGAGGACCTGTACTTCCGCATCAAGGGGGCTCACCTGCACGTCCTGCCGCTCCGGCAACGACGTGAGGATATCCCGCCGATCCTCAACCACGCCGTGGCCCGCTTCGCCGGCGAGATCGAGAAGCAGGTCGTCGGCATCACCGAACCCGCCATGCTGCGGCTGCTGGGCTACTCCTGGCCGGGCAACGTGCGCGAACTGCTCAACGTCGTGCAGAACATGGTCGTCGTCTGCGATGCCGAGAAGATCGATGTGCGCCACGTGCCCCCGGACATCGTCTGGGAGCAGGATGAGGAGCTCGAGTCGGCGGCAGCCCCCGGGTCGCTGGCGGGGATCGGCCTGGATCAACTCGAGAAACGCGCCATCCGCGAGACGCTCAAACTCACCGCCGGCAATCGCGAGAAGACCGCCAAGCTGCTGGGCATCGGCGAGCGCACGCTCTACCGCAAGCTCAAGGAGTACGGCTTGCGCTAGTCGCGCTAGCGCTGCCGCCGCCACCCACCCTCGAAAGCCAAGTCCCGCCCCTCATGCGCAAGTCGACACTCCAGGCCGATGTGATGTTGCTCCTCGCCGCCGCCATCTGGGGCAGCGGTTTTGTGGCCCAGCGCCTGGGGATGGAGCACATCGGGCCCTTCGCCTTCACCGCGATTCGCTTCGCCATCGGCACGCTGGTGCTGCTACCGGTCATTCACTTTCGCTCGAGACAAGCCGTTTCATGCCCAACGCAGGCGACGACGCCGACACTCGCCGCCACACTGAAGACGGGGGCGCTGCTCGGCGTCGTTCTCTTCGGCGGTGCGGCCCTGCAACAGATCGGGCTTGTCTCCACCTCCGCCGCCAAGGCCGGCTTCATCACCGGTCTCTATGTCGTCTGCGTTCCCCTGCTCGGCCTGGTGATTGGCCATCGCGCTCCGGTTGCGACCTGGCTGGCGACGCTGCTCGCGGCGGTCGGTTTGTATCTGCTCAGCATTGCCGACTCACTGCGTTTGCAGGCGGGCGATGCCTTCGTGCTGGCCGGGGCCGTCGTCTGGGCGCTGCACGTCGTCCTCATCGGGATCCTCTCACCGAAGCATGACCCGCTGAAACTCGCCGCCACCCAGTTCGCAGCAACAGCGGTTCTCGCGGGGCTTGCCAGCGTGATACTGGAATACGACACGGGATGGAACAACGTCCTGGGGGCATCCGGGGCCCTTCTCTACTCCGGCATCCTTTCGGTCGGCGTGGCCTTTACGCTGCAGGTCGTGGCGCAGCGGCAGGCGCCCGCTTCACATGCGGCGATTCTGATGAGCCTGGAAGCCGTCTTCGCCGCTCTGCTCGGGATCGCCATGCTGGGTGAGTCCCTCACCGGGCGGCAGGTGGGAGGTTGCGCCTTCATGCTCAGCGCCATGCTCCTGGCCCAACTTCGCCGCAAGCCCACTCAACCGCCCGTGTTGCCCGATGGTTCGATCGGCCCGGTCTGATTCGCCTCATTCACGAGTGGCCGAGAGCGAGCCGCGGCGTCCCCGCCAGCGGCACTTGACGTCGAGGTGACAGGTCGCACCGAAGAACCGCTCGCGTGGCCCCGGCGGCTCACCCGGACCGGTCTCAGCAATCAACGAGGCCCGGTTTGATTCGCCCACAGCGCCAAGGTCAGCAAGGCGAAGAGGCGATGCTCGTGGTTGGCGCTGCCCGCTTCGTGTTCCCGTAGCAGCGTCCGCACGCCGGTTTGCTCGATGGGCAGACCGCGGAAGGGGTCAGCGGACTCAAGCGTGTCGCGGAGGAGCGTGCGCATGCCGCCAAAGTCACTGCGGAACCACTCGCCGAGCGGAATCGCGAATCCCATCTTCGGGCGGTCGAGTAGCTCGCGCGGGAGGTACCTGCCGGCCACGCGCTTGAGAAGGTCCTTGCGCTTGAGCCCGGGCGCCAGCGTCTCAAGCGGCAGACTCAAGGCGAACTCGACGAGCGCTGTGTCGAGGAACGGCGAGCGCACCTCCAAGGCGCAAGCCATGCTTGCCGCATCGACCTTGCGCAGCAGGTCCCAGGGCAGGTTGCGCTCGAAGTCGGCGGCGAGGAAACCCTCGGCCCCCGCCGCATCTCCCCAGTCGAGCCCAGCCGCCGGGGTCGGTAGTCCGAGCGCCGCGAGTTGCGCCTGGTCGAAGAGGCAGACGATCGACTCGTACCGGCCTTGCCAGCCGTCTTGCTTCGCCGCCCGCGCCAGGCGGGCCAGCTTCGTCAGGCGCGACTTGGGGTGCCGCGTCGGCAGCAAGCCCGCCGGCACCCGGCGCAACAGCCAGCCGAACCGCCCCAGCAGGTGGCCCGCGACATGCCGCTCGTAGCCGGCGAACAGCTCATCACCTGCATCGCCCGCCAGCGCTACCGTCAAGTGCTCCCGGGCGGCTCGGCTCACCCAATGCGTGGGCAGGAGGGAGCTATCCGCGAAGGGCTCGCCCAGTTGTTCAGTCAGTCCGGGCAGGTCCTCAGCCGGCTGCGGGGCGACGTCGAGCGTCGTGTGATCCAAGCCCAGATGGTCGGCGATGCGCTGGGCGTGCGCTGATTCGTCGTAGCGGGCGTCGTTCATGCGCACGCAGAACGTCCGTAGGGCAGGCTGGTGCTCCCGAGCCAGGGCGGCGATGAGCGAAGAGTCAACCCCGCCGGAAAGGAAGCACCCCAGGGGCACATCCGCTTCCAGCCGCCGCCCCACGGCGGTTCGCAGGAGTTCATCCACCCGCTCTTCAGCCTCGACGAGGCTCAGCCGCTCACTTCGCTCCCTGGGCCCGCGCCAGTAGCGCTCGCGCTTGAAGCTGGGTGTGCCGCTCGCCAGATCCACCAAGACCTGTTCGCCCGGTCGGATGCTCTCGCTGCCGGC
>SWCB01014513.1_pt1 | contig 13253 bp, 5 predicted proteins | sample 4692901 | NCBI WGS metagenome assembly SWCB01 (sample SAMN10267276, study PRJNA491770) | bioreactor metagenome | isolation source: DHS bioreactor inoculated with subseafloor sediment | place: Japan: off Shimokita Peninsula | collected 2006-08 | reverse complement strand
TGAAGAACTTTTCCCTTCATATGGAAAATAGTTAAGTTTAATATTATAAAAACCTTCAACATCAACATTGACATTCCAAGTTACAGATCCACTTTCTAATGTAAGTAACGGATTTGTGATATCTTCATAGCTATCTAGAATTTCTTGTTCCCCTTCGATACTTATATAATCAGAAGCTTGTATTGTAATTAATTGATCAGTCGGATATATTGCTGGATGATTTTCTACATAACTAAAATAAGCAGATGCATCATAATCACCTAACTCTGTTTGATCAACTTGTGAAACTGGTTCTCTATTATAATCTAAATATCTTTTTTGTGCACTTACAACTAGGCTATCAATAATTGCATAAACTGTAATTACTAATATGATCGATAAAGTTATAATAATAAATTTCTTCATTACAAAACACTCCCTTTGAATAATCCCCCTTTAGACTAAAAGGGGGATCTACTTTTAAATTTTATCAGTTTAAATAATCTTCTAATGCAGTCTCATAAATAGGTTTAATTCTATCCATTTCTGTTCTTGCAGTTCCTTCTCTAATACCTAGATTTATATTTCTTCTCCAACCATTTTCACCATATGCACCAATACCAATTGCATTAATTAATTCTAAATATACACTATCATAAATATCTAAATATGCTTCCACATATAAATCATCATCAAATTTAGTTAATAATGTTAATTCAAATTCATCGGCTAATTCTTGGTCAGTTTTCCATAATTGTAATTCATTCCATACTTGGAATACTAATTCTTCTCTATCTGCTGACATACCACTTGCAACATTATAAATTGCTACACCAGAAATTGGAGAAATATAATCTCCTGTAAAACTATCTGCTGCAGGATATGGTACAAAACCTAATTCAAATGCTAGGTTACCCCATCTATTTTCTGCATTTACAAACCATAAATGGCCTGGATGAAGTGCAACTTTACCAGCTTGCCATAAAGGACTACCTGAATCATATTGACCGTTTGGTTCAAATAAACCTTGATTCCATAAATCAGATAAGAATGTATACGTTTCAAGAGCAGGATTTTGTGCAAATGCTACTCTACCTGTAGTTGCGTTAAGTAAGCTACCACCATTTAGAGGTACCATAGATTCAGCATAATCACTTGGAACTCCACCTAAAGCATAATAATCTTCACCTAAAGTAGTTACTGAAGTTTGTACTTCTTGTGCCCAAGCTTCAAATTCTGACCATGTCCATTGACCATCTAAATATAATTGAGAAGGATTATCAACACCAAGGCTTGATAACAAATCAGCATTGTAATATAGTCCGACATCAACTGTTAAATTATTTGCACCAAAACCATATACTTTATTTGCATATGAACCTATCATTTTAAAATCATCATGTATGTTTTGTCCATGAGTTGATAAATATTGATCAACAGGAACAATTGCATTTGCATCTGCTAATTGTTGGATCCAGTCACTAGTCGTCGAATATAGATCAGCTAATGGGTCACCTGCAACTGATGCATTGATAATAGCAGTTACACGATCTGGTCCCCAAGCAGCGCTCGCTGGATAAGCTCTATAAATCACTTTAACATTTAATCTATCTTCAACTTCTCTTTGTTTTGCTTGTCTAGCAGCTTGTTCTGTACCTGAAAAATCTTCATGGAATGGATCGACTTCATAAGGAGCTCCATGCATAATAACGATTTCTGTCGGTTCAGGAACTTCACCATCTTCTGTTCTTACAGTAATTCTTCTCGTTGCTGTCACTTCTTTGCCATCGCTACCAGTAACTTTGTAAGTTAATGTATATGTGCCAGCTTTACTTGTATCAACAGCACCAGTAACAGTAATATCTGCATTTGGAATTGCGCCATCAACTGAATCTGTAGCTGACACACCATTTAATGGATCAAATACAACACCAAAATCTATGGTTGTATCTATAGCCCCTGATATAGATGCTGTTGCATCTGGATCAACAGGGTCAATTGGGTCAACTGGATCGTCTCCTCCGCAAGCTACGATACTAAAAGCTAGAGCTAATATTAAAAATATCCCTAAAAATTTTTTCATTTTATATCCTCTCTTTTCTTTATAAAATCAGTATAAGTAAGTATATTATTTCATATGTTAATTATACTATTTTTTTGATGTCTTTTATAGACCAAAAATCTATATTTTCATATATGAAAAATAATTTTCACTTATAACATCTAATATCATAGATATTAGTCATAATAGACAAAGCACCCGATAATAATTATCGGGTACTTTTCTATCTTGATTAATTATATATTTAATTTATATTAATTTAATTATCTTCTTCTTCTGAAAAAGAATATTGCAGAAGCGCCTAATACTAAACTAAATGTAATAAATATTGCACTTGTTCCGTTAATTGCAGAACCACAACCAGTGTCAGGTACTTCTTCAGGTAATGCTGCATCTATTAATGCTTGAATAGCTGTTTCTGAAAGTGTTCCAGCTTCAATTAAAGCTTCAACATCAGCTTCAGTTAATACATTCGCATCAATTAAATCTTGAATTTCATTAGCTATAGCATCTTCAATAGCATCATCAATATCAGCTTGAGTAACTAAAGCAGCCATAACCATAACATCAAATGTAACAACATCAGTATGTCCAGCTTCATCTTCAACTGTAACTTCAACTGTATATGTACCTGGTGTAGAAACATTTAATCCACCATTATCAGATACAAATAGAACAAGATCTTCTTGAGCATCAGTGAAATCATAAGCAATAACGTTTGCTAGAATAGCATTATTAATACTTGAATATTGACCAGCATAAATTGAATAATTTTCATTAACAACCATTGCGATTGGAGCTGTCATATCATCAATTGTTAATAAATAACTTACTTGAGTAATAATATCATAATCAAAATCTGGAACTGTTTCATCTTTAAATGCAACAGGATCACCAAAGTCGACTGTTGCTGCTGCTGCATAACCTTCTGCTTGTTCACCAACAACTAATACAAATCCGCCTTCTTCTAATGTCATACCAGAAATCCATGTGTTAAATATTCCAGAACCATCGCCAGGAGTTGCAGCAGGATTAGTTGAGTTAATCAATGTAGAAGCCCAAACACCACGATTAATTGATTGAATTAATGTTCCGTCACCAGCAACTTCCATAACTACTGCTTTAGTATTCCATGCAAATGTTGAAGTTTTTAAATTAGTTACATCAGTATATACAGCAACTATAGGTCTAAAATCACTTACAACTTCATTAATTACTAAGTCACTTACAAATTCAGTTGTACCTAATGTATATGATCTATCTTCGAAACCTGCATAGAAAACATTATGTGTGAATTCTAAGTCAATTGTATATTCTCCTGGGAAAGGAGCATATGGATTTAGAGCTTCTGGATAAGAAACTTCGATATCAGCAGTCTTATCATTACCATAACCATCATCAGCAGTAATACCTTCTAATAAGTCTACCATTACATTTTGATTAACAAATCTATCTTCAACACCGCTAAATGTTGGAGGCATAACGCCGATAACTATATCAGCTTCTACTGATTGTTCAACACCTTCAGGAGTTGTTACCATCCATGTAGCTTTATAACCAGCACCAAACATAGATGAATCAACAACTGTAACTGCAGCACTTGCAGTATAACTTTCAGCAACTTCATCGTATGTGAAATCTATTGTTTCTAAATCTGTACCATCTTGAGAAATAACTACAGAATAATCTAAATATTCTGTTGCATTGATTATTATATCTTGATCATCAAACATATCTACCCATGAAGCCATTACCATAGGATCAAGATCAAACTCACCATTATAATCAACAACGATATTTACTCCATCACTTACTAAATCATCATCTAAAGCAGTGATTCCAGTAAATGTAGCAGGTTGTTCCATATACATTGGTATCATAGGTGCTGCTTCATCGCTTACCATATAATATGGTGCAGCATTAATAAATGCAGCGCTATCAGTTTTGGTTCTGTCTAAATAAGCAAGACTTAATACTGTCCATCCAGCAGGTATTGTAACATCTACAGGATTACCTTCAATGATAGATGACCATGAACTTACAGGATCTGTAAGAGGATCAACATCATCAGCAATTAATTTAGTATATTGTAATCTTTCAAGTACATAACCTTTTTCATCAGTATCATCAAGTTTAATTCTAATATTATCTTTAATAGTATTAGGTGTTTCTGTAGCAGGATCAGTAGCTGCATCAAATGCATCCATTTCTGCTTGAGTTGCTAATCTCCATTCAGGAGCTTCTACTGTACCTACATTAGTTATATGGAATGTTTCAACTGTTGCTTCATACATTTGAAGAACACCAGCTTCATCAAAATGCATATAAACATCATGACGTGATCCACTATAAACTTGAGATCTAAGCACTGCACCATCACCAGCATAAAGAACTGCTGTTTCATCTGTATTATTAATTACAGGTGAGCCAAATGAACCCCAAGATATTCCTGAAACTTCTAATAAGTCAAATTTACCATCTAAGTTATCATCTGTAAATTCAGATACATATCTTACAGAACCTCTTACTGCATGATATCTATATCCAGCATAAGTAAAATTCCAATGGTCACTTCCAACTTTTGTGCCAGTACATTCACTTGTACCTTCTAAACAAGCTATTTGTCCATATGGATATACTTCGACTACATCATCTGCTGCATAAGTCTTATTGCCAGCTAGTAAAAGAAATGATGCAAAACCAAGTAAAACAAGTACTACAATTTTTTTCATTTATTTTCCTCCTATTTTTTATACTTTCATGAGTATTTTATAACCAAATGAAAACGCTGTCAATCTACAACGGTGATTTACGCAAGTTTTCATTGGTTTTTGCACAGTTTGAATATTTTTTTCAATTGTTTTATTGAATTGTACCTGGAAGGTATGTATAGAACGTTCTTGAACTTACTACGCCATCTAAGTCTACAGTCACTGTATAGCTTACCGTCATTGCTCTTTCAGGATGTTTAATAATTCTACCCGCATCATCAAGATACTCTGGAAAATCGCTGCTCATTTCTATGATTGCGTCTTTATATAAAGTTTCCATAAGATACTCATATTCAACAAGTTCTTCAAATAGTGGAGTTAATCCACCTCTTAACATAGATTGAGGACACATTTTTCCACTAAAATGATTGTGGTATTTCATATGATTTAAAGGTAAATTATATTCAACTAATATTTGTGCTACTAATTTAGCGGTACGTTGCCAAACTCTATAATTATCACCATCATCAGCAACAGAAGTTTCTATGCCAATACCATTCATGTTGCCTCCACCAATATTTACATTATCTGTTCCCCAGAATGTTCCTGCCACTCTACTACCATCACCTGCATGATACGCAATTTCATCTACTGGAATATGTTGATATACTTCTTTATCATCCATTGTAAAATGCCAAGATGTGTATACTTGCCCTGCTAAAGCTAGACTATAGATATAATTAGCATGTGCTAATGCACCTTGGCCTGGACTTGTATTTGCTGTTTCATGAACAACAACATAATATATATTTTCATCGTTATATTGTGGTAATCCATCTACTGGAGAAGGATGATCATATCCTGGTCTATTTTTCCCAAGAGGAATGATTTTTGATGTGTTGATAAATAAATCATCAAAATAATATCTTGAAACGCTCTCATATTTAAAATCTAAATAATTATGTGTGACTCCATAAACTAGCCAAGAATGAGGTGTTGCATAATTTACTTGAGCCATTGTCAAAGCATCAAGTATATTTGCTTCATCTAGATTATCATAAAAAGTTATTTGATATTCTGTATAAATTTCAGAATCATCTTCTAATGAAACTGTAAATGTAACAGTTCCCGCTGTATAAGAATTTATAACACCATCTTGATTAATTGATGCTATTAATGGATCTGATGAATGATATAAGACGTTTTCATCTCTAATTTGATAAGGAAATACTGTAGCTTCAAGAGTCAATGAATCTCCAACAATTAAATTTTGTGTTGTTATTGAAGGTGTAACTTGCACACCAGGATCTGTTGTAATCTCTATTTGTATTTGTGCATTTATTGAAAAATCATTAGACAATCTCAATGTGATATTTTCAAATCCACTTTTAGCCCCTGTAATGACTCCATAAGATTTAAAGGATACAAATCCTAATCCTTCTGTAATATATCTAACTTTATCTTTATCAGAACCCAGTGGGAGAACTTCAAAGTCAAGTGTATATATATCATTAACTTCGATAAGTAAATAATCTGCTTCTGGAATGATCACTAATGGTACTAAAGGATTATAATTTGCTTCTGTTACGATGTCTGATGCATCTTCATAAAAACCTCTTAAATCATGCGTTGTTACATTTTCAAAATCAGAATAAACAGGAATTTCTGAACCCCAATAGTTTAAAGTGAAATCCACTTTATGATCTTCACTTGCTTTAACTGCTAAATTTGAGTAATTGCTTACTGAGTTAAATCTAACCCAATCTTCAATATCATTTGCAGATAGGGTTTCTATTTCAAGTCCGATAGCAACATTACTAATTGTATTTCTTTCAATATGTACTTGTGTTTGACTATCATAATTATCTCTTGCGATTAATCTAATTGCGATACTTGCTTGATCAATTGTATTATTTTTAACTTCAATTAATCCGCCTAAATAATTTTCAATAGATATTGCTACGCCCGTTGTATTTGTAAACATATTATTATGAATTGCTACATCACTGATTGTATCTAAATCAATAAAATTTTGATTCATAGTTAGATTTAAAACTTGATTATCTATAAATTCAAAGCCTTCTACATGAGCTGCATTTGTAACTTGTGCTTGACCACTAAAATTAAAATTCATTAATTTTACTTGGTTGCTCGCTACATTTATAAGTCCATCAATAGTAGCTTGATTGGTTCCATCAATGATAAGATTAGCGGTTGATATTGTAATATCTTCTTGATATGTCCCTGCTAGTACATAAATACTAGCACCTTCAACAGCACTTGCCTCAGCATTAGAAATAGTAGAAAATAAATCAATATCATATACCAAATCTAAACCCATATAAGTTAATGCGGTTCCAGTAGTTGCTGTAGCGTCAACTACTAAATAGTTAACAACTTCAATTTCTATATCATCAACCAAAGTTTCATCATATATGGATGTGGCAGTAACAGTAATCATACCTGATGATATCGCTGTTAATTCACCATCTTCATTTATTGTAGCTATTTCATCATCACTAGATTCCCAAGTAACATATTCATATGCATCATCAGGACCTACATCAGCAGTTAATGTAATCATGTTATTTATATTAACAATTTGATTCCCTGTAATGATTAATGTTTCTGCTGGATTATAAACTCTGACAGAGATAATTTCTTTAACAGTCTGATCGTATAAAGAAATCACTTCAACATTTACCAATCCATTTGATATACCAGTTATAAGACCATCTTGTGTTACAGTAGCTATTTGGTCATCTGCTACAACAAATTCAACATTATCATTTGATGTAAAGATAATTTGTTCAGTTTTACCAACCCATAATTCAACATTTGATTGATCAACTGATAATTCAATAGATTTTCTTACAGTAATAGTAATTTCTTGTGTAACATTGGCATCATTATCTGCTGTGATTGTTAAAGTTGCTTCACCTTCTTCAACACCAGTAATCATATCTCCATCAACTGTAAATATTGCTTCATCACTTGATGTTAATGTGACATCGTCATTTGCTGAATAAGCGACTTCAACTGATTCTCCTACCTTAATGGTATATGTATTAATTGATGTTGTTATTTCTATGTTATTCTCAACAGTTACAGATATTGTAACAAATACATTATCATCAGCTTTTGAAACAACTTTTACACTTGCATTTCCAACTTTCAAAGCACTAACTAACCCACTATCACTGATAGTTAGAACACTTTCATCGCTAGATTCAAATAAAACTAAATCATCATTTGTATCTACATCAATTTGGTAAGTCTCTCCCACTTTTACTGTGACAGATAAATCATCAACAGATAAAGTGATTTCTTTGCCACAAGAAAACAAGACAAACAAAATCAGTAAAAACGATAAACTCAAAACTCCTCTTTTAAGCATATTAATTTTCCTCCACTTTTTTATATATCATATTAGATAATCGATTTCTATATCCAATAATTTCATTTAAATCTCTTTTTGGATGAACTGCGTTAGATAGCATCACAAAGCCAATTCCGTTTTTTCTATCTATAAACATATTACATCCAGTAAATCCAGTATGTAATATTGTTTGATCAAAGTCTACATAATCCCCTGCTGAACTACCTTTAGTTGGTTTATCCCAACCAAGTGCTCGTTTTAAAATATTTCCTTTTAAAGAAGGATGTTCTTCTCTGACTTGAAATAATAAATCTAGAGTCTCTTTTTTTAAAACAAAATTATTTTCTAAAATAGCTTTAATAAACAATGATAAATCATAAGCTGTTGAAAAAAGTCCTGCATGTCCTGCCTCACCTAAAGCGAATGCTTTTTCATCGTGAACTTTTCCTTGTAGTATACCTTGATAAACTTCATCATCTCTTTTTTCTGTTGGTGCACATCTCATTTTATTTGGATGATAAGATGTATCTTTCATCCCTAGTGGTTTAAAAATAAGTTCATAACCATTTTCATCTAATGATTTATTTGTGATTTCTTCAATCATTAACCCTAACAATATAAATCCAATATCTGAATAGCAAATATGTGTGTGCTTCTTATATATGATTTTAACATCTTTTATTTTAAAAAGCACATCTTCTTTATTTCTTAGTTTATAAGATCTTGGTATATCTGCAGGTAGTCCAGATGAGTGTGTTAATAGATCGTAGACTGTAATATCTCTTATATGAAACCAAGTTAAAACCTCTGATACTTTCGTATCTAATTTCAGTTTATGATCTTCAATTAGTTTCATAATCAATGTAGTTGTAGATACAACTTTTGTTAAAGATGCGATATCATAAATTTCATCACCTTTTAAAGCTTCTAATTTAGGATAAATACTTTTATATCCCACATAATCAACTAAAGGTTCTTTATCTCTATATATTATTGAAAAATGTGTGCCTGGAAAGTGTTTTTTTAAAACACCTTCCTCAAGCACTTTTTTTATCTCAAAAAGTATCATATTAAATCACTTTTTCTTTTTTTCTAACTATAACTAATAGAGATGTCCCTAATACTAATGCAAATGTTATAAAGATTGCACTGTTTGTACTAATTGCTGAAAAACATCCAGTCTTTGGAGGATCAACATCCTCCTCTTCAATTAAAGAACATACCCCGTCATTATATTCATATCCGTCTTGACATGTTGTGCTTATAATATCTACTACAACTGAGCTTGTCAAACTTTGTATACTTTGATCATTAATTGCTTTGAAAAATACCTCATAAGTTCCAACTTCATCAATAACAATTGGATTTTGATATAACATCCATTCACCATCATCAATTTTATAATAAATATCAAAATCAGAACTAAAATTAATAGTTAAACTGTCTTCATATTTTGACCCTTGAACAACTGATCCAACAATATTAAATGTTGGTTGAGCTATTGGATCTGGAACTTTTACAATGTCACTTTCCCAAGGAAATCCTGGGTAGCTTGTCCAATAAGTATTAGATAGACGTTCAATTGAATCCACTACATTTTGATTAAAACTTCCTAATGTTTTATAAGAAAATATTGAACTACCAATAATGCTATCGTATTGAGACATATATCTTAGTTGTTCTATTAACTCATTTGGATTCGTCCATGTGTTATCCGTGTATCTATAAAATCCTAATCCTACAATTAAATCAACACCAGCTTCTTCTGTTAAATCAGCCCACCATTTCACTAGATCTGCAAAAGGTGCACTGCTATGATCAAACTTCCAATAAAGTTGTGGCATGATGTAGTCTAACCATCCTTCCATAACCCATTTTCTTGTATCTGCATAAGCGTAGTTATAACTTTCAAATGTTGAGGATGTATGAGATCCTAATTCACCACCTGGTCTTATGTTTCCACTGTAATCATATTTCGATTTCCAAATACCTGAAGGACTAATACCAAATTTGATAGATGTTTGATGACTGTCATTAAAATTGCGTATCACATTGGATAAATTTTCAATCAACATATCAACGTTTCTTCTTCTCCAGTCAGCAAGTGATTCACCTGTATTTTTTGTTCTATCATATATTTCTTGATCTTCTGTTGCATTGATATTACTTAGATAAAAATAGTCGTCAAAATGAATTCCATCTACATCATATTTACTCATTAACTCATTAACTACATTTGAAATATATGCTCTAACGCGTGCTTCAGCTGGATTAAGAATAAGTTTGCCATCTGCTCCAGCAATAACTAAGCCAGGATTTTGTTTTGCAAAGTTGTCATCATGTAAAGCATTTAATTGCGATTCTTTAGTCCCTGTAGCATTTGATACACGATAAGGATTTAACCATGCATGAACTTCAATACCACGCTTGTGTGCTTCTTCAATAATAAATCCAAATATATCCCAACCTGGGTCACTACCTTCAGCACCCATAATATATCTACTCCATGGTGCATAGTCACTTTCATAGAAAGCATCATTCATCGGTCTTGTTTGAAAAAACATAACATTAAAATTCAAGGCTTCTAATCGATTCAACATGGCTATAATTTCTGCTTTATATGAAGTTTCAGAATTGTGCATTCCAATATCAATATTAGATACCGTTGCTACCCAAACTGCTCTAATTTCTACAGTTTTTTCTGTATAAGTTGTTGGCAACTCTACTGGTGTATCTGTTTGGAAGTAGGTAACAGCCTCTTGATCTCTAACAACAAATCTGTTGTTTTCAGTTGGAGGTAAAGCTAATCTTATACGTACATCTAATACTTCTGATGTATTTAAAGCTTGGTCTTGTGCGTAATACTCTATTGTATAGTTACCATCAAATATGAGTTCTATCAGTTCATCAAATGTTTGCCAAGTTGTCCAATTTGTTCCATTGTGAAGACGGTAATATATAACATCATTTTCATCTGTAGATGAAAGTTCTATTGTTGTTTCTACAACATAATATATACCCTCTTTCTCTCCAGTAATTAATACCACTGGATCTTCTGGCACTGTTTGGTCAATCGTAAATTCTTTTATTACAACATTTTTTAACCCGTCTTCATTTCTAACAGATAATTGATAACTTCCTTCTTGATCTATAGTAAATAAAGATGTATATGTAGTCCAGTCACCATCATTAATCTTATATGATATAGAAGGTGCTTCACTAGAAAGTTCTATATCGACACTTTGATAATATGGATCAATTCCTTGTCCATTTAAGGATATCACTGGATCATCGAAAGCTTCTTGAATGACTGGTATAGTTTGTGTATATATATCTGATTCGATACCTTCATCATTTATCGTCTTAACTCTAAAATAATATCCTCCCGCTTCATCTAAAACAATAGGTCCATCATATAATTGCCAATCTCCTACTGATCCTTTATTAATTGCAACCCATATAGGATGTGTACTAGAGGTAAGTGTAACGACCGCTCCGATGATGTAATCATCTCCAATCATTTCACCACTAATATCTATAGATGGTACATCTGAATTGACTTTATTTATCTCAAAAGAGACACTAGAAACTAAGCTCTCTTGAGAACTTGCGTTAATTGCTTTCATATAAACAACATAATTACCTTGTTCACTAAATGCTATGGGTGTTGTATATGGAGTCCATACAAAATCACCTAAATGATAGTAGATATCATCTGTTGCAGATAAACTCACTTCAACATCAGATCGATATGCTCCATCATTAAAAGTACCTGTAATATTATAAGTTGGTGAATCTACATCACTTGAAGTCCATATATTTACAGGTGTTGTTGTCCAAGCATTACTTACAACCTGTGCCATATGAGCTGTATCTAAATATGCAGCACTATAAAGCATTGAACCTGTAATTTCGGGATATTTTTGGTTGTATTTTAATTGTTCGTAAAATTCTGTTACAGGGTATTCTGTTTTATATATACCATGTCCGATAATTAAATCTACACCTGTTCCTCTTACTGTATCAACCCACCAATCAACAACATCAGCATATGGTGCTAAACTATGATTAAAATTCCAGTAAATTTGAGGATTTATATAATGAACCCATCCTTCTTCTACCCATTTTTTACTATCTGCATATTGTGAGTAATAGCTTTGAGATGACCCTGGAGCTACATTTGCTCCATCAGGCTCTCCAACCTTCCAAAGTCCTATTGGTGAAATACCAAATCTAACATCAGTGCCTTCAGCTAAATTATGTGCATCAACTTGTTCTTTAACACCACGCATGGCATCATTGACATTTTCTCTTCTAAAATCAGCTAGTGTTTCGCCAACTTCTTTGTAAGTGTCATAAGTAGCTCCATCTGAAGAAAGACCTGCATATGGATAAAAATAATCATCAAAATGAATGCCATCCACATCATATAAATCCATAATCTCAGAAACTACATTTTCTATATACGTTACAACTTCAGGTTCACCTGGATTTAAAATTAATTTTCCATCATTATCCGGAATAACTAAATCTGGATTCTGTCTTGCAAAATTATCCATATGAAGTGCATTTAATAACTCTGTCTTATTTCCAGAAGTTGTAGTTACTCTATATGGATTCATCCATGCATGAAACTCAATACCTCTAGCATGTGCTTCACTAACTAAATATTGCATAACATCCCAGCCAGGATCGACACCTTCAGTTCCTGTTAAATATCTACTAAATGGTGCATAATCACTATCATAAAATGCATCATTTCTAGGTCTGACTTGAAATAAAACTGCATTCATGTGTGACGCTTCGACTTCATCTAATAAAGCATCATAAGCAGCTTTATATTGTGTTTCATTTGAATGCAAAGGCATATTTAGATTGTATACAGTGGCAACCCAACCAGCACTCACACGGCGCTCTTCTTCCACATAAGTTTGTGGAGTTTGAACACGATCGCTTGTTCCATAATGATAAATAGCTGTTCCATTGACACTTAAGTCTTGTAAAGGACCATCTGCAATTGTTTTAACTTCTATCCCTATTATAAATAATGCTATTAAGATAAGTATGAAACTTATAATCTTCTTCATTTATGCCTTCCTCCTATAAATAAATCTTTTACTCT
>SWCB01009037.1_pt1 | contig 13292 bp, 10 predicted proteins | sample 4692901 | NCBI WGS metagenome assembly SWCB01 (sample SAMN10267276, study PRJNA491770) | bioreactor metagenome | isolation source: DHS bioreactor inoculated with subseafloor sediment | place: Japan: off Shimokita Peninsula | collected 2006-08 | reverse complement strand
TCGCTCGACCTCGACATGACTGGGCTGGTCCGGCAGGCGACGGGGCTGTATCCAGCGCCACTGAAGCTTACAGACAGCGCCGCGTCGTCGGCGACATCCTCCGGTGAGCAAGTGGTGGGAGTCACGGGTGACTTACTGCATGTCAGCGAGTGCGCTGCCGGCCTCATCGTGATCGGTGGGGCCGGCCCGAACACCTTCGAGATGGACAACATCGCGGCTGTCTATGACGTCGGCGGCGATGACGTGTACACGCATTCCAAGCCGCGCATCGGCAAACCCACGCTCATCATCGATGCGGCGGGCAACGACGCCTACCTCGGCACGGAACCCTTCGCCGGCCCCGCCTCGGCGGTCGCCAGCGTCTCCATTGTCCACGACTGGGCGGGCGATGATCAGTACCAAGGCACGCGCCACGCCTGCGCGGCGGGGCTCTTCGGCATCGCGCTCATCCTTGATAGCGCCGGCCATGATGTCTACCAAGCCGAGGATTGGTCGCAGGGCGTCGGCATGTTTGGGGCTGGCCTCATCGTCGATCTCGCCGGGCACGACGAGTATCTCGGCGAGACGCGGGTACAAGGCGTCGGCGGCCCCAAGGCGCTTGGAGCGATCATCGACGCTGCCGGCAACGACCTCTACCGCGCCAACGGGCCGCACGGCTCGGTCTACGGCACGCCCGCCGTCTACGTCGGCTTCAGCCAGGCGATCGGCTACGGCATCCGCCAGTACGCCTCGGGTGGGATCGGGCTCATCAGCGACCTGGGCGGCCACGATCGTTACGAAGCAGGCGAGTTCAGCCAGGGCGGCGGCTATTACTGGTGCCTGGGCCTGCTGCATGACGCCGGCGGCGACGATCTGTATTACGCCAATCGCTACGGGCAGGGATTCGGCTGCCCGCAGTCGCTGGGCATGCTCATCGATGAAGCGGGCGATGACACCTACTGGAGCATGACCGCCGCCAGCCAGGGCGGTTCCTGGGACATCGGCGTGGGGCTGCTGCTCGACAAGGCGGGCAACGACGCTTACCGCGCGGATGGCCTCAGCCAGGGCGGCGCTTCCATGCAGGCGATCGGCCTGCTTGTCGACCTGGCGGGCCAGGACCGTTACAGCGGCAAGGGCGGGGCGACGCAGGGCCAGTCCGGCAGCAACACCTACAACTACAACCGCACCAAGTGTTTCAGCTTCAGCGCCCTGGTTGACTTCGGTGAGGCGATCGATTTCTACTCCGCCGGTCGAGCTAACAACAGCACCGTCTCCACAGGCGCGCTGAACGAGGACGACCCGCAGGCTTCGAGCCTCTATGGCCTCTTCCTGGACGGTTTGTCTGTGACGAGCGACTAGGCCGAAATCGGTCCCAGCGTCACTTTGCGTCGGAATCCGCCTCTTCGGACTCCGGTTCCTCCGCCTTGTTCGCCGGCGTTACGGCGAAGGGGACAGGGGCGTTCTCCATCACCTCGAGGACGCGGTGCTCGAGCGAATCGAGCAGGCGGTTCATGCGCGACATCCAGCGGTGCTGGGCCATGGTCCGATCCACACCACTCGTGGCCAGTTGCTGGCGCAGATCGGAGTCGTCAAGCAACTGTTGCAGCTTCTCCGCCGCCTCCGCCGGCTGCCGAAAGACCAGGCATTCCTTGCCATCCTGGTAGAGCTGTTCGAACCCCTTGCGGTAGCGTTGCAGCAAGACGGTGCCGGAAGCGGCGATCTCAAAGGCCTTGGAGTTGACGCCCTCCGCGTCGAACTGTCGGGAGACATTGAGCCCCGCGACGGCCCGGCTGTAGTTTCGGGCGAGTTCGTAGTGGGCCACGTACCCCAGGCGCTCTCCCCGCACGTCCCAACCCTCGAATTCGGAATCACCCATGAGCAGGCACTTGAAGCGACGGGAGAGATAGGCGGCGTAGAAGGGCCGACGCCACATCTCGCTCGTCTGCAGCAGCCGATTGATGCGCCCGCGAGCGGCGATGTCCTGCACCAACCCGTCCGTGGCCGGCTTGGCGTGCGCCAGGCGATTCTCGATGGCGGCGGTCATCTTCTCGTCGAGGCTGCGCTGGGCGTCGCGGAGCTGCTCGTCGATGAGCGCGTCCGCGAGTTCCTGGCCCAGGTCCGTAGAGACGCTGGAGAGGGCATTGAGCAACTTGACCAGATCACTGCGCACGGTGTTGAGCTGATCGCGGCGAATCCCCTCCGTGGACGGTTCGTCGCGCTCCAGTTGCTCGAGCATGAAGGGCGTCGGGCGGGTGTCGTCGCGACTGCAGTTGATGGCAAGGTCGAACTCGCGCTCGTTGTTACTGGCAGGTCGCCAGGGCCGGAACGTGGCCTCGTCGACGGCCGGCGGGACGACGATGATCTGCGAGAAGCCCAGGCCGCTGCGGAAGGCCGGAATGTCGGACTGGTTGTGCGTCAGGTGGAAGTGGTATCGGCCAGTCATGCGCCGGCGCACGATCGAGCGGAGCACGGTCTCCGGGTAGATCCGGTCCGGCGAACTGGCCCAATAGTGCAGGAAAGGAACGCCCAACAGTTCGTTGAAGAGCGCAAAGCGATCGCCGACCGCCCGCTCCGGCAACGTCAGCAGGGGCTCGGCCCACATGCCCACGATGAGCTGGATCTGGTGTCGCCGAACGGTGTGGGTCAGGTACTGGGCGTAGGCGATACCGTGGTCCCGCGCTTCGGGGCTGGGCCGATTCTGGTGGGCCTTGGCGACGGTCTGCTGCAAGCGCACGTAGGCGTCGAGCTGCTCCCGGATGACCAGGTGCCCCGCTAGCTCCATGCCACGAATCATGTGCAGGAATCGGGGCCGAAGCGGGGTGTAGGGGGGAATCAGGGCAAGTATGCGCATCGCTGTTCCTCTCCAGGCGCCAAGCGCCGCTGGCGGCGTGCAATTCCGCCTCGACTCGGGGTCTTCCTTCGCCTCGTCGTGGTGGCGCGCCCCTGCCGGGAGTAGGATACCACGCCCCCTAGACCGACGTTGCGAGTGAACCCATGTCCGTACCCTTCTCGCAGATCTTGAGTGTCTCTCGGTACCTGCTCGCCAAGCGTCTGCGGGGGCGACGTCGCTACCCCGTCGTCCTCATGCTCGAGCCCCTGTTTCGGTGCAATCTCACCTGCGCCGGCTGCGGCAAGGTCCAGTATCCCACGCACTTGCTGCGGACGGAAATGCCGGCCCAGACCTGCCTGGAGGCGGCGGCGGAATGCGGGGCTCCCATTGTCTCCATCGCCGGCGGGGAGCCGCTCCTGCATCCGGAGATTCGCCAGATCGTCGACGGCCTCGTTGCCCAGAAACGCTGGGTCTACCTTTGCACCAACGGCGTCCTCCTGGAAGACGCCATCCAGGAGGGGCGGTTTGAGCCCAGCAAGCGGCTTTCCTTCCTGTTGCACCTGGATGGACGCGGCGAGGAACACGACCGTTCGGTGTGTCGGGCTGGTGTGTACGACCGTGTCATGACCGGGATCCGGGCAGCCGTTGAGCAAGGCCATCGGGTCACCACCAGCACCACGCTCTACCAGACGAGTGACCCGCGCCGGGTGCGTGAGCTCTTTGACGAACTCATGGAGGCGGGTGTCGAAGGGATGACGCTCTCCGCGGGCTACGACTTCCCCACCGCCGCCGACCAGAAGGCATTCCTGCGCCGGCAAGAGACGCAGCGTCTCTTTCGGGCGGTGCTCTCCAATCGCTCGCGAAGTTGGCGGTTCAACCAGAGCCCTCTCTTCCTCGAGTTCCTCATGGGGCTGCGGGACTACGAGTGCTCTCCCTGGTCCAACCCGACCTACAACCTCTTCGGCTGGCAGATCCCGTGCTTCTTCCTGCAGGATGGCTACGTCGACACCTTCAAGGAACTCATCGAGGAGACGCCTTGGCAGGAGTACGGCCGGGCCTCGGGGAATCCCCGCTGCCAGAGCTGCATGGTGCACATCGGCTACGAAGGCGCCGCCACTCAGCACATGCTCAGCCCCAAGGGCCTGGCGCTGACGCTGCGAGCCCTGGCGCGCGGCCGGTACATCGATCCGGGGCAGCAGGCGATCCTGGAGGCCTGGGAGACGCCGGCCCGCCGCGGGGCGGCCGGGTCGCAGGCGTCAAAGACAGCTTCGCCGGAGCCGGGAGCGCGAGCGGACATGACCGCGGCGACCGAGCCTGCCGATCTTGCGGCGACGGTGAAGACGCGCTCGCCAGGCGAGCCCTCTAAAACCCTGTAGCAGATAGGGTTTCTCTTGCCCAGTTCGCGCGCCGGGCCTGCAACGCCAAGCCAGTCGTTGGCCTACGATTGCCGCATTGAAGCGGCACGGTGTACCGCTTCACCGCTGGTATCATGCCCTGCCAACGTCACCGCATCGAGCGTTCGCAGCGCCGGAGTTGCCATGAAGATCCTCCTCGCCAACCCACGCGGCTTCTGTGCCGGAGTCAACTCCGCGATCGGCGTGGTCAACGAGGTGCTTGATATCTGTGGTCCGCCCATCTGGGTCTATCACGAGATCGTGCACAACCAGCACGTGGTGGAGCGGTTTCGCGATCGCGGCGTGCACTTCGTGGAGAGCCTGGCGGAGGCCCCGGAAGGGGCGATCGTCGTCTTTTCCGCGCACGGCGTCGGCCCCGCGGTTCGGCGGGAGGCGGAACAGCGCCGCCTGCGAGCCATCGACGCCACCTGCCCGCTGGTGACCAAGGTCCACATGGAGGTCCTGCGGTACGCCCGCCAGGGCTTCCAGATCCTCTTCATCGGGCACAACGGCCACGACGAGGTCGTGGGGACCGTGGGGGAGGCGCCCGAGGCGATTCAAGTCGTTGAATCACCAGAGGATATTCCCAATCTCGACATTCGCGATCCCACGAAGCTCGTCTTCTTGATGCAGACGACGCTCAGCGTCGATGACGCCGAGACAATTGTCGCGGCCCTGCGGCGGGCGTTCCCCGACATCCACGAGCCGCCCAGCGACGACATTTGCTATGCCACCACGAATCGTCAGCAGGCGGTGCGGCAGATCGCCCCGGAGTGCGACCTGGTCGTCGTGGTCGGCTCGCAGAACAGCTCCAACTCGGTGCGGCTCACGGAGATCGCCGAGAGCCAGGGCACGAATGCCTGCCTCGTCGACGATGTCAAGGGTCTCGATCTGGAGCGGCTGTCAGGCGAGGAGACCGTTCTCGTCACCGCGGGGGCCTCCGCCCCCGAAGATCTGGTCGAGGGGATCGTTCTGGCCTTGTACGAGCGATTTGGCGGCGAGGTCGAGCCGCGCGATGTCTTCGAGGAGACCGTGGAGTTTGATCTGCCCAGTTCGCTCAAGTCGCTGTTGCGCGAGCACGATGTGGACCCCGCGGGGCGGAAAATCGTCGCGGCTCACGCCAGTCTCCACAACGGCCTGTACGCCGGGGCAGTGCCCTTGACCGTCTCCGCCGCCAGCCCCAGACAGGACAGCGCCGCCCCATGACGATCGGCAAACGCCACATCCTGGACCTGTCGCCTGAGAGTCTGCGCGACTGGTGCGCGGACGCGGGTATGCCAGCCTTCCGGTCCAAGCAGATCCTCCAGTGGGTCTATGAGCGCGGCTGCGTCAGCGCCGAGGCGATGACGAATCTCTCCAAGGCCGATCGGCAACTGCTTGAGGAGTCCTTCTTCTTCCGCAGCGGCGAGGTCGTCGCCGATCAACTCGCCACGGACGACACCCGCAAGCTGCTGGTGCAGTGGCACGAACCGGCGGCGGCGGCGGCGCTGCCGATCATCGACCCCGGCAAGCGGACGGAGTGCGTGATGATTCCCGCCGACGGCCGCCGCACCGCCTGCATCTCCAGCCAGGTGGGCTGTCCGGTCGGTTGCCGATTCTGTGCTTCGGGTCTGGACGGGCTGGCAGGCAATCTGAGCGCCGGGCGCATTGTGGAGCAGGTGCTGCTGTTGCAGGCTCACGTGGGTGCGCGCATCAGCAACGTCGTCTTTATGGGCATGGGAGAGCCCCTGGCGAACTTCGACCCCGTCGTGCAGGCGCTGCGCACGCTCACCTCGCCCCTGGGGCTGAACATCGGAGCCCGCAAGATCACGGTCTCCACCGTGGGCATGCCCCAGGCGATACGCCGGCTCGCGGATGAGCTGGACTTGCAGGTCACCTTGGCCCTGAGCTTGCATGCGCCGAACGACGAGGTGCGCCGCTCGCTGATTCCCTGGGCGGAGTACGCCACGATCGCGGAGTTGCTCGCGGCCTGCCGGTATTACTTCGAACGCACCGGCCGAGAGGTGACGCTGGAATACACGCTGATTCACGAGGTCAACGATCGACCGGAGCACGCCAAGGAGCTGGGCAAGATCGCCCGCACCCTGCGCGCCCACGTTAATCTAATCCGTTACAACGAAGTGCCCAGCCTGCCGTTTGGTCGGCCGGTGCACACAGACGTGCATCGCTTTCAGAAGGTCTTGCAGTCGGCGGGCGTGCGGGCCCACATCCGCGCCAGCCGAGGCCGGGACATCGCCGCGGCCTGCGGACAGCTCAAACGTGAAACACCGCCACCAGTTGCGCAAGGAACGATTACATGAGGCAACAGGACATCCTCGCTGAGATGGTGCAGTCGTGCTACAACTCCTTCGAACGCTTCCTGGTGGGGTTCGACGAAGAGAATCGCACCTCCCAGGCGCCGGACTTACCCAATCACGCTTCTTGGACCCTGGGGCATGTCTCGCTCATCGTCGAGCAGGTCGCCTGCACACTGGACGGCGGGGAGCTGAGCGCCGACCATTTCATGGTGGGTCCGGACAGCAGCGATCCCCCCGACCGCTACGACACCGAGCTGGTGAGTTTCGGTTCCCAGCCGGTAGATGATCCCAGCTCCTATCCCGCGTTGAGCCAGGGAAAACTCACGTTCGAGATCGCGATGAAACGCCTCGAGCGCGCCATCGCCGAGCTGGCGGACAGCCGTCTGGGTGAGACTTACACGCTGGGACCGTGGGAGCTCACCATCAACCAACTGATTGGGCGCGTCACCTGCCACAACATGCTCCACGCCGGTCAACTCATTGACCTGCGCCGCGCCATGGGGTTCGACCCGGTCTTGGCCTGATTCTCACGTTCAGATGCCGCAGTTGTAGTCGCCAAGCAAGGTCCCGAGGTCGGCTTGATCGGTGTCGCCGTCGCCGTCAAGATCGCCGCCGTCGTTCTGGCCATAGGCAGCCAGCAAGACACCGAGGTCGGCTTGATCGGTGTCGCCGTCCCCGTCCAGATCGCCGATGCAAGCGGTTGGAGTCCAGGTGGCGATGGCCTCTGGTCGCACGCCGCCGACGTCGTGCACCGGGCCGACTTGGGTAAGCGTGCCGTCGGGATTGACCTCAAAGACGTACAAGCCGGCGATGCCATCGATGGCGGTGGACTCATCGGTGACCAGCAAGTAGTCGCCGAGCGGCTGGATGTCGCCGACGGTGCCCTGCAGACCGACGTCAAAGCTAAATCCGGTGTAGGTGAGCGAGCCGTCGCCGGCGATGGCGAAGCTGCGCACGGTGGCGTCACTGCCGTGGCCGACGAAGAGGTAGGCATCGTCGCTGCTGAAAGCGCAGTAGGCGGGCGAGTCACCGGGCGAGGTGAAGGGCGAGCCCGGGATCTGCTGGAACGAGGTTCCGTCCACGGTGTACCCGACGATCGCATGGCCGGAGCCGCTGATGCCGCCCCCTGCGTAGACCTTGCTGTCGTCGTGCGACAAGGCGGGGTCGAGCGGGTAGTTGCCGGTGGCGATCTGATCGCTGAGGCTGATCGTGCCATCGGGATTGATCTTGAACAGGTACAGCGAGTTGCCGCTGGCGGAGTTGTTGGCGATGAGGAAGCTGTCGTCGTGGGAGCGAATGACGGACGTGCAGAAGCTGCCCGTGTTCTCTGAGTCAATCTGGGTAATCGTCGCCGAGCCGAGGTCGACCTCGTAGACGATGACTCGGTTGTCGCCGCCAAACGTCGTCTTGGTGATGGCGACAACGTTGTCCGCGACCCAGGTCACGCCCAGCGGGGCGTTGGGCACCTGGTCCGTACCCAGGTTGGTGAGCGAGCCATCGGGCGCGACCGCCAGAAACGTGACGAGTTCGAAGTCGTCGTTGGCAGTTCCGTGCGTCACCGCCAGGTGCGTCCCGGACGGATTGACCGCCAGCGCCAGCGGCCCATCGGAGACGGCGTAGTTGCCCACAAACTCGACGGAGCCGTCGTCAAAGAAACGGAATGAGGAGATCTCGTCGGAAACGTTGTTGCAGACGAAGACCTGTGGCGTGGCCGACTGGCCGCAGGCGACGCTGGCGCTCCCCGCGAGGGCCAGCAGCATGCCACTGCGAAAGGCTGAACGGTTGATCATCTGTCTTCTCCTGGCTCGAAGTGTCCCTCGCCGCGCGATCACTCAATCCTACTGCCAAACCGCGTCTCTGCGAGGCAAAACCGGCGCTTCGGCGCAGGTCTCGGACCGGTCGATCACCGGTCACTCCAGACGGCGATCGGGTCTACCAACGTCCGGTAAGAATCCGCTCAATGGCGTGGGCGACGCCAGCGTCGTCGTTGCTCAAGGTCACCTGGTCGGCGGCGTCTCGAACTGCCTGGGCGGCGTTGCCCATCGCCACCCCCAGACCGCTGCGTTGGATCATCTCCAGGTCGTTGATCTCGTCGCCGATTGCCGCCACCCGCTCCGGGGCGATGCCCTCGCGGGCCGCTAGCCAGGACAGGCCGCTCCACTTGCTGACCTGGGGATCGAACAGTTCGAGAATCTCGATGCTGCGATCGAGCCCGCCGGAGGCGTCGCCGCTGACCGCTGGGAAGTGCTGAATGAGGGCTCGGTCGCCCAGCCTCGCCCGGATGCGGGCCGCCGACTCAAGCATCTGCTCCGGCGAGGTCACGATGCCCGCCCGCACCGTCTGCTCGGGATGCGGGTCGTCCTCCGGTCGGGCCACCTCGGCCACGCGCAGCCCCATCCGCTCGAACCACCAAGTCGTGGCGCTGTGCATGGGGGCGCTGCCCACGGCGAGGTAGTCGATGCCCGCCGCCTCCGGATCCTTGAGCAGCAGCACGCGGTGGCCCAACTCGATGAGCAGTTCGCTGACCTCGCGAATCACCTCGGCATCCACCACGCTGCGGTGCAGCGTGTGTCCGGTCCGCGGGTCGACACACATCGCCCCGCCCGCCACGATCATCGGTTCGACGGGCTTGATCGCCTCAACGGCGCGCCCGGCCTCGCGCAGGCCCCGGCTGGTGCAGATGACCACGCGAAGTCCAGCACTCATCGCGCGTTCGATTGCCTCGAGGTTCTCTCGTGGGGGTTCGCCGCGCGAGTTGAAGACCGTGCCATCCAGGTCAAGCGCCAAGAGGTCGTAATTGCAGGCGGCGGGCGTGTCCTCGGCTGGCTGCGGGGTGGCTCGGGTCACCGGAGCACCTCCAGGGCCTGCCCCAGCGACCGGACCTGTTGCACCCTGTTGTTTTTGGGCAAGCCCTGTTGTGGCGGCGCTACCAGCAATTTCGCGCCGAGGCGCTCGGCTTCGCGCAGGCGCTGTTCCAGTTGGGGGACGGCTCGTACCTCGCCTCCCAACCCGACCTCGCCGACCACCGCGGTGTGGGGTGGCAGGCTCTTCTTGAGGTGTGCCGATGCCAGCGACAGTGCCAGGGCCAGATCCGCCGCCGGCTCGGCGATGCGAAAGCCCCCGGCGCTGGAGGCGAAGATGTCGCGATCAGCGAGCCGCAGCCCGCCGTGTTGTTCGAGGACCGCCACGATCATGGCCAGTCGATTGCTATCCAGGCCCGCCGCTTTTCGCTTGGCTGACCCTGGAAAGGCGGTCGCGGTCAAGGCTTGCAGCTCCACCAGGGCGCAGCGACTGCCCAGGAGCACCGGGCAGACGGTGGTGCCGGGTCGCTCCTGGTCCCAGTCCTCGATAGCGCTGCCGATGGCGTGCGGGGCTTCCACGAGACCCTGGCCGGTCATCTCGAAGAGGCCGATCTCCAGGGTGGAGCCGAAGCGGTTCTTGATGCCGCGGACGATGCGATGGGCGTGGTAGCGATCACCTTCGAAGCTGAGCACGACGTCGACGATGTGCTCCGCTAGCTTCGGGCCGGCAAGTGAGCCGTCCTTCACGACGTGCCCCACCAGCACGCAGGCAGCCCCGTCCAGTTTGGCGAGGTAGACGAGCTCCGTCACGCAGCGGCGAAGTTGTGACACCGAGCCGGGCGAAGCGCCCAGGTCGGACTTGTAGATCATCTGGATGGAGTCGATGATCGAGAGCGCGGGCTTGAGCTTCCGCATGGCCTCGACGATCCGGGCCAGGTTCGTGTCCGCCAGGATGTAGAGATGCTCGTCCTCGTGAATGCCCAGGCGTTCAGCCCGCAGGCGCAGTTGCTGCGGTGACTCCTCGCTGGAGACGTAGAGCACGGTTTTGCCGGCCTTGGCCAGTTCGCCCGCGGCCTGGAGCATGAGGGTGGACTTGCCGATGCCGGGGTGGCCGCCGAGCAGGGCCGTGGCCCCGGGGACGATGCCGCCGCCGAGCACCCGGTCGAGTTCGCCGATGCCGCTGGGCAGGCGCTGAACCTCCGCGAGATCGATGTCCGGCAGGCGCAGAGGCCGGGCCGCCGCCTCCGCCGTGGGCAGGGCCGCCAGGCCTTGCTGCGGATCCCGGCCCGCCGAGGCGTCGAGCGTCTGGGGCTCCAGGGAGTCCCAGGTCCCGCAATCCGGGCAGCGGCCCAGCCAGCGGGGGTGGACGCTGCCGCAGGTCCGACAGATGTACTGCTGCTTCGTTTTGCTCACGGCCTCAGGATACCGGCCCGAGTTGCCCGCGGAGGAGGCCGCCGGGCCCGCTTCCGCGATTCCCTTCCGTCCCGTCGTCCGGGCCGTGTATCATGGATCCATGGCAGTGGGGCAGGGAGCGTTTCCTGCCCATGGCGGCAAGCGCCAGGAGAAGACCATGGTCCGCAACAACATTATCAGTGGCTCCTCGCTCGAGAAGGAAGTCGGCTGCAGCCGGGCGGTGCAGGTCGGCCGGCACATCTACGTCTCGGGCACCTCGCCGTACGGCTTTGACGAACAGACGGTGGGCGAGAACAACATCGAGGCCCAGATGCGCCGCTGCGTAGAGTTCATTGCCGAGGCGCTGGAACAGGCCAACGCCGGGCTGCAGAACGTCGTTCGTACCCGCATCTACCTGCGGAACATGCGCGACTTCGAGACCGTCGCCAAGCTGCACCTGGAGTACTTCGGCGACATCCGACCGGCAACGACGTTCCTGGAGGTCAGCGGCTTCGTCCGCCGGGACTGGCTGATCGAAATCGAGGCGGAAGCGGTCGTTGCGGACTGACCCCCACGACTGACCCCCACGACTTTACCCGGTCGGTAACACGATGATCCCAAAGGGGCCGTCCACCGACGCGACGGCTTTTGACTCGCAGAGAAAGGAAGCGGCATGCCCGAGGGCGCGCTCAACCATCCGACTTTCCCCTTCGTCAAGGCAGCCTTCCCGGACCGCACGCTACGAGCGACGGAGTACCGGGGCAGCGCCACGCTCATCGTTGAGCCGGGCGATCTGCACGAGGTGCTGCGCTTCCTGCGCGAGGATGATCGCTGCCGGTACGACTTTCTCTCCGACATCACCGCCGTTGACTACCTGGGCTACCCCGCCACCTCGCTGGGGCGGTTCGGCGTGGTCTACGTGCTCGTCAGCACCGAGACTGGCTCGCGCTTCCTGGTCAAGACGCATCTTGACCCCTCCATCGACACGAGCGGCATCGAAGAGGATCCGGCACTCGTGCTCGACTCCGCCTGTGACATTTGGGCTGGGGCCGAGTGGTTGGAGCGCGAGATCTTCGACATGTTCGGCATTCGCTTCCGCAACCACCCGGACCTGCGCCGCATCCTGACCTGGAAGGACTTCCCGGCCCACCCGCTGCGCAAGGACTACCCCCTCCGCGGCCGCGGCGAGCGCGAGAATTACCAGACGATCGAACGGGACGAGTAGAACCTCACCCCAGCATCCGAGGCGAGAAAGCCGATGGTGCTCGCCACCATCGGGAGTCCGGGGCGCGATTGCTCACTGCGGGGCCGCGTACCCGCGCGGGATGCGGATCGGGCGGATGCCTTCCATCTCCACCTTGTCCGTCTCCAGGTTCCAGCGGAAGAGGTCCATGCGCTGGGGGGCGATGTCGCCGCTGCGAACGGTCATCACCGTGTTGCCCGGCACGGCGCTGGCGGTCAGCAAGTGCAGGGGGGCGTCGTAGTCGATGCGGTCGGCGATGAGCATGCGATCGCCGTACTCCGCGTAGACGGCTTGCTCGGCGATCACGCGCAGCAACTCCGCCTCCCGGGCGTTGCCGCCGCCTCCGGCCAGCACGAACGGCGTCGTGGTGGCGGTCAGCGCCTGGCACTCCAGAACAAAAAGCTCGCTCTCGGCCTGTTCGCGATGGCGCATCGTCACGTGCCGCTGCATCTCGAAAGCGCCGCGGTTGGGCTCGAAGGTCATCTCGCCCTGCCAGGTGAACGTGGCGCGGCCGATATCGAGCGCGGTCAGCGATTCTTGCGTGCCATTGTCCGTCACCACTTCGCGATAGCGGCGTTCATCCGCCACGACGAGTTGCCCCGCTGTGGGAACGTGCAGACGCTCCGCAATGTTGTCGTAGTCCAGGCGCTCGCCGGCGATGTAGAGCAGGCGATCGAGCTGCTGCCTGGCCGGTGAGAGGTAGCGGCGATGCTCCATGCGGGCATTGCCCTCAGCGTCCAGCCGGCGCAGGCCGGATTCCATCGAGGCGCCGGCGTTGTCGAGTGTAGCGTTGTCGGCCAGGGCGATGGTCAGGTCGTCGCAGTCGAGCAGATCCACCTCGGTGGGTGATGGTTCGTACATCGAGCGGACCTCGCCGAGGCAGCGAATGACTTTCGCCTGGCCATCGTAGATCAGCTTCTCCTGCCAACTCGCCTGCAAGCGATCCCGCCGGGGCTCTGCCCGCCGGTCGCGGGGCGCGCCGGCCAGAGCTGCGTCGTAGTCGAGATCGCCGGCGCCCTCGATCACCAGCAGGTCGGCTTCGTCGTCGATGCGCAGCTCCGGACCGCGGACGGTGGCGCCGTCACGGCGGGCCAGCGCCGGTTCGCCGCGGAGCGTCAGGATAGCGCCTTCTTCCTCGACCAAGAGCTCGAGTCCTTCCGCTGTCAGGCCGTCGCCGTCGTCGATCTGGATGAGATGCCCGGGCTCGCCCCAGGCGAGGAAACGGGCCAGCCGGGGCTCGTCATCCTCCGCGTCATCGGGGGCGGGTTCGAGCAACATCTCCGCCCGCGCCGCCAGCAAGGTCCGGCCCAGGTCGTCGGCGCCAACGACATTGCCACGCGCTTCTATACGGTTGGG
>SWCB01009140.1_pt1 | contig 13296 bp, 11 predicted proteins | sample 4692901 | NCBI WGS metagenome assembly SWCB01 (sample SAMN10267276, study PRJNA491770) | bioreactor metagenome | isolation source: DHS bioreactor inoculated with subseafloor sediment | place: Japan: off Shimokita Peninsula | collected 2006-08 | reverse complement strand
GGGCTCGATCCCCAGACTCTCCACCCGGAGCAAGTCGCGCCGTCCCAAGCGAACGGCGAGTGAGTCAACTTGAACGATCTGGTGGCTCACGAACCGATTGCCGCGATGAGCCGATCGAGGTTAGCCAAGTACATGCGGTCAAAGCCCGACTCGTCGCCGACGGTGTCCGGGAAGTTGTGAAAGACGACGACAGGCACGCCCAAGCGAGCCGCGATGGCGTCGGCCAACTCCACGCCCTCCGGGCGATTGGCGATAACGCAGCGAACGCCCCTGGCTCGCCCAGTTCGCAAGACGGCGTCGATCTGCTGCGGCGTGGTCCGGTCCGCGGCGGCAAACTCGGCCACGACCCCAAGCCCAAGCTGTCGGCACGCCGCGGCCTGGTGCACACTGCAGACGACGGTCGCACCACGTACACCAGCCTCGTCGAGCCTGGCCCCCGCTTGTGCCTCGAGCGCTGCCAAACGCGACTGCACCTCCGCCAGCCGCGCCGAGGAGAGGTCCAGCTCTGCCGCGATTTGGGCGCATGCTTGCCCGTACCCCGCCGGACTCGCCAGCCCCGCGTCGACCGTCACGGGTACGACGCGCAGCGCCTCGGCGCGGGACAACTTGTTCTCAAGCGACGCCTGGAAGTCGAAGCGCAGCAGCACCTCGCAGTCGGCGAGGGCGCGCGCCTGGGACGGCCTCATGTCGAAGTGCCCCGGACACATCCCCGGCCCGGCAAGGCGCAGCATCGGCGTCTCCGCACCAAGGAACTCCCGCGCGGCCGATTCGAGATAGGAATTGGTCACGGCCAGGCGCGCCGGCTCCCCCTCCGGTTCGCAGCCGGGCGGAAGAATGAGCAGTGGCAGCAAAAGGCTGAGGCTGCAGACGATTCGAGATCGACGTCTCATGGACTTTGGAACACCTTTCCTTCACGATCCTGGAAATGCGTGATGAGGCCGCGGCGCTCACCTTCACCCAGCCAATACCGACGGGGCAGCGGCAGGCGACTGGGATAATCAAGGAACTTCGCCGCATTCGGATCCGGTCCAACGCTCCAGACGGCGTAGCGCACCGCCGCCTGCCTCGGATCATTGATGTACTCACCGGTCTCCGCCCGGCAGATAGGCGCGTCATCCGGAACGTAGAGGTAGGAGCCCTCGGACATGAACGTCGTCTCGTTTACCCAGGCGGGGCCGGGAGCTCGATAGCGATACGTCTCCCCCGCGCCGAACACATCGGGGAAGTTCACCGCCTGCTTGTCGTCGAGCGTGCGCGGCAGGTACTGCTTGCGAGCCAACTCCGGCGGCAGCGGAAAGGCCGTGCCGCCGCTGCACGAGTAGCGCGTCGGCGGCAGGCCGCCTTGGTAATCGAGCTGATACACCTCCAATGTCTGGATGCAGGAACGGAGGTCGGCGTGGGCGCGGACGATGCGGGCGGCTCTCCGCGCGCTCTTCAGCGAGGGCAGGAGGATGCCGATCAGAAGCGCGATCAACGCCACGACGACGAGCAACTCCACGAGCGAGAATCCGACGCGGGCCTGTCTCAGGATTGGCGGCATGGTGGACCCGTTCCTTGGCCTCAGTGATACGCCGCGAGCAGAATGCCGAGATCCTGCTGCCCGACGCAATCATCGCCATCGATGTCCGCATTGGGGTCGTAGTCGGCGTCGCCTTCGCAGCGCCCGTACGTCGCCAGCAGCAGCCCCAGATCAGGCTGGTTGACGAGACCGTCGCCGTTGACATCCGCCGCCGGCCGCGCATCCGTCGCCTGCAGCACGACAAGGCGGTAGCCGTCGGTATCGCCGCCCCCCATCTGATTGAGCACGCCGCGCACACGGAATCGTCCTGGCGGCGGGCCGATCACAGTGAAGTTCTCATCGCGACCAAGACGGAGCAACAGCGTCCGTCCCAAGCCGTCGGTCACCGTGACCTCGCTGTCAGTGGCCCAGTTCTCTGGATCGACGACCTCGACGTTGAGCAACTCCACCCAGGTGGACTGGTATCGTTCGCCGCCGCTCTGCCGCGTCGGATCGAAGATGAACAGATCGCCCGCATCCTTGAAGGCAGCGGTCGTGACGAAGCTGGGCGCCGGCCGGCCAAAACCTTGCTCGAGCAAGACGATCTCAAAGTCGCTCTCGGGATTGGTGCTGTGTTGTTCATTCACGTTCATCTTGCCTTGGTAGGCAAGGCCGCCACGAGCGCGGATCTCAATGAGGTCGCCGGCCCGGAGACGCGGATCGACACCCGGCACGCCGCCGGCGAAGTCAAGTCGTTCCAACTCGGCCTCCCACTCGGGCTCGCTGTACGTCATCCATTCCGGCACCCAGGGAAGGCCGGCATAGTTCTGCCCCATCCAGCAGGCCGTGCCGCCGAAGTCGGTGAAGGGCTGGCTTGGATCGGGGTCGAAGGCGGTGCCGTCGAGATTGGCCGCCTGTACGAAGACCTCCCACTCGCCGCCCATGTTGTAGTTGCCGAACCCCGGATCGGGTTCAAAGGTGGGATCGAGCCAGTCCTCCGGATTGTTGAGCAGAACGCCGCGCATGCGAATCGGGAATGCACCCGAGTAGGCACTTGAGCCGTCGGCGTTGACCGCCTGGTAGACCGAGTGCGCCGTGAAGGCAACGGCATCCCAGTCCTGGGCCAAGGTTGCACCGCAGGAGGCGAGGAGAAGTAGCGCGCACACATACAAGCGCTTCATGGCTGGTCCACCAAGTGTCGCGGAAAGAGGGCTGAGCCAATGTGCGGCGGTCCACACCTCCGCACGGGGTATTACGATTTTCAGTATCGTAATACCCATTTGCCTCATCGTTGTCAAGGAGACGCAATGACACCGCCAGCACCGATCGACGCCCTCGCTTCCTTCTTCGATGCGGCCGCCGCTGACTGGGACACGCAGAGCCCGCCTGCCGCCCAAACCTGTTCCCGCCTCGACGCCCTACGCGACGACCTTGGGCTGCGCGCGGGCATGGATCTGCTGGAGGTGGGGTGCGGCACCGGGCAGACCACGGAGTGGCTTTCCTGGCAGGTAGCGCCGGGGCGGGTGACGGCGGTGGACATCTCCGAAGCCATGCTCCGCCGCGCCCAAGCACGCGGCGACAGCGCCGCCTTTCGCCAAGTCGACGTGTGCGTGGACCACCTCGGCGTGGCCGAGTTCGACGTCGCGTTCTGCCTGCACGTGTTCCCACACTTTCGCGATGTTCATGCGGCGTTGGCCAACCTCCGTCGTTCACTGCGGCCGGGGGGACGCTTGCTGATCCTGCATCTGGCCCACTGGCGAGAGATCAACGAGCTCCACGATCGCATCGGGGGAGCGGTCGCCGGACACCATCTCCCGGCCCCCGGTGATTGGGAGAGCCTGATCAGGGGAAGCGGCTTTCGCCTGATGCAGCTGCGCGATGAGTTGGAACTTCTGCTCGTCGTTGCCAAACCTTGTTGATGCGCCTCTGCCTGACCGTGGCTGGATCGCGTGCGGATGGTAGGCTGGTGGGACCCTGGAGACGGAGGTTCTACATGTCCGCACTACTCAGTTCAGTCCTCGTCGTTTTGGGCCTTTGGCTCCCCCCTCTTGCTCTGGCGTCGTCGCATCCCGAGAGACTCCGAGTGGAAGGGCTCAGCGAGCCCCTGGGCTTGGATGTCACACAGCCTCGCTTTAGTTGGACCCTCGTCTCCGACCGGCGCGGAGCCGCCCAACTGGCGTACCAGATTCGTGTCGCCTCTGATCCCGCGCGGCTGACGGCGGGAGAAGCGGACCTGTGGGACACCAACAAGATGGCCTCGCCGGCGCACACGCACATCTGCTACGGCGGCAAGCCTCTGCCTCCGGGCCAGCAGGCCTGGTGGACCGTTCGAATCTGGGATGAGCGCGACGAGGTGAGCGGCTGGAGCAAGCCCGCCCACTTCTCCATCGGCCTGCTCGATGCTGCCAACTGGCAGGCCCAGTGGATTGAGGATCCCCAGGCGGCCGATGAATTCGGCCCCGCCAACAACGGCTACCACTCCCAGATGGTCGACTCGGCCAGCGCTGAGAAGTGGGTCGCCGTTGACCTCGGCAGCGTCGTCGAGATTGATGGCGTCGCCCTGTGGCCGGCTCGACCGTACGACTGGGTACGCGACGAGCCGGGCTTCCTTTTTCCCAAGCGGTTCCTGATTGAAACCGCAACCGCCGCGAACTTCCACGATGCGAAGTTGCTGCCAATTCCCGCAGCAGGGGCGGTCGCGAACCCCGGCACCAACGCCTGGCGTCTCGGCTTCTCCCCGCGTCGCGCTCGCTACTTGCGCCTGCGGACCCAGGAGCTTCGCCCAAGGGATGCCGACGAGTTCGGCCTAGCCTTGGCGGAGTTCGAGGTTCTCGCCGGCGGGGAGAACCTGGCGCTGCACGCCCCCGCCACTGCGGGCGATTCCATTGACACGAATCACTGGTCGGTCCGCGCCCTCACCGATGGCGACAAGGTCTCGCATGGTCCAACCGGCACGGAGTCCCTCACGTCGCCTCGCCTGCGCAAGTCGTTTGAGCTATCCACGGACCGGCGACTGGTGCGCGCGACCTTGCACGTCACCGCCCTGGGACTGTACGAACTGTTCGTAAACGGCAGACGGATCGGCGAGCAGCTGCTGGCCCCGGAGTGGACTGATTACCACACGCGCCTGCAGTACCAGACCTTCGATGTCGCCGACTCTCTGCAGAACGGTGAGAATGTGCTCGCGGTGCAGCTCGGCGACGGCTGGTATTCCGGACGAATCGGATTGGCTTGGATTGTGCCCGGCGGTCCACCCCGGGCTATCTACGGCCGCAAACCCAAACTGCTGCTGCAGTGCGATCTCCGCTACAGCGACGGTTCGGTCGATCGGATCGTCACCGACGCTTCCTGGCGCACGTCGACGGAAGGGCCCTGGCGCGCTGCCGACTTGCTGGACGGCGTGACTTACGACGCCCAGCGCGAGCAGCCTGGTTGGGATCGCCCGGGCTATGACGAAGAGGGCTGGACCGCCGCGCAAGTCTCAGAAACGCTCGACATCGCAATCGTCGGACAGGCGAACGAGCCGATCCGCCTGACGGAAGAGCGCCCGGCGCTCTCGCGCACGCAGCCCAAGCCCGGCGTCTTCGTCTACGACTTTGGTCAGAATCTCGCCGGCTGGGTGCGAGTGGCGCTGAACGGCCCGGCGGGAGCGACCGTGACCCTGCGGCACGCGGAAGTGCTCAACCCCGATGGGACGATCTACACCGACAATCTGCGCAGCGCGCAACAGACTGATCGCTATACGCTTGCTGGCGGCCGAAGCCAGATCTTCGAACCACGTTTTACCTACCACGGGTTCCGCTATGTGGAGTTGACCGGCCTGGACACCCCCCCGGCGCCGACCGAGCTGATCGCCTGCGCCGTGCACTCGGGACCGGCGGTGGCGGGATCGTTCGAGTGTTCGGAAGCATTGCTCAACCAACTGTGGTCCAACGTCATGTGGACGCAACGGGCGAACCTGCACTCAACACCCACGGACTGCCCGCAGCGCGACGAGCGTCTGGGCTGGACCGGCGACATCCTTGCCTTCGCCCCGACCGCTTGCTTCAACATGGACATGGCGGCGTTCCTGGACAAGTGGCTTCAGGACATGCGTGATGCCCAGACGAAGGACGGCCGCTATCCCGACTTCGCCCCGCATCCCTTCGAGTCCAGGGAACGCTTCAGCGGTGTGCCCGCCTGGGGCGATGCCGGCGTCTTTGTCGCCTGGGATCACTACCGGTTCTATGGCGACAAGCAACTGCTCGCCACTCACTACGAATCCGCCCGCCGCTGGGTCGACTGGATTCATGCCACGAATCCAGACCTGCTCTGGCTCCACGAGCGGCACAACGACTACGGGGACTGGCTCAACGCCGACACACTGCAACTGGAAGGCTGGCCGCGCACCGGGGCCGGCATGCCCAAGGACGCCTTCGCCACGGCTTTTTTCGCCCGCTCGACACAGCTGGTCGCACGCATGGCGCGGGAGTTGGGCAACACCGACGACGCGGCTCGTTATGGCGAATTGGCGAAGGACGTCCGAGCGGCCTTCAACGAGGCCTACGTCAGCGAGGACGGCGAGGTTGCGGGCGACACCCAGGCGGGCTACGCCATCGCCCTCAACTTCGACCTGTTGCCGGAGCACCTGCAGCCCAAGGCGGTCGAGCGCATGATCGCCTGCTTCGAGCGCTACGACGGCTGCATTTCCACCGGCTTCCACAGCACGATCTGCCTGATGCGCGAGCTGAGCGAGCGCGGCCATGTCGAGGAGGCGTACCGCCTGGCGCTCAATCGCAAGATGCCCTCCTGGGGCTACGCTATCGATCATGGCGCCACGACCGTTTGGGAACGCTGGGACGGGTATGTCGAAGGTCGGGGCTTCCAGAACCCGGGCATGAACTCCTTCGCGCACTATGCGATCGGCTCGGTCGGCGAGTGGTTGTATTCAACCGTGCTCGGCATCCAGCCCGAAGCGCCCGGATTCACCCACTTCGCCATCCGGCCCCAACCGGGCGGCGGCCTGACCTGGGCGCGCGGATCCTACGACACGATCCACGGCCCGATCGAAGTGGATTGGCGCGTCAAGGGAGGAGAGATCCTCTTAGTCGCGACCGTGCCGATGGGAACAACGGCAACCATACAGGTTCCAACGGACGATGTACGCAGCGTTCGCGAGGGTGGCGAACCGTTGTCGGTACCCGCCGGATTGGGGCACACCCGCACGGTTCCGGGCGGCCTGGAGATCGAGGTCGCACCCGGCACCTATACCTTCACTGCTTCAAGCGCGAGCATGGAGTAGCCGCCCGCGTCGCCGTCCATCCGCGGTCACCGCCAAGCGGCATGCCGCGCTGCTGGTTCTCGCGTAGACCGCCTCCCGGGGCAGGCGCTCACCTAGGCGATCCATGACGCCGTTCGTGCGGGAATCCCGGTATTGCCGCGGCAGAGCCATGATCTCTCCAGTCGCATCGAGCAAGGCGTAGGCAACGCCCCAGGTGTCGAGGGGCTGCGCCGCGCCCGGTGGCCGGCACCTCTGCCCGACTTTGGCTGAGTGTACGTCGGCGGCGTGCTTGGCGGTAGGTTGGCGAGAGCTCGCGATCCGCCTCCGCGCACCAGAAAGGGCAGCCTGGCTGCCCTGAGGTTGGTTGAGTTTACTGGCTGCGGAGTCGACGATCAGGCAGCGGTCCCCGTGCGCTTGGCGCTGTCGTCGAGGCTCTGAAGGATCGTCTCGGCCATGGCGTCGAGCGGGACAATCTTCTCCGCCCCCCCCATGCGAATGGCTTCCTTCGGCATGCCAAAGACGACGCAGCTCGCCTCGTCCTGGGCCATGGTGATGGCGCCGGCCTGGCGCATGGCGAGCAATCCCGCCGCTCCGTCCGCACCCATGCCGGTGAGGACCGTACCGACGGCGTTGACGCCTGCCTGCTTGGCGACCGAGTGGAAGAGCACGTCCACGGCGGGACGCTGATAGTGCACGGGCGGTCCGCCCTTGATCTCGACGTGGTACTTGGCGCCGCTGCGGCGGAGCACCATGTGATTGTTTCCGGGGGCAATGAGCGCCAGGCCGGGGATCACCGGATCCCCGCTGCGCGCTTCGCGCACCTCCATGCGGCAGAGATCGTTGAGACGCTCGGCGAAGCTGGTGGTGAAGTGCTCGGGCATATGCTGCACGATGACCGTGCCGGGCGTGTCGCCGGGCAGAGCCGTCAGCACATGCTCGATGGCCCGAGTTCCACCCGTGGAGGCGCCGATGGCCAGAACCTTATGGGTCGTTCCCAGGGGGGCGTTCTGCACCGGGGCGGCGGCAGCGGCGCCAGGCGGCGGGGCCAGCGCCGGGGCGATGTGGGCGGTGGACGCAGCGCGAATGCTGCGAATGAGTTGCTTGGAGATGTCCTGCACGGAATACGAGGATCCCGGCTTGCCCACGACGTCCACCGCGCCGATCTGCAGCGCCTCCAGGGCGGTGGCGCTGCCGGCTGGTGTCAGAGAGCTGACCACAATGACCGGAAGCGGATGGTAGCGCATCAGCTTGCGCAGGAAAGTAAGACCGTCCATGCGCGGCATCTCGACATCCAGGGTCAGGACGTCAGGTTTGAGTTGGAGGATCTTGTCCCGGGCCGCGAAGGGATCGATCGCCGTGCCCACGACTTCGATGTCGTGCGCCTTGGACAACTCGGCGGAGAGCACCTGTCGTACCACTGCGGAATCATCGACTACGAGTACTTTGATCATGGGGACGAGCAGTCCTTTCGCTACCGGTGAATCTCAGGCTGCCAGCTTGCCGGCGCTGGCCTCATCGGGCACGAAGAGCGACAAAGTCGCGAAGCCGCCATCCAGCATTAGCCGCACCGAGGCGAGCGGTTCGTCGGCCGCCTGGCGCGGATCCTCCACACCCACCTCGGCGACATCGATGTCGAAGACGGCATCGGTGCCGGCCAACTGGGGCAGCAGATTGCCACAGGTGACGTTCAGCAGTTCGCGAAACGCATCTCGCTGCTGGTCCTCGGGCGGAGTCTCTCCGAAGTCGAGCCCAAGCATGTTGATGCTGATCTCCTCCAGCATGCTCTGGGGCACGCTCAGGCTCAGCACCCCTTCGAAGGGGCCCTGAAATCGTATGCGGCCCAGACTGCGTGCTTCGTCCGTGGCCTCGACCTCATCTTCATCGAAAGCGGGCAGAACGAAGGCCAGAGACTCGAAGATCTCCTCGCCAACCCGGCTTAGCAACTCATTCAGCTTGTTGTTCATCATGCAATCCCGTCAAGTTGGCGACCACGTCGCGGATCGTTTTGGGCGAGAACGGCTTGTGCACGAATTCGGTGCCCTTGGAAAGCAGGCTCTCGATGCGAGTCTGGCTTCCCTCGGTGGAGATGACCACAATGGGCAAGTCGGCCCAGGTGGGATTCTCTCGGACCTTGTCGATCATCTCCTCGCCGTTCATAACCGGCATATTGATATCCACGAAGACGAGGTCGACCCAGTGTTGTGCCAGGACTTCCAAGCCCTCCTGGCCATTTGCCGCCTCCAGGGCCTCGCCAATGGGCAGGCCAGCCGCTCCCAGGGCCTTGGCAACCATCTTTCGCGTGACGGCGCTGTCGTCCACTATGAGTACATTCAGAGACATGTTCGTTCTCCGTTCCACCGCGATTTAGAGGCGCGTGCCCCGGAGGGCAGCCCACCAACGGTGATATCGACAAGAAGCGCCATCGTTCACAGTTCCTTTTCCTCACCGGCGGTGCTGAGCCAGACACGTCCGGTAGCAATGTCCAGATACATGGTTCGGGCGACGTTGCCGCCGACATCCTCGCCCTCGATGATGACGCTGTTCTTCCAGAGCAACTTCTTCAGGATGACGTAGTTACGTTTGCCGATCTTGAAGCGATCGTTGCCGATATTATTGACGTTGGCGCCCCCGGCGACCTTGAGCACGAGCCTGGGCTTGGCGGCGCCAGCCTCGTACAGGGCCCGAAAGAAGGCAGGCACGCCCGTGTCAACGAACATGTAGGGGTTGGCTTTGGCTTTTTCGGCGTTCGTTCGGGCGTCGGGGAGCATGACATGCAGCATGCCTCCTACGCCCGCCACCGGATCATGCGCGGTGATACCCAGGCAGCTCCCGAGGGCATGGGTGACGATGAGGTCGCCCGCCTCCCTGGAGATCTTCATATCAGCCACGCCGACTGTGTGTCTCACTTCGCAGGTCCTCCGCAGCGTCATGGCTTCTCGTAGACCGCCGGTTGTACGTACCGGAACTGGTGCTCTATTCCCGTCAGGCTTTCGGAGTGGCCGACGAAGAACATCCCGCCGCTCCCCAGCAAGCTCCAGTAGCGTCCGATCAGGCGTTCTCGGGTGGCCCGATCGAAGTAGATCATGACATTGCGGCAGAAGATGGCGTCGAAGGGCCCCTTCATGGGCCACGATTCCATCAGGTTCAAACGCGCAAAGTGCACCAGCTTGCGCAGGTGCGGCTTGACCTGATAGATCTTGTTCTGATGCGAGCCCACCGTGTCGAAGCTGCGCGATCTCGTCGCTGGCGACACCGGCTCGACGCTGGTGGCACTGTAGTGGGCCTGCCGGGCTTTCTGTAAGACATGGGTGGAGATGTCTGTGGCCAGGATGCGCGCGTTCCACGTCGCCAGTTGCGGAATCGCCTCCTGCAGAGTGATGGCGATGGTGTAGGGCTCTTCCCCGGAGGAGCAGCCCGCCGACCAGACACACACCCTCTTCGTCCCCCGATCCTTCAGCCGGGGCAACAGCGTCTCGGCCAGGAAGGTGAAGTGGTCTTCCTCTCGAAAGAAGGACGTCTTGTTCGTGGAGATGGCGTCGAGCATCTCGGTGACCTCGGTGCCCGCCTTGTCGGCGCGGACGTGGTCGAGGTACTCCGGGAAGCTGCCGATCCCGAGAGCTCTCATGCGCTTGCTGAGACGCCCTTGAACGAGCTCCTTCTTCCCGTCGTGCAAGGAGATACCACAAAGGTCGTAGATCAGCTTGCTGAGCTCGCCAAAGAGCTTGTCGCTCAGGACTGGTGCCGCTGTCTTCATCGGTCGCCCTTCCGCATGGAATCAGAGAGGGCGCGGGCGTTGGGTCCGCGCCCTCTCCGTCGTCGTATCGTCACGTCAATCATCCAACTTCGCTGGGCTTAAGGGCACAGCGATATTTGGTCTAATCTGGTCTCAAGGTGTTTAGAAAGTCGCCAGTTCCTCATCCTCTAATGGGATCATCTCCTCGGCTCGATTTGGGCTGGGGCGCGAACGTTGCAGGGCTTGCTGGCGGCGCGGGCTCGCGACGCCCCCGCTCATCCGACTTTCCGGACGGTCCGTGCTACCTTGCCTGAGCTGACACGCCGCCTGGCGAGTCGCGCCGCCCGCCTGACTCCGACTGGAGGACCCGCCCGCCAGGAGTTGGAGTTCCTGCACCATGCGATGCAGTTCCTCCGCCTGAGCGCTCAGTTCCTCCGCCGACGACGCCGACTCCTCCGCGTTTGCTGCCGACGCCTGAGTCACCTGGTCCATCTGGCCGACGGCCAAGCTGATTTGCTCGATGCCCTGCGTCTGCTCCTCGCTGGCGGCGCTGATCTCTGCCACCAACTCGCTCACCTTGCGGTTGCCCGTGACGATCTCAGCGAGGACATCGGCAACTTCCTTGCTGATCGCGACGCCGTTGTCGGCGTTCTTCACCGAACCTTCGATCATCTCGGCGGTGTTGCGGGCCGCCTCCGCGGAGCGCTGGGCCAGGTTGCGCACTTCTTCCGCCACCACGGCGAAGCCCTTGCCGGCCTCACCGGCACGAGCGGCTTCGACGGCGGCATTGAGCGCCAGCAAGTTGGTCTGGAAGGCGATCTCATCGATGGTGGTGACGATCTTGGCGGTCTCGTCCGACGACGTCTTGATGTCGTTGATCGCCTTGCTCATGCGCTCCATAGCATCAGCACCTTGATCGGCGCTGCCACTGGCGCTGTCGGCCAAGGAGCGTGCTTCGTTGGCGCTGGCGGAGTTTTGCTTCGTCTGCGAAGCCATCTCCTCGATGCTGCTGGTGATCTCCTCCAGGGAGGAGGCCTGCTCCGTGGCGCCCTGGGCGAGCGACTGGCTGCTGCTGGAGACCTGCGAGGCTGCGGCCGTCGTCTGCTCCGCCCCGGAGGTCAACCCGCCGATGGTGCGGCGAAGCGCCTTGGCGATGCTGCGTGCGATTGCCACGGCGAGGCCGATGCCGACCACGAAAGCAATGCCGGCCACGACGGTGATGAACGCCTGCGTGGTCTGGGCGGAACTGAGCATGCCGGCGTTGGTCTCGTCGACTCTCTCCGTCACCAGTTCTCGAGCCTCGCGCAAGCGCCCCTGAACCGCGGCCAGAGCTGGCTTCGTCTCGCCCGCGAACACCTCATTGGCGCGATGCATGCCCTCCAGGTTCTCAACGGCATCACCCTTGAGCGCCTCGAGCGCCGCCAGCGTTGTCTCCAGCACCGGCAACGTCTTGTTCTTGAAGACTTCCTGCGCCGCCTGCGCCGTCGCTCCTTCCGCCGACTTCTCGGCTGCCAGAGCTTGCTGCACCTCGATCGCTGACTGGTGCAGCTCCTTATGGGAGGAGATTAGCGTTCCCCAGTCCTCCCTAAACTGATCGTCGCCGGCCCGGTAGGCCTGTTGGGCCTCCTCGGACCGAAGCCAGGCACCCAAGGCGCAGCGCTCAGGATTCGTCTGTACCTCAATCGAGTCGGCCCCCTGGAGGAGACCATCGCGAATCACATCGGCCCACTTCAGGTGATCCACCATGCGTGCCGCCAGGACGGTCGGGAGGGAGCTGTCCGCTTGCCGGAAGTGCTGGCCGATCGCGATGGCCGAGCCGTGCAAATCGGCGTGTGGTCCCTCGATGCCCTTAAGGAGGCTCGCCAACTCCGGAATCGCCTCCACCGCCTCCTTACGCCCCTCGCCGTACAGCCACTGGCCGAAGGCACACTTGTGGTCGTCGGTCTCGACGCTGAGTTCCGTGACGGCTTCGTTGGTCAGCAGTTCACTGACATTGTTAACCCAGTTGAGGTGGGCGATCTCGCCACCTAGCAGGTTGGATGCCAGGCCGTTCTTCTCAATGGTGTCTCGCGCGTCGCTCGTCATGCCTCGGATTCCAATGAAACCCGTTGCGCTCATGATGCCCAACACCGCCAAGACGGTGCCAAACCCGAGTCCGATTCTCTTGCCAATTGTCATAGCCATTCGTCATTCCCTTCTCTTCATTTCGAAAGCCATCAACGCTAACGTTTCCGGTCTTCAGGTCACCTGGCTTTGCCCGAACAGGCTCTTCAGGGAGCTCGCGAATGGGCGAAGCGACGGTGCCGATTCACTGAGATCAGGCGAGGAACGGGCGGCTCTCAGAGCAATATCCGCTTTGCGTGACTTCAAGGTGGCGCAGAGCCCCCGGATAGGTGGGCATTCCTCACGCTTAGAACGTCGCCAACTCCTCCTCCTCCAGCGGGATCATCTCCCTTGACTCTGTGTCGTTTCGATGGTGAAGCAGGACGCGGCTTCGGCGCGGATTCGCTACTCCACCCGCCATACGCTGTTCCGGCGCCGAGGGCGAAGGCCGGCGCGACGCCAGAGTGGACTCCTCCTCGTCTCCGACAGCGCCACCCACGACACGGCGAAGTTGCTGCACCAATCGATGCATCTCTTCTGCCTGGGCGCTGAGTTCTTCCGCCGACGAGGCCGACTCCTCGGCGTTTGCCGCCGACGACTGTGTTACCTGGTCCAGTTGGCCCACGGCGCTGCTGATCTGGTCGATGCCCTGGGTCTGCTCCTCGCTGGCGGCGCTGATCTCGGCCACAAGTTCACTCACCT
>SWCB01004611.1_pt1 | contig 13307 bp, 8 predicted proteins | sample 4692901 | NCBI WGS metagenome assembly SWCB01 (sample SAMN10267276, study PRJNA491770) | bioreactor metagenome | isolation source: DHS bioreactor inoculated with subseafloor sediment | place: Japan: off Shimokita Peninsula | collected 2006-08 | reverse complement strand
TTTGCGTTCGCATTGTCTGAAACATTTATTCAAGCGGCCATTTCGCGTTTTGCACTTGGCTTTATTGGAGCCGGTTTTGTTGTTGGTATCCGCCTAGTCTCTGAATGGTTCCCACATAATGAGCTAGGCACTGCAGAAGGCATTTATGGCGGTTGGGGTAATTTTGGTTCGGCAGCTGCGGCATTTACATTACCAACAATTGCAGTGATGTTTGGTGGTGAAGATGGCTGGCGCTATGCAATGGCAATTACCGGTGCAATGAGCTTGCTGTTCTCTTTTGTATTTTATGCCAATGTAACTGATACCCCAAAAGGCTCGACATATTTTCGTCCTAAGAATCTAGGTGCCATGGAAGTAACATCAACGGGGGACTTTTTCTTATTATTAGTCATGAAGTTACCTATGTACGGTGCATTGGCTTTATTAGCTTGGAAGCTATCACCGACAGGTATAGCGATGCTATCAGACATTGTAGTTAACAGTATTTATATTGGACTATCAGTGTTGTATTTATATGAAGTATGGCAAACCTGGAAGCTGAATAAGTCGATATTTTCTGAGCCAGTACCCGAGATTCATCAATATAAATTTAAACAAGTCGTGGTGCTGAACATTCTTTATTTTGCTACGTTTGGTTCAGAACTTGCCGTTATTTCAATGTTGCCTCTTTTCTTTTCTGAAACGTTTGAACTTACACCTGTAATGGCGGGAATGGTTGCTTCTGCGTATGCGTTTATGAACCTTATGTCGCGTCCTGGTGGTGGATGGTTATCAGATAAATTTGGTCGTAAACCAACGTTATTGATTCTAACTGCGGGCTTAGCCGTAGGGTATTTTTTCATGGGGCAAGTAAACAGTGAATGGCCGTTATGGTTGGCTGTAGTGGTAGCAATGGCATGTTCTTTCTTTGTCCAATCAGGAGAAGGGGCTGTGTTTGCGACAGTGCCGTTAATAAAACGTCGTATGACAGGCCAGATTGCGGGCATGACAGGGGCTTATGGCAATGTTGGTGCCGTGTGTTACCTCACAGTATTGTCGTTAGTTGATTACAGCACATTCTTCTTAGTGATTGCAGGTACAGCGGTATTGGGCTTCATTACCTTATTGTTTATGGAAGAGCCATCAGGTCAGATTGCAGAAGTTAATGAGGATGGAAGCGTAACGTTAATTGATGTTGCCAATAATTAATACCATCCTTGATAAGCCTACTGTTGGTTTCATAGAAAAATAGTGAGTGAAGTGAAACGAAAAATGAAGGGGTTAAATGGCTATATTGCATGGTTAGTTTAACCACTTCAGCTCATTCGCTAAACCTACTGCTTTGTAAAGAACATAGTTAGAAAGGGGGGCGTTATGACTCAAGCTTCATCGAGTACGCATTCAGCCAAAGAGTGTGTTAGCAACAATGCTTTGAATCGGGGTGAAGTAAAACAAAACACACCGCCTAAACAGCAAAAATCAATGTTGTTGTCATCAAACAAAAACGTTGAAAATAGATTGCACGTTGCGATGGGCGGCTATTCAATTGCGGGTGTACGAGCCATTAATCAAGATGCCTTTTCAGTTAAGCTGCCGAGCAGTAATAATATCGTGAAATATAAAGGCATTGTGGCATGTATTGCCGATGGCGTTAGCTGCAGTGAAAATGCGCAACAAGCCAGCCAAACCAGCGTTACTCAATTTATTGATGAATATTACAGTACGCCTGATAGTTGGAATGTGAAGAAATCAGCTTCGACCGTATTAACGTCATTGAATCAATGGCTGTATCAACATGGTCAGTACAGTGACTTGCGGCATAATGGCTTGGTTACAACGTTTAGTGGCGTTGTTTTAAAATCGAATACCGCGCACCTTATTCATGTGGGCGATAGCCGAATTTATCGCTATCGGCAGGGGAAATTAACCCTGTTAACTCGCGATCATTGCCGTAAGCAAAAAGGAAGAAATAGCTTTCTTACACGGGCGTTAGGTATGGATAGTCACTTAGAGGTGGACTACCTACAAGAACCTATTGAAAAAGGAGATATCTTTTTTCTCTCCACTGATGGTGTACATGAATGGCTCACGAATAATGAAATAACAGCATTAATCTATGAAGGAAAAAAAGAGAAGAGAGACAGAGAGCAACAAGCCAAAGCGATCATAGCGCAAGCGCAAGCCAATGGAAGTGATGATAATCTAAGTTGTTTATTGTTAGAGGTACTTGACGTACCTAGCTTGAATATCGAAGAGGCCTATAACCAACTCACTGAAAAAGTAATTCCGCCGATACTCAAAGTTGGTAATACCATTGATAACCTCAAGGTGGTTGATGTCATACACAGTGGTACGCGTAGCCATGTGTATTTAGTCAAGAAGATTGAGGATAACGCAGAGGCTGCTCATTATATATTAAAAGCCCCTTCTCCTAATTTTTCTGAAGATCTACTTTATCTTGAAGGGTTCACCAGAGAGCACTGGGTGGGATGCCAGCTTAATAACGCGAGTATTATGAAGATTTATGATCACAATACCCGCTCTCCATTTTTGTACCACTTGTGTGAATATGTTGAAGGACAAAGTTTACGGCAATGGATGTATGATAACCCTAAACCCAGTTTTGAAAGTGTCCGTATTATTGCCAAAGGAATGATAAAGGCTATTCGTGTGTTTCAACGAATGGAGATGGTACATCGTGATCTTAAACCTGAAAATATCATGCTGGCAAAAGATGGGCGTATCGTGATCATTGATTTTGGTACGGTACAGGTTGACGGTTTAGACGAAATTGCGTCACCAGTATCTGAAGATGTACCCATGGGCTCGGTTGATTATATTGCCCCAGAATACTTGGCAGGAGAAAGGGCGCAGCATCAGTCAGATATTTTTTCTATTGGAGTGATTTTATTTGAAATGCTAACGGGGAAATTACCGTATGTCACACGACCCTCTCGGGTTATACAGTCTATACCTCATCAAGATTGGCATTATATCTCGGCGTGTCAGTATCGTGAGGATATTCCATTTTGGCTTGATATTACGTTAAAAAAAGCCTGCCAACCATCGCCAAAATTACGTTATCAAGCAATGTCAGAATTGCAGCAGGATTTTACATCCCCCAATCCTCAAATTGTCGCTGAATATGATAAATCACCGTTAATAAAACGCCACCCCATCTCATTTTGGAAAGTAGTCTCTTTTGTACTACTGGTTATTGTTGTAGCTGAAGGGTATTTCTTAATGGCGATACTCTAAAGACCTAAAATAAGATATTTAACCTAAGCACTAATAAACATTAGTGCTTTTTTATGCCCGCATTAAATGTATTTAATACTGATCAAAATATACGTAATAGCCGTTTTTTGTTGACCCCTGGAAAGGCTATGTTTCCTGCTGTGAACGTTAACTTTATGATTTAAATAATAAAAGTGATCGCCTTCATGATTTTTGAATTGTCTGTGTTATACCGAATAATAATTTGTTTAAGATCAATTAGCGACACAGCAATGAGGTGTTACAAAGAGTACAGACAGCGAGATATACATCGAAAAAAAATGAACGTACCGAGACTGATTACATTTAGTGGTGCTTTAACGAGATAACGTTAGAGATCATTACCGTAATGAGTTTTTAAATATTATGGAGAATTATTATGAGCAGTGCATTTTTTATCCCTTCGGTAAACTTAATGGGTGCTGGTTGTTTAACTGAGGCGGCAGATGCGGTTAAAGCACATGGCTTCAAAAAAGCATTAATCGTAACTGATAAAGTATTGAACCAAATTGGCGTGGTTAAGCAAGTGGTCGATCTGCTGGCTGAACGCAACGTAGAAGCAGTTGTTTTTGATGGCACACAACCTAACCCAACAATGGGCAATGTTGAAGCGGGTTTAGCACTATTAAAAACCAATGAGTGTGATTTTGTTATTTCATTAGGTGGTGGCTCGCCGCACGATTGTGCGAAAGGTATTGCACTTGTTGCTTCAAATGGCGGTTCAATCTCTGATTATGAAGGGGTTGATGTAAGTGCTAAACCTCAGTTGCCACTTGTTGCTATTAATACCACTGCTGGTACAGCATCAGAGATGACACGCTTTTGTATCATTACTGATGAAGCGCGTCACATTAAGATGGCAATTGTTGATAAAAATACAACGCCATTAATGTCAGTTAATGATCCTGAATTGATGTTAGCAAAACCAGCATCATTAACCGCAGCAACTGGTATGGATGCGCTAACACACGCTATTGAAGCATACGTTTCAACTGCAGCAACACCAATTACAGATGCTGTAGCAATAAAAGCAATTGAACTAATTCAAGCACACTTACGTACCGCTGTGAACGATGGCCAAAACCTTGAAGCGCGTGAACAAATGGCGTACGCACAATTCATGGCTGGTATGGCATTTAATAATGCTTCTTTAGGTTACGTGCACGCAATGGCGCACCAGTTAGGTGGTTTTTACGACTTGCCACACGGTGTGTGTAATGCGGTTCTTTTACCTCATGTTCAGCGCTATAACGCTAAAGTATGTCCTGACCGTTTACGTGATGTGGCAAAAGCTATGGGTGTGAATGTTGAAACTATGACTGCTGAACAAGGTGCAGATGCTGCATTAGAAGCCATTCAAGTGCTATCGAAAGATGTAGGTATTCCTGCGGGTCTTAAAGATCTTGGTGCAAAGAATGAAGATATCTCAATTCTTGCTGATAATGCGTTGAAAGATGCATGTGGTTTTACTAATCCAAAGCAAGCAACTCATGAAGAAATTTCTGAGATTTTTGCTGCTGCAATGTAATTGTTACGATGAGGGTTTATGCGTTAACCATTAGGTTTTGATAGTTAAGTGTAAGCCTTTCGTGCTAATAAAAAAGCGATCATTAATGATCGCTTTTTTTATAGAGTAGATAACCATATTTTTAACGTGGTGCTTAGTCGGTGTATTTACTTTTTGGGTCAGACATCAGCTGTTTTTGTGTGCCATTTAGTTTCTATTAAGCCACATAAAATCGTGTAATATACAAAGGGTAACTCACTTACTAAGATTATATAAATTTGTATAGAAGGAAGATGTAATGGAAGCCGAACTACTCGAAATAAAGAACTTCCTTTCCCAATATCCGCCCTTTAATGAGCTTCCTGATGATGCTTTAATTTATGCTACTCAGCATGTTGAAATTTCTTACTTTCGACAAAATATGCCAATTATTCATTTTGGCGACCATATTCAAGATCTTTACATGGTACGAAGTGGGGTTGTAGAGATTTATCGTCGAAACGGTAAACTATATAACCGCCTTACACAGGGGGGCCTATTTGGTCAAATGGGACTATTAACCCATAACCGTGTTCGTTTTCCTGTTACAGCAATTGAAGACACCTTGGTTTATTGCCTTCCAGAAGCCGTTTTTCAAGAACTGTATAACAATCATGATGTGTTTGCAGATTTTGTTGAAGTTGAAGATAACGCTCGTCTAAGACAAGCTATTTCAAATCAAGATGATCAAAATGATTTCACTACATCAAAAGTGAGAAGTTTACTGACTCGTGATGCGCCTTTTGTTTATAAAAATGAGTCAATTCAGCTAGCAGCAATTAAGATGGCCGATGAAAATGTTTCGTCTTTATTGATCATCGACCCTGATATTTTAGAAGACCATGATAATGATGCTAGCTCTGTAATTGGCATTATTACTGATCGGGATTTATGCACGCGAGTACTGGCTTCTGGTATCGACCCTAATGATACAGTAGCAAGTGTTATGACTAACGAAGTCGTTTCTTTAGACCATAATGCTTACGTGTATGAAGCGATGCTGACCATGCTTCGCTCTAACGTGCATCACCTTCCTATATTTAAAGATAAAAAACCGATAGGTATCATCGAAACGACAGACATTGTTCGTTACGAATCACAAAGCTCTTTATTATTGGTTAGTAATCTCTTTCAACAGCAGAATATTGAAGATCTTGCTGTTATGTCTAACGAAGTAAAAGATAGTTTTGTACGTTTGGTAAATGAGGATGCAAACTCACATATGGTGGGGACTGCGATGTCCGTAATTGGGCGTAGTTTCACACAACGTATTATTGAATTAGCAGAAGAAGAACTTGGCCCAGCACCTATTCCTTTTTGTTTTATCGCGCTCGGTTCAATGGGACGGGATGAGCAATTAATCGTCACAGATCAAGATAATGCGATTATTTTAGATGATAGTTATGATGAAGGGAAACATGGTCGCTATTTTGAATCGTTGGCTAAATTGGTATGTGATGGCCTAGATAAATGTGGTTATGACTATTGTACTGGCGACATTATGGCAACCAACCCGATGTGGCGTATGACGCGTAGTGAATGGGAAGCCTGCTTTGCTGATTGGATTGAAAACCCTAGTCCGAAAGCCTTATTGAATACCTCTATATTTTTTGACCTTGATGGCGTGTATGGCAACCTTAAATGGGCCTATCAACTCAATGGGTTTATTGTTCGTCGAGCACGTAAAAATAACCGTTTTCTTGCTTGTTTAGCGCGCAATTCATTAAATCGCACACCTCCACTGGGATTTTTTAAAGACTTTGTAATGGAAAAAGATGGTCGTCACAATAATTCCATTAATCTCAAACGTCGAGGAACAGCACCTCTTGCTGATTTGATTCGTGTCCATGCCCTTGCTGTAGGCTCGCGATCTAAAAACTCTTTTGAGCGGTTAGATGACATTATAGAGGCAGGTATTCTACCAAAAGGGCGGGGACAAGATTTACGTGATGCGATGGAGTTTATTTCGATGGTACGTATTCGTCACCAAGCCGTCGATGTAGAGCAAGAAAATGAGCCTGATAATAATATTGAGCCAGAAAATCTATCTGATTTTGAGCGACGTAATTTAAAAGATGCGTTTCAGATCTTAAGTAATGCTCAGAACTTTCTAAAGTACCGTTATACCGCAAGCAATAACTTTAAGTAGTATGATGATGAAACGACTTTTTCAAACACCGAGTACAGATTGGACTACCCGGCATGCTAATAAGCAGGCTTCAGCAATACACCCTTTTCTTAAGGCGTTTTATTCTGCTCCGCTAGTGACAGGAGACACGCCTTTAGATGAAATAGAATTTGTGGCGATGGATTTTGAAACCACAGGTCTTAATGTTAAAAAAGATGGCATCATTACTATTGGCTTGGTGCCTTTTACGCTTAACCGTGTATACATTAACCGAGCACAACACTGGACTGTTAGGCCACGTCAAAAGCTAAATGAACAGTCTGTCGTTATTCATAATATTACTCACAATGATATTCTAGATGCACCTGATTTATCTGAAGTGATTGAGCCTGTACTTGCAGCGTTGTCAGGACGTGTCGTCGTCGTGCATTACCGTCGGATAGAAAGGGAGTTTCTTGACCGAGCATTGAAAGATCGAATTAAAGAGGGCATAGAATTTCCCGTTATTGATACCTTGGATCTAGAAGCTCACATTCAGCAGCGACTTAATGGTGGATTTTGGAATAAGCTTAGAGGTAAAAAGCCCCAGTCGGTACGTTTGGCACAAGCACGTAAGAGGTATGGTTTGCCAGCATATACCCCTCATCATGCTTTAACTGATGCCATTGCCACAGCTGAATTACTGCAAGCGCAAATTGCCTATCACTATGATGCTAAGAACCCCATTGAAGACTTTTGGTTGTAATATCGATTAATGCTAAAAAGAAGAGTGCTGTTTTCCCTCTAAATAGCACTTTTCTTATCAGCAAAATGAGCCGTTTTACTTCAAACCTTACTTTAAGCTTTTTTGTTATATCTCTTTGAGTTGAAAGGGATTATTTATCGCAGTGATGATAGGGTTCATTGTGCAAATTATGCTTATATTTTTCCGCAGTTTTTGAGCGAATATTGATAGTACATTTTGGTGGTTTGAGCGTAAAATTATCTTATGTCTACTGAAAGTAGTTTATGTATTTCAATAAGTTAATTTGAAATGTTTTAGTACTACTATTTCTATGTTTAATTAAGCTCGTTAAAAATTAATTAAGAGTAGAAAATATTAGAGCACTAAAGAATATTTCAAATACGCACATTAAAGTCGGGTGAAAAGCGAGCTATCCAGTCGTTTTTTCTTCGTTTTCAATTGTTTTTGGTATTTTAATTAAGTAGCTGATAGAATTGCCGCAATATTTTGAATTAATATTGCTATGAGTACGAAACTGTTTCTTGTTTTTTTTCGTTTGTTTGTTTCGTTCTCATAGTTATTTAACTCAACTAAAGCTACCTTTAGAGAGGGAAAATGACAAAAGGTATTGATAAATACAGTATAGATAGTACCGATTATACTGTTGGGCAAGACAATGTACAAAAATGGGGATTTGATGTTCATAATCCGGTATTTGGTATTAGTGCAGGACTGATTGCATTATTCCTAATTGCAGCATTAGTTTTAGATCCAGTGACAGCTAAAAGCACTTTAGATGGCATAAAGTTACAGATAATTAGCTCGTTCGATTGGCTCTTTATCTGGGCTGGTAACATCTTTGTCTTATTTTGTTTAGCTTTGATTGCTTCTCCTTACGGGAAAATTCGACTCGGTGGCGAAGATGCCGTTGCTGATTATTCTGTTATGTCGTGGCTATCTATGTTGTTTGCTGCAGGTATGGGTATCGGCTTGATGTTCTGGAGTGTTGCAGAGCCTGTCGCTTACTTTACAGGATGGTATGAAACCCCATTAGGTGTTGAAGCCAATACTCCTGAAGCCGCTAAGCTTGCTTTAGGTGCAACCATGTACCACTGGGGACTTCACCCATGGGCTATTTACGGTATTGTCGCTCTATCATTAGCATTCTTTTCTTACAACAAAGGTTTACCACTTTCCCTTCGCTCTATTTTTTATCCAATTTTAGGCGATCGAGCTTGGGGTTGGGCGGGGCACTGTATCGATATTCTCGCTGTTTTAGCGACTTTATTTGGTTTAGCGACCTCATTAGGTTTAGGTGCACAGCAAGCTGCTAGTGGTATTCATCACGTATTCGGTATTGATGCTGGTATCGGATTGCAAATTGCCGTCATTACTGTTGTTACGTTACTAGCCGTTGTGTCTGTTGTTCGTGGTATTGATGGAGGCGTTAAAATCCTCAGTAATATCAATATGATTATTGCATTTTTATTGCTAGTTCTAGTCGCTGTAATTGGATACGCAGTATCATTCAGCTCTATTGCTACGACTTTTATGTCATATGCTGAGAATATCCTTCCTTTAAGTAATCCACATGGCCGCAATGATGAAGCTTGGTTCCAAGGCTGGACAGTATTCTATTGGGCATGGTGGATTTCATGGTCTCCATTTGTTGGTATGTTTATTGCGCGAGTATCTAAAGGGCGTACTATTCGCCAGTTTATTACCGCGGTTCTTATTGTTCCAACCAGTGTTACATTGATTTGGATGTCAGTGTTTGGTGGCTTAGCCATTGATCAAGTTATCAACAATGTAGGTGAACTTGGTGCTAAAGGGCTAACAGACGTTTCACTGGCTATGTTCGAAATGTTTGATGTTATGCCATACGGTTCTATTTTATCGATGATCGCTGTCGTGTTGGTGTTAGTGTTCTTTATAACCTCTTCTGATTCTGGCTCTTTAGTAATCGACAGTATTACGTCAGGTGGCAAAGTTGATGTGCCTATCCCACAGCGTATTTTCTGGGCATCTTTACAAGGGGCGGTTGCGGTAGCACTTCTGTGGATTGGCGGAACAGAGGCTGTTCAAGCATTACAAGCCGCTGTCATATCAACGGCTTTACCATTCACCTTTATATTGCTATTGATGTGTGTGAGTTTGGTCTTGGGTATGCGAACCGAGCCTTTTAAGCGTTAGTTTAAAAGTGAAATAATCAACATTGTTTAATACTAAAATTGTCTAGTCCTAAAATGGGCTGATAAAAAAGGCTAGCCATCGGGCTAGCCTTTTTATTTTAGGACGAGATAGGACTAGATATAGACAGACTAGATAAAGGGGACGTTATTAACTGACGCTAGATAACGGATTATTTTTCATTGTCGATACTGAGTATGGTTTGAAATATGCGGCCCCATTCTTTCCTTGTTGCTTAACCTCATACATTGCAAAGTCAGCTTGTTTCAGCACTTCTGGAATACTTTTAGCAAATGTTGGAAATTGGCTAATCCCGATACTGGCCGAGATGGTCAGTGACTTGCCTGAAATCATGGTTGAGCTATTAAGCAAACTGACAAGCTTGTCTGCTAATAGGGATGGTGTAGCGCTTGAAGCATTTAGCTGAATTAATTCAATCACAGCAAATTCATCGCCTCCCATTCTTGCGCTAAAACAGTGTGGTTGCTCTAATTGTCGAAGGCGGCGAGCGACATTGCGTAAGAATATATCTCCAGTATGATGTCCTTGTGTATCGTTTATTTTTTTAAAACCGTCTAAATCAATTAGATAGAAATTGAATGCCTGATTGTTTTTGGCGAGTTTATCTAGTTTTTTATTTAACCACAGACGGTTTCTAATCCCTGTGAGTGAATCGTACATTGCTAGGCGGTGATGGTAGCGAGATTCACGCAATAAAAGATAGGCGATAATCATGCCAGTCAAAATTGTTGAAATTAATAGATATCGAAAAATTATTTCGAGTGTTGAAATCGCATTAATTTTATTACCTAAGTCATCACTCGATAGTCTAAATTTATGGTTTAAGTAGATTTGTAAATCGTCATAATCATTCTTAAAGAGGTGCAACAAACTCGCTTCATTTTTGGTTATTGGTAGTTGAAGAAGCTGATCTTCCATCGACTTTATATACGTGAAGTGATGATTAACTTCGGCAATGCTACCCTCAAATTGATCAAGGTGTTCGACGAGTGAATTGTTCACTATTGTGTTGAAACGACTCCATAATATTTCGTATTGGATCAGCATGTCGTTGTAATCACTGGTGCCAAGCTGGTAACTCTGCAGTTGGTAAACGAATTCAGAGTATTCTTTTGTTAGTTGCAAAACGAACCATATCGCTTCATTCTGACTTTTTGATATCACTTCTGAAGTCTGTTTTAAATAGCTAACAGTCATCAATATGCTAACCACTAGAATTGGCGTAATGATATAAAGTGCTTTTTTTAATAAACGAACGGTCCATTTAATGAATGGAGAATGACCTTTTAGCTCCACTTTATTCAACCTTTATACTTTCTAGTTGCCAAATCATCTTAGCCAGGTAAGTCGTTTGCTGTAATTCGGCGTATTGGTCGAGAGGAAAAATTAGCCAGAAAGGCCCGTAATCACGGATTTTTAAATACTGCTCATCTTTTTTTATCGCAATAATGGGTTCGTATTGCAGCATCTCTTGCCAAGTAACTTCTGTTGTATAGTCGTTTAAGGCTTTTAGCCTTATTAACGAAGGCTTGATGCTATGCATTTCTAGTAAGGTGCTGAGCTTCACGCCTTTGAATGCCGCTTGACCGCTAATCCAAGGAAGTTGGGTGGTAATTATTGTTTGTGGCAGTTGTTCGATCTGCTCTAAAGATACCGTAAGTTCGACTTTTTTGCCGTTGGCTTGGTGTGCTGAAAGCGTAATATCAGTACTGAGCGCTATGGCGTAAGGTGAAGACAGTAAAAATGCAAAAAAACAGCTTATTAAAAGGGGGGGGAGCGATAGCTTCATGGTCATCCATATACCTCTCATTCGAATTACAATATCCAATGTCATGTGGATTATTACAGAATAGCGACGAGTATTCCTATACAGTGTAGACAGTTCTCTACATTGAAAGTGGTATTTTTTTGACTATTTTACTGCTCACTGTTGAGTGAGTTTATCAATGATCTGGGTGGTTTTACTTCAATCGTACATTTTTCGTTTAAAGTAATGGGCTAAACATATAAAAGAATCGTTCACCCAATTTGTTTAACATTGGGCGCTTTATCCATTCATTATTATCAATACTCGTTGAATTTTTAATATATTCTTGCTGTAGCCAACTCAGTTGCTGGGTAAATTCAAGATTATCAACGGCCAAGGTGACTTCAAAGTTGAGCCATAAACTGCGCATATCAAGGTTAACAGTACCAATTAAGCAATGAGTATCATCGATAACCACTGATTTAGTGTGTAGTAACCCGCCATGAAAACGATGAATTTTCACGCCTGCTTGTAATAACTCTCCAAAAAAAGATCGGCTTGCCCACTCAACCATTGTTGAATCATTTTTATCTGGTACAACAATATGGACGCCAAGCCCCCGTTCGGCAGCGCCTTTTAGTGCATGCTGTAGATGCTCGCTTGGTACGAAGTATGGCGTCGTAATAACAACACTTTTTTGTGCTTGGTAAATACTTAATAACAGCACTTGGTGAATAATTTCGTCAGGCATGCCAGGGCCTGATGGGATCACTTGAACGGTATCAATGGTATCGGGTGATGTATCGATACCACAAGCTGGTAATTCAGGTAAGAAACGTTGCCCCGTTTCGACCTCCCAATCCCATGCTTGAATGCAATTGAGAAGTGGAACTGTTGGTCCCGTTAAGCGCACCATCACGTCAACCCACTGACCTACATCTGCATTTGTTTTGAAAAACGCGGGGTCAACTAAATTCATTGAACCTGTGTATGCGATGGTATTATCAATGACGATAATTTTTCGATGTTGACGTAAATCTAACCGACGAAAAAACATACGTAGCGGAGACACGGCCAGAGCTTGAGTTATTTCAATACCTGCTTGGCGCATGAGCTTTGGCCAATGTGAACGGAAGAATCGTGAACTACCCGCAGAATCAAGCAGTAACCTGATTGATAGACCTCTTTTCGCCGCTTGAATTAATGCAACGCCAACAGCGTCTGCCAATCCGCCTGAGTGCCAAATATAAAACTCTAGATGGATAGACTCCTTCGCTTCTTGAATATCGTCAATAATTGAATGCAGAATTTGCTTGGGAGAATCTTGTAACGAGAGGGTATTACCCGCTAAACCAGGCACCCCAAGACGTTTCTCGCACAAGTCACTAATAGGGCGCGCATTCTGACTCATTAGTTGAGGTTGATGGCTAGGACAATCATTGAGCCGCTGAAACCATTCCGCAAATGGATGGAACATGTCGCGAGCACGCTCTGCGCGTTTCTTACCTAAATTCAATTCGCCAAATAGTAGGTAGGCGAATACCCCACCAATAGGAATGATGAAAATTATCATTAACCAGGCAAGAGACACGCCGACAATGCGACGTTGGAATACCACGCGCATGGTTACACCAGCAATAATTAGCCAGTAAAGGAAAACACCGACCCAAGCTAAAACTTGATAAAACTGTTCCAT
>SWCB01005506.1_pt1 | contig 13329 bp, 8 predicted proteins | sample 4692901 | NCBI WGS metagenome assembly SWCB01 (sample SAMN10267276, study PRJNA491770) | bioreactor metagenome | isolation source: DHS bioreactor inoculated with subseafloor sediment | place: Japan: off Shimokita Peninsula | collected 2006-08 | reverse complement strand
CAGCGGCGTGGGCGGCGGTGTGCTCTGCGTCGGGGGCGTCGGCCCGGCGTTCATCCGCTGCACGATCAACGACAACACCGCCAACGAAGGCGGCGGCGTTCACTGCGAACAGGCCGCGCCCTCCTTCACAGACTGCGACATCAGCGGCAATACCGGCAGGAACGATGCCGGCGGCGTCTGCTGCGATGGCGCCAACGCCACCTTCGACGCTTGCACGATCACCGGCAACACCGCCGAAGGCGACGGGGCCGGCGTCTTCTGTCGGATCGATCGCAACTCCGAGTTCATCGACTGTGCGATCAGCGGCAACACCACAAGGAACGATGGCGGCGGCGTGCGCTGCTACGGCAGCAGTCCCACGTTTCTCCGCTGTACGATCACCGGGAACTCCACGGAACGCATGTTCGCATACGGCGGCGGAGTGTACTGCAGCAACGTGAGTGATCCCATCTTCACCGCCTGCCTCATCGCGGACAACTATGCGGAACGTGGCGGGGGCTTCTCCTGCTTCGGTGCCTGTGATCCCGTTCTCGTCAACTGCGAGATCAGCAGCAACCTCGCCGGCTCAATCGGTGGGGGCATCTTCCTGGGAGACGGCTGCAGTCTTGCGGTTCACGGCTGCACCATCAGCAACAACGCCTCTTCGTCCAACGGGGGAGGATTGTACTGCAGCGGCACTGCGGAGATGCACAACTCGATCCTCTGGGGCAACTCTCCGCAGCAGGTGTTTCTGAACGATGGGGATGCTGGTCTCGAATTCTGTGACATCCAGGGCGGCTGGGCCGGGGCGGGCAACATCGACGCCGAACCGCTCTTCGTTGATCCCGACGGGCTCGATGACAACCCCGACACCTGGGAAGACAACGATTACCGCCTGGCGCCGGGCTCGCCCTGCATCGATGCGGGCGACAACCAGGCTGTGCCCGCCGACACGTTCGATCTTGATGGTGATGGCGACACCGCGGAGCCGGTGCCGATCGATCTCAAAGGCAACCCTCGCTTCGTCGATGACCCGGACACAGTAGATACAGGCAATCCCGGCGCGCCGGGACCGCTGGTGGACATGGGGGCGTACGAGTATCAGGCGGTTGTCGTCTGCCCTGGAGACCTCGACGGGGATGGCGACACCGATCAGTCGGACCTCGGCATCCTGCTCGGTTCGTACGGGATCGACGGCGGCGGCGATCTTGATGGCGACGGTGACACAGATCAGTCCGACCTTGGCATTCTGCTGGCCGACTACGGCTGCACGCCATAACGTATTCGTTTGGAGATTCGAACATGCGAGCGCGTCTACTGCTCTGCTTTGCCTCGATCCTCTCTCTCCCCTTCGCCGCGGCCGCGGACCTGCTGCAGGTGCCCGGCGAGTACGGCACGATCCAGGCGGCGATCGACGCGGCGGTGGCGGGGGATGTCGTGGAGATCGCCGATGGGACGTACACCGGCGCGGGAAACAAGGACCTCGACTTCGGCGGCAAGGCGATCACCGTGCGCGGGGCTTCGGATGAACCGGCGCTGTGCATCATCGATTGTGACCAAGACGGGCGAGGCTTCGACTTCCACAGCGGCGAGGGGCCCGACTCGGTCGTCGCGGGTGTGACCATTCTGAATGGCGTCGCCACGGCGCCCTACGGCGGGGCCGGCGGTGGTATCCATTGCCGTGACTCCAGCAATCCCGCGTTTAACAACTGCGTCGTTCGAGGCAATACATCCGGCAAGGGTGCGGGCGTCTGTTGTGAAGGCGGGTCCAGTCCCAGCTTCGTCGAGTGCAGCATCAGCGACAATTGGTCGAACATGTACGGCGGGGGTGTCCATTGCGAGGGTGCGAGCAGCCCGACGTTCACCGACTGCACAATCAGTGGCAACTACGCGGATGATGCAGGAGGCGGCATCAACTGCTCGGACAACAGCCACCCAGTGCTCGCCGACTGTGTCATCAGTGACAACACGATGGGGACGTACAGCCGCGGCGGCGGCATCGCCTGTTACTACTACTCCAGTCCTCTCGTCACCAACTGCACGATCCGCGGCAACTCGGCCGGCGAGGGCGGGGGGCTCCACTGTCGCGTTGACTGCTCGCCCAGGCTCGTCGATTGCACGCTGGCCGAAAACTCTGCGCTTCGCAATGATGGGGGTGGCATCATGTGTTGGAGTTGGAGCCAGCCCGTCTTCACGAAGTGCCTTATCGTCGGCAACGTGGCCAGCCGGGACGGCGCTGCTCTTCACTGCGATGAGGAAAGTGCTCCGTCCTTCGTCAACTGCCTCATTGCGGGCAATGCGGCTGGTCGCCACGGAGGTGCTGTGCACTCTGCCCTCAGCGAAACAACCCTTGCCAACTGCGCCATTGTTAACAATACCGCGGGAGGGGTCGGCGGTGGCATCCACAGCTTCCGCCACGATACGATCACAATCACCAATTGCACGATTGCGGCCAATGAAGCGCTGCAGGGTGGCGCTGTCTATTGTGACGACTACGAGAGCATCGTCTGGCTGAGCAATGCGGTGCTGTGGGGAAACGCGCCGCAAGAGGTGCTCGATCCCGGCGACGACGTGTATCTCAACTTCTGCAACGTGCAGGGCGGCTGGCCCGGCGTTGGCAACATCGATGCCGACCCGCTCTTCGTCGACCCCGACGGGCCCGACCACGACCCCGCGACGTGGCAGGACAACGACTATCGTCTCAGCCCCGGTTCCCCCTGCGCCGATGCGGCGAACAATCCGGCGGTTCCTCGCGACTGGTACGACCTTGACGGCGATGGTGATGTCGTCGAGCCGCTGCCGCTTGATCTCGCCGGGATGCCTCGGTTCATGAATGACACGACCTTTCCCGACACGGGCGTTCCGGGCAACGGGTACATCGTTGTCGTCGATATGGGGGCTTATGAAGTGCTGGGATCGGCCACTGGTTGCCGGGGCGACCTCGATGGGGATAGCGACACCGACGCCTCCGACCTCGGCATCCTGCTGGCTGCCTACGAGCGGGACGGCAGTGGCGATCTCGACTACGACGGCGACACGGATCACGCTGACCTCGGCATCCTGCTCGGCGACTTCGGCTGTGCGCGGTAGACAGATTGATGGGAAACACACTTATGCAAACGCGTGTCTTGTTTCAGACGCTCTCGATTCTGTTCTTCTCCTTCGCTGCGGCGGCCGACACGTTGCAGGTGCCTGGCGAATACGGCACGATCCAGGCGGCGATTGACGCGGCGGTGGCGGGGGACGTCGTGGAGATCGCGGATGGCACGTACGCGGGAGTGGGAAACCGTGACCTTGACTTCCTGGGTAAGGCGATTACCGTTCGCGGCGCGTCGGGTGATCCGGATCTATGCATCATCGATTGCGAGCAGGTCGGTCGGGGCTTCCTCTTCCAAAGCGGCGAAGGGCCGGGATCGGTGCTGGCGGATCTGACGATCAGGCACGGTGCCGCTGTCCGGGGTGCGGGCGTCTATTGCGAAGGCGTCAGCCCGACGTTCATCAACTGCGTGATCAGCAGCAGCGCCGCGACAACCGATGGCGGAGGCGTTTACTGCGTCAACAATGCCAGCCCGCGATTAGCCAATTGCGACATCACAGATAACACCGCGGGCGGTGACGGCGGCGGTGTGTATTGTGCGGCGGGCAGTCCGGAGATGGAGAGCTGCTACCTCAGCCACAATAGCGCCGGCTCGGACGGCGGCGGCTTGTACTGCACCGAGGCGAGCGAGCCGACACTCAGCGGGTGTTTGTTCACGGACAACGCTGGGGCCTCGGGCGGCGGTGTCAGCTCCCTCGAGAGCAGGCCCGCCCTCCTCGCCTGCCGGTTCTACCGCAACCGAGCCGCCTCGGGCCATGGCGGCAGCTTCGCCTGCTTCGGCGGCAGCGCCACGCTGACCGATTGCAGGCTTGAAGACGGCTACGCGGCCGGATCCGGAGGCGGTGCCTCCTGCGAACTGGGCAGCCTGACGTTGATCGACTGCTGGATCCGCTACAACTCGGCGCTCAACTCGGGCTGTGGTGGGGGTGGCGCTTTCTGCGCGGAAGGCGAGCTTACGTTGATTGACTGTTGGGTTCGCGAGAACGCCGCTTGCAGGGGTGGCGGCGTCATGGTGTCGAACCAGGGCAACACGATCATCATCGACGGCTACTTGAATTCCAACACCGCCACCGCCGGAGGCGCGATCGCTTGCTCGAACGGCAGCAGTGCTACGGTAGCCAACGTCACGATCAGCAGCAACGACGCCACGGGTGGTAGCGGCGGCGGCCTGTATTGCGCGGATGACTCGAGCGCCTTTCTGTTGAACAGCTACATCGCCTTCAACGACGCCAGCGTGGATGGTGGGGCGATGCAATTCGAGACAGCGAGCAGCGGAACCATCATCAACTGCACGTTCAGGCACAACGACGCCCTTGGCGGGGGCGGCGCTGTGTTCTGCAGCAGCAGCAGCATTGAGGTCGTCAACTCCATTCTCTGGGATGACTCGCCGCAGGAAGTGGCCTTGGACGGTGGGACTGCCAGCATCACTTACAGCGATGTGCAAGGCGGCTGGGCTGGCGCAGGCAACATCGACGCCGACCCCAACTTCGATAGCTACCACACGGGCTCGCCTTGCATCGACGCGGGCGACAACCTCGCCGTGCCTCCCGACACGTTCGATCTCGATGGCGACGGTGATGTGATGGAGCCAGTCCCCATCGATCGCAACGGCAATGCCCGCTTCTTCGATGATCCGCTCACCGACGACACGGGCAACGGCGCGTCGCCAATTGTGGATATGGGGTCGCGCGAGTACTCGGGGCCGTGCGTCGGCGACCTCGATGGCAACGGCACGACCAATTCCTCCGACCTCGGCATCCTGCTGGCGGCCTACGAGAGAACCGACAGTGGCGACCTCGACGGCGATGGCGACACGGACCAGGCCGATCTCGGCATCCTGCTGGCGGACTACAACTGCGGCTACTGATGTGGCCAGTCAAACCCAGGGAGCGGCAACGATGATGAGCCGGTTGCGAATGAACATGACTTTCCTGGCGTTGGCGATTGCCGGCAGCGTGGCGGCCGACACGTTGCAGGTGCCTGGCGAGTACGGCACGATCCAGGCGGCGATCGAGGCGGCGGTGGCGGGGGATGTGGTGGTGATCGCCGACGGCACGTACACAGGTGAAGGCAACCGCGATATCGACTTCGGCGGCAAGGCGATCACCGTGCGCAGCGCCTCGGGCGATCCCGACCTTTGCATCATTGACGGCCAGGACGGCTGGCGCGGCTTGAACTTCGTCAGCGGCGAGGGGCCCGAGTCGATCATCGAGGGCCTGACAATCAGTCGCTGCTTCAGCCCTTTTGGGGGCGGACTCTACTGCGTCTCCAGCAGCCCGACCCTGCGGAACTGCGTTTTCAGCGAATGCTGGAACCACGGTGGCTCAGGCGGGGCCGTGTATTGCTTCGACGGCAGCAGCCCCACCTTCATCAACTGCAGCATTCGCGGCAGCTATGCCGATAGCGACGGTTCCGGCCTATACCTGTTCCATAACTGCAATGCGACGCTGATTGACTGCGACATCAGCGGCAACTATGCCCAGGGGAACGGCGGGGGCGTGGCGTGTTACGACTCCAGCCCCACGTTTATCAACTGCACCATCCGCGGCAACGCCGGCCGTGAAGGCGGGGGCGTCATGCTTCACACCGGAGCCCCGACGTTCACGAATTGCGCCATCACGGACAACAGCGCCAATGAGGGCGGCGGCATCTTCGTGTATTACGCGTCGCCGACGCTCACCAACTGCACGCTGAGCGGCAATCGCGCCGACTGGGACGCGGGGGGCGGCATCTACTGTGACGACAAGACCGTGCAGATGCGCAACTCGGTGCTCTGGGGGAACTCGCCGGAGCAGGTGTCTCTCGGTGGCGGGAGCGCTGAGCTGACCTATTGCAACATCCAGGGCGGCTGGGCCGGCGCTGGCAATATTGATGTCGAACCGCTCTTTGCCGACCAAGACGGTGCGGATGATGATCCGTACACCTGGGAGGACAACGACTATCGGCTAGGGCCGCGATCGCCTTGCATCGATGCCGCGGACAACGCCGCGGTCCCCGTCGACCTCTTCGATCTTGATGCCGATGGCGATACGGACGAGCCGCTGCCGCTTGATCTGGATGGCCGGCCGCGCTTCCTGGACGACCCCGGCACAGCGGATACGGGAATTGGGACGCCGCCGATCGTCGACATGGGGGCGTACGAGTATCAGGACGTCTCGCCTTGCGCAGGTGATCTCGACGGCGATGGCGACACGGATCAGTCGGACCTCGGCATGCTCCTGGGTTCGTACCAAGTGAATGGCGGCGGCGATCTGGACGGCGACGACGACACCGATCAATCGGATCTGGGAAAGACGCTCGCTGACTACTGCTGCACAGTGTGACCTTCTGCTGGGAGTCTTGCCGATGCGTACGCATTCCATTCTTCCGTCGCTCTCCCTACTGCTGCTGCCGTTCGCCGCGGCCGCGGAGACGTTGCACGTGCCCAGCGACTACGCCACGATTCAAGCGGCGATCGACGCGGCGGTCGCGGGCGATGTGGTGGAGATCGCTGACGGCACCTACACGGGCGCTGGCAATAAGGATCTGGACTTTGCCGGCAGGGCGATCACGGTGCGCGGCGCTTCCGGCGATCCGGCGCTATGCATCATCGACTGCGAGAACGACGGCCGCGGCTTCATCTTCCAAAGCGGCGAGGGCCCTGACTCCATCGTCGAGGGCCTGACGATAAGGCACGGCTTGGCGGTGGAGGGTGGCGCCATCTACTGCCATGCTGACGGCCCCGTCATCAGGAATTGCGAACTCACGGACAACGGGTCAACCGGCGACGGCGGCGCCGTCTACGTCTACTACATGGACATGTTGACGCTCGATACCTGTTGGATCGTCGGGAACACGGCCGGCGCCAGTGGTGGCGGGGTGTGCTCCTTTCTCGGCGCGGTGACGCTTCTTGATTGCACCATCCGTGACAACGACTCAGCGGAGGCTGGCGGCGGCGTCTACAACTTCGCCTGGGAGTCGGCGGTTCTGCGCGGCTGCACCATCACCGGAAACGTCGCCCAGTGGAGTGCCGGAGGCGTCGCCGTTCAGAGTTCCGGCACAGTCACGATCGACGACTGCGTCATCAGCGACAATGTCGCGGGGTGGGCCGGCGGCGTGGACTTGATTGGGAGTGACGCCACGTTGAGCAACTGCACGATTGCCGACAACCGTGCGACAGCGGGCAGCGGCGGCGGTCTCGATCTCGGTCGCGGTAGCCCGACGTTGCGCAACTGCTCCATCACGGGGAATCTGGCGGCCGGGGTCGGTGGTGGCATCGATCTTGGTGATGGGGCCCCCAGGCTCATCGAGTGCACGATCAGCGGCAACACCGCTCTCTTTGGTGGCGGCGTGAGCAGCTACCGCGATGCCGAGCCCATCTTCATCGGCTGCACGATCAGCGGCAACCGGGCGATCGATGCTGGCGGCGCCATCCGATACGCCGGTTCCACGGGTGGCGTGCATGCGAATTGCACCATTACGGATAACACCGCCATCGACGGCGCCGGTGTCTACTACGACCGCGACAACGGAGACCACTCCTTTGTCAACTGCACGATCAGCGGCAACAAAGCCTTGCGCGACGGCGGCGGTTTGTACTGCACGGATGGCGTGTCGCTCGAGGTGCGCAACTGCGTGCTCTGGGCCAACATCCCGGAGCAAGTGTTTCTTGACGTTGGGGATGTCGAGTGCCAGTTCTGTGACATCCAGGGCGGCTGGGCCGGGGCCGGCAACATCGACGCCGAGCCGTTCTTCGTTGATCCCGATGGGCCCGATGACGATCCGGCGACTTGGGAGGACAACGACTATCGCCTATCACCCGGCTCGCCCTGCATCGACGCGGCGGACAACACGGCTGTTCCCGCCGACGTGTTCGACCTCGACGGCGATGGCGATGTGACGGAGCCGATTCCCTTTGATCTTGATGGCAGTCCGCGCTTCGTCAATGATCCGGACACGGCTGACACGGGCAATCCCGGCGCGCCGGGACCGCTGGTGGACATGGGGGCGTACGAGTTTCAAGTCGACCTGATCTGTCCCGGCGATGTGGATGGCGACGGCGACACCGATCAATCCGATCTCGGCATCCTGCTCGTCTCATACGAGAAGCCGCCGGGTGACCCGCTCTTTGATCCTCGCGCTGACCTCAGCGGCGATGGGGTGGTCGGGCAGCCGGACCTGGGCATCCTGCTCGCGAACTATGCCTGTGGGTTGTAACTCAAGAACACGCCATCGAGAGGCCTCCACATAGCACGGCCATCCTGGCCGTGCTGTCGTGTGCGTCTTGGCGTCTGGTCAATCGAGCTGGCGGCGAAGCCAAGATGGCTTCGCGATTGTGGCGGCGCCTCAAGACGCACTCCGCGATTCCCCCTATCATTTCCGCCGATGCTGCTGTCTGTCATCATCCCCGTCTTCAACGAGGAGGCGACGCTCGCTGACCTCGTCGAGCGCGTGCGCCAAGCGGACCTTCCCGTGGGCGTCACGCGCGAGATCATCCTCATCGATGACGCCTCCACGGATGACTCCGCAGCGGTCGCTGAACGCCTGGCGGCGGACGATCCGACCATCCACTTCCTGAAGCACGAACACAACACCGGCAAGGGTGGGGCCCTGCACACCGGCTTCGCGGCAGCAAGGGGCGAGTACCTGCTCATCCAGGATGCCGACCTCGAATACGACCCGGCGGACTATCCGCGGCTGCTCGCCCCGATCCTGGCGGGCGAGGCGGAGGCGGTGATCGGCAGTCGCTTCCGCGGTGAGGGCCAGGCCTCCTTCCGCAGTTGGCAACGCTTCGCCAACGTCCTGCTGACCAAGCTGAGCAACCTCACGACGGGGCTAAAGCTGACCGACATGGAGTGCTGCTACAAGCTCCTGCCGACCGAGGTGGTACGGCAGATGCCCTTGCGGGAGAAGCGGTTCGGCTTCGAGCCGGAGATGGTGGCCCGGCTGGCGCGGCGGCGGGTGCGGCTGGCGGAGGTGCCGGTCGGCTATCGAGGCCGATCGTATGCGGGCGGCAAGAAAATCGGTCCTGCCGACGCGCTGCGGGCCATATACTGCATCGTCCGATATTCTCGGGTCGATTAGTTCGAGAGGAAGGACGGATGCGGCTGCACGTCCGCCTTGTCGATGGCCGATGAGCCCCCGGGACTCCCGTGTGAGCCCCCGGTGCGGACCTTCGACGAGGCCTTCCCAGACGCAGGTGTAAGCGCGGATGGACGTTAGTGCCACAACCATGGTGATCCTGCTGCTGATCGGCGGGCTGACGCTGCTGATTCCGCGGCACCTGATGATCGCGCCCTTGTTTCTCATCGCCTGCCTGGTGCCCTCCACGGAAGAGATCATCATCGCCGGCTTCAACTTCCAGCCGGCCCGCGTCGTGGTCTTGGTGGGGATCAGCCGGGCCCTGATGGGGGCGGCGGGGCAGAAGTATCGCTTCGTGCCGCTCGATGGGTTGGTGCTCGCCTGGGGATTCAACCTCTCGCTCATGTCGCTTCTGCGCCACCAGGATTTTGGCGCCATCGTCATGGAGATGGGCCGGCTCTACGAGATCTTCGGCCTCTACTTCCTGGCTCGCCTGACGATTCAAAGCCGAGCCCAGCTACTCGTTGCCATGCAGACAGTGGCGTTCTGCGCCATTCTGTCGGTCTTCCTGGGGGCGGCGGAGATGGGGCTGGGTCGCAAGCCCCTGGCTTTCTTGTTCTCTTCGGTCGGACCGGAGGTGCACATCCGTGAGGGCCAGGTGCGCGTCGAGGGTGTCTTCCCGCACCCCAACGCCTTTGGCAACTTCATGTGCGTCAGCGTCGCCCTCTGCTGGGCCCTGGCCCAGGCGCGGCTGGTGCGGGGGGCGGTGTGGCTGGGCGTCTGCGGGGCCCTGGCGGCGATCGGTTGCGTGGGTCTCTCCAACTCCGGCACGCCGCTGAGCACCCTGGCGCTGACCTTCGTCGCCATCGGGCTGTTCTACTACCGGCCGGCCACCGGCTGGCTCCTGGGCGGCACCTTCAGCTTCATGGTGCTGTACCACCTGACTTGGGGCAAGTGGTGGGGGCTGGTGTGTCGCGCTTCCAGCATCGTGGGCGGCAGCGGCTACCACCGCGCCGAACTCATCAACCAGTTCATTCAGCGCATTGACGAGTGGGGCTTCATGGGCACCGAGGACATCCGCGACTGGGACGTCGTCGGCGACCCCGCCAACCAGTGGGTGACGGAAGGGCTCAACGGCGGCCTGACCGGCCTGCTGCTCTTCGCCAGCGTCGTCGGCGTCGGCTTCTTCGTCATTCGCAAGGCCCTCCGCGTGGTCGGCACGGCCCGCGAGGCAGCCCTCATCTGGGGCGTCGGCTGCGCCCTCTTCGCCTTCTGCGTCAGCTTCATCGGTCTGGCCAACTTCGGGCAGATCAACGTCCTCTGGTTCGGCGTGCTGGGGATGGTCGGCTCGATCGCGGAGAGCCTCAAATCACTTCCCGCCGGCACGCACGCCCGTCATCCCCATCCGCACTCGCATCACCCCCAGACACCCGGAGCGCCGCTGCGACCCGTCCCCGGCGGCTTCAACGCCCCCGAGCCCAGCCCCGGCCAGCCGCCCGAACACATGCTGCCCGAGTCCAATCGCTAGAAGGAACCCCACGAAGTTGGACCTGTCGATCATCATCGTGAGCTACAAGGTGCCGGACCTGCTCGACAATTGTCTGGCCAGCCTCTACGCGCAAACGGAGGGGCTTGAGTTTGAGGTCCTCGTGGTCGACAACGCCCCCGGCGACGGCTCTGCGGAGATCGTCCGCGACAAGTATCCACAAGCGACACTGCTCGAGCCGGATGACAATCTCGGTTTCGCCGGCGGCAACAACCACGCCGCGAAGGTCGCGACCGGCAAGCGTTTGCTCCTGCTCAATCCCGACACGGTCGTGCTTGAGGGCGCGATCCAGAAGCTGTGGGAGTACGCCAAGAGCAAGCCCGAGGCCGGCATTGTGGGCGGCCGCACGGTACGCCAGGACGGCTCCCTGGAGCCGACCTGCTGCTGGGCGAATCCGGGGCTCTGGCCGCTGCTCTGCAAGGCGACGGGGCTCAACGTCATCGCCAAGGGCAGCCGTCTCTTCGACCGCGAGGCGATGGGCTGGTGGCAACGCGATGACGATCGACCGGTGGACATCATCACCGGCTGCTTCCTCATGATCGAGCGGGCCCTCTGGGAGGAACTCGAGGGGTTCGACCCGCGCTTCTTCATGTACGCCGAGGAAGTCGACCTCTGCTGGCGCGTACGCAACAAGAGCAAGGAGATCTGGTTCGCCCACGAACCCGAGGTCATTCACCTCGTCGGGGCGTCGGCGGGCAAGGCCTCCGGCTCGCGCCTCCTGGCGGTGAACAAGGCGATCCTGCAGCTCTTCCACAAGCATCGCGGCTGGGCCTACTGCATGCTCGCCGACCTGCTCATGGTCTGTGGCCTGCTCGTGCGCGCGGTTGGCCTGGGACTTCTCGGCCTGGCCAAGGGCGGCGATCGCAAGGCCCGGGCGGCGGATCTGGGCAAGGCGGCCCTGGTGCAGGCCGGTTGGCTGCTCAACATGGAAAAGGTGGCCGGACGATGAGCGCCAAAGCGATTGCCAGCCTGTTCTCGCCGCGGATGTGGACGCACCTGTTGCGCCTGGTGAACATGCAGCGCTACAACCATGTCGATGAGGCTCGGCACGTGACGCTGGCCGAGGGGGCGCGCCTGACGCCATCCGTGCACCTGCGCTACGGGCGGAACATCGCCATCGGTGAGCGCACGGTGATTGGCCACAACTGTGGTCTGTGGGCAGGCGAAGACTCGCGCATCGAGATCGGTGCGGACGTCATGCTCGCGCCGGACTGCTTCGTGTCGTCGACCAGCTACACGACCAAGCCCGGGCAGACGATCGGCAGCCAACCGAAAGTCGGCAAGGACGTGCGGATCGGCAACGATGTCTGGCTGGCACGCGGGGTGACGGTGGTCATGGGCGTGACGATCGGCGACGGCTGCATCGTCGGGGCCAACTCCGTCGTCACCAAGGATCTGCCGCCCGGTTCCATCGCCGCCGGCGTGCCGGCCCGAGTACTCAAGTCGCGCGACGAGGCCAGTCGCACGGTCGCCGAGGAGACTTGTGGCCCATGAACGTTCTCATCGGCATCCACGAAGGCGGTTTCAACGGCATCGACGCCTACGCCGAGCAGGCGGCGGCGGCCGTCGCTCAGGCCGGCGCGACCGTCACCTTGCTGACGGCGACGGCCAAGGTTGCGGAAGGCAGTCGCGAGCGCCTGAGCGATCCCAACATCGAGATCATCGACATCGGTCTGACCCAGCCGGGCAGATACCTCGAGATCGCCCAGCGGCTGTGGCACGGCGTGCGCATGCAGCGGCTGGGGGCGGCGTTTGAGCGGTGTCTGGCCAATCTGGACCGGACCTTCGATGTCGTGCATTTGAATCACCCGGGACTGGCCGGCGTTGCCAAGCCCTGGGCCGAGCGCGTCGTGGTCGCTGCCTGGTTCCATCCACACCGGTTGATCGGCCGAATGTGCGAGACCTGGCGGCACACGCGGGGCAGCATCCCGCGCCGCCCCATCATGACCGCCAAGTCCATCGCTTTCTACCGCAGCGACGAGCGCGGCTATCGGCAGGCGGATGTCGTGCTCTGCCCGACACAGACGCTGGCGGACCAGTTGCGAACGCATCTGGTCCGCCAGTTTTTTTTTTCATCGCCGGTGCGACTGTTGGGAGCAACGTCGCGTCGAGACGAGGCCAGCGAGAACGCCACGACGGCGCGGCGCCTGCTCGTCTGCTGTGGCGATCTGACGCATCCGCGCAAGAACATCCCCGACATCGTGCGGGCGGCGGGGCTGCTGTCCGCGTCGCTGGGCGAGGTGGAGGTGACGATCGTCGGCGGCCGCTCCGAGTTTCCCCAGTCCCTGGCCCGGGCGCTGCCGAACCATGTGCGGGTGGAGTTTCCCGGTCGCATGCAGCCGGCGTGTCTGCACACGCTCATGGGCGAGGTCGACTGCTTCGTGATTCCCAGCCTGTACGAAGAGTGGGGCTACGTCGTGGTGGAGTCGCTCTTGTCCGGTACGCCGGTTGTGGCGTATCCGGTGCATCCCTTCCCCGACATGCTCGCGGGCGGGTTCGGCGTCGTGGCGGACGAGGTGACGCCGGCGGCCCTGGCCCGGGCCATCGAAACGTGCCTGAACACCCCGCGCCCAACCGACATCGCCCCGCGGGCCGCGGCGCGCTTCGGCGGCGACGCGATCGGAAAGCGTCTGCTCGCCATCTACCG
>SWCB01005014.1_pt1 | contig 13341 bp, 9 predicted proteins | sample 4692901 | NCBI WGS metagenome assembly SWCB01 (sample SAMN10267276, study PRJNA491770) | bioreactor metagenome | isolation source: DHS bioreactor inoculated with subseafloor sediment | place: Japan: off Shimokita Peninsula | collected 2006-08 | reverse complement strand
CGACCGCGGCGATGCGGGAGTGGCTGGAAGGGCGCTTCGCTGAGGTTCCCGCCGAGGAGCGCGATTGGATCGAGGAGTTCGCCGCGGGCAGCCCCGGCATGGCGGCGCTGGCTGCGGAGAGCGGGTTCTTCGACTGGTGGCGCGAGCTGGAGCCGATGCTGCGCGAACTGGAAGCCGAACGCTTGCCGACAAGCCTGGGCCGCACACTAGCCCGGCTGGCCGACGAGTTCGCCGCCGATTGGGTCAAGCGTCACGACAACGCCAGCAAGGACGCCGCGAACAAGCAGGCGGTGCATCTTCTGCTCAGTCTTCTCGCCCAGCACGCCCGCCGGCGCTTGCGCGTGAACGCCGATTCGCCCGATCTCGCCGAACGCTGGGCGAACGTCATCGACTGCCTGCGCGACTGCGAGATCAAGCTGGCATCGAACGTGAACCTGGGGCTGCTGATGGATCACCTGGCGACGCGGATGTGGCAATCCCTCGCGGGGGAAGCAATCGCACGATAGAGCACAAACCCACAACCACCCCATGCCGGGGCAAAGCGCAGCGCCGCCCCGGGTATGCCTGCGCCCACCACATAGCACGGCCATCCTGGCCGTGCCGTCACGGAGCCAGGATGGCTCCGCTATGTGCCCCATACCACCACCGCCGTCCGACATTCGACCGGAGTTCGTGCCAATCGCCTTACCTACCGCGTTCATACACCCCAAGCAACTCCGCCAGGTCCGGCTGGTTGATCTGGAAGTCGCGGTTCAGATCCGTCCGCACATCGAAGAACGGATGCCCCGGCTCGGTGCCGAACGCCGCGAGCAACAGACCCAGGTCCCGCTGGTTGACCGCGCCATCGTTGTTGAAGTCCGCAGGCAGACGCGGCGGCAGGGGATAGCCGTAGCGGGCGATCTTCCAGGAGGGAACGCCGCCGGCTTCGGAGAAATCGCCACCGACATAGAACGCCGGCTCGCTACTGCCATCGTCGTAGAAGCAGACATCGCCCACGCCGACCGGGCTGCCTTCGACGCCGGTCCAGGCTTGGCCATCGAAGATGGCGATGCCCTGCAACGGCAGATCACCGAACTGCTCGAACTCGCCGAGCACGTAGAGCTTGTCGTCGATCACGCTCAGCCGGCGGATGGGCTCGTCAGGCTGATCCGACAGCGCGGTCCAGCTACTGCCATCCCAGACCATGAGCGGCTGAATCGAGTCGGTGGCCGCGTAGAGTTCGCCGCCATACCACGCCAGGGAGGTGACGACATCGGGCAAGCCGGCTCCGACTTCGTGCCACTCTTCGCCGTCCCAAGCGGCGATGCCGTTGGGAAAGATGAGCCCGGCTCGATTGATGTCGCCACCGACAAAGAGAACTGATAAGCCAGCAAGCTCACCTACAGTCATGGCCTGCACGTAACCGTCGACCCCAAAGCCAGGCAGCACCCAGTCACCGTTCTCCAGCACGTAGAAGATCGAGTCACCGCCGATGTAGAGTTGGTCGCCGTCGCCGCTGTCGTAGACCTCCAACTCAGCGACGCCCCACAGTCCACCGCCGGGGTTACTCCCGACGTGAAGCCACTGCGAACCATCCCAGGCCGCCACGCGCTCCGCCAGGAAACCGCTTGGTGTTTCGATGGTCCCCCAGGTGGAGACGTAGAGGCGCGGGCCAGTGCCTTCATCGTGGATGAGTATGTCTGTCACTTCATTGATGTGAGCATTGTCCACATAGCTGAAGGACTGGCCGTCCCAACTGGCGATGCCATGAAACGGGTGGAAGCTGTCGGAACGGTAGAGGTGACCACCAAGGTACAACTGCTGCTTCGCTCCGTTTCCGTAAACAGCCATCGCTTCGATCTGCGCACCCCGATGCAGCGACAACACATCTCCACCTAGACCAAACCACCTCCCGTGTGTCCACTGTTGTACGCCCCGATACTGCGTGTAGCCCGAATCCCAGCGCCAGTTGCCACCGTAGAAGAGGCGATCCGCTCCAGCCAAACGCATCTTGCAGAGCGCCGCTCGGCTATCCGCACGATACCGATCGACGGTCTCCGCCACCCAGTGCTTTCCATCGTCCAGTCGCATGACCAGATTGAGATCGGACCCGTCATCAGATGCGTAGTACCTGGGGGAGACAAGAAGATCGCCGTTCCACGAGGTCGCTGCAACGTAGCTGCGAACATCAAGGGGCGGCAGAGAGTGCCATGCCCCGTCTTGCCAGGCCACGAGGTTCTCAATCGGCTGGTCCCCGGCGTTCTCAAACTCGCCCAGGACGAAGAGGGCCATCTCTCCACCCTGATGCCAAGCGTACTGCAGGTCGTAGACGACGCCCGGCCGCTTGACCAGATCGAGGCCGTCGTCCCCATCGTCGTTGTACCAGTACCACAGACCGTCCCCTCCTACCGCTTCCCAAACGGAACCACTCCAAGAAGCGAGGCTGCGGATCGTCAGCTCGCCGACTTGACCGAACCGGCCGGCGGCGTAGAGGCAGCCGGGGGCGTCTCGCATCGGCTCCAAGTCGTAGATGTTGCCGTCAAAAAGGAGCGGATCCTGCGGCGCGCCCCCAACGTGCTCCCACTCACCATTCGATCCGAACCGCACGACGTAGCTCTCTGCCTCATAGTGAGGCAAGTCAATTCGCACTGCGGCGTACAACGCCGGTCCCGAGCCATCGTCAATCACTGCGAGCGCCGTAACCGCGTCTCCATCCGCGAGCCATCCCACCGGGCTCCAGTTCTCGCCGTCCCATCTGGCGACACGGCTGGCGAGTGCGCCGTCGCTGACAATGAACTCACCGCCCGCGTAAAGCACCTCATTCGCGTAACAGAGCGTCAAGACCTTCCCATCTGGCCCGGTCGCCCAGGTTCCCATGCCGTGCCACTCCACACCGTCAAACATGACGACGCTGGGCGTGGCGATCCCCGCCACCGACTCGAAGCTGCCGGCGACGTAGACAACCCCATCGCCGGGCTCGATCGCCTCCACCGATCCCGCAACCCGGGCTTCAACAAAGACCCCCTCCGTCCAAGTCGCTTCATCCGCCCCCGCCGCGCCGCTCCATAGGGCGCAGGCGATCGTCGCCGGAGTGCAGGTTCGCTTGATCCGTCCCATGTCGCTCCTCCCATCGGAGTCGCCCGTCGAGCCCGCCCACAGCGATGCCCCATCGACAGGTCGCTCTCTCAACAGGACCATTCGTACCACCCGACGGGCCGGTTCCGGGGGATTCGATGGTCACGAAGGCGTCGGACGCGCGGGCCTGAGGCCCGCGGCTCAACCGGCGGCGATCCGATCCGTCGTGTTGCCGCCGCCTACCTGGTGGCGCGTCCTTCGCCCAAAAAGAAAACCGCCCCCCGCCGAAAACGGCGCGGGGCGGCAATGCCGGAGGAGGGACTCGAACCCTCACGGGTTTTACCCCACCGGATTTTGAATCCGGCGCGTCTGCCAATTCCGCCACTCCGGCGGCGGGCCCGGCATTATCACCACCCCCACCACCACCCGTCAAACCACCCCCAACCCCCACGAGATGGGCCTGGGAGGTACGATCACGCTTGCCATGAAAGCCGTCGTCCAACGTGTCCGATCCGCCAGCGTCGAAGTCGATGGCCATGTCGTCGGCTGCATCGACGCCGGCCTCTGTGTCCTGCTCGCCCTCGAAGAAGGCGACAGCGACTCTCAGGCGGACTGGATGGCGGAGAAACTCGCCAACCTGCGGATCTTCGAAGACGAGGCCGGCCACATGAACCGCTCCCTGCTCGACACCGGCGGGGCGATGCTGCTGGTGCCCAACTTCACGGTGGCGGGGAACTGCCGCAAGGGTCGCCGGCCCAGCTTCGACAAAGCGATGCACCCATCTACCGCCTCCCCCGGCTTCGACGATATAGCCAAGCGTCTGCGGCAAAAGGGACTGCTGGTCGAGACGGGCGTCTTCGGGGCCCACATGCACGTGAGCCTGGTCAACGACGGCCCGGTGACGCTCATCCTGGACACGACTGTCCGCCGCTGCGAGGCCTCGGACGCCTGAGACCGGCGTCAAACGCCCCGATTCCGGCAACAAGCGCCGATCTGAGGCGTTGGGTCCCTGCACAGGCAATCCTGCCCTGATCTCTCCGGGACGAATACCGGCGATCTCGGCAACCACAGCCCGCCTCGGTACAATCCCTTCCCGTGTTTGACAGGTGACAGGGTGCACAGCGAGCCGTCCGCGATGGCGGCTCGATCCTCGTAAGACAGGGCCCGCTCGATGACGAAAGAACAGCGTAAGCCCCTCTCGGCCGCCTCCTGGCCGGTCGCCGTGCTCATGATCGCCCTGGCGGCGGTTGCCATCCAGGTGGCGGGTGGTTCGCAGCTTGAGCCCGAGCCCGGCCTGAGCACCCTGCAATTGCCCACGATCGCCATGCCCAGCCGCGACCTCGAACTCAGCTTCGTGGTCCCCGGCAAGATCGAGGTCATGGCGGTGAAGCCGGAGCAGTACGTCACCCGCGGCCAGCTTCTTGCCCAGCTTGACGACCAAGTGCAGCGACAGCAGGTCCGTCTGGCGGAGCTCACCGCCGACGACGAGACGCGCCTGGAAGCGGCCCGCGAGCGTCTGGCCCTGGCGGAACGCGACCTGGAGCGGGTGAAAGAGGCCCTGGCGATGGAAGGCGTGACCCAGCGCGAACTGGACGACGCCCAGACCTCGGTCAACATCGGCCGCATCGAACTCACCGCCGCCCGCTACGAACAACAGCAAAACAAGGCGGTCCTGGAACGCGAGCGAGCCCGGTTGGAAGAGATGCGCATCGTCTCCCCGATCGACGGCGTGGTCGCGATAAAGGCAAAGGACGTCGGCGAGAGCACCGAGGAGTTGCAGCCGGTTCTGCGGGTGGTGGACATCGATCCCCTGTGGTTCGAGGTGGCGATCCCGGCCCGCTTCGCGCGCTCGCTCCGGGAAGGTGACTTGGCGGAGATCACCTGGCGTGATCTGCCCGGGGAAGATCCCCTGCAGGCGCGGGTGCTCTTTGTGTCGTCGGTGGGCGATGCGGCCTCAAGCACGCTGCACGTGCGCCTGGAGGCGGCGAATCCGGCCCAAATCCCGGCCGGCCAGCACGCCAGTGCCCGTTTCCTGCCCAGCGCGACCGCCGCTGAGGACGACGAGGAGGCCGGGAACTGAGTCGACGCCGACCGCGGGAATCGCCTACCATTGATCCGCGCGAGGATTTGTATAGAACCCAACCGCCGGGGCCCGCCGACCAACGGCGGCACGCCCCGAACCACTCCAAGCTCACGCACACCGTGGCTTTCATCTGACCCAGAAAGGGACCTTTCCAAATGGCTGAGACACCCCCTCCCGCCGCGCCAACCGACGCACGCGACATCCAGATCCGCGTCGACGAGACCGAGATGGCCAGCAGCTACGCCAACACCATCCGCACCTCGACGACCTTCGAAGAAGTCATCCTCGACTTCGGTCTGAACATGCCCGTGGCCGGCCAGCAGAACCAGATGGTCTTCAAGGTCCACAACCAGGTGATCATGAACTGGGCCGGCGCCAAGCGTCTGGCTCTCAGCCTCAGCCAGCTCATACGCGCCCGCGAAGAGCGCTTCGGCGAGATCAAGCTGCAGGCTCCCCAGCCGATCAACACCGGCGGCGGCGACACCCCGCAAGCCGAGTAACTGACAACGACGAGTCCGGGCGGATGGCGCTGCGGCGTCATCCGTCGGTTTCTTCTACGCCTACCCCCTGAGACGCCGTGGACGAATCAACCGTCGCCATCACGACCGCGCAGCCGCAGCAGGAACGACGAGTCGACTCCAGCAAGAGCATCGAGTCGTTCCTGGCGGACATGCTGCGCTGGCAGTGTGAACTCCTCGGGGCGACGGCCGGCGTCATCTACCTGCGGCCCACCCGCGAGCGCCAAGACGGCATCGCCTCACAGTGGGGCAGCAACGGCGCCGCGGCCCTGCTCGCCGAGCAGCACCTGCAGCGCTACCAGCGCCTCGGGGCGCGCACCGTGCAGCAGGAGGAGACGATCGTCGAGGAGTTCGACTCCGGCGACGGCCTCTACACCGGCAACGCCACCCACCGCGTCATCTCCTGCCCGCTGCGCAGCGCCGACATCACTCACGGGGCGGTGATCGTGCTGGTCAACGCCGGCCTGGAGCCCGCCGCCACCCGCGACGCCATCATCAAGCTCGATCTCTCCTCGACGCGGTTTGAGTCCTTCATGTGGCGTCAACAGTGCCTCGCCGAGGCCAAGGCCAAGGTGCAACTGCGCGAGACGCTGGAGCTGCTCGACGCCGCCCAGCAAGGCGTCAACGCCGACACCATGGGCCAGCTCTTCTGCCATGAGCTCGAACGCCGCTTCGGCTGCTCCCGCGTCTCCATCGGCCTGGTCAAGGGTCAGGCGATCAAGATGGTCTCCGTGGGCAACACCGACGATCTCAAGAAGTACTCCGCCGTGGCTGAGTCCCTGGAAGGCGTCATGGAGGAGTGCGCCGACCAGGATGTGGAGATTCTCTATCCCCAGCCGCTGCTGGAAGACGGCACGATCGACCCCGGCGAGCGCCGGGTCACCTACGCCCACAGCCAGCACAGCGAGAAGTTCGGCCCGGTGTCGCTGGCCAGCCTGCCTTTGCGTGTCTCCAACGATCTCGTGGGCGTCGTGGTCATGGAGCGCGAGCAGGCCGACCCCTTCCCGCCCGGGGCCCTGCCGCTGCTGCGCCTCGTGGCGGAGTACATCGGCCCCGCCATGTGGACGCGGCGGCTGGCGGATCGCAAGGTCCTCGCCGTCTCGCGCGACCGCTTCTTTGAGATTGGCGAGAAACTGGTCGGCCCGAGGCATACCACGCTCAAGCTCATCGCGGCGGCAATCATCGTCGTCTTCCTGCTCATGGTGGTGGTGCCGGTGCCCAACCGCGTCGTCGCCGACGGCAAGCTCAAGGCCATGGCGATGCGGCAGGTCCCCGCCCCCTTCTCCGCCCTGCTCGACGAGGTCAACGTCAAGCCCGGCGACACCGTGGTGGCGGGCCAGGTGCTGGGCAAACTCGACACGCTGGAGCTGGACCTGCAGCGCAACCGGGGTCTGGCGCAGCTCGAAGCCTACGAGAAGGAACGCGACAAGGCCCGCACGGAAGGCAAGTGGGCGGAAGCCGAGATGGCCGCCCAGCGCGTCAAGGAAGCCGAGGCCATGCTGGCGCTCTTCGAGGATCGCCTGACCCGGGCGACGCTGACCGCTCCCATCGCCGGCGTGGTGACGCAAGGCGATCTGGACGAATACATCAACGCTCCCGTCGAGCCGACGCAAGTGCTCTTCGAAGTGATGGACCTGACGAACCTGCGGATCATCGTGGAAGTCGACGAGCGCGACATTCATCGCATTGAAGTCGGCGACAAGGGCCGCTTCGCCCCCGCAGGCAGCCCCGGTCGGCGCGTGCCTCTCGAGGTGACGGCGGTCGTCCCCTCAGCCCAGCCGCGCGAGTCCAAGAACGTCTACCGCGTGGAAGCGATCCTGCGGAATCCCGAGGATGTGCAGTACCTGCGACCGGGCATGGCGGGCACGGTCCGCATCAGCGACGGTTTCTCCAACACCTTCACCATCCTCACCCGCCGCGCCGCTGATGCGATTCGGATGAAGCTGTGGTGGTGAGGTAGGCGAGGCGCGAGAGGCGAGATGACTTAACCACGGAGTGCACGGAGATCACAGAGAAAGACAATAGAGATTGAAGCGAAGAGGAGCTTTCCTGTTGGATCGATGGCAGCGATCACCACACTGAACTCCCAAGCCCTCTTCTCCGTGTCCTCCGTGCACTCCGTGGTGAATCCCCCCAATGGCTCAACCACATCAGACATTCAGCGATCAGTGGTACCGCGTCGCCGAGACGACGCCGGAGCTGAGCCCGCATCTCGACGTTCTGCGACAGGTGTATCGCGGCGATGTCTGGTACATCGTCAAGAATCCCGCCACCGACCAGTTCTACCGCTTCAACCCCGCGGCCTACATGTTTCTGGGGATGCTCAGCGGCCAGACCACCGTCGACGACGCCTGGGAGGCCTGCAACGCTCAGCTCGGTGATGACGCCCCCACCCAGCGCGAGTGCATCGAACTCCTGGGCAAGCTGCAGCTCTTCGGCCTCCTGCGTGGGCAGCTCCCCCTCGAAGTCGACATGCTCAAGGAACGCTCGCACGACATTCGCAAGCGGCACTTCGAGCAACTGACGGGCAAGTTCGTCTTCATGACGCTGCCCCTGATTAATCCCGAGCCATTCCTAAGGCGCTTCGAGAACGTCGGCCGATTCCTCTTCTCCCGCTGGGGATTCGCCATCTGGCTGACCCTGATGATTGCGGGCCTGGTGCGCCTGCTGCCCCGCCTGGATGAGTTCGGCAGCAACTTCAACGGCATCCTCGATCCGGGCAACCTGATCTGGCTCTCGGTCATCTTCATCGTGCTCAAGGGCGTGCACGAGTTCTCCCATGCCTTCTCCTGCAAGGCCTACGGCGGGCGCGTCACCGAGATGGGCATCATGCTCATGCTCTTCCTCCCCATCCCCTACTGCAACGCCACCGACTCCTGGGGATTCGCTGAGAAATGGAAGCGCATCGGCGTGGCGGCGGCAGGCATGTACGGCGAGTTCGTCATCGCGGCCATCGCCGCCATCGTCTGGTCCGCCACCGAGCCGGGCGTCGTCCACACCATCGCCTTCAACACCATCTTCATCGCCTCCATCACGACGCTGCTCTTCAACCTCAATCCCCTGCTGCGCTACGACGGCTACTACATGCTCTCCGACGGCCTGGAGATCCCCAACCTCGCCAACCGCTCCTACGAGATGCTCAAGCATTTGATCTGCAAGAAGATCTATGGCGTCAAGGAGATGCGAGATCCCCACGTCAAGGATCGCACCGAGCAGTCGCTCCTGGTGACATACGCTCTCTGCTCCATGCCCTACCGCTTGCTCATCGTCACCGGCATCATCGTGGCGGTGACCTATCGCTATCCCGTGGTGGGTATCGTGCTGGCGGTCATGGGCATCATCATGTGGTTGTTCTTCCCCCTCGGCAAGGGCCTCACCTTCATCCTCACCTCGCCCATCCTGCACCAGGTGCGGCCGCGGGCCTTGCTCATCACCGGCGCCGCCAGCCTCGCGGTCATCCTTGTCTTCGGCGTCATTCCCTGGCCGGCTCATTCGTACGCCGACGGCATCGTCGAGCCGCGCCACCGCGTTGTCCTGCGAGCGTCGGAGCCCGGCTTCATCGATCAGATTGTCGCCGCCCCCGGCCAGACCGTGGCCGTCAACCAGCCGGTCATCTTCCTGCGCAACGACCAGCGGCAGTCCGAGTTGGCCCAGGCAGAGGCGGAACTGAACATCCAGCGTCTTCGCCGCGACCTCGCCAAGTCGCAGAGCGAGGTGGACTACAAGATTGCTGAACAGCAGTTGGAGGCCGCCCAGCGCTCCTACAACGCCGCTGCAACTCATGTCGAGCGCCTGACGCTCGCCGCCCCCGTCGCCGGTCAGTTGGTGGCCCCGGATCTGGAGAACCTCGAGGGCTCCTTCGTCGACGTCGGCCAGGAACTCGGCCGCATCGCTACGCTTGACGACCTGATCATCAAGACGACGGTCGATCAGCACCGCTACGATTGGCTCTTTGTCGGGCGTGACGACACCCCCCGAGCAGAGATTCGCGTTCGCGGCCAGGCCGGCCGAGTCGTCAAGGCCACCATCGAGCGCTACAACCCCGCCGGCAAGAACCAGCTCATCGCCCCTCAACTTTCCACGACGGCGGGCGGTGAGGTGACCATGGATCCAACCAGCCAGGATCAGCCGCGCACACTCCGGCCGCAATACGTCATCACCCTCAAGACGGCCGACTCGCGCAGCATTCTCACGCCCGGGGCGCGCGTCCGCGTGCAGTTCACCAATGGCAGCGAGCCCTTGCTGTTCGGCTGGTCCCGGCGCATCTATCAATCCTTCCTGCAGAAGTTCCCCTGGTGAGTCTGGCTTCCCTTCCAACCGATGAAACGCTCGAGTTCGAGCTCTCCGGCGGTCGCGGCAAGACCCAGCGCCTCTGGCAACCCATGTCCTATCGTCCGCACCGACGCCGACTGCCGGAAGGCGCGGACAAGTTCGGCACCTGGCTGCTGGGGGTGGTGCAGCGGCGTTTGCTGAGCCGGCGCAAGCTGCGCGTCGTCGCCGACGAAGTCGTCGAGCTCGCCGACAGCATGCGAAACCTCTCCGATCGCAACTTCGATCGGCGCATCGAGACGGCCCGTGAGGCCATCGTCCGCGGCAAGCACACCACGGAAGCCCTGGTCAACGCCTTCGCCGTCGTGCGTGAAGCGACCCGCCGCGAGATTGGGCTGGCCCTGTATCCCGTGCAGGTCATGGGAGGCTGGGCCATGACCAAGAACTGCTGCGTGGAAATGGCGACCGGCGAGGGCAAGACGATCACCGCCTGCCCACCGCCGCCGTCATGGGGTGGAATCGGCGCGGGGTGCACGTGGTCACCGTCAACGACTACCTCGCCCGCCGCGATGCCGAGATCACCGGCCCGATCTACAAGCGCCTGGGCATGTCGGTCGGCTCGCTGCAGGACGGCACACCCCCGCCCGAGCGCAAGGAGATCTACGCCGGCGATGTGGTCTACGGGGCGGACAAGCAGTTCATCTTCGATTACCTGCGCGATCGACTCGTCTCGCCGCTCCAGCCGCGTGTCTCGGGCCTCTTGCTCGAAGAACTGGCGCACACGGAGGGCGGTGACGGGGCGCAGCTCTGGACGAATCGCGTGGTGCAGCGAGGGCTCTACGCCGCCATCATCGACGAAGCCGACAGCGTCCTCATCGACGAAGGCACCACCCCCGCCATCATCGGCGTGGACATGCACGAGAAAAACACCTCCGGCGAACACTACAGCATGGCGGCGGAGGTGGCCCGTGAACTCGCGCCCGGCAAGGACTTCCTCGTCGACTGGCAGCGCCGGCGAGTGGATTTGCTCGACCCCGGCCAGGAGAAGCTGGAAGCCCTCGCCGGCAAACTCCCCGCCTTTTGGGCCGGGCCGCGCCGGCGCGAAGAACTCGTCACCCAGGCCCTCACCGCCCTGCACCTCTACACCCGCGATGATCACTACATCGTGCGCAACGACGATGTGCATATCGTCGATGTCCAGACCGGGCGCGTGCTTGAAGGTCGCCAGTGGCAGCACGGCTTGCACCAGGCCGTCCAGGCCAAAGAAGGCCTCGAGGTCACGACCGGCAGGCAGACCATGGCCCGCATCGGCTACGCCCGTTTCTTCCAGCTCTACCAGCACCTCGCGGGCATGACCGGCACCGCCTGGGAAGTGCGCAACGAACTCTGGGCCAGCTACCAGATGAAGGTCGTGCGTGTACCGACGAATCGGCCCCTCATCCGCACGCAAGCGCCGGATCGCGTCGCCAAGACCATCGATGAGAAGCTCGAGAATGCCGCCAAACGAGTCGCGGAACTCCACAACGAGAAGCGGCCCGTTCTCCTGGGCACCCGAACCATCGAGACCTCCGATCGGCTAAGCGAATTCCTTCAGGGCCTCGGCGTCGAGCACGTCATTCTCAACGCCCACCACGAAGAGAAAGAAGCCCAGATCATCGCCCAGGCCGGCAAGCCCGGAGCCGTCACCGTCGCCACCAACATGGCCGGTCGCGGCACCGACATCAAGCCCGACCAGAAGGTCATCAAGAACGGCGGCCTCGTCGTCATCGTCACGGAACGGCACGATGAGGAACGCGTCGATCGGCAGTTCTTCGGCCGCACCGGTCGGCAAGGCGACCCCGGCCACGTCGAGGTCTTCACCAGCCTGGAAGACTCGCTCATTCGCACGCACGGATACGTGCCGCTCGTGCACCTGCTCAAGCTGCACCCCGGTCTGAGTCGCTGGGGCGGTTTCCGTGTGCTCTGGCACTGGTCGCAGAGCCGCGCCTCGAAGAAGTCGCGCATCAGTCGCGACAGCGTCTCGCGACAGGACGCCTGGATCGACCGCTCCCTGCACCACGCCACACGGTGAGCGGCCGTCGTCGCGGGGCTTCCCCATGAAGCGACGCGGCTTTGCCGCGGTTCAGGGCGGCGGCGGAGGCGCCTCGGCGACCTTTCGCGGCGGCAAGGACGCCCACTGAGAAACGCGATGAATCGCGTCGCTTCATGTACCCAAGAACGTGGGCGGCCTTACTTCACTTCCCACTCGCTCGTGTCGGGCTTGCCGCCAGCGCGGTTCACTTCGATAACGCTGGTCACCAGATTGACGATGAGTTGCAGCACGAGCAGCGCGTCGAGCGCGATCGCCGCGACGAGCAGCACCGTCTTCGCCGCCTCGCTATCGACCGTGCTGACAATCGCCAGCGCCACACCCAGCAGCGCCAACAGCACCTTGAATTCGGTGGGGCCGAAGCGGGCCAGCGTGAACTCCCCGACCATCTTGGCTTTGATGTTGACCAGCACCGCGGTTGCATAGATCGCCAGCACGCCGATCGTGCCCAGCCACCAATACCCGCAGCCGATGCCGAGGCCGACGAACCAGTAGGAGAACGAGAGGGGGTCGGTGAAGTGGTCGAGCAGTTCCCCGCCGTTGCGGCACTGGCCGGAAGCGCGAGCGTGCGTGCCGTCCACCATGTCAGCGAGATGATTGCCCAGAACGCCGGCGCAGATGAGCACTCCGGCCCACCAGTAGTCCGCCGCCAGCGCGAAGCCGAACGCCGCCGCCAGCGCCAGCAGGTGCCCCACCGCGATGATCCCCTCGGGCGGAAATCGCTTGGGGATCGGCAGCAGCCGATACAACGGCTTCACCAGCGGCACCAGGTACGGATCAAGCAGACTGTGCGAAACGCGTTTGCTCACCAGCGCTCCTTTCCGGATCGAACGAGACCGTCTCTCATTTATTGATCTCTAGATGGCCACCGCGCGCGGTTCGGCGCATGTTCGGTTGCGCCTTGCCACGGCTGGCGTTAGCGTGTCGAGTATGCCTACGGAAGGATTCATTTACGCGTTGGATGAGCGTCGTCGGATCGCGGCTCGAGCCTTCGAGCAAGAGTTGGATGCGGAGCTCATCGCCACACTGATCGAGGTGCACCCGCAGACCGTTCGGGCCTGGCGTCGCCTCTATCGAAGCCGCGGTTGGGAAGCGTTGCGTGCCAAGCCGCATCTGGGGCCGCGTTGCAAGCTCACGGTCGAACAGAAGCAGCAGTACCTGACTCTGCTGGAGAAGCCACCGGAGCAGTACGGCTACGGTCCCGGGCCCTGGACGACGCGTCGCATGGCCCGCTTGATCCTCGATCAGTTCGGCGTGAAGTATCACCACGACCATGTGGGGGTGATCATGCACGAGTTGGGCTACTCCTGGCAGTTGCCCGCCAAGCA
>SWCB01004664.1_pt1 | contig 13370 bp, 17 predicted proteins | sample 4692901 | NCBI WGS metagenome assembly SWCB01 (sample SAMN10267276, study PRJNA491770) | bioreactor metagenome | isolation source: DHS bioreactor inoculated with subseafloor sediment | place: Japan: off Shimokita Peninsula | collected 2006-08 | reverse complement strand
CTTTCAACAACTGTTTTAAAATGACCCAGTTTGCCGCCACTTTTGCCGTTGAATCTAATTCATCAACATTAAGCCTATATCCAACTTGCAGAGGATTAACTACTTGATTGGTCATAACAGCAAATAATCCACCACTTAGATCAACACTAAAAGATAGTTGTTCACTATCACTATCAACAATAATGTAATCTGCGGCCCCACCATCTCCCAGCTTGTAATATCCTCTAGTTTTGACAACCTCTCCTAATCTTGGGTTGCACTTCAACAGATCTGGAAAAGTATCTATGTATGTCGATGAATGTTCTAATTCACGGTAATTTCCAGCAACCCACTCTCGAAGCTCACCTTTCGACCTTAAATCATTTACTGAACCATCACTTAATACATGAGCAATCTTACAAACAAAGTGATCAACGCCTTTTGAATCGGTGTAGTCACCTTTATCTTCTTCCGTAACCACGAAATCAAACAATGTGACTTGCTCACCATTTGGCATGCCTTTTCGATAGGCATCTACGTAAATAAATGCTGGTTTACTTAGTACTTTAATGCTGCGGTCAAAATCTAGTGCTGCTCGAAAACCAGACAGGTACCCATATCCTGATTTTATACTAAAAGATGTATCCTTTGGTGTGACTAAAAAACCATCGTCGACAAACCACTCTTTATCGTTCATGTCAACAATCGCATTAGCCAAATCAGTATCCATTTTCTTCATTCTTAAGTGAGCATCATACTGCCACGTTGAAGCGTCTACTGTTATATGCGTAATAGCTGCTATGTCTTTGTATTCCAAAACCATCGAGCGCACTAATGTATTACCCGACACTCCTGGCTCATTGGCTGTCTTCGGTGTCAGCGCATGATGATCGATAGTAACTAATACCCCATGTTCGGAACAGTAAGCGCCTGTCCAGTTGAAATCAAACGGCCCTTCTTTACTCGTTAATGTTGTACTGTAAATTACCGAATCGAAAGAAAGCCGACCGCGCTGCTCGACGTCCGCTTCATGAACAATATGATCACTCGGTACCACATCACCAGGTTGTGGTAACTCTGGGCGGCTTGGCACGTTGGCAAAAAACATTTTATCGATAATGAGTGGCTTTTCTTCTGCATTAAGCTGTGCCAATAGCGCTTTGCCAGCATCGGTCAAAATTGCCTTATCAGTGGTGTTTGTCATTCTTTTAATTCCTTAGCCTTTCACACTGGCTTGGTAATATTCACAATCGATATTGAGCACATTTGGTAACATGCCAACATTTATCCGTGTCTTAACGCGCGACGTTGTATATTGCGCGTCGATGCTTTTTATTCGCGCTGCCAATGGCATTTCGACATAACTGGTGTATTGGTATCTGCGGCAGGTTCGCCCGTACTGGCGGATCACCGTGTCTAACAACTTCGGGACATTGGTTAAGTCACCATCACGAATTTTTAGGCTAATCACATCCCAATCGATATTGGCTAACCTTTCATCTTGTGCGATATGTGGATAGCCAATCTTTTCAAACATCTCTTCCCATCCAGACACTGAACCAGCATCAAGAGAAAACCCGTAAGCATGAGCCACACGGATTCGAAACAAGTCTTCAGGCTCTTGACCAAGCTTTTCTACTCCACGTTGCCAAGCCAAAATATTGACCAAAGCTATTGGGGCAGTCAGTGGGTCATGCTGTTGCAACGGCATTTCAAATGCGGCTTTCACATGCTCCCAGTAATTCCGCATTGCTCGGGCGAACTTGGCGAGTTCGCCTCTACCCATCCAGTAACGTAGGTTTATCTCAGGTATTTTCAATGGATACCTCCAACGTTTGAATGCGTGGCACCGTTAGGTCGTTAATGATGTCTGCGTTGTCGAATTCGAGTGATTCAATCTGTGCAAACTGGCCGTGTAACTCTTGCCCTAATTTGGAGAAGCTAAAGCGCAACACTGGATTAGTAACTGTTGGCGAATAATCGGTATTCTCGCGGAATGCCGCGCCTATGAACTTTTCTACCGCCTCTTTTAGCTGGGTTCGTTCATCCATCGTGAGTGAGCGAAGCGGCCACACATGGCAAACAATATCGACTTGCGTTTCTGGTATCACCATCACCTGCAGATCATCGCCATGCCCGTGTTGCCCTTGATTACGAATGTAGGTGTTTAAGTCAGTCAGCATTTCCAGCGATGGCTCACCCGTATCAAGCAGAATATAAGCGTTCGCGGTACCTGGTCCACGCGGGGCGTTATGTTGGAAATACACGTTATCGTCGTTAATGCCTGCGCGACTTGTTAGCAATGAACGGTAAGCCGCATCAATGTGCCATTTAGCAACCGCGCTCCATTGGTTGCGAATACGTAAGCGAAGTTCATCGTTACTTTCTTTGTCTGCGCCTGCTTCGATTAGCCATTCGGCTGGGTTCTTCGCTGCTACAATGCCTGGAATCGCAGTAGGTAAAATATGGTAGTAACCTTCGCCAAGGTTATAGGCTGCACCTTCACTTTCTGCCTCAACTTCAGGCATGATCATTGTTTCATTTTCTGGCAACGTGGTATCAGCAAGCACACGAACGCGGTAGATATTGCCATTAATGGGTTCGGTCTGAATCCATGTGTCTTTTGGAATGACTAACGCTGGCCCTTTCACTGCTGCGCGTTGGAAAGCGATCAGCCCTTTGGCTTTGGTTGCCTCTTTACGAGTAAGCTTGCATTGCCAAGCGAGTAGGTCTAACCATTGGTCTACTGCCGTCGCCACAAACATATTTGGCAGAACGTAGCCCACCAATAAAGTATTGATAAGCCACAAGGTTACTTTCACCACTGCCGATTCAATCAAACGCCAAAACGGGGAGAACGGCGAATCGTTAGAGATAATGCACTCTTCCTTTTCCATTTCCTCTTTCAGCACTTTTTTCCAACTGGCTTCATCGGTCGGAATACCAGATTGCTTTACCAGCTCGGCGTAATCTGGCTTAGGAATATCAGACATTGGCTATCTCCATTGTTACATCGCCAAAGTCTGCAGTCGTGGCGAAAACATAAATCGTGCCTTCTATTGGCTCTTCTAATCTCACCGTTCCCGGCACCAGGCGAACATCGTCTTCAACCAACAATTCCAACTTTGTACGAATATCGGCTTTCTTTGATGGGCTGCGTTCTGCGATTAGCAACACCGCTAACTGGCTTTCTAATATGGAATGTTTAATGTCTTGCGCGATAACGGCACGGTCTTGAATCAGCACTGGATTTCGACCTGCATCGAGCACCACATCACCGTTTTCGATCAGTAAGTCTTGAAAAATCATCCCGCCACCATGTCCATTTCAGACGCGAAATCTTGTGGACTATTCATTTGAGTGGGATAAATGCGCACACCACCGTAGTTGGTTGAACTGTTTTGATAACTAGCGATAGATTTAGCCGCGCCACCTGGTTGAATCGCAGCACGAGGGGTTGCCTGCTGAACGGATTGAGATTTGATTTCTGTGTCATCACCACCAAAGCCCGGTATCCAATCCACCAAGCCTTTCGTCATTTCCCACACACTGCCTAGCTGTTCTGATATCCAGCTGAAGACTGAACCAAAGATATCTTTTAAGCTATCAGCCAAAGCAAACAAGCCATCAAAACCACTGGTATCGGTGAAGCCACTCATTACCCACTGCCAGCCGCCTTTTAGGAATTGGAATAAGGCTTGGAATGGTGCGGTTAATAACGTGATGTAACCTTGAAGGATCTGAAACCAAGCTGTATCACCAAAGCTGGCTTTCAAGTCGTCCCAGTAGTAAATCAAGGCACCGATTGCGGCAACGGCTGCAACAATAGCGACAATCACCAATACAATTGGGTTCGCGGCAATAACGAGGTTGGCGGCAAAAACAGCGGCGCGTAATGCCACCATGCCTTTAGTCAGTAGCAGATTCATGCCAGCCCACAGTTTCATGGTTAGGGTAACGACAACCATTGCCTGCTTACTTATTCCCATCATCATAGTGAACAGACCGCCAGCGGCCACTAATCCCAGAACCGCTATGCCAGCCATACCAATGTATCTAGTCAGATTAGGGAACAGCTTCGTCCAAAGAAGAATTTCCTTTCCTCCATCAGCGAATGCCTGAGCCACTGGCAATATAACCGGCAACAATGCTTGTCCAAAAGCAGCCCTGACGGCAAAAACAAGCTGTTCTAATCGCTCCCATTGGTCAGTCATATTGCCCGCCATTTGCTCTGCGACATCTAACCCTTTCACCTTACCGAGTTCATCAATGGAATTGGCTAACCCATCGGTATTTTGCATCAACAGTTGGATCATGGCCGTTGCTTCTTGGGTACCAAAGGCTTTTGTCAATTCAGCTGATTCGGCAACAGAAATGGTGTCACCGTAGCGCCCTTTAATTTGGTTCAAAATATCGACGATGGGCAGCATCTGCCCTTGAGCATTAGTAAACTGCATATTCAAGGCTTCTTGCGCCTTGGCAGTACCAGCGAGAAAAGACCGGTATTTAGTACCAGCTTCACTTCCGCTCATTGTTGACTGCAAAGTACCTAAGATCGCCATTTGTTCAGTCATCCCCACACCGACAGCATTTGCCGACGCTCCCACAGATGTGAAAGCTGACGACATGCCATCCCCTGTCGTCTTAAACATCTGAACGGCTCTGGCTGTTTGACCACTCAGCATATTCACCCAATCTGCTTTTCCCATTTGGTTAGCTGAATTCTGGAAAATGCCATACATGGTGCCGACATAGTTGGTAATGGTTGAGGTGTCGGCTTTCGTCGCTGCCGCAAGCACACCAGAAGCACGAGTGAATTCAGACAATTCATTGCCAGACAAGCCTGCAATGGCTGATTGAATATCATAAGAAGCCGCGACAAAATCAGTGGCGGATTTACCGTAATCAACAGAGAACTGCAACGCGGTATCACTGAGCTGCTGTAGCTGTTCATCAGCAACACCTAACGATTTCACCTCACCTAACACGCGATCCATTTCAATGGCTGGCATTAATGCGGCTTGCAAAGCAAAACCTGCCCCTGCAACACCTGCAGCACCCGCCATCATGGTATGGGTGCCATCACGGTAATTACTGCCCATATCACTGAATTGCCGTTGTATATTGCCAAGGGGTTTACTGATTTTGTCTATCAGCCCCACTTGAAACATTAACGCGTCAGGTAAGCTCACTCGTTATCCATCCTTACTTATGAACTGAAAGCTTTCGCGACACCGTTCGCTGTCGCTATGGCCATGTTGTCCCAGTGATTCTTTTCGAGCCAAACAGCCCTTGCCAAGTTGGATTCGGTGTCTGGCTCACCTGGCAACCACTTTCGTCGCCAGGCAAGCATCTTGCCAAAGTCGTTACGTTCTAACGCCGCGACAAGACCATCTATTTTTTTACTTTAATCACCAACTGAGGCGCATATTCCGCCATCACTGCTGCTGTAATTTGAACCGCTGCAGCTGGATTGGCATCGGTGATTTTGCGTAGTGCGTCTTTGCTTTCTTCCTTCACGCAATTGAAAAGAAAGTTATGCGCCGGTGCCACTTTGTTATCGGGCATCAGTTCATTCATGTAATCGTTGTATTCCACCTCAGTGGGTTGGAATACCAGCTCGTCTTCACCAATATCTAGGGTTACTAATTGCTCTTTCACGCGGCTTTTCCTTGCTTCAGCATGTCAATAATGCGGTTAAATCCAGTATCAAAGTGGCGTTCCATTCTTTCCGCCATGTCTTTGAGCTCTTCCTTAGTGGCATGGTGCTGCGCCACATAGGTTTTGTAATCAGATAGCTCTTTCGATAATCGGAAGAGGTAGCCGATGAGTACACTGGTCAGCAACGTCAATAATGAGGCAAGTGCTACCAGTGCATTCAGCCAGTTTGGATCCATAGCTATTCCTTTTTAGGGACTTCTTTCAGGCGCTTGCCTTGAAGCGATGCAATCACATCATTAACCGTTGCTTGAACCACATCGTTGGTGGTCAGGTTCTTCAATGTTTCTAACCCCCAAACCACGGCTCGGGTTGCGAAACGTTCCAGAATGATTTTCCAACCGATTTGGAAAAACAGACCTTTCAGCACTTCTAGAAGGGTTTTTAACATGACACCTGTAATAAAACTCATGCCACTTACTCCTGTTCCATTAAGGCGAGATACGCCTTTTTATAATCGCCAGCCGTTGCCTTACCTGCCGACGTATTCCAGTACTTCTTTGCATACCGTGCCAAGCCATCTAAATCATCAGCGGCAGGTAGTCGCTCAGGAAATCGCAATAAATTCATTCGTGCAGCAGCAACGGCATATTGTGGTGAAATCACCATATATTTGGGGTTATGGCTATCAACAGCCCCGAACATCGACATGGCATCCAATAAATGTGGTTTTGTTTTACCCAGCCATTCAACCAACCACTTGAACGTTGCCGGTTCCATTTGGGTGAAACCTAATGCGGGCCCACGCACTTGTTTTGAATAGGTAAATTTGCCGGATTCATGCGCGACCACCATCATGATCAAAGCAATGGCTGATTCTGTATTCAGTTGACCTTTACCACCTGCTGCCATATCAAGCTGATCAAGCACTGGCTTAATCACATGCTCAATGAAGAGTTTTGCAATATTCATAAACGTCCTGTTTCTGCTAAGTGTTGACACGTGGTGCAATATTGACACCCCGGTACTTTTTCACGGCGCTCTGTCGGTATTGAGTCACCACATTCACCGCACTCTTGTGCACTTTCTCTTTGCGGGTCTTGCCTAGACGTTGCCAGTTGGTTAGCAATCGCCATTTCATTGAATTGGGTTTCAAAACGACAACCTTGGTCGATAACATCGCTCATCAAGCCCCCTTTATTGCACCAAGTCTTCAGTTTCATCATCGCGCAAGTACGGCACGCCATTGATGCGAACAAACTTAGGACTGGTAATTTCAAGAGGCACCTTGTGAACCAAGGCACTCCCGCCATTACCATCAATATCTAAAAGGTCAGATAACTTGATGCGACAACCAAAGGCTTCAATCTTGAGCTCATCTTTATCAATTTTGCCATAGAACATGGCGTCGAAATCAGGTAGCCCACGCCATGAACCTGCGTTCTTGGCGGCTTTACTCAATAAGTTAAATTGGGCGGTGGTCAGCTCAATTTCACCCGAGGCTTCTACGTCACCATCGACATAACCATCAGGCACGCCACTGGTTTTATTGACGGCTGAATTATCGGTAATAGATAAGGTGATCTTTTGGGCTTTTAATTTAATATCGCCCAAAGTGAAGTGCATGTTCTTGCCAGAAATACGACTCGACATGGTTTAGCCCTCCTTTTGGTTACTTAAATCAAGCGCGATATTCACCACAATATGCTTAGGACAGTTATGCGGTTGAATCATGAGGCTGATAATGACTTTTGTTTTACTGACCCATTGAATCGTCACGTCTTCATCGCGTGGCGTCATGATTTCACCTGGGAAGGTAATACCGCCAATTTCAGTGGTTTCACTCATATCGAACAGCACTTTTCTAAAGTAGCTGCGGTTCAGTTCAATGCTTTGTGGGGTGGAATTAAGAATGCGATCACCAATACGAGCGATGGCTTTAAAACGCACTAAACGGTTAGCTTTATGAACAGGACGTACATACTCCAAAAACTGGTAATCACCTGTTTTTGTTTCTAGCGTCATCGCATCAGACCAATAGATACCTTCATAATCGGCATACCATTGCGGCACCGAAAATCGCGCTTCTGCCAGTGTTGCAATGGTCGACATTGCCAGCGTTTTATCAGCACTATCAACAGGCATTGCGCCTAACAGCAATACCGAACCCGTTGCCACTCGCATTGGCGTATCTGCCACGGTAACGATGCGGTCACACAAACGCCCTGCCAATACACCGATATTATTGCCATTGAGCATAGGAACCGGTGTTACCCAACGGGCAGCCACATCTTTAGTTAACGTGATCATGGCCGTTTCATAGTCAGACCACGTTTGGGCTTCATTATCGATACCCGGTGTGGCCGCTAAGATGTATACCCAACGACCTAACTTACTGGTCAACTCTTCCGCTTTAGCCTGCATCTTGTCGAAATCTGCTTTAACGGTGGTTGCATCACATATCGCAATACCTTCAAAACTGTCTGTTTCGTTGGCATGGTCGATAGCCTCTTCCCACTTAGCATCAGCGGCCAAACCGTAAATGGCTGCGGTCCAATTCTGTTTACCGTTAGCTTGAGCTGCTATAACGTTTTTACCTAAACCATCATCACCAACGACTTCAGATAGGTCAGTCATAGCATTAATGCGTGTTACTTTGCCCTGCAATTCAGTTGTTGCTGTTTTGCCAATGAATAGCAGATGGCGCTCAATCTCTGGCGGTGTTCCCTGCCCCAAATTGAGGTTATTAACCTCTACCTTACCGATTGCCATTGTTTCACTTCCTTCTGCGGGCCTGCTCTATGATTTGGATGAGCTGGCGATTCACATCCTGCTGCTTACTGCCCAATATCTTGCGTTCAGCCAGTGGGATATCCCATGCGGTTTTAGATGGTTGCTTTTTGATTGTCCGAATCATCAATCCCGCTTTACCGTTATTGAGGTTTTCCATAATCCAACGAATACTCGGCTTTTTTGTTCCTTTGCCTTTCTTTCGCTTTATCACAAAACCTAATTCTCTTAACCGCCTTGCCTGCCCTTTGGTGCATGGCGCTTTATAATCAGGAGAGCCCCAGCGTTTTTTCATCTGGGCAGCAGTAATGCGTTGTTTTTGTCCTAGATGGTGACGGGCAGCAATTCGACCCGTCAGCCTGTTTTTCCATGTCAGCTCTAAACGGTTGGCATTTCTTACATAAGGCTCTAACCCTTTCCCCATTCGTTTGAGCATTTTTCCTGTTTGCTTCGACTGCTTTTTTTCTAACGGGCGACCATGAATGTCTTTTTGCTGGCTAATGCGTTTACGGGTATTTTTCCGTTCCCATCGGCCTAACGTTTTTAATATCCACGTTCGCTTCTTTTTTGGCATAGCAAGCAATGCCATTTTTTCTGTAAAGTTAAGTTTGTCGCGCTGATTAAGCTGAATGGTCGGTGTCATTAGTCACCTCAATATCGTCAGCCACATCAATCGGGATGGTTTGCACGCGGTATGTTTGACCACGCCACGAAATTAGCCCCAATGGGTCGGGGATCATCTCAATGGGCTCCATCATTTCCAGTTCAATAGCAACATCTGCTGATTCATGGTTGTTCACATCGACACTGACTTCAGGATCACCTAAGTCGTATTCATATCGGTCACGGTCATAGTCCGATAACCAACACGCGACTAACGCAAACAAATAACGCGCGTCCAATAGTTGATGTGGGAAATCTTCAATCGAGATCACTGCGGTATATCGCCACTGGGCAGCAATATGCCCACCGTTACCCCTATCTTCACCATCTAACTGGATGGTTGCGCTTTCTTGCCAGGCATCGATCTTATTGACCAGCACATTACTTTTTAGGTGTGCCAACATGTATTCGGTCAGATGCTCTAACTTGGTTTTGGTATAAGGTTCATCTGCCATCAGATCACCCCAATGGAGGCACGACCAAACCCCAACAGTTGGCGAATATCACGCGAGCTTTGGGATAAGAAACGGTCTTGTTGGTCAATGTCGTCAGTGGCCACATTGTTGGCTTCTTTACGACGGTCTTGGGTGGCAAATTCCATTAACAAATCAGCATGGGCACGACCATAAGCCGCACGTTGATAAATCGCTGTTTGGGTTTCATCTAACTCTGGCGGATTGCCATCAGCATCAAGCAGCGTTAATAATTGGTTTTGAACCGCATTTGCTGCAATACGAATAGCCAGCGCCATCGATGTATTATCAAACGTGGTCGGAATGCGACGAAGCTGACGGAACTCACCCGTAGACAGTTCAGGCCATCCGTTACCCGCAATCAGCGTGGTTTCATCGGTTTTAAGTTTTCCACCAAGACTCATCACGATTCCTTTGGCTATACGTATGAAATGGATGCGCCTCTAGCCACTGGGTCGATGGATTAAGCACAGTAATGAATTACTTACTCATCCTCGCCAGCCGAGGCGCGGTGGCATGGGAGCCTATAAACGATTCTCTTTAATCGCTCGAATTCGGGCATGCGTTTTTTCGATCATGGAAGAAACCCCCACCTTCGGGTATTGCGTGTTGGCTTCCCCGAGCAAAGCAACGGCGTTTTCTAATATTTGAATGTCGCCCACTGCGGTTGGTCGTGGCTGCCCATCGCTATCACGCAATAGATGTAAACCCGCGAACTTGAACCACTTAGCGGTCAGCTTTTCATTGATACGCCACTCTTCACGTACCTTCTTAAACACTTGGCTAAAATACGGCTCGACGCTGTGTCCGAGTGCCGCCATGCGTTCGGACCAGGCCAACACTTCATCTGCACAGAAGGTCGCAAAATCACGCTTGAATCGCTCGGGTGTATCGAGTTCACGATCAATGGCGGTTTGGCACCATTCAATCGCCGTTTCTAAATCATCCACATCGAATAACCAGATCACCACTTGGGCAAACAGCGGGTTATCGTATTGCTCACCAGAGGCCAAATACTCTTCAATGTATGGTTTGAACTTAGGGATTAGCTGTTCACGTTTATGCGTTACTTTGTCTTCAATACGATTGAAAGCTTTCAGCGTTTTAAGATCGCTATCCAGCTCAAGCAACAACAAGTGAAGGCTTTGCGACTCTTGAGAGCTGGCGCTTACCGATGAAGGTCGGCTTTGCTGTTTGGCAAGCATCGCTTGGCGCTGTCTGGCTAATGGGCTTGCCATACTTATGCCTCCGCAGGTACAGCAATGGTGACGGCTTCAATGGCTGCAAACTTCTCGAAGTCACCAATGGCATAACCTTCCATGCGTAAATAAGAATTCTCGAATTGTTTTCGGTCTTCTTCATTACGCGCCTTGCGCCATTGGGTGCCTTTCTGCGTCAGAATTTGCAGGTTCTTCAGGTTTGTTACCCAAATCTGATTAGCAGGGAAAAATGGCGGCGTGTAGGCAACTTTTCCGGCAATGGTTTTCGCTAGGCTTTGCGCGGCTTTATGCTCGGTAGGTACCGTGGCAGATTCCAATAAACGGTGCTGCTCTGAAGCGACTAAATCACGCCCGACAATCACCACCAAGTCAGTACTGTTTTGGTAGGTTTCATGAATGGTGGTATTGATTAAATCGTTGACCAGTGAATCAAGGTTTTTATAGGAATCGACCGTTGCACCGGTTGGATCTAACGTTGCTGCCGCCAACACTTGCGCTGCTTTCTTTTCTTTCACGATCGTCAGCCAACCTTTGTTTACATCTTCACCGTTTGGATTAGTGACAGGATTGGTTGTATCTGCAATCGTTTTACCGTGGAAACCCACACGCAACATATCTAACGCGAAATTACGAGAAATCGCGGTGTTCATTAACTTCACAAACTGGCCCGATGAACCAGCGTTCGCCCATTGGGTTAACATGGCCCACGTTATCGCGGCACAAGAATCGGTTTCGACTAGTTCATAGGTATTGCCATCAATGCCCAACTTCTTTCGGAAGCGACCGTCTTTGACACGCCCAGTTAATAACGCACCGGTGCCCACATCGACTACCTGACCTTTAATTTGATCAACCGACTGCAGGGAAACCATGCTTAGAAACGCATCGGATTCCAAAATTGCTTGGCGCAAGCGGGTTTCGATAGGCGGAGCAATTGCAAACTGTTTGGAAGGATCACTCACACCCGCATCAGCCGCGACCGCTAGGCAATATTGATTGAGATAATCCGTTGAAATGGCATTGAGCATTAAAATGTCTCCATTTTCGTGTTATTACCCGCACCTTCACCTGCTGGTATTTGATTCGGCACTTCTTGTTTTAAGGCTGTGAATTGATGTTCCATATCGCTTTGTTTGGTTATCAAGGTATCCAGTTTTTCGGTTACTTTGCTAAATTGCTCAGCTGTGATTGATTCACCCTTAGACGCTGGCTCATCGTCCTTTTTAGGATCGGCTTCAGACTTACCATGAATGGAGAACTGTTCGACCTGACTGGCAAATTCTGTTTGCTTTTCTTCAAGCTCATTTTGCTTGGTTTCAATGTCGTCCAGCTTGCCCATCATTTGGTTAAACTGCTCGGTGTTCATTGGCTCTTCGTCCTTATTGCTACCAGAAGGGATTGAGGCTAGGTTGGGTAACTGCCCACCAGAAGAGAAGAAATTCGCAATGGTTGAAAACGCACTCGCAATCAAGCTGTGATCTCTTTCCATCACATCACTTAAATCCAGTTCTTCTAGTTGACTGTATTCATGCTCACTGTTTTGGGAGAATTTAAGCAGTGTGGTTCCTGTTGATGATGGTGAATCCGTTACGGCTAACCCCATCAAATAACAACGACCAGAGCCGCAATAATCAGGATTAGGCTCAACAGACATAAATAGTTTTTGCCCATCAGCATTGGCACTCAATAGGTATTTGTTCGGTGAGAGTTTGACGAGTAAACGGTATTTACCCGCTTGTTTCTCTGCCTTGGCTTCATCTACCGTGCCCCAGTTTTTCCCTTCAAATTTATCCCATCGACTACGGGAATGTTCAGGCCAGATAAGCGCAGCATATTCAGCTGTCGAATACTGCTCTGCCATATCCAGAATCCACTGCTTAGTGATGGTACGACCGTCAACGGTCGCCCCTTCTGTTGCAGCAATTTTCCAGCCTGATTGCTTACTCATAATTACCTGTCAGTGCTTCAAATGAATGTCGATTTACAGCAAGAATACTGACTTGAAGATGGCAAATCATGCGGTTATGTTCGGAGCAATTCGGATACAGCCCCTACCCGAAACCAACCGAATTTTAGTTAGTCATTTGCCTATTTCAAATGCGTATTATTGGCGGTATGGCATATACAAAAGAAATCAGAGACGCAGCCAAGAGCCTTTACATGCGCACTTGGACACCCAAAGAAATCGCTGCTGAATTGAAGCTAAATAGTGATCGCATTATCTACTATTGGGCGGATAGATATGGCTGGCGGGATTCCCTGCGTGAAAACACCATTGAAGAGTCGATTGCTCGTCGGGTAGAGACCTTATTAGAACTGCCTGAAAAGACCGATCAGCAACTCAAAGAAATGACCAAGCTAATTGAACATCACGTTAAGTTGAAAAAGCAGCGTGTTGAATTAGATATTCGCACTCAAAAGGCAGCAGGCGAACAAGAGGACGTCACGCCAAAAAATCAGAAGAACCGTAGCTCAACGAACAAAGCCAATAACAAGCAAGCTAATAATAAGAAATCAAAACCGGGCAAAAATAACATTGATGAAGTCACTGGGGATGATTTCAAACCATGGCATAAATCGCTGTTTA
>SWCB01004893.1_pt1 | contig 13378 bp, 11 predicted proteins | sample 4692901 | NCBI WGS metagenome assembly SWCB01 (sample SAMN10267276, study PRJNA491770) | bioreactor metagenome | isolation source: DHS bioreactor inoculated with subseafloor sediment | place: Japan: off Shimokita Peninsula | collected 2006-08 | reverse complement strand
CGAGAGTGCCGTGTCAGCGGGCGTCACTCGTCTCTTCGCTCCCACCTACGTGACGCAGGTCTATCCCGCCATCGCCTTTTGCCTGCTGCCGGCGCTGGGACGGGCTCGCGGCCTCTCCGCGACTACCCTGCACAACGAGATTGAGAAGTACGGCCTTCGCTGCCAGCTCGTCACGGCGGAGAACTTGGGCGATCTCGGCGACTGGCTGGAAGCGCAGGGCACGCCCATCCCTCTTGAACACCTGGCGTCGTTCGAAACCTACATGAACAGCGAGCACGCCCTGGTCGTCGTCTCCATCGCCTCCAGCGACAAGATCGCCGCCAACTTCCCGGAAGCTGCCGTCGGCGGCCGACTCAAGGAACGCTGGCCCTGCGTGCGTGTGACGTTTCCCACTGCCGAGGCCTTCTACCCGATGATCCCGACCAGCGGCTACGAATTGGAGGTCATCGCCTACCGGCTCTATGTCAAGGGGTTCGTCGACATCGCCCAGCCGATCTCCTACGGCGACGGCCTCCGCCTCCGTCACGTGCTGGCGGACACTCCCGACTCAAACGCTTCCGGCTCGTTCGGCGACTACACGGTGATCCGAGGGCAAGCGATGTCGGAGGACCTGAAGGAGGATCTGACCTTCCAACCGTGCGAATCACTTCGGCTTTCGAGCCAGGTGCTCTTCGCTCGCCTGAGCGCCTGGCCGCTCTGCCTGCTCTGGTCCGCGCTTCTGACGGCTCTACTGTCCTACGTCAGTGCCGCTTTGGCCGGACAAGCGGTACTCGGCGATTGGCGTGCCTCGGCTCGCCTGGGCCTGTGGAACCTGCTCACGCTCATCGTCTTCTACATCGCCGTGCGCGACTCCAGCCTGGCCAAGCGCGTCGCGACCCCCGACAGCCGGTGGCGCGGCAGTCCCGCCAAGTTCGCCGACTCGATGACCGGCACCTTCACGCTCATCTTCCTGTTGTTGAGCTTGCTAACCCACGTCGTGGTGGCGGGCACACTCGGCACTTCCATTTAGCAGCGCCGCGGTTAGCGCAACTGCAGCCCCAACTTCCCGCGCTTGCCGTCCAGCCAGATCGTTGTGAACGGCGGGTCATTGAACTCGATCCCCTCCAGCGAGAGGGGCATGGGCATGGCGGGGAGCAGCAGGTTCATGCCGAAAATGCCGTCCAGCGTCACGGTCGTGCCGTCGTCGAGAGTAACGCTGATGTCGTGCACGATGGCGTGCACTCCCTTGAAGACCAGCGTTTTGCTTCCGGCGGGCACCTGCAGTTCGTCAAGCTCGTAGCCGGGCGCGGTCATGATCTGGCCGCTCACGCCGGCGAGGGGCAGGTAGAAGTCGGGCTTGGCGACGGGCTCGCCATTGGCATCGTAGAGGCCGAGCTGCTGCGCCTGGGCGAGCGAGATCATGCTGGTCACGGCCCCCGTGTCGAGCAGGAAGTCGGCGCTGCTCTGCTTGCCGTCCTGCGAAATTGTCAAGCCGCGCACCATGGGGTTGTCTTCGAGCGCAGGCAGCGGGCCGGAGTTCTTGGGGTGGTTGCGACGATTGAAGTCGACGTAGTCAAGCTTGATGACGGCGTCAGCAGCGCGCGGGATTGAGCCGGTGCGATGAAGCGACAGCGTCGGGGCGGGGGGCAGGAGGGAACCAAGCAGGCTGTCCGTCGGTGCCCCGCTGTCGCCACCATGCGTAATCTCAATGAAGAGATCGCGGATAGCGGGCATGCCGATGACGTTCATCTCGATCATGCCCTGTCCGCCGGCGACCAGGCCACCGCTCTTCACCTGGCAGCGGACGTTCTTGCCGCCGAGCAGGTAGTCGCCGTGCTTCTGCGGCGCGATGTAGTCGCCCTTGCTGCCGGCCAGGCGCAAGGTGTACGGCTGCGTTACCTGCATCGCGGTCTCGCCATGCAAGGCCACTTCGTAATACGCCGCCCTGTCTTCGAGCTGCACCTTGAAGCGCTCGACCAGCGTCTCGCTGAAGACATGGGCGCTGGCGCCGGTGTCGAGAAAGGCCATGAACGACTCGGACGGCTCCTCGGTGAAGAGCAGCGGATTCGGCTCGCCCTGGATGACCTTGCCGTCCTTCATCAGTTCGACATAGACGGAGAGGGGCGAGACCGCCGCCGCCTGCGTCCCTTCGATGACGATCGTCTCGCCGCGCGGGGCAGCGACTGTGCCGGCCGCCAGCATCGACATCGCGAAGAGAAACCAGCTGAGTTGTCGACATCCGAGTGGGCGCTGCTGCATGCCAATCGTCCTTTCAGAACAGGGCGCGCGTCAGCCGCGCCACGCCACCTTGTACGCATTCGACTGCTCGCGGATGCCCGCCGACTCAAAAACGCTTGTGCGTCGGCCTGCCTTGCGGAGCCCTGAATCCGAGAATCGCCCGCGCCAGCGGAATATCAGCCGGCACCGTGACCTTCAGATTCCGCGGATCGCCCTCGATGACGTGCACCGGCACCGCCGGATCCGTCAGCCGCTCCACCAGCATCGCATCATCCGTACTGCTCAGATCCGCTTGCTGGTAGGCCCGCCGGAGCACCTCCGCCTCGAACACCTGCGGCGTCTGCACCTCCACCAGGTCATCGCGCGGCACCGTCTCCAGCACTTGCCGAGCCTTGGCCTTGGGCATGCCGAAGTTGCCGAGGATCGCATCCGCCGGGTCGTCGCTCGGCCCAACCTCGACCGGCTCACCCACGCGCTTGAGGGTAGAGGCAACGTTGATCGCCGGAATCACCGCCGGCAAGGAAGCCGCCGCAGCCAGCACCGCATCGATCATCTCCGGCGGCGTGCAAGGCCGGGCCGCATCGTGGACGGCGATGTGCGTGCAGTCCTCCGGCACCGCCGCCAGCGCCGCCTTCACCGTCTCCCAGCGCTCGACCGTGCCGCCCGGCACCAGGGTGACACCCTGCAGGGCCAAGCCATCGCCGTAGCGGAACTGGAACTCCTCGAACCCCTCCGGCGGGGCGGCGACGATGCAGGCGGTGACCTCGTGACGTTTGGCGAAGAGATCGATCGTGCGCATGAGGAGCGGCCGGCCGCCCAGGTCCTCGTTGAGTTTGTCGCGCTCGCCGAACCGTTCCGATTTCCCCGCTGCGGGAAAGATGACTGCCAGACGCATGGGATATTCCTCGCTGCCGTGCTCGCTCATCGGCGCGGCGACGCGCCGCGCCCGGTCCAGATTCTACCGCCAAGGCGGGAGCGGGGGGATGCTGCGGGTTCTGCCTCTCCGGGCCGAGCCTGTGGCCTCTGGGGCTCCGGTTGGGCTCGCGTACGCCTAAAAAACCCGAAATTCACCCCGCGCCCCGCCCCGGCCAGCCCTGCTACAATCCCCCATCGCTCCTCCTCGGAGCGGCGCTTCTTTGACAACAGGGGCCGAATGGTATCGACCGGATAGGGAAGGCTTGTTGTGGCATGCCGAGGAGCACGTTGGCCTCGTAAAAAAACGTGCACAACTTTAACTGCCAAACCGCAGTACGCAATGGCCGCCTAACATAGGTGACCCAGTTGCGCTCACATGCCTGCGAGTGGGCGCGACGGATGACTACAGCGGGCTGGTCTCCGAGTTTGGCCGCGAGGCCCGGAGACGAGATAACTTCGCGGTGTGAATTCCTCACACGCTGTCGTTGGTGGGTGAGGCGTTCGAGATTAAACCAGCGACTATGCATGTAGAGGCAGCTTGCTGACTATCACGGGACGGGGGTTCGAATCCCCCCGGCTCCATTGTTTCGCCCCCTCGTGTCCGGGTGTGACAAGACGTGCTTCGGCGCGTCTTTTCTCTTGCGCTGACCGAGTGATTCGCGCCTGGCGCCACGGCCGCTATCATCCCCGCATGGCTGATTCCACCCCGCGCTGCCTCAACTGCGGCGCTTCCCTCTCCGGCGTCCATTGCTCCACCTGCGGGCAGAAGGCGAACACCGGTCGCCTGACCGTGAGGCATGCCCTGCGCGCTGCGACTGGCGAGATCTTCGAACTTGAGTCACCGCTCCTGCGCACCGCCTGGAATCTCACCTGGCGGCCGGGCTGGGTCTGCGCTGAGTACATCGCCGGCCGCCGGACGAGCTTCACCAATCCCGTCAAGTACGCCTTCATCATGGGCGCTGTGCTCGTTGTCATGATGGAACTCTTCGATGTGCACCTCGGCGACATCATGTCCCAGCCATTCGAGGAGCAGTCCGAGGTGCAGAGCAGCATGCGGACGCTCCTGGACTGGCTGCAGCGCTACACGCAGGTCACGCTGCTGATGACCATGCCTTTCCTGGCGGCGCTGCTTCGCCTCTTCTTCATCTGGATCGACCGCAACATCGCCGAGCACCTGGTGCTCTGCCTCTACGTGTATGGCCACAACTCTTTGATCCAGGCGCTCCTGGTCCCCTTCGGCGGCTCCACCTCGCCCGCCGCCGCCCTGGTGATCAGTAGCCTCGCCTTCATCTACCTCTCCTGGGCGGCGGTGCGGACGACGGGCTTGAGGTGGTATGTTGCCGTGCCGGTGTCGTTCGCGGCGCATCTCGTCTTGCAGGCCACCCTGGGCATTGTCTTCGCGGTGGCGATGCTCCTGCTCTGACCGGGCTCAAGTCGCGTGGGGGCCACCGGTCGCCTGTCAACCAGTGCGAAACGAGTGCAGCTTGCACGGGTGCCACTGGATGTTTGTGAGCCGGTGCTCAGACAACGCGCCTCTCGCAGTTCGGGCCTCCGGCGAGCGTGACCGACGGTCGCGGCTTTGTGGGGCGAGTTGGCGTAGGATAGATTGGGGCGTTTCGAGACGCCGCGCTGCCTCGCATTCGACGCTTGCCCTGGAGAGCTCCCATGAAGAAGGCTGCCCTTGCTTGTGCCCTAGTCATTGGTTTCCTGCCCCTGTTGGCCGTTGCCCAGGAGGTGGCGGAGGAGGAGGCGGAGGCGGAGGAGACGCTCAAGACCGCTGTCGCCTGGCTGGAACAGGAAGCGCAGCGAATCGTGCGGGCTTCGAGACGTGAAATGGAGAACGGCGTCGCCGCCTTCCCGCCACAGGTCGGCATCGGCTACGAGGCGTTCTGGCTCCGCGATTACGAATACACGCTCGAAGGGGCCCTCGATGCCTATTCGCAGGAGGAACTGCTCGCCGCCTGCCGGCTCTTCGTTTCCAAGATCAGCGAAGACGGGGCCGGCGTCGACTGCATCAAGTACGACGGCACCCCGATCTACAAACCAGGCTACGGCAGCATGGGCGCTAACCCCGTCGCGGACGGCGCGCAGTTCACCGTCGGTGTTGCCTGGCACACCTACCAAGCGACCGAGGATGAGGAACTGCTTGAGGAGATGCTGCGGCCGTTGGTGATGTCGCTGCGGGCCCTTCCGCGCAATCCGAACACGGGGTTGGTGCACATCTCGCCGGATGCGGAATGGGACCGCTGTCCCTACGGCTTTACCGACACCGCTCGCAAGCAAGGCGATGTGCTCTTCTGCTCGCTGCTGCACATTCAGGCTTGCCGGCAACTCGGCGATCTGCTCGAGGCGAGTGGCCGTCGAGAAGCAGCCGGGGAGTGGCGACAGGAAGCGGCGCTCATGACCGAGGCGGTGCGCGACGTCTTCTGGGATGCGGACGTGGGCCTCTTTCGGGCAGCGACTGAGCGCTGCCGCGAGCACGACATCTGGGGCTCCGCCTTCGCGGTGTACTTGGGGGTTGCCGATCCGGAGCAAACTCAGGTGATTGCTGCGTACTTCAAGGCGCACTACGCCGAGATCGTGCAGCACGGCCAGATCCGTCATCTCCCCGGCGGTGTCTATTGGGAGCAAGGCTGCGCGCGTGACACCTATCAGAACGGCGCCTATTGGGCGACGCCGACCGGCTGGTTCGTCTACACGCTCGACTTGGTGGATCCCGTCGTCGCCGACCAGACGGTGATCGACATGGTGCAGCACTTCCGCGAGCATGGGGCGTGCGAGTGGATCATCGGCGACGAGCGCAAGCTGCCGAACTACCTCGCGAGCGCCTGCTTGCCGCTCTCAGGTATCCGCGCGATGCAGGAGAGGCGGGAAACCCCGTAAGAGTGAACCTCGGGTGCCACTGGTTGCTGTGTCAACCAGTGCCGTCTTGTCACCATCCTACCGGCCAACCATGAACGGTCGGTAGATTCTCTAATGACGGAGGATCTCCTTGGTGGGCATGCCAACTCGACCACGGCCATTCACCCGGCATCTGGCACAATCCCCGACGAATCGGGTTGGCCTGGAGGTAGTCAATGGCTGTCCGAAGTGTGTCCGGGTTCGTGATGTTCCGATCGTAGCCGGGTCCTTCCTGCCAGAATCGAAACCTCATCGTGCCGGGCCGTTCTCGAATGGTGAGCTTCTGTAGTCTCGGGTCGTCGGTTGCTTCCAGGTGCTTCCGGACCTGGAACGAGACCGGCCGCTTGATCCCGGCCAGCAGTCCACTGATCTTCGACTCTTCGTGCAGTGGCAGGACGAGCAGATGCACATGCTCCGGCATGTAGATGAAGGCAATGAGACGAAACCGATGCCGCTGCATGGCCCGATCGATTGCGGTTGAAAGCAGGGGAGGGAAGGCCCGGTCGAGCAGCAGGGGCAGCCTGTGGTAGCAGGAGAACGTCAGTTCATGCACATGGCCGGGAACGTCAAGGTGCTTGACTCGCTTTCGATGCTGCTTCGGGTCCATGACAGTTGGATGATACAGCACTGGTTGACACAGCAACCAGTGGCACCTAACGCCCCGTCAGCTGTCAGAAGTAAGTGGCAATCTGGGGAGGGTTTGACATGGGCTCCGAAACGATGGACAATCAGCCGTGATGCAGTCACGGCGGGTCGCTACTGCTTGCTGCACTTCCTGAGTAAGGTCGCGGAGGGTCATTTTGTAATGATACAGAAGTCCATCGTAGACTACTACTATTTCGGAACTGAGCTGCGCTATTTGGCGGATGCCAAAGAGGGTCTTCCGCTAGAGGGGGATGGCTATATTCTCCAGAACATCGCCCGGTTTCTGGAGAATCTCGATGAACTCGGACTCATGGTGACGAAACGGGCGGCTAGCAAGCTCAGGCAAGTCTTTCAAGACCTGGAGAAGAGTGAGGGCGAGAGACTCAGTCGTGAGCAGGCCTCAGAGCTTGGTTCGGTCATGCGGACTCTCAAGCACACGGTTGATGCTGAGATGGCAGGGATGTTTGCGTTCATAACGACTTCAAAACGATTAGATATTGAGAGACTTCTTGACAACATCGCTGAATTGTTCGCGCCCGGTGTGTTCAGCGAGTTTTCCGACATTGCTAGGCTTGACTTCATGGATGCGGGGCGGTGTATCGCATTTGAGTTGCCCACAGCGGCAGCGTTTCACACGCTCCGTGCTACTGAAGCAAACCTCCGACACTACTACATGAGAATGGTCCGACAACAGCGAGTCAAGAGTCAGATGTGGGGTCCGATTGTCCAAGACCTACAGAAACGGCGAAGATCGCGGAAGTACGCGACACTGAATAACCATCTCGATAACATTCGGTTGTCATTCCGAAACCCAACTCAACACCCAGAAAAGGTCTATGACATTCAGGAGGCGCAGGACTTGATGGCGCTTTCCATCGACGCGAACAACAGGATGTTCAAGATCCTGGAGAAGGAATGTCCGTCAGAGTGAGGCCTCACCTCTCTAGAATCGAGGCGGTGCGCTGCGTCTTGGGCGGTCTGCGAGGCGCCGGGTGCCACTGGTTGCTGTGTCAACCAGTGCTGCGTGGGATCGCTCGGTGGTGGGGCGTGCGCTGTATGCCCCAGTTCCCGAATTCCCAGTTCCCGAGTTGCCACCGCCCTACGCGCTCTGCTTCGCTTCGCGGCCAAACGGGTCCGCGCCCTTTGTCCCTTGGTCCCTCAGTCCCTTCATCCCTCCCCTCCCCTAGACCTCGCCGCTTCGCCCGCTACCATCTCGGCATGAGTCTCACTGCCAGGAAACCCGCGAATCGCCTTGGTCTCGACTACCTCGCTGAGGCGGCCAGGTTCGGCTCCTACCAGGGGCCGATCATCGATGTCCACACCCACATCAACGGCGACGAGCGAGCCGCCGCCATCTACAAGCGGGCTCGCGACGCCTACGGGATCAAGCTGACCTACTCGATGAGTCGGCTCGAGTCCGTGCCTTACCTCACGGACCTCTTCGAGGGGACCATCCGCTTCATCGCGGTGCCCAACTACATGGGCGATGACCGCCGACACAACCATGGCCCGGGATTCCTGGAACGCATCGAGAAGTTCCACGAACTCGGCTCGCGGATCGTCAAGTTCTGGGCGGCTCCGCGCGGCAGGGACTACGCCGAGGAGGCGGGTGAGCCGGACCTGCTCGACCTGGAGTCGCCGTGGCGGATCAAGGCGGCGGAGATGGCGGTGGAACGGGGCATGATGCTCATGGTGCACGTCGCGGACCCCGACACCTGGTTCGCGACGAAGTACACCGACCGGGCCAAGTACGGCAGCAAGCTGGACCAGTACGCGCCCCTGGAGCGGATGCTCGATCGCTTCCAAGTGCCCTGGCTGGCGGCCCACATGGGCGGTTGGCCCGAGGATCTGGCGTTTCTGGATGGCCTCCTGGAACGCCACCCGCACCTGCACTTCGACACTTCCGCGACCAAGTGGATGGTGCGCGAGCTGAGCAAGCACAGCCGGGCGGATCTGCTGGCGTTTCTGACGAAGTGGAAGGGCCGAATCCTCTTCGGCTCGGACATCGTGTCAATGGATGAGCATCTGAACGACGAGTCCGGGGCCTTCGACGTGGGGGCCCAGGCCTCGTGCGAGCAGGATGCCTTCGACCTGTACGCTAGCCGCTACTGGGCCCTGCGGACGATGCTGGAGACGAACTACCAGGGCGAGTCGCCGATCGCCGACCCGGATCTGCAGATGACCGAGCCGGACAAGTACGGCGAGCTTGACGCTCCGCCTTTGCGCGGCCACGCCTTGCCCGCGGACATCCTGAAGTCGCTCTACGTCGAGGCGGCGCAGGGGTTCTTTGGGGAAGGGGAACTTGGGAATTAGGGAATTTGGGAATTGGGGTGGGTGATGGGCGCGGGGACTTCAGTCCCCGTGCACGGTTTCGGCGGGTATGCTCTTGTTGTGACGCAACTGCCCTTTGAACATTTCGATCCGCAGCGCATGGCCGGGCCGCAGAAGCCCGAGCCGAGCACGCGGGCGCGGCGCGAGCAGGCGCGGTATGGCTCGATCGTCGAGGCTCAACAGCTCACCGTCTCCCAGCTTTCCCGCCTGATCGATGAGACGCTCAAGGATCGCCTGCCCTCGCCTCTGCGGGTCATCGGCGAGATCTCCGGCTTCCGCGATCGCACGCACTGGTACTTCGACCTCAAGGACGAAGGCGCCGTGCTCAGTTGCGTCGCCTTCGCCAACGTGGCCCGGCAGGCGGGGTTCGTGCCCGAGAACGGCATGGAAGTCGTCATCACCGGCCGCGTCGAGCACTACGGCAAGCAGGGCAAGACACAGCTCTACGCCCAGAAGATCGAGCCGATCGGCGCGGGGGCCCTGGAACTCGCCTTTCGCCGGCTGTGCGAAGAACTGCGGCAGGCGGGGTACTTCGATCCTTCGCGCAAGCGGGCCTTGCCGACCTTCCCCCGGCGGGTGGCGGTGCTGACCAGCAAGAGCGGGGCGGCCCTGCAGGATGTGCTCGACACGATGCGCAAGCGCTCGCCGGCGGTGGGCGTGGCGCTTATCGATGTGCGCGTGCAGGGCGACCAGGCAGCGGGTGAAATCGCGACGGCCCTGCGGGCCCTCAGCGCCCAGCACGAGCGCTTCGGCATCGATGCGATCATCCTCACGCGCGGCGGGGGTTCCATGGAGGATCTCTGGGCCTTCAACGAGCGGATCGTCGCCGACGCGGTGTACGAGTGCAGCATTCCCATCGTGGCGGCGATCGGGCACGAGACGGACACGACCATCGCGGAGCTTGTTGCTGACGAACGGGCAGCCACGCCGACGCAGGCAGCGATGCGCTTGACGCCGGACCGTGAGGCGCTCATCGAGCAGGTATCGCAACTCTCGCGCCGACTGGGCCGATCGCTGACGACGCACCTGCGGCACGAGAGACAACGCCTCCTCGCGGCGGCTCGGCATCCGGCCTTCGCTGACCCCAAGGGGCGAATCACGCAGGCGCAGCGCGAGCTAAGGCAACTGGCGCTGAACCTCGCCGGGGCCCTGCGGACCAACGCCGGCGAGGCGGGCCTGCGCCTGCATCGGGCCGAGCAGCGCCTGCTGGCCCAGCGACCCCAGCGCGTGATCGAGCAATGGCGGCAGCAACTCACGCAGGATCAGGCGCGCCTGGCCCTGGCGCTCAAGCACGGTCTGACCGGCAAGCGGGAGCACCTGCACTCCCTGGAGCGGCAACTGGAGATCGCCGGCCCGCTGAGCGTCTTTCGCCGGGGGTATTCCTGCACGCTCGACGAGGCGGGCGATCTGGTTCGTTCCGTTGAGCAGGTCCAGCCTGGCGAGCGTCTGACCACCCGCGTCGCCGATGGCGAGATCGCTTCCACCGTCGACGCCGTCTCGGACGAATCCGACCCCCACAAAGCCGCGACTGCCGGTCGCGCTGCTGTCGACCCCGACGAATGCGACAAGAACCCCTCACCCCAGCCCTCCCGCCGAGGCGGATCTTCGACTCCCCAGGGGAGAGGGAGCCGATCCGCAGAGGGCGCCGATTCGATCCCCGAGCCCACCCCCGAGCACCCGCAAATGGATCTCTTCGACCCCATGGAGTAGATTCCCCCTATGGCCAAGAGCAAGGGCACACCCAAAGTCGCCAAGACCGTTTCCTTCGAGCAGGGCGTCGAGGAACTCGAAGAGATCATCGAACGCATCGAGTCCGGCGAGATCGGCCTGCAGGAAAGCCTCACCCACTACGAGCGGGGCATGGCTCTCGTCCAGCACTGCCAGACCGTCCTGAGCGACTGCGAGCAGCGCGTCGAGGATCTCACCAGGGAACTCCAAAGCACCCAGGACGCCGACGAGGACAACGAGAGCAAGGACGCCGAAGCGTGACCCTCGCCGCCCTCAACCCGTACCTGCTGCTGCACATCCCCATCCTCTTCTTCGTGTTCGCCTTCGGCTGCTGCGCGGGGAGCTTCATCAACGTCATCGTCTATCGCATGCCCCGGGGAATGAGCATCGTTCGCCCCCCCTCGCGCTGCCCGGCCTGCCAGACACGCCTGACCTGGAAGGAGAACTTCCCCGTCTTCGGCTGGCTCGCGCTGCGGGGGAAGTGCCGCTTCTGCAAGGGGCCCATCAGCGCCGAGTACCCGGCGGTCGAGTTCTTCGTCGGCCTGCTTCTCGCCGGCTGCTACGTCTTCTACTTCATCACCGCGGACAGCGGCGGCTGGGTCGGGGCCCGGGCGCCGGACTGGGCCAGCCTGGGCCACACCTCGATCGTGCAGGTCTGGCCCATGTTCGCCGCCCACGCTTTGCTCCTCGCCGGGCTCGTCGCCATGACCCTGGTCGACGCCCGCCACTACATCATCCCCCTGAGCATCCCCTGGGCCCTGACCGTGGTCGGCCTGGTCGCCAGCGTCCTCCAGCCCCTGACGCATCGCCGCGTGCTCCCCTGGGAAGGGTACGCGGATCCCGGCAACTGGGCGATCGTGCCCACCGTCACCTGGACCGGCTTCGCGGTGGTCGTGGCGGGCTGTCTGGGGCTTGGGCTGGCCATCTTGTTCGTGGAGACGCGCCTGCTTCGCCGCAGCTTCGCTGACTACGACGACTGGGAGAAGGCCGAGCGGCAGCGCCTGGCGGAAGAGAAGGCCAAGGCCGATGGCGACGATCCCTCAGCCCCCGCGGCCGATCCCGAGTCCGCTGAGGCTCCCGTGGATGACACGGATGATGACGGCTTCGACCTGACCGCCTACCCCCATGCCCGCCGAGAGATGCTGTACGAGGTCCTCTTCCTCGCCCCAGCCCTAGCCCTGATGATGATCGCCTTCCAACTGGGGACGAACCTGGGCTGGACCGGCCAGCCGCATCCGGTGCTCATGAGCCTGGGAGGGGCCTTGATGGGTTACCTGGTGGGCGGCGGGGTCGTCTGGGGCGTGCGGATCTTCGGCTCGCTCGGTTTCAACAAGGAAGCCATGGGCCTGGGCGATGTGCACCTGATGGCGGCGGTGGGGGCGATCCTGGGCTGGGTCGATCCCACGCTGGCTTTCTTCTTCGCGGCCCCCTTCCTGGGCATCGGCTACGCCCTGCTCTCCCTCGGTCCCGGCCGGCTCGTCGGCTCGCTCCGCAAGCCCATTCCCTACGGGCCGTTCCTGGCCCTGGGCGTCGTTCTGGTGATGTTCTTCAAGCCGGAGTACGAGTGGTTCATCTCACGACTGCTCAAGACCGCGATCAATCTGCCTTGATCGCCAGCTTTGGCTTTACAAACGCCACAAAACACGGTGAAATCGGGGGACGACACGGATGTGACCGCCTCCGACGCGAAAGGAATGGAACACATGATCAGGAACGGTGTGGATGGATCGCACAGGCCCGGGCGACTCGCCCCGCGGGCTCTCGTCTTCGTCTTGCTGGCGCTGACGAGTTTCGGTCTGGTCGGTTGCAACGGCAACAAGGACCAGACCATTGCCATGCTCGAAGCCGAGAACCAGGAGTACATGGAGGCCAACGATCAGCTCAAGCGCGAGTTGGCGACCGCCATGGACCAGCGGACTCAGCTCGTCGAGCAGAACCACGAACTCGTCAACGAGAACGCCCGGCTACGGCAAGAGATGACCCAGGTCGTCGAGCGCCCCGCCGACCCCTGGCAGAACATCGAAGGCGTGCAAGGCTCCACCCGGGCCGGCGAGATCGTCGCCCAGGTCCAGGGTGATGTCCTCTTCGCCTCCGGATCCGTCACCCTGCGGGCCGAGGCCAAGCAGACCCTCGACAGCATCGCCCAGGTGCTCAACTCCACCTTCGCCAGCAACAAGATCCGCGTCGCCGGACACACCGACTCGGATCCCATCCGCAAGTCGCAGTGGAAGTCGAATCTGCGGCTTTCCTGCGAGCGAGCCATCGCGGTGCACGACTATCTCGTCTCCAAGGGCGTGGATGTGAATCGGCTCAACGTCGCGGGCTACGGCATGACCCAGCAACTGGGCACCAAGGCCGCCTCCCGTCGCGTCGAGATCGTCGTCCTGCAGAACTGACGACTGCCCGCGGCATCTCGATCAGCGCGTTCGTTGCGAGCATTTGATGATCTCTGGATGGCCACCGCGCGCGGTTCGGCGCATGTTCGGTTGCGCCTTGCCACGGCTGGCGTTAGCGTGTCGAGTATGCCTACGGAAGGATTCATTTACGCGTTGGATGAGCGTCGTCGGATCGCGGCTCGAGCCTTCGAGCAAGAGTTGGATGCGGAGCTCATCGCCACACTGATCGAGGTGCACCCGCAGAC
>SWCB01016161.1_pt1 | contig 13391 bp, 10 predicted proteins | sample 4692901 | NCBI WGS metagenome assembly SWCB01 (sample SAMN10267276, study PRJNA491770) | bioreactor metagenome | isolation source: DHS bioreactor inoculated with subseafloor sediment | place: Japan: off Shimokita Peninsula | collected 2006-08 | reverse complement strand
GCCTTTTTACTTTAAAGAATTCATATTGTCAAAATAGCAGTTAAGATAAATAGAATTATATTCACTACTTATTGTGTCCATGTTTTCTTCCCTTCCAAACAAAGTAATACACTAAACATCCAAAAACATAAATTGAAAACAAAGGCGCGGTAAAATTTGAATATAAGATAATACCCATTTCTGTTTTTGATAGATCAATTCTGTATCCTATTGCTTGATTGTCATCAAACTCAAATTTAACATAATCTAATGTTGTTATGAATGAATATGTTTCATTTGACATGACCAGTTCATAGTCATCATCAAATGTATAAATAAATTCATAAGTATCTTCATCATATACCAAATTATCATCTGTATTTTGCAGACTTCCTAAGAGTGATAGATACTTCAACTGATAATATCTATCTGTGTCTTCTTCTTTATCATATGTTGAATAAGAAACATATGAATTATCTGTTTTGATTGCCAAATCATATGAATCAGATATTGTAATTATTAGAAATGGCGTCAATAAAACTATTAATAAGGTGCCATTTAAGATATGCCATCTTACATTGAGCTTATTCAAGAAAGAAATCTTAAAAATTCTTATAATATAATACGTGAAGATTGCTCTGACTGCTGTTAATGAATATGAATAGATAAATCTATAGAAGACAAAATCTAATTTCAATACCCTGCTTGATCCAACATTATAAAATCCAGCAAATATAACTGTAGAGATGCTTAAATATAAAAATATAAAGCTGCTATGGAAAACCAAACTTAATAATTTATATTTTTCATTTATATCAATGTCTTTGACTTGTAGTCTTAAGTAGTTAATATTAATCCCTTGTATTACCAAGCTAATAACTATAATTATTATACCAACACCCATTCCTAAGGATGAGTTAGTTGTGATCTCACCTAAAACAATTATTGCTACGTTGCTTAAAAGCCAGAGACCGATAGAAACGATTAGATAATTAATGTAATTGTTCTTGATTCTTGAAACAACATAACTTGAAATACTAGCTTCCTTTTCAATATTCTTCGAAGTTCTTTTTGTTCCCCTTAAAATATCATCAACTGAAACTTCATAAAAGTCTGCTAATATGATCAAAGTAGAAACTTCAGGAATACCTATACCGTTTTCCCATTTGCTAACTGTTTTGTTGGAAACATTCAAATATTCTGCTAACTCCATTTGTGTTAATCCTTTTGAAATTCTTAAAGATTTTAAAAACTCTCCTGTATTGCTTGAGTTATTCATGCATATCACCTCTTACTTAAATTCTATTCCTAAAGAGATATGTTTCAAACCCCTTAAGTGGTTGATTTTGTCTACTTTACGGTGGAAATCATTTTTTTCTCAACATTGTGTATATTCTGTATAATGGCTAAGCCTTTTTTTTCTTAAAATGCTGGATGTGTTTTAGTCTATTTATAATCTAAAGGCTATCACATTCTAAAAATGCTGATTTATATAATTATAGCATTCTTCTAGGTTTATATAAAGAGCTTTTCTGACATATTAAAAATCCTTTCACTAAATGAATAAACATGCCATATTAATATGTTGAATTGTTAATCATGTAGAAAAACTATGAAATCGTGTATTTCAAATTATAATCGTGTAAAGGCATTTTTATTTTGTATCAAAATCGGTTATTCTATATCTATTTAGTTACACACTTTAGCACATGAAAAAAATTCAAAATGGCTCTATTAAGACAAAAAAAGTCTGATACATAATCGTATCAGACCAATGCTCGTCTAATGTGTGAGACTACCTATTTTAATACAATTACGCACCCTTAATAGGATTTTACGCACCCTTGTCAAAATCTACGCACCCCAAAATTATGGCTTAATATCGACCTTTTATTTTTGAAGAAATTTATAACAGTGTTTTCTTTGTGTCAAAATAGATTATTTCACTTAAATCAATACTGATTATCAAACCTGAATTTATTAGTTTTATTTATCTATAGATTGTTATTATAAAGAGATTTAAGAAATTCTTTCTCAATTATTTCGATTTTAATAGCGTAAGAACTTTCAATTTTTCTCAATAAATTATCCCCTTTATATTTGTATATAGAGATAAACAAATCTGTGCCGTATTGATCAATCAGATATTTTATGAATGCTCCTGCAATTGGATAAGTTATTTCATCTGAATGATAAAGAAAAAAATCATTATTTAATAATTCTTTAATTTCCAAATACTTGTTATTATCAATAAAGATTTTAACCCATTCTTCATTTGTCTTGTTCCACCAAATTTTGTCAAAATACATCGCCAAACCTTCTCTTAAAAAAATGGAATGTGGTCGATTAATTAGATAGGAAATAATATGAGCATCTTCATGATAACCTACACACTTTATTTTATTATTATAAACAGCGTATATTTCATTAGGTGGGTTAGCAAATCCGTTACACGGGTCATGATCTCCATATAATTCACCTACCAATTCCGGCGTTTCTAACAAAAAATATTTTATTTTGAATGTAGGGTAAATGTTTAGAAATTTGCATATATCTTTAAAACAATTTTCCTGTATCATAACAATTTCCTCAATATCTTTTTCCGCAATAGAACCAGTTACATAATGAAAAACATAATGTTCACTAGCATATTTGATTAGCTTAGGTAGACTCATTCTAATTCTCCTCTCCATGACATTTCTTGGCCACTAGAAATAGTGCTGATATGTCCTTTATGTTTTATCATAATTAGTGCTTTAGACAACCAATCGGTATAACATAAATACCATCTTCTCTTTGATAATAAAGTTCGGTATTTGTAAGTATCATTAAGAAGGATGGTTTCCTAGTTTTATGAATTTTTGCTAGTTTTGTAAGATTTGATGCTGCTTTCTCAACTTCGTTTTCCCCTAATTTAACCTCGATTCCAGCCCATCTGCCATCCCTCAACTCAATAATTAAATCTACTTCTAATCCAGATGAATCATTATAATGATAGACTTCACCATCTAACGATTGCGCATAGACTTTGATATCTCTAGTACATATAGATTCGAAAAAGAATCCAAATGTTTCAAAGTCTTGTTTTAGTTTATCTACTGACAAACCGAGAGCAGCTACAGCAATACTAGGATCAACAAATTGCTTTTTATCTGATGTTCTGATTGTACTAGCACTTCTAATGGCTGGAGACCAAGCTTTAATGTTTTCTATAATATATAATCTTTGAAGTGCATTAGTATAGGTTTCGTATGTTTTATAGTCAATAGAAATACCTTCGTTTTCTTGATCTTTATAAATGGTTTTACTGGTTGCTAATGTAGATATATTTCTTGCATAACTGCGTATGAGTTTCCTAATTTTATCTTTGTCTTTTTTGGTTCCATCAACTTCATCTACATCTTTTGATATAATACTTTCAAGTAAGTCTTTAGGAATAGCAAGCTGTTCTTTTAATGGCAATTCTAGACTACCTGGCCATCCACCGCGACAAATATAATGAGCGATATCATTAATGGTTGTTTTTGATTTAGCTACTTTGATTTTTTTGCCTTCAAATAGATCAGCTAACGAGACCGAACCAATAGAATCTCCGCTTTCAAATAAACTCATGGGACGCATGTATATAGAATTAATTCTTCCCGTTCCTGTATGAGATATGTTAATGTTTTGTTTTTTTGTAGAACCCGTAAGTAAATAAGCTCCTTTATATTTGTTATCATCTATATCAAGTCTTATAAAATCCCAAATTTCAGGAACTTCCTGCCATTCATCAAATAAAATCGGTTTTTCACCAGAAAGCACTTCATCTTTTGAAATGGTTGCTAAAGTTTGATATTGCTTTTTCGTAATAGGATTTTGTAATTTAATGATAGTTTTAGAATAAAGCTCAGCTGTAGTTGATTTACCAGTCCACTTCGGACCTTCGATAACTACAGCTCCACTGTATTTCATTTTATTTTCAATTTCATTTTCAATAATTCTCTGCTTATAATTACTAGGTATCATAATTATTACCTCCAATTGTATTATACAACAATTCCAATAAATGTAAAGACTTTATTCCAATTATTATTGATATTTTATTCCAATTAATGTGAAAATATTCTCAACAAAAATTAATTTACACGGTATAATCGTGTAAATAAGTCTCAAATCGTGTAAATCATAATTAAATCGTGTAAATTCACTTGTAATCGTGTAAGACTAATACCGATCCAATTTTTTAACCCCTATATTTGGTTGCTTTTAACATTAAATTTTACTCGTTAAAGTGAGAAAAGCCCTTATTAAAGCAAAAAAAGGCCTGATACAATTGTATCAAACCTATGATTTCAATATGGTGCGGACGATGAGACTTGAACTCACACGGGCGATTACTTGCCCACAAGCCCCTCAAACTTGCGTGTCTACCATTCCACCACATCCGCTTTAAAAAAAGGCTCAAGGCCTTTTTTATATTTAATTTTTATTCTACTGCAATGATAAATGAATAGATTTCTTGTTTACCATTAATTAAATCGACTTCTATGTCAGGATTTAATTTCTTAGCGTGTTCTACAACTGCTAAAATTTCTTCTTCGGTTGCGTCTACACCATGGAAAATAGTAATAATTTCTCTATCTTCATCAATCATATCGTCAAGTAATTTTTGAGCTGTTTCAATTCTTGTTGACGTTGATACTAAGATTTCACCTTTAGTGATTCCAATGAAATCGCCATTTTTAATCTTAACACCATTAATTTCAGTATCTCTTACAGCATACGTAATCTCAGCTGATCTCATATTAGATACGATATCAGTCATATCTTCAATGTTTTGATCTAATTCTTGTGTTGGATCAAAAGCCATCATAGATGAATATCCTTGTGCAATACTCTTTGTCTTTAAGACTCTAATTGAGCGATCAGGACATAAATCTAATGTTTGTTCTGCTGATAAGATAATGTTTTTATTATTTGGTAAGATAATGATGTAATCCGCATTCATCTCTTCAACTGCTTTAACAAATGCTTCTGTTGATGGATTCATCGTTTGACCACCATCAATAATCATGTCAACACCTAATTCCTTAAATGCTTCATGAATACCTTCACCTGATGCTACTGCGATAATTCCGAATTTAGCTTTAGGTTTTTCAGTCTTCTTAACTTCTTTATGACCTTCAGTATTCATAATTGTTGAATGTTGTAATCTCATGTTTTCAATCTTAATGGTTTGTAAATCACCATATTTTTGTGCAAGTGTTAATGCAACACCTGGTTGATTGGTATGCACATGAACTTTAAGTAAGTCATCATCTGTAACAACAACTAATGAATCACCCATTTGCATCAATGGATTTTTCATGAAATCTTCTGTGAATTTTTCCGGATTATGTAACTTAACAATAAATTCTGTACAATATCCATATTTGATATCTACACTACCAAGATTTTCAGCACCATGATAATGTTCTACGTTTTGTTGAACTGGTTGTGCTTCCGCTTCACTTAACATTTGACCATTAAGTGCCATCATCCAACCTTCTATAATCTTAATAAAACCTGCACCACCACTATCTACAACACCTGCTTCTTTTAATACTGGTAATAATTCTGGTGTTTTGATTAATGTTTCTTTGGCTTGGTCTAAATACATATGTAATACTTCTTCTACACTATTTAAGTTTGGTTGTTCACGGAGTACTTTTTCAGCTGATTCACGAACAACTGTTAAGATTGTTCCTTCAACTGGATCCATAACGGCACGATAAGCCATTTGGTAACCACCTACAAGTGCTTGAATGAATTCTTGTACTGTAGCTGATCCATTATCAATTTTAGCGATTTCAGAATAAACTCCGCGGAAAAATTGGGAAAGAATAACACCTGAGTTTCCTCTTGCTCCCATAAGTAGTCCACGAGATAAAATTTTTGAAATATCTATAATTGATTGACTTTCTAAATTATTGACTTCTTTAATGCCGGCCATCATGGTCATTTGCATGTTAGTTCCAGTGTCACCATCTGGGACAGGAAAAACATTTAAATGATCGATTTCTTTGTGATTGTTTTTTAAATTAATAGCTCCGTTTGTTACCATTTTCTTAAATAGAGATCCACTGACTGATTTATTTGCCATTTTGATCCTCCTCATATTTGTGAAAAATGTTCATATATAATTCCTTTTAAGGTCATTGTTTTTCAATATTATTTCGTTATTCAAATTAACACTTTAACAGTATAGCATTTAATAAATTAAAATGCAATAAATAATTTATACATAATAATTCATTTACATTATATCATATTTGGCTATAAATCAACGTTTTACGATAAAATCACATTTTTATATATTTATATATTGCATTTTTTGGTAAATTATGTTAAATTGAATTGTGCAGTTAGGAGTGAGAGATATGGCTACATGCTACGTAACAGGAAAAAAGACAGTTTTTGGCAATAAACGCAGTCATGCATTAAATGCTACTCGCCGTACTTGGAAGAGTAATTTACAAACAGTTCGTATTAAAGATGAAAATGGCAAAATCGTTAAAGTTAAGGTTTCTGCTAGAGCTTTAAAAAAGAACAATTTAGAACGCGTTTAAAAAAAATAAAAAGGCAAGCGCCTTTTATTTTTTTATCTATCTCTATGAGAACATATGACAAGCACACGTCCTTTTAAAACATGGATTTGTGCTTTTTCTTTTACTCTTTCATTACTAATACCAAGTGGATCAAATTGAGTTAACTGATAACTTTCTAAAGGATATTTAAAACCCTCAAGCTTAATGGTAGCTTCTGGATAAGCAAACACTGATATATAGCCATCAAATGATATTTCTTTGATGCCTTCTTCTATCATAAAAATCTCAGAGTTATCATTTAAGATCTTAAGGTTTTTAAACTCATTAAAATGCATCAAATGAACAACAAAATGTTCAATACGATCTCCACCAATACCACCAATCATAAGGATTTCCTCAGGATTTAACTTTCTAGCTTCAACAAGCGCTTGATAAGTATCCGTGACATCTTTTTCTGGTTTTAACCTAATCACATGAAGTTGAGTTAATATACCCTCATTTTTAAGTGAATCAAAATCTCCAACAGCTAAATCAATTTTAATTCTTTGTTTATATAAATCAAGTACAGCTTGATCAACAGCAATCACGTAATCATCATCTTTTAAAGTGATGATTTTTTTAATATCTTTTGGGACTGGATGGGCTACAATTAAGACTCTCATTTTAAGCTCTCAATCGCTTCTTTAGGGCTTTTATGGTTAAATACATAACTACCTGCTACTACCATATCAACACCACTATCTTTGCATATATCAATGGTTTGATCACTAATCCCACCATCAACTTCAATGATAAAATGAAGCTTCTTTTGTTTTCTTAGTTCAACTAATTCTTTGACTTTTTCCATCATGTCTTCCATAAAAGATTGTCCACCAAACCCAGGTTCTACTGTCATCACCAAAACTAAATCAATATCATTTAAAAATGGGACAATATCATAAACTTTTGTGTTAGGTTTAATTGAAATCCCTGTTTTTATACCTTTTTCTTTGATTTTTTTAAGTGCTTCTTCGGTATCATTAGCTTCAATATGTACTGTGATATACTCAGTTTTATCAAGTGCAAATTGATCAATCCAATAAAGCGGATCAGTGACCATTAAATGAATGTCTAATGGAATTGTAGATACATGATTAATACTTCTTGTAATATGTGGACCAAAAGATATATTTGGCACAAAATGACCATCCATCACATCTAGATGAACATAATCAGCACTTTGAATTTTCTCGATTTCTTCATTTAATTTTGTGAAATTTGCGGTTAATATCGATGGTGCAACTAACATAAAATCACTTCCTTAATATTTATCTTTTTGAGCTTTGATTTCTTCAAAAAATTGCTTATAATTTTCATATCTTGATGCTAAGATTTCTCCATCTTCATAAGCCTTTTTAACAGTGCAACCAGGCTCATGAATGTGATTACATTTGTTTGAAAATTTACAGTCAGATTGATACTGAACAAAGTCAGGATAATACTGCTTTAAATCATCTGGATAAAAGATTTTAAATTCGATCTTTGAAAACCCTGGAGTATCAACAATATACCCTTCATTATAGTTATATAATTCTGTATGTCTAGTAGTATGTTTACCTCTACCTAACGCTTTAGATATTTCTTGTGTCTTAAGTCCTAATTCTGGCATAAGCGCGTTTAACAACGTTGATTTTCCAACACCGGTTTGTCCCGCTAAAACAGTAATTTTGTTTTTGAAAATATGTGCTAAGACATCAATACCAATCCGTTGTTTACTATTGACATAATAAACTTCATATCCGATTTTTTCATAGTAGGTTAAATCTTTCTTTAATTGATTAAGTTCTTCTTCTTTGATTAAATCTATTTTTGAAATCACAATCACTGGATCTAAGTTTTCTTGATTCATGATGATTAAGAATTTATCTAACAAATTAAAACTAAAATCAGGATTTACTGCTGAAAAAACAAGTAAAGCTTGATCGATATTAGCTACATCTGGCCTTACTAAATCATTTTTCCTTGGTAATATCTCAGTAATAAGCGCTTGATCTTCAGAATCATCATAGTAAACGTTATCGCCTACTTTAGGACTAATCTGAACGAATTTAGTCTCTTTTTTAGTTCTTTTTGTGAGTTGTTTGTTAAACTCACTATCTTCATCAACTTTCATATATCTGAATTTTCCGCGTGCTTGACAAATCACATCTTCATGTGTTTTCTCATCAACGACTGTATAATGATTTGCAATTAGTTTTTTAATAAATCCTTTTTTCAAAAAAGACCTCCTATAGATGTTGACTTCTTAATTGGCCACATGCCGCATTAATGTCATGTCCTTGTTCTTTTCTTAATGTCACTTGAATTCTATTTTTCTTTAATATATCATAAAATCTTAATTGTTGTTCTATTTTAGAGCGTTTATATGGTGCTTCTAAGACTTCATTATATGGAATTAAGTTAACATACACATTAAGTCCTCTAAGTACTTTTACAAGCTCATGAGCGACTTCATCCATATCATTGACTTCATCAATTAAGATATATTCAATGGTTACTCTTCTGTTTGCAACCTTTAAGTAATATTTAATAGCATCAATGACTTCTTCAACAGGGTAAGCTTGATTGATTTTCATAAGTTTAGATCTAATCTCATTATTTGGTGCATGTAAGCTAATCGCTAAATTTACTTGCATACCCATATGTGCATATTCTTTAATCTTTGGAACAATACCACTTGTTGATACTGTAATATGTCTTGCTCCTATAGATAATCCTTTTGGATCATTGATTATGGTTAAAAATTTCATTAAGTTTTCATAGTTATCAAATGGTTCACCAATGCCCATCACGACAACATAATTAATTCTTTCTTTTAGAAGTTTTTCTGTTTCAATGATTTGAGCAATAATCTCACCAGCTGTTAAATCTCTTTTCTTCTTTAGTTGCCCAGAAGCACAAAAAGAACAACCGATATTGCATCCAACTTGTGTGGTTACACAAATACTATTGCCATAATGTTGTTTCATTAATACAGATTCAATTAAATGGCCATCATGAAGGCTATATAAGCATTTTAATGTGCCATCTTGACTTCTATGTTGAAGCACGAGTTCAAGTGCATTTAACTTGTAATTTTGAGCTAATAATTCGATTAAATCGTTGGGCATGTTGTTCATTTCTTTAAAATCAGATATTTTTTGTTTATATACCCAATGCCATATTTGATCAGCTCTATATTTTTTGTGTCCGTTTGTTACTAAAAACTCTATGAGTTCTTCTTTTGTTACATCATAAATTAACATTTCATCACCTATGCTTATTATACACGATTTTAAGTGAAAAACGAAAGAAATCACATGAATACATCCATAAATTTTTATAGCAATAAAGTAAAAAAGCACTTATAGATGGAAGTGCTTTTTAGATTAATGATATTATTTTCTAACTTCTGCTTTAAACTCATAAGCGAGTCTTGAAACAACTTTTTTCATGAGTTTATCTACATCTTGTGTTTCTAAGGTTTTATTTGAGTCATTGAAGACTAAGTTAAATGCCATTGACTTTTTACCAGTTTCAATGTGAGTGCCTTGGTAGATATCAAACACACTTAGCTCAACAAGATTTTGTCTTAAGGTTTGTTTGATGATATCTATCAGTGATTTAGCTTCTATATTTTCATCAACAACGATCGCTAAGTCTCTTTCAATGTTTGGATATTTAGAAATGGCTTCAAAATCAAATTTACTACGATGTTTTAAGATCTTTTCTAATTTGATTTCTAGAACATATGTTAAATTAATATCTAAAGCTTTTTGCTCTTTTGGATGAACTTCACCGATAAAACCGATCACTTCATTATGATACTTGATATTAGCTTGACGATAAGGATGTAAGAATCCATGTGTATGAGCAGTTTCATATGTTAGCTCAACATCAAGAGCTTTCATCACTTGATCTAAAATACCTTTAATCACATAAAAATCAACTTTTATACCTTGTTTTTGCCATTTAGATTGATGCCACGTACCACTCATCGCAAGCGCTAATGTTTCATACTCAACATCTTTAGCAAACACATGACCAATCTCGAATAAATGAATGTCATCTGTTTGTCTATTTTGATTATAACTTACGGTTTGTAATAAGCCGTTAAGTAGACTTTGTCTAAGTACTTTTTTATCAGAAGATAATGGCATAAGAATCTCTACTTTTTCACCAATAGATTGATATTTATTATAGTTTTCTTCATCTGTTAATGAGTAAGTAATCGCTTCATGAAGACCTAGATGAGCAAGTTCATGTTTTAAATTTCTAAGGCGTTTTTGTTTTTCAGTTAAGTATCCATGTGTTTGATTTAAATGCTTAGTCATTGGAATTTGATTAAGTCCATGCATACGTGCGATTTCTTCTAAGATATCTGCAGGTATTTCCAAATCAATTCTATAGCTTGGAGGTGTAATTAAAAATAGATCATTTTTTACCTCTACGCTATATTGATATCGATCAAAATAAGTCAATAATGTTTTTTCATCAATATCAACACCTAGGCGATCACTAAAGTATAGTTTAGGTATTTCAATTGTTGGAATTTCTCTTTCTTTAGTTACAACTTCACTAATACCTTTAGATACTTTCGCATCTGCAAGTTCTATAAGCAGTTCGGTTGCTCTTTCTAGGCCCAAAAGAACACGCTTGTCATCAATCCCTCTTTCAAAACGAAGTGATGAGTCGCTTTTTAGGTTAAGTCTTTTAGATGTCTTTTGTATGCGTTTAGGATCAAAGTATGCCGCCTCTAGAATCATAGATGTTGAATCATCGTCAATCATCGTATTCTCTAAGCCCATTACACCACCGATTGCGATTGGTTGTTTACCATCAGTAATCACCACATCTTCTTTTTTAAGAATTCTTTTTAACCCATCAAGAGAAACAACTTTTTCACCATCTTTTGCATCTCTTACAACGATATGATTTGATGCGACTTTCTTAGCATCAAACATATGAAGTGGCGTACCGTATTCGATTAATACATAGTTTGAGATATCTACAACATTATTGATTGGTTTAATATCATGCGCTAACAGTGCACTTTTTAACCACCATGGTGATTCTTTGATGGTCACATCACTGATATGTCTAGCATAATATCTTGAACATCCTTCTGTATTTATCTCTACTTTTACTGGATTTTCAGTTTTTTCTTCATTTATTTTTATTTGAGGTATGTTTACTTTTTGATTAGTTAAAGATGCTAAATCTAAAGCGAATCCTAAAATCGATAATAAATCTGAACGATTAGGTGTTAGTCCTAAAGTCATCTTCCATCCTTCTAAAGCAAGAGCCTCTAAAGCAGGAGATCCAATTTCTTTTGGTTCAGCAAAATGATATATCCCTTCTTTAAAATCATCAGGAATCAGTTCTTCATCTATACCTAATTCTTGAAGTGAACAAATCATCCCTGACGACTCTTCACCTCTAATTTTAGACTTTTTAATTTCAAAATTTCCAGGTAAAACAGTACCTACTTGAGCTACAACAACATATTGGTCTTTACCAACATTAGGTGCGCCACATACGATTTGCTCTACACGATCACCTAAATCAACTGTTGTTAAATTTAAATGGTCAGAATTTGGGTGAGGTACACAAGTTAGTACTTTACCAACCACTAGGTTAGTTGCTGTATTTAATGGCTCAAAACTTTCAACCTCTATAATTTTTTGATTGGTCACTTCTAAGATATCATCTGGGATACTTACCCATTTTTTTAGCATATTTTGTGTGATAATCATATCTTGTTCACCCCTTTGAATTGATTTAAGAACCTGATATCATTCGTATAAAAGTGTCTAATGTCATCGATATTGTATTTTAAGATTGCAATACGCTCAACACCAACACCAAACGCGAATCCTTTGTAAACTTCTGGATTATATCCACCCATCTTAAGTACATTCGGATGAACAAGTCCTGCACCTAAAATTTCGATATAACCAATAGATCCATCTTTTTTGACATAAGATACATCAACTTCAACACTAGGTTCTGTAAATGGAAAATAAGATGGTCTAAGTCTAATATTTCTCTCTGGACCAAATAAGTGTCTAACCATGGTTAAAAGTGCATCTTTTAAATGCGCAAACGTAATATTTTTATCAATGACTAATCCTTCAATTTGAGTGAATTGATGAGAATGTGTCGGATCATCATCATCTCTTCGATAGACTTTACCTGGACAAATGATTTTTAGAGGTTCACCCTTCATTTTTAACATCGTTCTTGCTTGAACGGGTGATGTGTGAGTTCTAAGAAGCATTTGTTCATCCACAAAAAATGTGTCTTGCATATCTCTTGCAGGATGATCTTTATCCAAGTTCATCATTTCAAAATTGTAATGATCATTTTCTAATTCTGGTCCGTCTTCGACTGTATATCCCATACCCATGAATAAATCTTCGATATCTTCAATCACTTGAGTCAATGGATGTGTCGATCCTTGATAAAATTGATATCCAGGAAGTGTGACATCGATATGTTCCTTTTGAAGTGATTCTAAGAGTGCAGCATCTTCTAAATTTTGTTTTTTCTCATATAATGCTTGTTCCACCTCTTGTTTAACTTGATTGACCATCTGGCCAAATGCTGGTCTTTCTTCATTTGGTAGATCTCTAAGTTTACCCATCATCAAAGATATATGCCCTTTTTTACTTAAATACTCAACTCTAACTGTTTCTAAATCATTTAGTGTTTCAACTTGATTTAGTTTACTTAAAGCATCATCTTTTAATTTTGTTAATGTTTCGTTCATTTTATCTCTTGTATACTCAGAACTGTAATAATAGTTAGAGTATAGCTTCCTTT
>SWCB01005211.1_pt1 | contig 13424 bp, 8 predicted proteins | sample 4692901 | NCBI WGS metagenome assembly SWCB01 (sample SAMN10267276, study PRJNA491770) | bioreactor metagenome | isolation source: DHS bioreactor inoculated with subseafloor sediment | place: Japan: off Shimokita Peninsula | collected 2006-08 | reverse complement strand
CGGTTTCCTCTTCCTTGTGCAGGCGCACTTCGATGCGGGCCAGCACGGTGTCGGCCTCGCCGAGGAGGACCATCTCCTCACCGGGGAGCGTGACGTCGCCAGCGTGCAGCGACGAGCCGGACTCCAGCTCCGTGATGTCGAGATCGAGGTACTCGGGGATGTTGGTCACGCGGCACTCGATGGTGATCGAGGTGGTGAGCTTCTCCAGGATGGCTCCGGCTTCCTTGAGACCGACGGCGTCGCCGACGAAGTGGATGGGAACCTGCACTTCGACTCGCTCATCCAGGCTGACCCGCGTCAGGTCCAGATGGACGATGTCGCTGCCCAGGTGATCGTACTGCAGGGCTTTGAGCAGGCAGGTGTCCGCCTCCTCGCCTTCGATCTCCAGGGTGAAGACCTTGTCGCCGCCGCGCACGTAGAGCAGCGTTTCCTCGGAGGGAACGGCAATGGCGAGTGGCTCTTGGCCGTGTCCGTAAAGAACCGCCGGGATCAGACCCTGCTGGCGGGCTCTCCGAGCGTAGCGGCTGCCGGTGCGTTCGCGCTTCACACCCTTGAGAGTGGGTACATTCGTTGTCATGTTCGGAACCTCGTGAATCCTATGGTTGATTCTGTTTCTGTCGTTCTTGTCGAGAGCCGGTCCACGGCTTTGCCCCGTCTAACGCTTCGTTCCTTCGCCCATGCGGAAGAGGGCGCTGACGGATTGGTTGTGGTGGATCCGGTGAATTGCCTTGGCGATGATCTCTCCGACGCAGAGCTGCTCCGTCTTGTCCTTGATGGCGTCGACGCGGGCATCGAAAGGGATGGTGTTGGTGACGACGACCCGCTTGACCGGCGCTTCCGCCAGCCGTTCGCAGGCGAGCCCGGCGAAGACGCCGTGCGTGGCGGAAACCATGACGTCCGTGGCCCCATGATCCTGCACGATGCGGGCGGCTTCGCAGACGGTGCCGGCCGTGGAAATCATGTCGTCGAACATGAGGACGGTCTTGCCGGTGACATCGCCGACCAGATGCGCCGCCTGCACCCGGGAGCCGGAGCGGCGACGCTTATCGATGATGGCCAGCTCCCCGCCGAGCAGGTTGGCGTACATGTTGGCGACCTTGACGTTGCCCACGTCGGGGCTGACGAGAGCGATTTCGCCCAGTTCGTCGCGGATGCCGCGGAAGTACTCCACCATGACCGGCGCCGAACTGAGGTGATCCACGGGAATGTCGAAGAAGCCCTGGATCTGGGCGGCGTGGAGGTCCATGGTCAGGGCCCGGTGGGCGCCCGCTTCCGTGATCAGGTTCGCCACCAGCTTGGCGGTGATGGGGGTGCGGCCCTTGTCCTTGCGGTCCTGTCGCGCGTAGCCGAAGTAGGGAATCACCGCCGTGATTCGCTGGGCCGAGGCCCGGCGCAGGCAGTCGATGAAGATGAGCAACTCCATCAGGTTGTTGTTCACCGGATGGCAAGTGGACTGCACGACGAAGCAGTCGCGCCCGCGCACATCCTCGTCCAGGCAGGCCATCAGTTCCCCATCCGGGAACGTCTCGGTGCGACCTTGACCCAAGGGAATGTCCAGTACTTGGCAGACGCGCTTGGCCAGTTCCTGGCTGTAGCGGCCCGCAAACACCTTCAGATGATCGGCATCGGAACGGCTCATGCCTTGGCCTCCGCTGGCGTGACACTGAGGCGGGGAGCAGCCGCAGCCGTCGTCGTCGGCCCATTCAGCGCGCCGCCACAGACCGGACCTCGCCGCGCGTGCCGCGGGCGGGAACCGATCGTCTTCGGCGAGTTGCTGATGCGGGTCGGCGCCATGAAACGTGGGCGCTGCGGTTGCCCCGATGGATAGGAACGGGAGAAAAGACTAGCCCGCCTAGATTTGAACTAGGACTGCCTGGACCAAAACCAGGTGTGCTACCGTTACACCACGGGCTATCGCTGGGGCAAGCCGAACAGCCTCCTGCAAACAGGGAGGGCAGCCAGGGCCGCTCTCCGAACCTCGGTACCGCAACCATGCTGCGGTCCGGTCTGCTCATACGAAGCAGGGGGCCGCGGCATCCAACCGGGAACTGGAGCATCCATCAGCCGCGATGGGACGCCCCATGCCCAGGCCCGGCTGACCGGCCCTGGACGGTTCCAATCCACCGCCCACGCTCGAAAGCGAGACGGCAGTGCGGCACAGTGTATCGCCTGGACCAGATCGATCAAATTGGACCGGAAACAATCGCCGATCCAGCCCGAGCCCAGGTCCGATCTGCCACACTGTGGTGGATCGTATCGCCTTGTCGCCGACCAAGTTGAGGCCTACGATGTTCGCAAGCCGTACGGGCACTCGATCGAGGACCGTGTTTTGCCGATGAGTCGCTTGCCATGACCACCTTTCCGCTCAGCCCGACACCCGCCAATGGTGCTGAGGGGATTCTGCCGACCGAGAGCGCCCCGGGGCTGCAGGCCAAGGTCCTGGTGCTCAACAAGCTCTACATGGCCCTGCGCGTGATCTCGGCCCGCCGAGCTTTTACCATGCTCTGCCGGGGCATGGCGGAAGTGATCAACGTCGAGGATGGCAAGTACATCGCCTACGACTTTGAGTCCTGGAGCGAGATCAGCGAGCTGCGGAGGCAGGTCGAGGCGGAGGATTACGACTGGGTCCGCACCGTGCGTTTCAACCTGGCCGTGCCCAAGATCATCCGCCTGCTAGGCTACGATCGTCTGCCCAGGCAACAGGTCAAGCTCAACCGCCGCAACATCTACGCGCGGGATCGCAACCGCTGCCAGTATTGCGGCAAGCACTTCCCCAGCAGCGAATTGTCGATTGACCACGTCATGCCCCGCTCGCAGGGCGGGCCGCACGTCTGGGAGAACGTCGTCTGCGCCTGCACCCGGTGCAACGCCAAGAAGGGTGGGCGGACTCCCGAACAGGCGCACATGAAGCTCTTCCGTCCACCGTACCGGCCAAGGCGCAATCCGGCGGTGCAACTCCGCCTGGGCCAGGACAAGTACGCCAGTTGGAAGACGTTTCTCGACAACGCCTATTGGTCTGTCGAACTCAAGTAGCAGCTTTCTCAGTTACGGTCGGGGGGTCGCCAGGCATCGGTGCTTGTCGTGTCGGCCGCGTGCCCACCGCCGACGAAGATGTCTTCTGCAGCGATGTTCATGGCCAGAACGGCGCTGGATTCGAGTTCGTTTTTGCGGCGGCGCACCTCCAGGCACGGCAAAAAAAGAACCGGCCGATCGCCAAGGACCGGCCGGTGATTCGTCCGTCGCTGAACACTATGCAGCACCACAAGGGTCGCGACGGGCGGATGGGTCAAATATCAGATGCGTGGTTGCATCAGTACAGAAGCTGGATCTGGCTGCGAGCGACGATCTGGCCGTCCTCGCCGGCGGCGTCGCTGCGCCACCCGGCACCAGTGGAACTCCAGGGGCCGGAGATCTCATCCAGGCCGAAGCCGAGATCGGTGGTCCACTTGGCGTTGTGGCCGTTGATGTAGTGGTTGACACCGACGGTGACGACGCTGAGATCCTCAACGCCGGTCGTGTCCATGTCGCCCATTTCGTAGCGGCCGAAGAGCTCCCAATCCTCAGCGACATACACGCCGCCCTGGACAGTGAAGCCATACATCTGGGCGTCGCCACTGGGATTCATCTCGGCATCGATGTAGACAAAGGACGCGAAGACGTTGGCGCCGTCGAACTCGAGAGAGGCATCGGCGGTCAGGCCGAACCAGTCGAGCTCGGTGTCGTTGAAAGTGGTGCCGGAGCCGTTGCCGGTGCCGCGTTCGGCGGCCTGGTAGTGGGCGCCGAGGCCGAACAGGGCGGCAAAGCCTTCTTCGCCTTGGGGGCTGGTGAAGTCGTTGAAGCGACTCCAGTCGCCGTCGCCGTTGAGAAGGAACTCAGCGCGACTTGAGACGGCGAACTCAACGTCCTCCGTCAGGGCGGTGGTGTTGCGAGCGCCGGTGCCCTCGTTGTACATGACGTAGAAGCGGATCTGATCGTTCTCGTATCCGAACTGGACGCCCTGGGTGTAGTCCTGGTTGAAGGCTTCGTTGATCAGCGAGCGCTCGACGAGCAACTGCTTGGAGCTGGAAACGAGTTCTTCACGCAGGAACGGGCCCTTGAACTGGCCGAACTTCACGTTCCAGCCTTGGTCACCGAGATTGCGCTGCACGAAGGCGTCTTCGAGCATGAAGGTGCCGCCGTTGCTGCTGAAGGCACCGCTGATACCGAAGTTCCAGTCGTCGTAGACGTGGCCCTTCAGCTTGAGCTTGGTGCGCCGCATCTCGAAGCCCTCACGCGAATCGTCAGAGCTGTTGTCCTGGATGTTGTGCACATAGCGAAACTGAATCTGAGCGTTGTGCTGGAGCTTGAAGCTCCCGTCGTCACTGCTGATGAAGAAGCCCTTGTTGTACCCGGCGCTACCGCCCTCGAAGAACGAGGCACGGGCCAGAGCCGGATCGCCCGCCGCTTCCGCGGTCAGGCGCTGGAGCTCTTCATGTTGGCGGTCATTCAGGTTGCGATCGCCGATCGCCTCCCGGAGGACCGCGTTTTCGGATTCCATTTCCGCAAGGCGGGTACGAAGCTGGTCCTCGTTGCCGGCTTGCGCCATCATAGGCAGAGCGGTCACAGCGCCTGCCACGGCAATCAGGCGGACAATGCGTTTATCCATCGCGATGGTTCTCCATGTCCAAACGTGTATGTGGTGCTACTACGAACGATGTAAGGTCGGATTCTACCATTGGTGGGGCGCTAACGCCAAGTCAGGTCGGCGCGTGGTCTGACGCAACAGCGCCCTTCAACCGCCCTCGCCGGGCAAAACCAGGCGAAAGACCGTCCCCTTCCCCAAAGTGCTCTCCACCTCCACCCGGCCGCCGTGCACATTCACAATGTGCTTCACAATCGCCAGACCCAAGCCGGTGCCTCCCGCGTTCCTGCTACGAGCCTTGTCGACGCGGTAAAACCTCTCAAAGAGCCGGGGCAGGTGCTCCGCGGCAATTCCTACCCCCTCATCGGCCACGCTCAGCTCAACGCTCCAATTCGTCCCCGGCTTGGCCGCCACTCGCACCGTGGTGCCGGCGGGGCTGTAGGCGATCGCATTCGAGAGCAGATTGCTCAGCGCCTGCTCCAGCATCTGTGCCTGCCCGGCGACGGTAAGTCCAGTCGGCACATTGCATTGGATCTGGATGTCCTGCCGGGCGGCGGCAGCGCTGTACTGTCCGATGGCGCCGGCGACAAGCGCCTGCACGGAGACCTCCTGGCGCTCCACGGAATCCCGAGTGCGGGGTTCCTCAAGGCGCGCCAAGGCCAGCGTGTCCTCGACAATGGCCTTCAGCCGATGGCTGTTGTTGCGGATGATCTCCAGGAAGCGGCGAGTCTGGCCGGGCTTGTCCAGGCCGACATCCAGCAGCGTCTCCACGTAGCCCTGGATGTTGGTGATCGGCGTGCGCAGCTCGTGGCTGACCGCCGCCCCGAAATCACTTCGCAATCGCTCCAGGTGACGAAGCTGGGTGACGTCATCCAGGAGCAGCAGAAGGCCGACGGGCGTGTCGCCGGCGTCGCGGAGCGTCTGGTACGTGGCCTGCACGATCAGCGGTTCCTCGCGATCCAGCGTGAACTCGGCCTGCCGAGTTGCCTTGCCGTGCATGGCATCGTCGACGTACCGGTGCAGCGAAGGCTCCCTCAGGACCTCTTGCAGCAGCCGCCGACGCGAGGGGGCCGCTTCCAGTCCGAGCAGACGTTCGCCAGCCCGGTTGACGTCGAGGATTCGCTGTTCGAGGTCCAGGGCCAGCACCCCCGTGCCCATCGACTGCAGAATCGCCTGCAGCTCCGCCTGCTTGGCCTGGCGCTCCTCCATGGCCTGGTGCAGGCTGAGCGCCATGCGGTTCAGGGCCAGGGAGAGGCCGACGAGCTCGGCGGTTGTGGGCTGGATGATCTGGTGCTCCAGATCGCCATCGGCGAAGCGATGGGCGCTTCGCTCCAGGCGGGCGACCACACTCGCATGAAACCGCGCAATGACCCCCACACAGAAGAGTGTCAGGAGCAGCGAGACGGCCCCGGCGATGACCATGGTGCGAATGAGTGCGCTGATCTCTCTGCCCGCCCTGGTAAGCGGGTAGGCGAGACGCAGGACGCCGGGCTCCCCGGCCAGATCAAGCCGACTGGCATAGAAGAGCGTTCGGTGCTCGAGCCGAGGGTTGTGCCGCAGGTCGCTGCCCACGCCGGTCTGCAGGGCGGCGTCGACCTCGGGCTGGCTGAGCGAACCGCCGAGATCCTCGCCGCCGAGTGAGGAGTCAACCAGCGTCCTGGCGCTGCCGTCTAGGACGGTGAACCGAAGCTGATGGGCGCGACTGTCAGCCTCGATCCGTGCTCGCAGGGCGGAGAGATCGGCAGGGTCGTAGAGCGCCTCGTAGGCCACGGCGACGTCGGTGACGATGTGCCCTGCCGCCGCCCGCGCCTGGTCGCGCGCGATCCGCTGGACCTCGGCGACGGCGGCCCAGGTGAGCGCGGTGATACCCACGACCTGCAGAGCGATGAGGGCGAGGCTGAGTTGTCCAAAAAGCGACCGAGGACGGAGGCGGATCATGCGAGTGCGTCGTTTTCTTCGGCTAGTGAGTCATCAAGCCGATACCCTACGCCCCTCACCGTGCTTAGCAAGCGCCCCAGCTCCCCCAGCTTGCGTCGAATCGCTGTGACGTGCACGTCGACCGTCCGACTGGAGAGCACGATGGTGTCGCCGTGGACGGCAGCGGTGATCTGATCGCGGGTGCGGACGAAGCCGGGCCGGCTGGCCAGGTAGCGGAGAATGCCGAACTCCGTCCTCGTCAGATCCACAGGTTTGCCCCCAGCGGTGACGGTGTGGCGATCCACGTGCACCACCACCTTTCCTCCGGCGATGCTGAGACGCTTGCCCTCGTCTTCGCCAGAAGGGGTAGCCTCCAGTCGGCGGAGGATGTTCTTCATCCGCGCCATCAGGATCTTGGGGCTGAACGGCTTGGTGACGTAGTCGTCCGCCCCCAGTTCCAGCCCTGCCACGATGTCAGACTCCTCGCCCTTGGCGGAGACGATCAGAATGGGGATCGTGCGTGTGGAGTCTTCCCACTTCATGCGCCGGCAGACCTCCAAACCGTCCAGGTCGGGCAGCATCAGGTCGAGAATGACCAGGCGAGGAATCTCCTCTCGAATCTTGACCAAGGCGGTCTTGCCGGACAGCACCACGTTCGCGTTGTACCCCTCGCGGGTAACGTGAAAGCGGATCAGCTCCGCGATGTCAGGCTCATCCTCGACGATCAGAATTGCAGGCTCGGACACGGCCAATCTCCAGAGATCGCTTCCAGGGAATGCGAGCGAGCCTCATGGTAGCCAGGTCGTGTTAGCGTCAGGTAAAGGCCAGCCAGAGAGTTCTCGCCTAGAAGACGATCTGCCACTGGGCGCGGAGGAAGAACTGCCGGTCCGCGTCCGCTGCATCGACCTCGAGTCCGACCCGATCGGAGGCGACTTGCACGGGCACTCCCGCTGTCGTGAAGCCGCCGTCCACGGTGATCTTGTGGGCGTTGCCGGCGAGGTAGCGGATGAAACCGACCGTGGCGATGCCGACTTCCTCGACGCCGTCTAGATCCAGGTGCTCGTAGCGGCCGATCAATTCGAGGTTGTCGGTCAGGTAGTAGCCGGCCTGGGCAAGGTAGGTGTAGTCGTCAGTATCCAGCGGATTCGGCCCTTCGGGGTGGGTGTGCCGGCCGGTCACAGCTCCGTACACGTTGAAGCCGGGCCACTCGAACTGGCCGTCCACCGTCCAGATGACGAGGTTCGGGGTGGGTGCTGCCGCGGTGGCCCCGACGCTGCCGGGGGTGGCGCCGTCGCCGACATCGCCTTCCTGGTAGTGCATGCCGGCTCCGAGGACAGCGCCGAATTCGGTGTCGCGCGTGGAAGTGAAGTCTTCGAACTGCTTCCAGTCGCCCGCCAGCTTCCATTCCCCACGAGTCATGACGCCGAACTCGCTCAGGTCGCTATTCCAATCAGTGTTCTTGCCACCGGGGCCTTCGATATAGCCCAGGATGAATTGGGCTTGTTCATCGCGGTACTGCACCATCAGGCCCTGCGTTCGCTCCGGATTGAAGATGCCCAGGGTCGAGGAGAGTTCGACCATGAGCTGGTTGGGAACGGGAATGGTCAGTTCGTTGAGAAGCGGCATAGGGAACTGGCCCAGCACCAGGCACCACTCCTCGTTGAAGTGGTAGGTGAAGTTGGCGTCCTGCAGCCCCATTCGACCGGAGGGGCCGAAGTCCATCAGGATGAAGTAGTCGAGATCCTTGGTCGCCTGCCCGAGGAGGTAGAGCCGGGTGCGGCGGAACTCGAAGCCGCTGCTGAACGCATCGACATTGCCCGCCGGGTTGCTGGTAGAGCCGTCCTGGAAGGAGGCGTTGTAGCGGAACTGCGTGTAGAAGCCGAGCCGCATCGAGTTGCCGGTCTCCTCGTCGATGAACGTGAGGCCCTTGCCGGGGGCGAAGGAGAGAGAGGAGTTGCCGCCCAGGTAGAAGGAGCGATCGGCGGCATCGTGGGCCGCCACGGCGGTCAGGTGGTTTAACTCGCGGGCCCGGGTCTCCTCCGCCTCGCTCAGGCGAGCCTCGGCGAGTTGCTGCTCCAGAGCGCTGATCTGCTGCGCCAGCGTCTGGCTGCCCGAGGGCACCGCCTCGGCGCCGCTGGGCGCTCCGAGCAGGAAGGAGGAGAGAACAACGACGAGTCCGCGAAACGACATGGCAACCTCGCGCAATCCGATGGCTGAAATAGGGGGGGGGGGAGCTACGACTCTCCGGCGCGGGCAGCCCGCCCCGAAAGAGGGTGTGTTTGTAGCATTTTGGGGCGTTCCCCGCCGCCTGCCAGGCGGCCTCGCCCGCGCATTTGATCCAGAATCCGCGCGCCGGTCGCAGGCGTCATGGGCAGCGCGAAACGGTGGGGCCCTGCGTCCCGGTCGCAGGGCCCGTTCCCTTGCCGTCAGCCAGCCACCTGTCGCTGCTCCGGCCTGGGCGCGGAGAGACAGGGTGGTCGCATCCGAGGGCGGCGATAGGTTGGAACGGCAGGGGCGAGATGGGTGGTGCGAGACGAGTTGTTGGGCAGGCACAGCGCGGAGATAGAATGGCCCCCGTGCGGCCGGAGCGGATCGCGGCAATGATGCTGCTAGTGAGGCTGCCCGTTGTCTTCAACGGCGACGCGGCGGAAGTCCTCGAAGGTAGTCTCGTGCAGCAGACTGCCCAGTTCGTTCTGCCACTTCTCCATGCGGTAATGCAGCGGGCAGGGGTCCACGCCGCCACAAACGCCCGCACCGAAGGGGCATGCCTGCGGTTCGCTGAGGAAGCGCTCGAAGACACGAATCACGTCGAAGAGCGTGATTTCGTCGGGGGCGCGGGCGAGGAGAAAACCACCACCCGGACCGGGGATGCTGCGGACGAGGCCGGCCTGGCTCAGCGTCGAGAGGATCTTGGCGACGGTGGGCTGGGCCATGCCGCGATCCTTGGCGATCTGGGAGGCCGAGAGACGCGACTTGGCGTCCCAAACCTCTGCCAGGCGGCTGATTGAGGCGATGGCGCATTTGGTTTGACGACCGAACATAAGGAACTACCTCGGTTCATCCAGACCCAAGCTGCATCGAAATCATGGACACATCTGTCTGTAAATCAGATAGTAGCAAGATGAGCGACGATCGTAGCCAGTTTGACTCAGGAAACGGCGAGCGAGGCTCAGTTTCTCCCAGGGCGACAAAGGGGATCATGGGCATAGTGGGAAGCGACTGGAGAGTACCCTCCGCGCCTCAGCCATCCTCCCGCACAGCCGACGTGCTCGCCGAGTCAAGTGATGCCTGAATCAGGGACTCCAAAGCAAGGTCTGGCGCCGTCGACATGCGTGCGTGGTCGAGGGCGCTGAGTCCTTCGTTGTCGCAGATCGAGGCGTCGGCGCCGGCGTCGAGCAACAGCCGGCACATGGAATCGTCCAGGCGCTCGGCAGCGTGCAAGAGGGCCGTCTTGCCGGTGTTGTCGACGTGGTTGATGTCGGCGCCGGCATCGAGCAGAAGTCGCGCGATCTCCAGGGCCTCCGGTGATGACTCATGCCGACTGTTCCGGGGCTCGATCTCCGTGACCACCCAATCCACCGTCTTGCCGGTCACGGCGTAGATGAGCGGTGTCTTGCCTCCGGGCCCGAGCACATTCACATCGGCCCCGAACTCGATCAGGAGCCGCATGACGGTCGGCATCTCGTACACGGCGGTGTGGTACATGATGGCATACGGATGTTTGGGCATGTGGACGCTGCCTCCCGCCTCAAGGTAGGCACGGGCCGCTTTGCCTACGGCAGGGCCTTCCAGGCTGAGCAGAGGATGCACGCCTTCCGCTTCGCCACACGTCGGATCCGCTCCCAATTGCAGGAGGAAGCGTGTACTCGCCAGGTCGTCCCGCCGCACGGCACCGTAGAGTGCCCAAGAGAGGCGGCATGGATCGGCAACCTCGGCTCCCTGGGCCACCAGGTAGCTCTGCACCTTGGGACAGTCCTTGTCGATGGCGACCACGAGCGGCGGATAGCGAAAGGACGCATCGAGGGTGACTCTGAGTCCGGCAGCGACAAGCAACTCGACCGTTTCCAGGTCATCTCCCCAGCGTTCCAGCACCAACCCGATGGTGCCCTCGTCGTTGCTGCGCCGGGGATTCACATCGAGCGAGCCACTGTTGATGAGCGCCTGGGCGGCTTCTCGTGAATCGTGGTCGATGGCGAGGCTGAGCGCGGTGGTCAGTCCGTTTGCCGTCGTGGCGCTCGGGTCAGCGCCCGCTTTCAGCAGCAGTTCAATTGCCTCGACCGCATTGGTGCGGGCCCCGGCCATGAGGGCCGTCATTCCCGTCACACGGACATCGGCACACCGATAGGGCAGATTGGGGTCTGTGCCTTGCTCCAGGAGTCGCTGCAGCGTCGCGGGGTTGTTCGCCTGCGATGCCTGATGCAAGGGCGGCATCGTCGGTAGCGCGGCTCGTCCAAGTAGGATCGCGGTCACGATGAGAAGCAGCGAGCACAATACCGTGACGAAGCCGCAGAGGATCGAAAGGCGGCCTCCGACAACCGGGGGTGTATCAGCCGACGGACCACACTCCGGACAGATCTCGCTTTGTGACTTGGCAAGCGGGTAGCCGCAGCGAGTGCAGCACGCCCTGCGACGGCGTCGGCGCTGTCGCACAAGGGCAATCCCCGGGGCAAGAGCGAAGGCCAAGAACCACACGGCGCCGGCGAGCACCGAGTTGAGCAGGAAGCCGCGGAGCAGCGGTATGCAGGGCAGGATCTGGTGGTCGCCGAGATTCTCCGGCGGGTGGCTCGCGATGAAGAGCGCCCCGTGGTGGCGGGACCGACGTGGGTTCCTGCCGAAGCGTTCGTGAACACGGACCCGACGCGAGTGGTGTTCGGCACGTGCGTAGAGGGCGTGGAATGGGAAGCCGGCAACGATTTCTTGGATGATCACGCTCCCGCCCAGGAAGTCCCGCGACTTGGACCAAGCGGGCGGCGCCGTGAGTTGGCGGTCAAGTGCCGGTTGGCGACTCGTAGTCAGACAGCGGACGCCGAAGTCCCACTCCTCGGCGAAGCGAACATCGGGACTCAGATGGCCTCCCACAAACTGGCCGGGGCGATATCGGCAGTCGCCAAAGGCCGCTGCGCCCCAAGCGACGCCAATCGTCGTGAGCGCGCCCATGAAGAGGCTGAGCGCGATGAGCCAGCGGCACAGACTCCTCGCCCGGCATCGCGGTTGGCTTGTGCTTGCCCCTTTCGGCACTCGGCGCCTCCTTGCGCTTGCAACCCAAGATCCGCATCCTACCTGCCGCGCGGCGTCGCGCCTCGTTCAAAGCGCCGACAAGGGGGCGTGCATCGTCTCATGCGAATCGCCATTGACCGTCACCACAATGCGCCGGCCGTGCCGCTCGATGTCGTATGTCCTGCCTCCGACACGTCCGCCGCGGAGCAGGAGACTATCCATGGCCATCGGCAGTGGATCGACAACGACTGATCCACCCAGCTCACGCGGCGGGCAAATGCCCGCGACCCCACGGATGATCAGGTCGAGTACGTAGCTGTGCTGGTAGTCGTCGATGCCGCGGTAGGTGCAGGCTCGACCGGTGTGGGGGTTGTAGTGTTCGAAGCAGTTGGGCCGTTCCAGATCGCCGTCGTGGAACATCATGCGGACGAAGCGGCTGAGCAGATCGCCGGCGATCTCACCACAACGATAGCGCGGGCTGGGGGCCGTTGTCACAGCCTCGCCGAACTCGTGAAGCGGTCGGCGACGCCACTGGCGAATAAGGCCGTCGACGATGTGGCTGTTCGTCATGGGCCAGGTGCGGCCGTTCCAGGGGCAGATGTGGCGCTTGCCCTTCCACATCGCTTCCGCGTTGAAGAGTGGGTCGTCGAGGCTGGAGGAGGGCACGGGGAACGCCGTCCAGAACTCCTCGGGGTTCGTCAGGTGCGAGAGCAGGGCCTCGACGTGTGCGTCCTCGAGCAGATCGGTGAGCAGGGGATAGAAGCAGACCGCCGCCTTGACCCCGGTTCGCTCGCCACTTCGAGGGTCGACATCGCTGAACATGCCGATGCCCGGGTCCCACATGCGCGTGAGGATCGCCGCGCCGGTTCGCTCCGCCACGCCTCGCCAGGACGTCGCCTCCGCGTCGTGCCCCAGGTGTGCTGCGATCTGCTCGAGGGCCCGCTGCAACTGGTAGGCATAGACCGTGACATCGATCGCCTTGAGCTTCGTCTCATCCTTCCAGCCGGCGAGGTCAGCGCGAGGGTTCACCGCCTGGTAGCGCGACATGTACTCCTGGCCGGTCTCGAAGTGGTTGACCACGTCGTACATGCCGGACCGCTCGCGATCGCGCGATTCGTCCAGCCAGCGGGCATACCGAGAAAGCCCGGCGTAGCAGCGTTCAAGAAACGCCTCATTTGGCGCGACGGCCTGGACGGCGAGCAGGGCGTCGCCCCAGTTGGCGTGGTAGAAGTCCGTGCCGACGAGGTGGTTCGTGTAGAGCCGGCCGTGCAAGGAGCCGTCGTCCTTCTGGTGTTCAAGGAAATTCAGCAGCGAGCCGTGGGCGGCGCTCTCTTCGATCGGCAGCTCCGCCCAGCGCATCTCGAACATGTGGCAGGGGGCGCTGTAGGAGATGGGCACGTGGAAGTAGCCGATCCCCTCCGCGATGGCGGGGTGCGCGACGTTGCCGCAGCCACCGGCGTAGCGATTCAGGAAGAGGCCGTAGAGCCTGTAGTCGTAGTAGCGCGTGAGGTAAGGATCGGAGCAGGTGAACGTTGGGAAGGCGGCGAAGTGCGCTTCCCAGAGTTCCTCCGCGTTCCTGCGGCGGGACACCCCTGGCGTGCTTGAGGGACTTGAGGGACTCGTGGGGGTTGTGGGGGTTGGGGTGACGGTGAGATCGATGGTGAGGTCG
>SWCB01000737.1_pt1 | contig 13445 bp, 9 predicted proteins | sample 4692901 | NCBI WGS metagenome assembly SWCB01 (sample SAMN10267276, study PRJNA491770) | bioreactor metagenome | isolation source: DHS bioreactor inoculated with subseafloor sediment | place: Japan: off Shimokita Peninsula | collected 2006-08 | reverse complement strand
TATTCACCGCGTTGGAGAGATGGCTGAGTGGTCGAAAGCACCGGTCTTGAAAACCGGCAAGGGTTTATAGCCCTTCTAGGGTTCAAATCCCTATCTCTCCGCCACATTTAGAGAAGGGCGCTGACTTATCAGCGCCCTTTTTGCATCTGAGCATGTGGTAAGAGGAATTTGTTCCAAATCCACCTCACCGAGAACACTCCACCATATTCAAAGAAACCGCTACTCTGTTAGCGGTTTTTTTACATCTGGGGTTTGCTAAATAAGATAGGGATGCAGAATCCTAGACTGGGTTCACCTGAGCGAAGCGAAAGCACATTGCCCGTACCAAAGGTGCGAAAAGGCAATAGCCCGAAGGGTACGAGCTTGCGAGTAATAAATCCCTATCTCTCCGCTACATTTAGAGAAGGGCGCTGATTTATCAGCGCCCTTTTTGCGTCTAGCGCATTTGGCAAGAGGGATTTGTTCCAAATCCGCCTTACTCAGTACACTCCGCTACATTCAAAGAAACCGCTACTCAGTTAGCGTTTTTGTTACGTCTGAAGCTTGCTAATAAGATAGGGATGCAGAATCCTAGACAGGGTTCACCTGAGCGAAGTGAAAACACATTGCCCGTGCCGAAGGTGCGAATCTGGCCAATAACGCGTTAGAGCACAGATAGACTCACCTCTCCATATCAAATTTACCGATAGTAGAATTAGTGACTCAACGATACTTATAAATAGCAGGTGATATTTATTTATCTTCTCTAGCTAAGCGGTATGTTGCCCTTTTTTCTGGGTAGAATCAGTAATCATTTCTGAATCTCTGCTGAATTATCATCTCCTCAATCACCGATTTAGTCATTCAATGATTGCTTAAATATAAGTAGGCGTATATTATCACACCAACACAAAGCATATAAGCATACAATAAGACATTTGGAGTGTGACATGACAAAACCTGTTATTGGTTTCATCGGCCTTGGCCTTATGGGCGGCAACATGGTTGAAAACCTACAAAAACGTGGTTACCACGTAAATGTAATGGATCTTAGCGCAGAGGCTGTTGCTCGCGTAACTGACCGTGGTAATGCTACTGCATTCACTTCAGCTAAAGAACTAGCTGCAGCGAGTGATATCGTTCAGTTTTGTCTTACAACTTCAGCTGTTGTTGAAAAAATTGTTTACGGTGAAGAAGGCGTATTAGCGGGTATTAAAGAAGGCGCTGTATTAGTTGACTTCGGTACTTCTATCCCAGCTTCTACTAAGAAGATTGGCGCAGACCTTGCTGAAAAAGGCGCGGGCATGATCGATGCGCCTCTTGGCCGTACTCCTGCTCACGCTAAAGATGGTCTTCTAAACATCATGGCAGCTGGCGACATTGAAACTTTTAACAAAGTTAAGCCTGTTCTTGAAGAACAAGGCGAAAACGTATTCCACCTAGGCCCTCTAGGCTCCGGTCACGTTACTAAACTTGTAAACAACTTCATGGGCATGACTACTGTGGCCACGATGTCTCAAGCATTTGCTGTCGCTAAGCTAGCAGGCGTTGACGGTCAACAATTATTTGACATCATGTCAGCGGGTCCATCTAACTCGCCGTTCATGCAGTTCTGTAAGTTCTACGCTGTAGATGGCGAAGAAAAGCTAGGTTTCTCTGTTGCAAATGCAAATAAAGATCTTGGTTACTTCCTTGCTATGTGTGAAGACCTAGGTACTAAGTCTCTAATTGCTCAAGGTACAGCAGCAAGCTTACAGGAAGCTGTTGACGCAGGACTTGGCCAAAACGACGTACCAGTACTTTTCGATTATTTCACTAAACTAGCGAAGTAATTCGAATGTAATATTACTATGGTGGCTGGTAAAACTGGCACGCTGTAGTAAGGTTTAGTTCGGCGTTGAGTTTTAAAAAACCGCTACTCTGTTAGCGGTTTTTTTATGTCTAAAGTTAGCCTATAAGATAGGGCTGTAGATAACCCCAAATATCTGGTCAACGTTATTTTTATATGTACTCCTCTTGTATTACAATATGCATTAATTGTTTTCCGTTATACCCAATCCGATAATGGAGGTTCCATTCATGCCGCAAACCTTGCTTCCCAATATTATTGAGTTCATGGCTCAAATTGACCCTTTTGATAAATTGCCACCCGATTGTCAAAGACAAATAGCGGCGTCTATCAAAATTACCTATCTTGCTCAGGGCGAACGTATTCATTTCAGCACCGATCAAGAAGATTGCTACTTGTATATCATTCGAACAGGGTCGATGGAGCAGCGGAAAACAGATGGTGTGCTTCGGGCTAAATTGGGTAAAGAGGATATTTTCGGGTTTAGCTTCTTACAAACAGAAGAGGGTACGAACAGCCATGCTGAGATGGCGTACACAGCGACAGCAATGGAAAACTCGCTACTGTATTTAATCCCTCACGCCAAGCTTAAAGTGATCTTAGAGGCATACCCAGAATACGCTCAACATTTTGCTGCTCAAGCGCAAGTGCGTATACAGTCAGCATTGAGCGTTGTGTGGTCTGATGATGAAAAAGGATTATTCTTCAAGAAAGTTTCAGAGGTTGCCAGTGGTAAAGTGGCCATTGTTTCTGCTGATATGTCTATCCAGCAAACCGCTTATAAAATGACGGTTGAAGAACGTTCTTCAATGGCTGTTATTACAGACAATGGAAAAATAGCGGGTGTTATTACTGATCGTGATTTAGCGAAAAGAGTTATTGCACTTGGACTAAGTACCGATAAACCCATTAGTGATGTTATGACGGTAAATCCATTGGTTATTGGTCATGATGATCTGGTGATGAAAGCGGCATCAATGATGATGCAGCATAATGTGCGCAGCTTGCCAGTTGTGAAAGATGACCAGGTAGTGGCATTGCTGACCACGACACATCTGGTTCAGGAGCATCGAGTTCAAGCTATTTTTCTGATAGAGAAAATTAAATATACCGATTCACTTGAAGCGTTGACAGAACTGACATCAGAGCGACAAGCAATTTTTGAAGCGCTTGTGAAGGGTAATGTCGGAGCTGAGATTATCGGTCAGGTAATGTCGATGTTGATGGATGCTTATAATCGACGAATTCTTCAATTAGTAGAAGCTCGATTGGGTGAGCCACCTTGCCTATATACTTGGGTTGTTGCTGGCTCTCATGCTCGTAATGAAGTGCACCTCCTATCGGATCAAGACAATGCAATTATTCTTTCTGACGATGTGAGCAAAAATGATCGTATGTACTTCCAGCTATTAGCTATGGATGTCTGTAAATGGATGGATGCATGTGGTTATACGTTGTGCACAGGCAACTTTATGGCATCAGTAAGAAAGTGGTGTCAGCCGCTAGAGGTATGGAAAGAATACTATCGTAAGTGGGCATCAAACCCTGAATATGAACGTTTATTAAATATTTCTGTTTTTCTTGAAGTACGTTCTATTTATGGTGAAAAAGTCTTATCCGATCAGCTTCAAGCTCATCTGCACCAGCTGTTGGGGGAGAGTAGATCGTTTCTGACGATATTATCGAATGATGCGGTATCGACTCAACCACCGTTAGGTATTTTCAATAAATTTGTATTAGAGAAAAATGGTCAACATACCAATACGTTAAATATAAAAAAGTATGCACTAAACCTTATTGTAGATTTAGCCCGTATCTACAGTCTTTCTGCTGGAGGAGAGCTTACAGGTACGGAAGAACGGTTTCGGTACGCACATGAAAAGGGCGTTATCAGTGAAGACAGCCTAAAAGATGTTATTGGTGCATATCGGTTTATTACTCGAATAAGGTATGCCCATCAGTTAGAGGCTTTAAAGAACGGTGAAGTGCCTAACAATCATATCTCTCCTGATATGTTTGGTAGCTTTGAGCGAAAACATTTAAAAGATGCCTTTAGAATTATTGCTGACTTACAAGACGTGATAAAGCTACGTTACGGTAAACTTTAGTTAACTAGGATGTAAGGGTATGTACAAATGAAGCGTTTATTCTCACACTTTAAACCACTGAATCGACTAGAAAGGTTAAGGCGTAAATGGCGAGAAGAAAACCCGCAACCCTCAGTTCTGAGTGCATTGACGGACTGTTCTTTATCTTTAGAAGACCAGCTGCTTTCTGAACTCAACTTTCTTGTTTTAGATTTTGAAACAACAGGTTTATCACCTGAAAAGGATCAAATTTTAAGTATTGGCTATGTTGAAATTAATGGCGGAGTTTTAGATTTAGAAACTAGCCATGAAACCTATATCAAAGACAGTTGTGGTATTAAAGCTGAAACTGCCATTATTAATCACATAACACCTGAAATGTTAAAAGTTGGAGAAACGCTTGATTGCGCAATGACCGCGTTATTTGAGCGCATGAAGGGTAGGGTTGTGGTTGTACATGGACTAACCGTAGAAAAGAGTTTTATTAATCACTATATCCAATCACGTTATGGGTTAATGCCCCCCCCGTTACTCTTGCTTGATACTTTGATCATTGAGAAATCGTTAGCCGTTAATATAAACAACCAAAAGGGTGGGGATTATCGACTCTCGTCAATTCGCCAACGTCATGGATTACCTGAATACCCGTGTCATGGTGCTTTGATTGATGCTGTAGCGACTGGTGAGTTGTTATTGGCATTAATGAAGAAGATGTTTGGAACTGGTGCTCCTACATTGGGTCAAATTTATGATTCTTGTCACTATGAGATGATGGTAAATAGCTAGCATATTTGGAATTTTATAGGGCATTGGAGGTGACGCCAAATACATATCCGATTCTTATTTTACAGCCGATTGATACATGATCGAAGGACGCGATATAAGACCGAATTATGTCATGAACGTTAGAAGGGATAAAAAAAGTCCCAGCATAAAGCCGGGACAAACAAACGTTAACGTAGAAAAAGTAATAAGTCACAAAGAAGTTATGACTCTAAAAATTACAACAATCAGGAAACAATAAAAGGTGGAACTATTGAACTTTAGCTACTGCATCTTTTACTAATGCACCAAGCTCATCCCATTGCTGGTTGTCGATAAGTGTATTTGGAACCATCCAAGTACCACCACAAGCCAGAACCGAAGGGATTGAAAGGTAGTCATCAATGTTGCTTAAGCTTACACCGCCGGTTGGCATGAACTTAACTGGGTAAACAGCCGTAAGCGCTTTCAGCATGCTAGTGCCGCCAGAAGGCTCAGCAGGGAAGAACTTAAGAGTACGTAGGCCCATTTCCATTGCTTGCTCAACTAAACTTGGGTTATTAACACCAGGTACAATTGGCATGCCTTTTTCCTGACAGTATTTAACGGTTGTAGGGTTAAAACCAGGGCTAACAATAAAATCAACGCCAGCTTCAATGGCTTCATCTACTTGTGCTGTTGTCAGGATAGTACCGGCACCAATTAGCATCTCTGGGAATTCTTTACGCATGTTACGAATAGCTTGTGCTGCTGCTTCTGTGCGAAAGGTAATTTCAGCACATGGCATGCCGTTTTCTACCAATGCTCTACCTAGAGGAATAGCATCTTCTGCATTGTTAATAGCAATAACTGGGATAACTTTTAGTGCCGCAAGTTGGTCGTTTAAATTACTCATAATGATTCCTGAAAATTAAATACTGGTTACTTAAATTATGGATTACGGTGTTATGCGAAAATTTTTGGCATCGCATCTGCTGGAATAATTGCCCCGTGATACTGAATAACCGTTGAAGCGACTTGGTGTCCTGCATGTGCAGCTTCGGTAGCTGAGCCACCAGTAAAGCGCTTAGCTAAATAACCACCGCTGAAAGAGTCACCAGCGGCTGTTGTATCAACGACTGATTTAGCAACAAGGGAAGGTACAAACGTGTGCGCATCTTGTTCAACAACAAGACAAGCATCTTTACCACGTTTAATGGCGATTTCTTTTACACCAGCAGCTTGGGTGCGGGCGATACAATCCTCTACGGTTTCATCACCGTATAGTTCTTGTTCGTCATCGAATGTCAGTAGTGCGATGTTGGTAACAGATAATGCACGTTGATATGCAACTATCGCATCTTGTGGATCTTTCCACAATTTAGGTCGGTAGTTGTTATCGAATAGCACCTTACCGCCTTTTTCACTAAATGCTTCCAAGAAAGTAAACAGTTGCTCACGGCTTTCTTTCGTTAGAATAGCAAGGCTGATACCACTTAAATAAATGGCATCAAATGTCATTAAGTCATTAAGAAGTTGAGTGCTTTCAGGTTGCTCAAGCAGGTATTTTGCTGCTGCATCATTGCGCCAATAATAAAAACTACGCTCACCTGTTTCATCTGTTTCGATGTAGTAAAGGCCTGGCTGTTTATTCTCAAGGCGGATAATCTTACTAGTATCAATGCTTTCTGCTTGCCACGCTGTCAACATCTCTTCACTGAAATTGTCTGTGCCAAGGGCTGTAATATACGTTGTTTGAATATCCTTATCCTTTGTCAGGCGAGATAAATAAACAGCGGTATTTAAAGTGTCTCCGCCAAAACTACGGTTGAGCTGCGAACCTTTTTCTTGCAGCTCAATCATGCACTCACCAATAATGGCAATATTAAATGTGGCCATATTAACTCCGAGAAAAGGGATGGAAAGGATATTGGGGAACAGCCTTCCCATCAGGGTAACAAATTAAATTACTTCAGGAAGTCCTGACGAACTGGCGAGAAAACATCAAGAAGAATACTGTCTTGTTCTAGTGCTACTGCGCCATGAATAGCTAATTTCTTCGCAATGTACGCATCACCTTTGTTTAGAACACGCTTTTCACCATCGATCTCTGCCTCAAAGCTACCTTCAACAACATAGCCAATCTGATCATGGATATCGTGCGCATGAGGGTGACCAATAGAACCTTTGTCAAAACATAGGTGAACAGCCATTAGATCTTCAGTATGACCAACAATCTTACGTTTGATACCAGCGCCAAGCTCTTCCCAAGGTGTGTTATTGATATTAAAAAACATTGTGTGATTCCTTTGAAATTCATGTAGTAAAATATTACAAATTAAAATCAGTTACAAAGAGGGCTAACCCTCTTTGTTATTATTAGATTAAATTGTTTTTTCCTCGGGCGTTGCTTCAGGCTTTTTTCTGGATGCACTCACAAGCAAGATACCAACGGTTAGCACGATAGAGCCACATAAAATAAACAGTAATCGACCTGTTGGTTCATTTGGAATCAAGGCCATAGCCAAAATACCAAAGCCAGCAGTACTGATTAGGTTACCAAGCATAGAGCGTTGTTTGGTATCAAGTGACTGTTGCTCATCACTGTCTGCGATAAGTGGAGTGTTCCAGTTCTTAAATAGCGTATCAACTTCTTGTTGACGTTCAGCAGAATGACCTTTGAAGAACAGTGTTGATAAGACGAACCAGCCTCCAGTAAAGATAACGTGTGCTGCTAGACTAAGACCAACAACTAAATCGCTCCACTCGCGTCCTGTTAATTGATGCTCAAGATTAAGGAAGTTTTCGATATGGTGTGCTTTCAGTAAAACACCAAAGAGGTAAGATACAAAACCACCGACAATCAGTGTTGACCAACCTGCCCAATCTGGGGTTCTACGAATCCACATACCAAGCAGGATAGGGATAAGCATTGGGAATCCAATAAGGGCACCGATATTCAATACAACATCGAATAAACTGAGATGACGTAGTGAGTTAATGTATAGGCCGATTGCAATGATGATGAAGCCCATTATTATCGTGGTCATTTTACTGATTAAAATCAGTTCTTTCTGTGTTGCATTTTTTCGGAAAATGGGCTGATAAAAATTACAAACAAAGATGCCTGCATTACGATTCAAGCCAGAATCCATTGAAGACATAGTTGCAGCAAACATTGCAGACATCAGAAGGCCGACCATACCAGCAGGCATAACGTTCTGAACGAAAGCTAGGTAAGCGGCGTCGCCTGCTTTATCACCCATTGAGGCGTACTCAAGAGCAAAGTCAGGCATGAATGCGCTAACATACCAAGGTGGTAAGAACCAGATAACCGGGCCGATAACCATAAGGATACATGCAAGACCAGCTGCTTTACGTGCATTTTCACTGTCTTTTGCAGCAAGGTAGCGGTAAGCATTGATACTGTTGTTCATTACACCAAACTGTTTGATGAAGATGAACACAACCCAAAGAATGAAGATGCTAACGTAGTTCAGGTTATTACCGAGTAAGAAATCACCTTGGAAGTTGCTAACAATATTGACGATACCACCACCGTGGAAGTAAGCAGCAATCGCACAAGTAATTGTTACAGCCATGATAACCAGCATCTGCATAAAGTCAGAAGCAATTACAGCCCATGAACCGCCAGTTACTGCCATTAACATCAGCACTAAACCAGTGAATACAATAGTGGTTTCCATAGGAATATTGAAAACAGCAGCAACAAAAATAGCTAGACCATTTAGCCATACACCCGCTGAAATCAAGCTGTCAGGCATGCCTCCCCAGGTGAAAAATTGTTCTGTTGTTTTACCAAAACGCATACGAATAGCATCGATGGCGGTAACCACTCGTAATTGTCGGAATTTTGGTGCGAAATACAGATAGTTAAGTAGGTAGCCAAAAGCGTTCGCTAAGAACAAAATGACAATGGCGAATCCATCTGTAAATGCTTTCCCTGCGGCACCGGTAAACGTCCATGCTGAAAATTGGGTCATAAACGCTGTGGCTCCTACCATCCACCACAACATTTTGCCTCCCCCCCGAAAATAGTCACTAGTAGAGGTTGTGAATTTTCTAAACATCCAACCAATAGCAATTAGAAACAGGAAATAGGCCAGTACTACAAAAGTATCAATGGTCATTTTTTTCAGCCTTAAGTTATCAAACTGAGCGTAGTTTAAATTCGTAATGGTTATATTGTAATACAAGGGTGTTATTTTCGTGATGAATATCATATTTATTTTTTGATGCTGCAAAGGGTAATATGTGCGGTTTTGATGCTAATTTATTGATATTTAATGGGTTACACTTGTTTTTTACTGTGATTTACGTGTGAAGTTAAAATGTGATTTATGTCTTGTTTTTATAATATTGAGATGAAAGTTTGATTCATTTGTATTATTTTATGCGTATCGATGAGGTGCGTACTATCTCTAATCTTGAGGTCAATATGAACACAACAAGACAGCCTGTTTTACTTACTCGTGATGAAGTTATTGATTTACAAAAAGAATTCGGTAGTTCTTCGCTAATGGGGCAAACAATCGTAAAGCTACAAGCTGAACTTGAGGCTTATATGGCTTTGCCAGTCGATGTACCTGGTCACGGTGAAGCTGGTGGCTATGAACACAATAAGCATAAAGATAACTATCACTATATTAACTTAGCTGGCCGCTTGTTTTTGATCACTGAAGATGAGAAATATGCGAAGTATGCAGCTCAATTATTAACGACCTATGCTGATCTCTACTTACAGTTTGATTACCACATTCAACGTAATACCAATCCTCCTGGTCGCTTGTTTCATCAAATTTTGAATGAACATATGTGGCTCATGTATGCAAGCTTAGGCTATTCCTGCATCAGTAACTGGCTGTCTGAGAGTGAACGTTGTCATATTGTTGATAACTTATTTAAGCCAATGCTAGAGATGTTTACTGAAAAGTACGATTTTGACTTTGATCGTATTCATAATCACGGTATTTGGGCTGTTGCTGCTGTAGGTATATGCGGCATTGCGATTGGTGAGCGTAAATATCTTGAAATGTCGGTGTTTGGTTTAAATGGTGATGGTGAAACGGGTGGTTTCCTTGCCCAGATTTCACAGTTATTTTCACCATCTGGTTATTATATGGAAGGTCCTTACTATCACCGCTTTGCTATTCGGCCATTAGCTGTGTTTGCCGAAGTGCTTGAGCGACATATGCCTGATTTAAATATCTATAATTATAAAGACCAAGTCATTAAGCAAACAACCCAAGCATTGCTTGCGACTGCTTATCCTAATGGTTTGTTCCCTGCTTTGAATGATGCATCCCAGACTATGGCAATCACCGACATGGGTGTTGTTGTGGCCGTTAGCATGTACTTTAAGCGTTATGGCTTTGATAAAAACCTATTGGGCATGGCTGAGATTCAGCAACAAGTTTGGTTGCACCCATGTGGTTTGGCTTTATCTAAAGCGCATGAAGCAGAAGAGAACCTAGAGCCGCCATTCTGGCCAAGTGTAGAGCTTAATGAAGGCCCTAATGGTGACCGTGGTGCGCAAGGCTTCCTGCGAATGCAAGGTGACGATAAAGATATTAGCCAGCTAGTCATGAACTATGGTCAGCATGGTATGGGTCATGGTCACTTCGATACGTTGGGTATTACATTCTTTAGTCGTGGTCAAGAAGTCTTACGTGAATATGCATTTGCTCGCTGGGTTAACGTTGAACCAAAATTTGGTGGTCGTTACCTTGATGAGAACAAGTCATACGCTCGTCAAACCATCAACCATAATGCAGTCACCGTTGATGAAATGTGCCAAAACAGCTTCGATGCTAAACGTGCTGACACTGTTCACGGTAAACCACACTTCTTTCTGGGTGAGGGCACTGAGCTTCAGGCAATGAGCGCATTTGCTGATGATCATTACCCTGGTACGGGCATGCAACGTACAGTAATGATGCTAAAAACAGATCTACTTGAAAACCCATTACTTATAGACCTTTACCGCCTAACGAGCGAAAAAGCACATCAGTACGACTATTCTCACCAGTACAAAGGTCAGATTATCCGTACCAACTTTGAATACCAGACGAATACAGAGCTTCACACTCTGGGTGATGACTATGGTTATCAACATCTTTGGAATCTTGCTCGTGGTGAAGCAAAAGACACTGCGTTAGTTAGCTGGCTACAAGGCAATAGCTACTACTCATGGCTAGGGACGTCTGCTGGTGCTGACAACGAAGTGATCTTCACTCAAACAGGCGCAAATGATCCACAATTTAACTTACGCCATGAAACAAGTTTTATGATGCGTACGACTGGCAAAGACATGTTATTTGCCTCGGTGCTTGAAACGCATGGCTATTTCAATGAAGCCGTCGAAGCATCTGTTGATGCTCGTGGCAAGCTCCATAACATTGAAGTAATTGGTCACAACGAAATTGGTTCAGTGGTTCGAATTACTGGTGACAATGTTTGCTTAACAGTGATGGTTAGCAATCAACCGAGTGTAACTGAAACGACTGAACATCAAATTGAAATTAACAATACGACTTATAGCTGGAACGGATTCCTTGCTGTTAAGCAGGAGACAAAATAATGACATACCAACCATTACTGATTAGCTTTGATGAAGCCGCGATTCTTCGTGAAGATCTTGGTAAAGATACGCTAATGGGCAAAGCGCTTGCTCGTGATATTAAGTTATTAGAAGCGTACATGGCAACAGGTATTGAAGTACCAGGACATGGTGAAGGTGGTGGTTATGAACATAACCGTCATAAGCAAAATTATATCCATATGGATATTGCTGGCCGTTTATATCTGATCACAGAAAACCAAGCATACCGAGATTATATCCGTAATATGTTGGTTGCTTATGCTGAGGTTTACCCAAAGCTTGAGTTGAACGTTAGCCGTGATAGCAACCCTCCAGGTCGTTTGTTCCACCAAACTCTGAATGAAAACATGTGGATGCTTTATGCATCATGTGCTTATAGCTGTGTTCACCATACGTTATCTGTTGATGAGCGTAGTTTGATTGAGAATGATTTATTCAAAATCATGGTTGAAATGTTCGTTGATACTTATGCACATGACTTCGATATCATTCACAACCACGGTTTGTGGGCGGTTGCTGGTGTGGGTATCTGTGGTTATGCGATTCAGTGTCAAGAAACTGTTGATAAAGCGATGTATGGCCTTAAAGGTGATAGTGTTAGCGGTGGCTTCTTAGCCCAGCTTTCACAACTGTTCTCACCTGACGGTTACTATATGGAAGGTCCTTATTACCATCGTTTCTCATTACGTCCAATTCACCTTTTTGCTGAGGCTATTGAACGTCGTCAACCTGAGATCGGTATATTCAAACACAAAGACGGTGTCATTCAGACAACGACTTATGCGGTAATGTCGACAGCTTTCCCTGATGGCACATTGCCTGCCTTGAACGATTCTTCGAAAACGATAAATATCAATGATGAAGGCGTTTTGATTGGTACAAGTGTATGTTTCGAACGTTATGACGAAGACGCTAATCTATTAAGCATGGCTGATCACCAGCAAGATGTATGGGTGCACATTTCTGGTAAGAAACTGTCTGATGCTGTCGCTAAAACAAGTGAAATACCAGCGTTTAACTGGGGTAGCCGTTTTGTAACAGATGGTCCTGAAGGCGAAAAGGGTGGTTTAACTATTCTTCGTCACCGTGATGTGAAGCAATCCGATACCATGGCTTTATTGTGGTTTGGTCAGCATGGGAGTGATCATCAGTACCACTCAGCTTTAGATCATGGTCACTATGATGGTTTACATCTAAGTGTATTTAATCAAGGTCAGGAAGTAATGCATGACTATGGCTTTGGTCGCTGGGTAAACATCGAACCTAAGTTCGGTGGTCGTTATATCCCTGAAAATAAGAGCTACTGTAAGCAAACTATTGCTCACAACACCGTTGTCGTTGACCGTAAAACGCAAAATGATTTTAATACGGCAACAGCAGAATCACGTTTTGGCGAGCTGCACTTCTTTAATGCAGATAACACCGAGTTCCAAGGCATGAGCGGTATCGTTCGTGAATACTATCAAGGTGTTGATATGCAACGTAGTGTTTTAGTGGCAAATGTGGATGGTATTGAAAACCCATTGGTTATCGATCTATACCGTTTGATCACAGAAGATGAACATGAATACGATTTCCCTGTTCACCACAATGGTCAAATTATTCGAACTGGTTTTGATTACGATTACAATACGAGCCTAAAAGCGATGGGGCCAGACAATGGTTACCAGCACTTATGGCAGGTTGCTCAAGGTAATGTTGAAAGCGGTTCACTAGTTAGTTGGTTACATGGCCATAGCTACTACAGCATGGTAAGTAGTGCGACTAATGGTGGTGAAGTGATTTTTGCACGAACAGGTGCCAATGATCCTGATTTCAATCTACGTTCAGAACCTGCATTTGTATTGCGTCAAAAAGGTAAATCACACTTATTTGCTAACGTACTAGAAACTCACGGTTACTTTAATGAGTCTATTGAAGCGTCTGTTGATGCGCGCGGTAAAGTCGCTCGTGTTGAAGTGGTTGGTATGGATGAAGTGGCGTCAGTGGTTCGTTTGCACTTTGTTGAAGGCCAAGCACTAACATTTGCAGTGTCTAACCAAACGGGCGGTAAACAACATGAAGCACACAGTGTGACGTTTGAAGGTGAAACCTTCAGTTGGGTAGGACCATACGCAAAGCTGTAATTAATTGAAAAATAAAAAGCCGGGTATATCCCGGCTTTTTT
>SWCB01016199.1_pt1 | contig 13447 bp, 17 predicted proteins | sample 4692901 | NCBI WGS metagenome assembly SWCB01 (sample SAMN10267276, study PRJNA491770) | bioreactor metagenome | isolation source: DHS bioreactor inoculated with subseafloor sediment | place: Japan: off Shimokita Peninsula | collected 2006-08 | reverse complement strand
GGGGGGGCGTAAACAAGCGAAGCGAAGTTACACGTCCCTCCTAACCAAAATCAGGTCCACCATATCCAGCTCGCAGGGCGCTGTCTACAATGCTCCCTTATGATTTGAATGGGTCGACCTTGCAAGGTCGCTCTGGCCGCGTCTTATACCGCTGCCAAGTCTTGTTGCGCAGATAACGCCTGACCGTGTTCCTCGAAATACCCATGGTTCGGGCAATTTCGTGAATGCTCATGCCCTGCTTGGCGAGAATCCGAATCTCCATGCTCCTCTCCTGTGTGATCATCGTCACCCCCTGCGGGAGGACTCGTTACAAGAAAGGTGGGTCAAATTTCACTTTCCAAGGTGTGCGCGGAACACGTGAAAACGGCCGGGGAGTACAATCGATGTCAAACGGCATCGAAAACTGACCCACCATCGGCTTCCAATTTTGACCCTCTCCGGTCGTGTTTGTAAGCATCCGGCCAACGGCTATGCGTGGGCACGTTCGGGAATGGAGTGAACCCGGAGGGTGAACGGAATTCCCGAACGTGTTGGCTGCGTCAGCGTTACTGGACGGACGTCCTTTGCCTCAGTCTCCAGCTCTCATTTCCTGTCTCGATGATCTCGCAGTGATGTGTGACGCGGTCCAGGAGCGCCGTGGTCATCTTGGCGTCTCCGAGGACCTGCGACCACTCGCCAAAGCTCAGGTTGGTAGTGATCATTACCGAAGTCTGCTCGTAGAGCTTTGACAGCAGATGGAAGAGCAGTTGACCGCTGGACCGGGAGAACGGCAGGTAGCCGAGTTCGTCCAGGATGATCAGGTCGAAACGGGCGAGAGTGTCGGCCAGACGCCCTGCCTTACCCTCCGCCTTTTCCTGTTCCAGCTTGTTGACCAGATCCAGCAGGTTGAAGAAGCGTACCCGTGCCCCGTTGCGGATGCAGTGGATGCCGATGGCGACGCTCAAGTGCGTCTTGCCGGTGCCCGTGCCGCCGACAAAGACGACGTTCGTCCGCGCCTCCATGAAGCCGCCCTGGCACAGCGTTCTGATCCTGTCTCCGCCCACCGCCGAGGTCGGGAAGTCGAAGCCCTCCAGATCCTTCATCACGGGAAACTTAGCGATCCCCAGCCGATAACGGATGCTGCGCATGTGGCGTTCGGCTTTCTCCGCCCGAAGCAACTCCAGGAGGATCTTCTCGGGCGTCGAACTGGTCCTGCGACCTTGCTCAAGCAGTTCGTCATAGGCACTGTGAGCCCCGTTCAGACCCAGTTCCTTGAGTATGTCCAACACGTCATTGCGCAGCATGCGCACCCCGCAGGAGGCGGTCGTAGCGGCCGCAATCGGCAACAGGCAGGCATCCGAGTTCCAGGCGTGAGGGTATGCTAACTGCCGCCTCTGGCTCGCTATCCTGCTGACGGTTGAGGATGCTCAAAACCGCGTCCTTGCTCACCGTGCGCTGGAGCAACGCCGTCTGGCAGGCCGCTGCGACCACATTGAGGCCACGGCTGGGCACGGCGGTCAGAATTCCGGCGAACTGGCGATCCCAGTCGTCGTAACGTCGCAAGACCTCACGAACCTGCTCAATGGGCTCAGGCAGCTCCCAAGCCGTGAACGGCGCCCCGTTGCGCAGCGCCCCTGGCTTGCGATCAAGCAAAGGGACGTAGTGCCAGGGATCGTAGACGGTCTTGTCACGGCCGAATTCCCGCGTGTGTTCGGCGATCAGCTTACCGCCTTCCACAACCTTGAGCCTTCCCGCGTAAGCCTTGACCTGCACGACTTTCCCGGCCGATTCGCACGGCACGCTGTAGCGGTTGCGGTCGAAGTGCACCAGGCAGGTCGAAGACACCCGGCAATGCTCCAGACGGTACCCGTCGAACTCCTTGGGCGGTCGGATCAACATCTCGCGCTCCGCCTCAAAGACCTCCCAGATCGTCTTGTCGTGCAGCTCCGGATGCTTCTGAATCTTGGCCCAACCCACGGCCCGCTCGAGCAGATATTCGTTGAGTTCCTCGATGCTGACGAACTTCGTGCGACCCGCCAGAAAGCGTTTACGCATGAGCCCGACCGAATTCTCTACCTGTCCCTTTTCCCAGCCGGCCGCCGGTGTGCACATGGTCGGCTCGACCAGGTAATGGGCGCACAGCTCTTCGAAGCGTGGGTTGAGTTCCCGGAGTTTGCCCCGCAGCACTTTTGACACGGCGGTAGTCATGTTGTCGTAGATGCCGCGGCCGCATGCGCCGCCAAAGAAGTCGAAGGCGCGATTGTGGGCCTCGAAGACCATCTCCATGCTCTCGCGGGGAAAGCCCTGGCAGAAGCAAAAACGGCTGTGACACAGGCGCGTGTGAGCCACCTTGACGACCATGGGCAGTCCGCCGATCTCGAGTTGCTCATAGCTCCAGTCGAACTGATAGGCCTCGCCTGACGCGAATTCCAGAGGCACGTAGGCGTTCGAAATTTTGAGACCCGCGTCCTCTTTCCAGCGCCGGATGAACCGTCTCACGGCGTCGTAACCGCCTTCGTAGCCACGTCCTTGAAGCTGCTCGTACAGGACCTTCGCCGTACGCCGATACTTCTTGGGCTGGCGGGCATCGTGCTCCAGTTGCTGGGCAATCCACTCCGTGAACCCGTCCATCCTTGGCAGGGGCTGAACCGTGCGATGGTATTCAAACCTGGTCGCCTCGGATCTAAGCACCTTGCGAACCGTGTTGCGGCTCAGATTAAAATCCCTGACTATCTGCCCAATCGTTTTGCCGTCTCGACCGTGGGCCAGCTTTATCTTGCGTATCGTCTCCACCGTCAGCATCTCCTCGTCCCCCTCAAAGTCGTTCAGTCGAACGACCTTGGAGGGCTTGCCGGGGTGGGTCAATTTTCGATGCCGATTACTGCGCTCAGTGGGTCATTATTCCATGCCGATTCACAAGTACGGAGATGCTGATCAATCAGGCTATGGAAAAGCTGGCCCAGATGAAGCTTGAGGGCTTTCTGGACGGACTGCGGGAGCAGATGGGCTCACCGGCATTCGACGACATGCCTTTCGAGGACAGGCTGGGGCTTCTCGTAGACCGGGAATACACGCTGAGGGAGAACCGCCGGTTGACCCGTCGACTCCAGGAGACGCGTCTTAAAACCAGGGCTGACGTCGAGGACGTGGACTTCCGCGCCAAGCGAGGACTGGACAAGAGGGTGTATCTGGAACTTGCTGGCTGCTCTTGGATCTCCCGCCAGCACAACCTGATCATTACGGGCCCGACCGGAGTCGGAAAGAGTTATCTCGCCTGCGCTTTGGGCCGTAAGGCTTGTCGCGAGGGCTACCGGACCATCTACTACCGTTTCTCCGACTTCATCAGGGAACTGACCATCTCAGTCGTGGACGGTTCATACCCGAAACTTGCCGCAAAGCTCGCCAAGAGGGACCTGCTCATAATCGATGACTGGCTCAGAGACCCCGTGTCCGCGGATCAGGCCAGACTGATCATCGACATCCTCGACGATCGCTTCAGGAATAAATCAACCTTGCTGACCAGCCAGGCGCCGGTACCGTCCTGGCATGAGCGGTTCAAGGACCCGACCCTGGCGGACGCTATCTTGGACCGTCTCGTCCACGACGCTCACCGCTTGGAACTCAAGGGGGATTCCATGCGAAAGAACACTTCCCCCTTGACGGAAAACGGCCACTAAAGACACAGGAAGAAATCCAGCGTCGCTTCGCTCCGTGAGGTGGCCGTTTTCCCCCGTACTACCCAGCCGTTTTCAGTGAAATCCCGCAGGTGGGTCATTTTTACTTTTCCGCTAACAACATCGCCGTACGTCGCGGCTACGACACCGTGTTCGCCTCCCACGCTAAGCTGCTGGGCCAACTCGCCTCAGCGCGGGCCGTGGGCAACTTCGAGCGCACGCTGGCGGCACTGACCAAGGCAGACCTGCTCATCATCGACGACTTCGCCCTCAAGCCCATGCGCCCCGGGCAGGACGAAGACTTCCACGACGTCATCGCGGATCGCTACGAGCGGCGGCCAACGATCATCGCCAGCAATCTGGACTTCTCGGAGTGGAACGACGCCTTCCACAACAAGCTGCTGGGCGGGGCCACTCTCGACCGGATCAAGCACGGCACCTATCAAATCATGCTGGACGGCAAGAGCTACAGGACTCCTCGCATGGATGTTTCTCCTTGCAGAGGCGACTCATAAACGCGTAATCAGACGAGGTCGTCCGAGCGAAAATCTCTCACTATTGCTGGCTCTATTAGGGTGCCGATTGGTGGCGCCATTAGGGTGCTGATCAACAATTATGTTCCAAAATACGCACTGCAGGATTTTGTCACATTAAAAAGATTGTTTTTAGCAAGCTGACTTACAGCCAGTACGGCAGGATGTTTCAGTCTTCGCTCTTGTGAAATCGCGTAGAATCTGACGCTAATTTCCTCTGCGCAGCCAACGGATGCAACGCTGAACTGATGAAGGACATCTTCGCTAGTGATAGAAGGAACAGGGAACACACCTTTTCCCGACCGGCCGAAAGCCTTCATCAGAACTGTGTCGTCGAATTCACCTACAATATGCGGCTGAATCTGGTTTTTCTTGAGCCAGTTGGTTACAGTACAGCGCATGGCTGTCCCGTTCCCCGGCATCAGCATGGGCGCACCATGGAGAGACTGCGGAAAACCTTCTTTCAGCAGAGCTGCCAACACAGGTGCTGCACAAAAAGTCACGCAAGAACGCCCCAGCTCATGGCTATGCCCTTTGACCCCCAATTCGCTCGGCAGAGGCCGATCGGCAATCACCAAGTCAAGCTTGTGAATGGCCAGCTCTCCCAAAAGCCTGTCCTGCCTGTCTTGATGACAGATCAAATGGATCGAATCGACAAGATTAAATGCCGCTTCAAGCAATTGAAAGGCCACTGATCTAGGGACTGCACTCACGACCCCGACTCGAAACAGGATGGGCTCATCCGTGGATTGGATCCGCAGCAGCATCTCCAGCTCATTGCCGATTTGAAAGATCTCCTCCGCATGTGACAGTGCCAGTTCGCCCGCTTGAGTTATCTCCAAGCGCCTTCCAATGCGTCTAAACAGCCTCGCCCCCAGCGTTTTCTGAAGCTCGCCGAGTTGGCCGCTCACGGTCTGCGGAGTCACGTTCAGGCGCTCCGCGGCACGAATCACTCCCCCCGTCTTTGCAACGTTCCAAAAATAGTACAACTGCTTGAAGTTCAACATGCATCGCTCGTAATTATCAGTTTTTTCCGAACTTTTATTCCAAATAATGCGGGTTTTCTTTTATTCACGCAAGCGCTAACTTTCTTGAAAATATTAATTTCAACATACTCGTAATGCCGACAAGACAGGTGAACAACCAGAGAACAACACCACTCTGGTCGTAGCCCCCGTGAGTGACGAATGAGGAGCAGTAAGGGACTGTTTGTCGCGCGCGTCGCCAACGCTAGCCAAGGAAGGGCTCTGAGATGAGTTGCTTTGCCATCGTGCGTAGCCGAGACAACCTGTCCCGTGCTCAAAAGGAAATAGGAGCCTTATTCAAAATAATTTACAACATGTATCAGCCTGAGCGGTTCTGCAAAAAATTACTTGGCATTTATATCTACTCGCAAATCGACTCGCTGACTCAAGCCTGTCTTTCAAGGACAAACGACCAGCCTTACGAGTCCCGAATCCGAATAATGCAGACCACGTCCTTGTCTGGCATCTGGACCCTCTGCTGGCTGGAATCAAGCGACCGGGAATCGGCAGCTCCCACACGGCAGGAAATATTGGACTGTCTGGTCGACGTGTGCGGCAAGAGCATCCGCGATGGACAATTCCTCCCTGTTTTCCCGTTTAACGCCGAATCTAAACTCGTGCAGGCAGAAATGCAGAGGATGACGGAATCACACCCCGACAGAATACGTGCCCCCTTGTTTCTTAACAGAGAGCTGGGCCTGCTTTCTCGGTCAAGACCGGTGAAAAAACAATCTCGCATTCCTTCAACAATACCGTCAACAATACCGTGAGTGAGAACAACCGTGGATTCAATCATCTTGTTTTTTTTGCTGGGCCTGACCGCGGGGCTACTGCGTTCCGATCTGCGCCTCCCCGCGGCCATTTACGATTTCCTCAGCTTCATTCTCTTGCTGGCCATCGGCCTAAAGGGCGGCATTGAACTCGCCAAGCAGCCTCTCGGTGAACTTATTCCGCAAGTGTTGGCGGTGATTTCAGTGGGCTTCCTGCTCCCGTTGTTGGCATATCCAATCCTGCGCTATGTCGGTCGTTTTACGCGTGCCGATTCGGCAGCCATTGCGGCTCATTACGGTTCCGTCAGCGTCGGCACCTATGCTGTGGCGGTCGCGTACCTGAACAGCCGTCAAATTGCATTCGAAGAGCACATGCCGCTGTTGCTGGTGGTCATGGAAGTCCCTGCCATCTTTGTGGGAATCATCCTGGCACGCGGATTTTCCAGTCAGACCAAGTGGAGGAAGATTGGTCACGAAATTTTTCTGGGCAAAGGAACCGTGCTGCTCTTGGGCGGGTTGCTGATCGGCTGGGTCGCCGGACCGGACGGCACCGCCTCGATCCAGCCCCTGTTTTTCGACCTCTTCAAGGGGATCTTGGCGCTGTTCCTGCTGGAAATGGGAATGCTCGCCGCGGCCCAATTCGGAAGTCTGCGTCGGCATGGTCTGTTTCTGCTGTTTTTTTGCATAGCCATGCCGATCTTTTCGGCGGTGGTGGGGGCTTTGCTGGGCTGGCACCTCGGGTTGTCGGTGGGAGGAACAGCCATGCTGGCTATTCTGACGGCCAGCGCTTCCTATATCGCCGTACCGGCAGCCATGCGCATTTCGGTTCCGGAGGCCAACCCCACATTATCTCTGGCCGCCTCGCTGGGTGTCACTTTCCCCTTCAATGTCTTTTTTGGCATCCCAATCTATTGCATGTTCGCCGAAAACATACACACCTTCTTTGGAGGATAAACAAATGGAAATTCACTCTCGAAAATTGCTGACAATAATTACTGAAGCAGTTTTAGAAAAAACTCTTGTTAGAGAAATAGAACAGCTTGGAGCAACAGGATATACTATTACAGACGCCAGAGGAAAGGGTGCAAGAGGGGCAAGAAGCGCAAGGTGGGATGCGTGCAGCAATATTCGCATCGAGATCATCGCCAATAACGAGATAGTAACGAAAATCTCTTCTCATTTAAAAGAGAATTACTACAACGATTACGCCATGTCGATTTATGTTGTTGAGATAGGTGTCTGGAGACCAATGAAATTCTAAACTGAATTATTGATGTAATTACCTTCTCTATAGAAAGCTGGAGCACGTTTTGTCAGAGATAAGCCGACCTGGATCCGTGAATAAATTGCATTCGACATCGGGCTCCGGAGCACTTTCTGTTCGAAATAAGTCAAGAGTATTGTCAGGATGAGCCTGCATGGCCGGCAACTGTTTTTGCAACCCCATGGGTGCGACAGGAGTTGGCAATGCTCGTCACCGACAGCAAGAGAAACCACGAAAATACCATTGGCCATGCCGGTTTGGCCCTGTGCGCCGGGATGGCCAGGGTTTGTGGTCTGGATACGTGGGCCAGGACAAGCGCCGCTGATCACGGCGCGCGAGATCCTTCGCACCCTGGTCGGCCTCATGCTCCTGGTAAAAACAAACTTCGATCATGTTTGCGAGTGCTTCTCAACGAGGGGGATGAGACAAAGCTGCTCCACGACCACACTGACAGTTGAAAGGATTGTATCAACCTACCAACGAAGGAGGAATTCGTGAGTGAGTTCAAGTACAGAGTCGTTGCCGGCCCAGAAGGATACCTGCCACCGGCTGCTGCCGCCATGGGCGTTGAGTTGTCGGCGGTCGGCGAATCCCTGATGGAAGGCGAAGCCGTTCCGGCTTCGATAGCCTTGACAAAGGTGGCAGAAAAGCTGGTGGCCGCAAAAAACCCGGTCTTTTTCCCGGGGCCCCTGATCCTGTGGAACTGGAAGGAAGGGGTGGCGGAGAAGGCGACAGCCCTGAAGGAGCTGGCTGAAGCGGTCGGGGCCAAGATCATTCCGATGCCTGACTACCGTCCGAAATATCCGATGATCAACCCGGCCGTCGAGGTCAACCCGAACCACCCGAACCTGACCATCTGGCACAACAAAATTGATGCTTGTGTCTTTATCGGCGTCCACTGTCACTACGCCAACGTGGCGTTGAAAATCATCCGGGGCGGCACCGATTGCTACACCATCGCCATTTGCGCGGAAGCCGGCCACGAAGACGCCATGATCTCCTTGCGAGGGGCCGGTCTGGCGGAGCTGCGGGAACTGACCGGCCTCGTCAGGCAACTCAAAAAGGAGGCCCGGCTGTGATACAGCAAAAGGTGGTAAGTCCTGAATATCTTTTCTTTGAGGCCAAGCGGACCAGGCAGTTGATGACCGGCAGCGAAGCCGTCCGGGAGGCAATCCGAAAGGCCAACGTGGACATGGCCATTTCCTATCCGATCACGCCTCAATCGGAGAGCATGCATCTTATCGGCGACATCTTCGCCGAGGGATACGTGCGTGAATACTACCGCGGCGAGAATGAATTCGCGGTCATGTCCTCGGTCGCCGGCGCGTCCATGGCCGGTGTGCGAGTGTTCACCGCCACCGGAGGCCCCGGCACCATGCGGGCCTTTGAAATGTTTCCAGTCTGGGCCGGAGCGCGGCTGCCGATCGTCTGTGCGTTCATGACCCGGGGGGTGAATTCGCCGCTGACCATCCAGCCCGACACGATCGAGATGGCCTATCTGCTCGAAACGGGCATCCTGATGCTGCATGCCGAAACCGCCCAGGACCTTCACGATATGGTCCTCAAGGCTTTTGTCATCGCGGAGCAGACGGAGGTGCATGTGCCGGTGGGAGTCTTCACCGACGGCTTCTTTGTCACCCACACCAAGGAGATCCTGGCCATTCCAGAAGCCGACTGCAAATTGCCTCCCTACGATCCGCACAGCGCTCCGGTGCCGTCGATGGACATGGAGTCTGTTCCATTGCGCCAAATGCGCGATCCATTCGTCATGAAGAGCAATTTCATCAGCTATGCGGCCCACGCATCCTGGCAGCAGGAAGTCGAAGCCGCCCGGGAGCGCTCGCGCGAGCACATCAAAAAGTACCTCGGAGGCCTGCTCGAGGTCGAGCACGATGACGCCGACATTCTGCTGATGGCATCTGGGACTGCGGTGAGCCAGAGCCGGGAGGCAATGGCCATGGCCCGGAAGGAAGGGCTTTCCGTGGGGCTGGTCAAAATCAAGAGCATCCGCCCCTTCCCCGTCGATGAAGTCCGGCGGCTGGCTGCCGGGGCCAAAGCGATTATAGTTCCGGAATTCAACCGGCCGGGCTGGTTGGCCAAGGAGATCAAATCGTATATCGCCGAGCCGCGCAAGGTCGTCGGCGGGCCGAGGGTTTTCGGCGGAATGACCATGCCCCCCAAATTGATCCTCGATGAAGTCAGGAAGGTGTCGCGATGAACACGTCTATTTTCAGCATCTCGCCGGGGTTCGAGGAGATCATGCCCGATGAATACCGGCAACTGGTGGAGAACGGCCCTTACGGGCGAGACTATGGGTTGTCCGATCTGGGCAGTTACAAAGAACTGCTAGAAGAGCATCCGCTCTGTGCCGGTTGCGGTCTAGCCCTCTCCATGCGCCTGACGCTGGCTTCTCTTCCCAAGCCGGAAGACACGGTGATCGTCGGCTCCACCGGTTGCAGCGCGCTGGCCTTCCCGCAGGTCGCCCTGCACAACATTCACTCCCTCTTCGGCAATCAGAACGCCGTGGCCACGGGGTTGAAGCGGGCGCTGAAGCTGCGCTTCCCCTACAAGGTCAAGGACGTGGTGGTCATTGCCGGAGACGGCGCGACCGCCGACATCGGCCTCGACATGGTCTTGCATTCGTGGTTCCGGCGGGAGAACATCACAACCATCATGCTCGACAACGAGGCATATGCCAACACCGGCGGGCAAGAGAGCTGCATGAGCCAGCAGGGGGTGGTCCTCAATATGGCCCCCACCGGCAAGAAGTTCCCGAAGGTCAATATGCCGGAGATGGCGCGTGCCGCCGGCTGCGCGTATGTGGCCTGGACCTCCCCCGCCTACCCCAAGCGTCTGGAAAAGGCCGTGAAGCGAGCCGTGCTGATTGCAAGGGAGATCGGGCCGACCTATGTCCAGCTGTTCAGCCCCTGCCCCACCAACTTCAAGCGCAAGCCCCACGAAACCCTTTCCCTGATCAAGCAGCGCAAAAAGAGCGGGCTTTTCCAGAATGAGGAGTTCATTTCGGAGGAGGCCAAAAAGTTTCTGGCTTCAATTGAGGAGGACAACCAGCAATGAACGAGAAAATTTCCATCCGCATGTCCGGCCTCGGAGGACAGGGCGTCGTCACTGCCGCCCACATCATTGGAGCGGCGGCTTTCCGGGACAATTTACAGGTAATGGTCAATCCGTTTTTCGGCGCCGAAAAACGACTGGCCCCGGCCGAAAGCTATGTCCGCATCTCTTCTGAACCGATCTATGAGCGGGGCGAAGTACTGTATCCGAACATCATCATGATCTTCCATTCGCACGTCATCACCAAGGGCAAGTGCTACACCATGCCGTTCTTTGACGGTCTGCAGCCTGGTGGAATAGTTTTGATCAATGCTGCGGAACCGCTTGATCTCGCCAAGGAGAATCTGGACAACCTGCAACGCCTCCAAGCCAAAATCTACTATGTCCCGGCCACTGAAGTGGCGAAGCAGATCAGCGGAACCGAGCTGTCCACAAATATCGCCATGCTTGGCGGGCTTTACGGTATCCGCCAAATCACCTCCCTCGAAGCATTGGAAGGGTCCATGCTTGAGCGTTTCGGCGGCGGGAAATTTGTCGCTTCTGGGACCACGGCGGCCCTCGACGAAGCCGTCAAGGAGAAGTTCGGCAAGGTCAGCCAGATGGTTGAGAAGAACATGGAAATCATTCGCAAAGCCGGGGATTCGCTCCTTGCGCAATCTTTTTCTTAAGGGGTTTATCTATGTACTATGCCGTCAAACTGGATACGGAAAAGTGTGCAGGATGCAAGCTCTGCATTATGAGTTGCCCCGATCCAAACGTGATCTATTTTGTCGAAGAGAAACGGATTGTGTACATCGATGAAGGGCGCTGCAAAGGGTGTGGCATATGTGCATCAATCTGTCCCGAGGAAGCTTTGTCCGTGGCGCAAACCTAAAGAGGGTCGCTGCGGCCACTCACCTCGGCCCTCCTGGAAACCACAGGGGTGCCGAGGTGGGCGTTTACAGTCGACGGCCATCTGAAGGCCGGTCCAACGGAGGTTTTTTTCATGCTGAGTCAAGACAGAATCGACCCGGAGCACCTCATCTTCGGGACACCTGGGAAGCCTGCGTTCATCACCGGCAGCGAAGCTGTCGCGGAAGCCGTCAAACGGGCCAATGTGGATATGGCCATCGCCTATCCGATCACACCTCAATCGGAGAGTATGCATCTGGTGGGGAATTTATTTGCGCAGGGTCACATCCGGGATTTTTTCCGGGCCGAGAATGAATTCGCCGTCATGTCGGCGGTTCACGGAGCGTCTTTGGGCGGAGGCCGGGTTTTCACCGCGACCAGCGGTCCCGGCACACTGCGAGCCATGGAGATGTTCCCGGTCTGGGCCGGCGCCCGCCAGCCGGTCGTCTGTGCGTTCATGTGCCGCGGGGTGGCGCTCCCCCCCTCAATCCAGCCGGAAAACATCGAAATGGGAATGCTCCTTGATACCGGGATGCTCATGTTGCACGCCGAAAACGCCCAGGATTTCCACGACATGATCCTCGCGGCCTTCCCGATCGCGGAACAAACCGAGGTGCATCTCCCTGTCGGTGTCTTTGTCGACGGCTTTTTCGTCACCCACACCAAGGAACGCGTCATGCTGCCGCGGGGAGACTCTCGCCTCCTCCCCTATGATCCCGCTTGCGCCCCGGTTCCGGCCTTTGACATGGAGACCCCGCCGATGCGCATCACTCGAGATCCGCTGTTGAATAAAAGCAACTTCATCAGCGGCGCGGCAAATGCCAGTTGGCATCAGGAAGTTCTGGCAGCAGCAGATCGCGCCCGCAGGCACATCAAGCATTTCCTCAACGGGCTTCTCGAAACGGAGAATGCCGAGGCCGAAGTCTTGATTGTCGCTTCAGGGACGGCCGTTGCACAAAGCCGGGAGGCCCTGCGGGATTTACGACTTGCGGGTATCAATGTCGGGCTGATCAAGATCAAGTCGATCCGCCCCTTTCCCTACGAGGAACTGGCCGCGGTTACGGCCCATGCCAAGAAGATTGTGATCCCCGAATTCAATGCCAACGGCTGGCTGGCCAGGGAAGTCAAGGCCGCGCTCGACCGTAATCATCGGGTGACAAGCGGACCGCGTGTTTTCGGAGGCATGAGCATGCCGCCGGAACTCATCGTCGAAGCGGTTCGCGGTCACGTGCGCATTCCCTGAATACCAGTGGATTTACCTCAGGAGGGTAACATACATGTCCCAGAAAATCCTCACCCCGGTAGCGGCCCTGGCCGCCTATCTCCCCTCGCAGTACCGGGATCTGGTTGAAAACGGCCCGCATGGAAGGCAACTCGGCGTGGAAGACCTCGGATCCTTCAAGGAGATCGTCGAGGAACACCCCCATTGCGCCGGCTGCGGGGTGTCCCTGGGTGTGCGCCTGGTCGCCGCCGCTTTGCCGGCCCCGGAGGACACACTCATCGTTGGCACCCCCGGATGCTCCTTTTTCGCCCTCGCTCAGACCGCTGTCAACTATGCCAACTCTGCTTTCGGAAACCAAAATGCCGTTGCCACGGGGCTCAAGCGCATGCTTCTCCTGCGCTACCCCGACCGACACAAGGACGTAATCGTGCTGGTCGGCGATGGCGGTATCGCCGATATCGGCCTCGACATGACCTTGCACTCCTGGTTTCGTCGGGAAAACATCACGACCATCATGGTGGACAACGAGGTATACGGGAACACTGGTGGCCAGGAGAGCGGCATGTCTGCATTCGGGCAAGTCCTCCCCATGGCCCCTCGGGGGAAGAACTTCCCGAAAATCCCGGTTTTCGAGCTGGCAAAAACCTCGGGTTGTGCCTATGCCGCCCGCGTAACCGTCGCTAGTCCGCGCAGACTCGGCCGGGTCGTGAGAAAAGCTATCCTCGCCGCACGCGAAACAGGTCCGAGTTACGTTCAGATTTACACTCCGTGCCCGACCAACCTGCGCTTCCCCCCCGACAAAACATTATCGGTGGCAAAAGCTGCACAAGTCAGCAACTACGCTTTCGAGGAATTCATGACCGCTGATGCCAGGAGGATGTTTGAAACAGCCACAGAGGATGCCTCGTGACGGCAGACTTCCAGTTGAAAGAACATCAAGCCTCCTTCCTGGCACCGCCAGAGTTTGAGAATTGACCTCGCTCGATGACGCCCTCTACATTATCAACATCGCCCCCC
>SWCB01000888.1_pt1 | contig 13471 bp, 8 predicted proteins | sample 4692901 | NCBI WGS metagenome assembly SWCB01 (sample SAMN10267276, study PRJNA491770) | bioreactor metagenome | isolation source: DHS bioreactor inoculated with subseafloor sediment | place: Japan: off Shimokita Peninsula | collected 2006-08 | reverse complement strand
CCTCGATGAGGATCTTGCCCCGGTCGATGCCGTTGCCGCCGTTGAGCTGGGCCAGCCCCGTGTTCTGGGCCAGTTGCCCGCCGCCGACTTCGAAGGAGAACTCGGTCGCTCCGACGGCTCCGGAGTCCTTGTCGGCGAATCCCCGGGAGATGAGCTGGTGTGTGGAGACCAGCCGATGCACGGTCATGTTGTAGGAGCCCAGGGCGGCATCGCTGCTCGCCGAGGCGGAGAGGATGCTCTCGTCGGAGGAGGTCGCCTTGGCGGCCTCGAAGATGTCTTGCGTGCGGAACGCCTGGGCGCTGCTCTTGAGGGCCAGCAGGCGGGCGTTGATGTCCATGTAGGCCGTCTGCTGCAGCTCCAGGCCGGCGATGCGCGTCTGCATCCGGGTGATCGGCCGGGCTTCAATCGACATGAGCTGGTCGATGAGCTGCCGGGTGTTGATGCCGCTCATGAGTCCAACGTCGCTGGTAATCCCGCTCATCTATTCTCTCCAATCGGCGCATGGTGCCGTCCGTGGCCTCGCGTGGAGGGGTCCGCCGGTGGGGCGGTTCTGACCCGATCAGGCGGCGCGGCGGTGGGCAAAGGCGCCGTTGCCTTCACGCCGGCAGGGTCGGTCCAGTCTGGCGTGTTTGAGTAGGGCAGTGTCCTGTACCCATCCCTGCAGCAGTCGCCGAAACATGGCTCGGGCATACGCCTCTGCCGCTGCTGCGTCTTGCGGTATCGCCGGGTTCACGCCGAGCTCCTTGCCGCGGCGGTCCGACACATCGAATATCGGTCGATGTGCGCAGGCCGCTCCAAAGCCGCTGATCCACTTCCTGCATCGACCCACAGCCTGCCCGACTTTGGCTCGTCCCGCCCGGAATGGTCCAAAAAACACGTCCCAGAACCAGGTTCACTGCCGAGCCCAAGGCGTTGTTCGTGGGCGGTTGGGGTGGGCCGGCCCCGAGCCGTAAATCGGAGTGATTTCTCGCCCTTGGTCGGTCTGTAACGGCTGTAGGGATCTTTCGCCCACGCCCCCGCCCGGCTAGGCTCTCGCGCCGAGCCGCCTGAGCCCGTTCAAGGAGCCCCCTGATGAGCCCTGACGCCGCCCCCAACGTCCACCCGAATTCCGCCTGGCCCGGGGCCGCCGCCCTGCGCGAGCAGTGGCAGCTCGACCCCGCCTGGACCTACCTCAACCACGGCGGTTATGGGGCCTGCCCCAAGGTCATCGTCCAGGCCCAGGCCGCCTGGCAGGAGCGCTTCGAGCGCCAGCCCATCCAGTTCCTCTACCGCGAGGTGGAGCAGGAGCTGAGGCCCTTGCAGGTTCGGCTGGGGAGGTTCCTGGGAGCGGACCCAGGCGACCTCGCCTTCATCGCTAACGCCACGACCGGGGTCAGCACCGTCCTGCGCAGCCTCCGCTTCGAGCCGGGCGATGAGATCCTGGTGGGCAGCCACTCCTATCCCGCCATCCTCAACGCCGCCGACTACATCGCCAAGAGGCATGGCGGGCGGATGACGGTCGCCGAGATGCCCTTCCCCATCGCCGGGCCCGAAGAGGCGCTCGCTGCTGTCGAGGGCGCCATCAGCGAGCGCACGCGGCTGCTCATCATCGATCACATCACCAGCCCGACTGCCTTGATCCTGCCGCTCAAGCAGATCGTTGATGCCGCCAAGGCGCGCGGCGTCGAAGTCCTCGTCGATGGGGCTCACGCCCCGGGCATGCTCGACATCAATCTGAGGTCGCTGGGCGCGGACTACTACACGGGCAACTGCCACAAGTGGATGTGCGCGCCCAAGGGGGCGGCCTTTCTCTGGGTCGCGCCTGAGAAGCAGGAAGAGATCATCCCCCTCTCCATCTCGCTCGGTTGGATGATCCGCAAGGAAGGCGAGTCGTCGTTCCAGGCGAACTTCAAATACACGGGCACCGCCGACCCCAGCCCGATGTTGTCACTTGATGCCGCCATGGATTTCCTGGAAGCGCTGCCCGGAGGCTGGGAAGCGATTCGTCAACACAACCAGGCGCTCTTGTTGCAAGCGCGGGCGCTGTTGTGTGATGCTCTTGGGGTCGAACCGTTCGCGCCGGAATCGATGTTGGGGAGTTTGTGCACCTTCCCCTTGCCGCCCGGCTCAGCCCAGGCGCTGGAGAATCGCCTGGTGGAGGAGTTCAGGATCGAACTGCCCCTCCTCGCCTGGCCCTTCCGGATGAAGGATGAGCCCGGCTCGCGGTACTTCCGCATCTCGGCCCAGGTGTACAACGACATCGAACAGTACGAGTTCTTGGCGCAGTGCCTCGCTCGTTGTCTCAGGGAAGAGTAGATGACACCTAAAGGTGTCGTCAGAACTACTAATGCTCCGAATGCCTACCCGTCCTACGCTAGGCATTATCTCAGATGGTACTTCTTGATCATCGGTTCTAAGTGCTTGTCGCAGCCATAGATGAATCCTCGCGGCTGAGAAACTAGCGCGGCATCGAGAAAGTCACCCTGTAGCGCTTTGTCGCACGAGCACAACACACGGCCTCTCGAGCAGCGAGCTAAGGCTATCACATGATGGTCATTCGACTGGCAGCACTCAGTGTCGACTAGCCTTTGTGCCTCTTCATCCACAGCTTCGTCGTCAGCAGTCTGGATAATCCCAGCGCTGAGGAGTTCGAATATGAGAGAACGAAGTCGCTGTAACCTAGCGTATTCCTGTCTCAGCTTCGAACCACCGAGTACGATGGGCAGCAGTCTGTCTCGTATGACCTTCTGATTAAGCTGTGAGTAGGGCGAGCTCTCCTTGAAGAACTCAGCGAGTACATTCGCGTCTATGATGACTTCAATGCCCATTACGAGATAAGTGCTAATTGCTCACGAATGAAGAAGTCTCGATAGGAAGGAGGGGGATTGCTAACCGAACCATCGCTGTTTAGGCCAAGCACGTATCCTGCAGTCTCCAGCCCAGATCGCTCAAGAAAGATCAGCGAGACATCACTTGGATCTAACTCGCCCCGCTTGATGTGAGCACGGATACGATCGACAATGTAGTCACTGTGCGTCTCTATGATGAATCGCTTCCCGTCTCTCTTCCAAAGCGAGAGCAAGAGGCTCGCAAGACCTGCCTGGGCGCTTGGATGGAGGTGCACCTCGGGCTGTTGAATCAAGAACTGCGTCTGTTTGGGGGCTGTCAACGAGTCAACGGCGATCGGCAGCGCCTGACTGACGCCATAGCCCACATCTACAAGGTTGAAGTCCTCATTCGAAACTCTCACTTCAACTTGAAACGGCCCTGCTTCGTCTTTCCCAAAGCGGCGAACCTCTACCGATTCGAAAAGACCCGATGTGCGCCCAAACTCGCGAAGAGCCTTAGTCAAGTCATGGGCACCTCTCTGATCGGGCATGAGTCGCCTCGAAAGGACGATTGGAACGTGTTCACCCGCTGGGTCAAACAACTCGGACGTGAGATCGTAGGTGCGTCTTGGCGTCGAACGAAGTGGTGCGAGTGGTCGGATTTGCGGAATCTGATTCCTGCTGCCCATGAGACTTTGAATCTGCGATATGACGGCGGTGTGTCTCTCTGTTCTGTTGCGATGCTCCGTCAATCTCTGCCAGGCGTACCAGTAAAGGAGGTCTACGTTCAAGAAGCCCGGACTTCTGTGAGCGGCCGTCGGGGGAATAGACGCCTCGATCTTAAACGGCCTGCCTCGACTCTGGCGAATGCGCAGCTCGCCAGTGACTTTGCCTTGTGCTGTAATCGAAGCCTCGAGGCAAAACGACTCGCACTCAATCGAGATTGATGAAAGACGGGCGCCGCCCTCAGTTCTGGAGAATGTGGCATGAGTCGTAGTCGGTGGTCGCTTGCCAGCGTGTCGCTCGACCCCTAGCACGAAACTCGATGGAGATGCTCCCCGAGACGCGATCGTATTAAAAGCACCAAACGCAAATGGCGGGTTGTTGAGTGTGAGTAGGTTAGGGAAATCAGGGGACAAGGCCGTGGCCGCACAAGCGAGGAGAGTCGTCTTGCCGCTGCTATTCTCTCCGACAATCAGAGTGATCGGCTTGATCGGAAACTCGTGTCGCTTGCGAAATGACCTCACACGCTCAATGATCACTTTCATGACGATCAGTCCTCGACTGCGCAGCGGAGGCTGGAGTTGATCGCAGGCTAACCCTATCGCGCTTGCAAGTCAACAGGTCGCGGGGGCAGAGCGGAGTCGTCCAATGAGTGTCCTGGCGTCAGGTGCGGTATAGTGTCATGCGCTGTTCTTCCCCAGGTTCCGCAAGCGCCAGAGGACGCCGAGGTACGCCCGGTGCGGTTGGGCGATGGCGGGCCAGAGTTTGCTTCTTCGCGTCAGGCATTGGCCCATCGTCAGGTAGGTGCGGGGGTTGAGCAGCAAGACCGGCCACTCGCGCACGCCGTGCATGAGCAGGTCGAAGGGCAAGCGCCGCTGCTCGTCGTTGAAGATGTAATGCTCGCTCATCTTCAGCATCATGCCCGCGAAGTGGCGGCGCACGCCGATCCCGGTGGCCCAGCGCTGGCCGAGGGGTAGGAACTTGGCATGACGCCGGCAGATGTTCAGTTGCTCGACGTACATCTCGTGTGTGCGAGAGATGGTCTTGGTGCCTTCGACGAGACGGAAGCCGGCGAGCGTCCGGTTGATGACGCCCAGCTCGTGCTCGCGCGTGGAGCGCAGCCAGAGGTCAAGGTCCATGACCATGTGCAGGTCGGCATCGAACAGCCCCACGCGCGTCAGCAGTTCGCGCCGAAAGAACAGCCCTTGCTGCGGGATGCAGTGCGTCTTCTCCCAGCCCCAGTAACGCACGCGATCGACCCAGCGGCCGGCCTTGGCTTTCCAGTGGCCGACGGAAGCGCCTTGTTCATCGATGAGATCGCAGTCGCCGACGAGGACCATGCAGTCGGGGTGCTCGCGGAAGTAGTCAGCGACCGCCTGGAACGCCCCCGGCCGATAGATGTCATCGGAGTTGAGGTAGGCGACGATGTCGCCGGTCGACATCATCAGGCCGCGGTTGATGGCGTGGGCCTGGCCGCGGTCCTTCTCGATGACCCACTTGAGGTGCGGGTAGCGGGCGCAGATGTCGATGGTGCCATCGCCGGAGGCGGCGTCGAGGACGATGTGTTCGAAGTCGGGGTAGTCCTGGGCCAGGATGCTGGTGATCGTCTCTTCGATGTAAGGGGCGGTGTTGTAGGAAGGCGTGACGATGCTGATGCGCGGATGCGTCGGGGCGGGCGCGGGCGGGCCCTGCCAGGAGTGCCGCGTGGGGGTCGGCTTGAAGCCGGCGTGCACCAGCGAGTTCGCCCAGGACTGTGATTCGCGCAGTTGCTGCCGCAGAAGCAGCAGACGCCGGACGCTCGTCTCGCGCTGCCGGCGGAGGTGGGCTGCCTGGTTGAGCCGTTCGTGAATGTTGTCCTCAGCCTGCTTAAGCGAGGTTTCCAACTCGTTGATGCGGGCCGAGAGTTGGCTGCTGTCGGCGACGAGGGCGTCGTACTCGGACACCAGTTGTTGCTTGTCTTCCGCCAGTTCGGAGAGCTGGCCCGTGAGTTCTTCGCGCGTCGTTTCGCTCAGGCTGAGTTGCTCGGCGAGTTCCTGGGCTTGCTCCTCGCGGTCCTGCAGTTGCTGCTGCACGTCGCCGAGCTTGTCTCCGGTTTGCTGCAGTTGCTCGCGGAGCGTCTCGATGCGCTGCAGGTGCTTCTGGCGGGTGGCGCTGAGGGCGGCCCGTTCGGCGCTGACACGGTCCGCGTGATCGCTCATGCGGGTGACGGCTTCGCTGAGTCGGTCGAGTTGAGCCAGCAGGTCCTGTTCACGCTTGAGGGCGGCCTGCTTCTCCGCCTTGGTCTCTTCCAGTTGCAGGCGCAGCGCCTGATGTTGCTCGCGTTCCAGGGCAGCGGCCTCACGAACGCCCGCGATCTCCGCGCGCAGGCGATCCAGGGCCTGCGTCTCCGCTTCCAGATCGCTGATGCGCTCTTGCGCTTGGCGCTGCAGATCCGCCGCCGCCGCGGCTTCACTCTTGAGCGCCACCATCCGGGTCTGGGCCTCCTCGTGTTCAGTCCGTAGTTCTTCTGCCTGGGCCTCGGCACGACGGCGCAGGTCGTCGGCGATCATGCGCGAGAAGTGCAGTTGCGCCTGTTGTCGCTTGCGATCGATGGTGGTGCGGGCGTGCCGGGAAGACACGGAGGCGAGCAAGCGTTTGGCGTCCTTCTCGAACGTCGGGGCGCTGACGGTCAGCGTTGTCGGCGGCCGCTTGCTCAGGTCGATGTGACTGGCCACGTCCTCGGGCTGGATTTCGGTGATGCAGGGCCAGACCGGTTCGTCGAAGATGCAGTCGCCGTTGCAGCGGCGGCAGGGGACGTCGGCGAAGACCGTCGTGCTGCGGTTGCCGCGCAGGGTGAAGCGGCCCTCATGCACAGCGGAGCTGAGGCTAATGACCCGGCAACCGACAGCCGCGGCGACGTGGGCAATGCCCGTGTCGTTGGCCAGGACGGCGCGATAGCGCGCCAAGCGCTCCGCCGTCCGTACCAATTCCTCACGATTGCAGATCCACTTGCGCGGGGTCTGGTCGGCGAGCAGGTCGCAGAGATCGTCGACGATTGGCTCTTCGTCGGGCGTGCCGCCAATAGTCAGCGACTCCCCACGAGTGTCGATGGTCTCGATGAGCGTCTGGAAGCGGGCGACGGGCCAGCGCTTGTGCGCCTCTGAAGCCCCGGGCCAGATGAGCAGGCCCGCCCGGCGGCTGTTGGGCTGCACCGCTTCGCCGTCGAGGTACAGGGCCGGCTCCAACGCCGCGACGTCGACATCAAATCCCTGCCAGCGGGCCAGGGCGGCGTACTTCTCGACTTCGTGCGACCAGGCGTCGACGGTCGGCCCGGCCAGGGCCTCAGCCATCTCACGCTTGGCGGGGCCCAGGCGCAGGGTCAGCCAGTCTTCCGGGATGGGGTTTTCGAAGTTGGGAAAGCCGTGGCGATGCTCGATGCTGAGGTAGCGCAGGGCCAGCACATCGGGCTCGCCCAGGGTGAAGCGGGGGATGAGCAGGTGGTCGTAGTCGCGGTGGTCGAGGTCCCAGAGCCAGGCGGCGAGTTCGTTGTCCTCGACATCGAGATGCCGGCCAAAGGGCAGGGCGCTGGTGTTGATCCTGGGGTGCAGGAGTTTGGCCAGGCCGATCATGTCGGGCGCGACGTGCAGATCGATGACCGCGTCCGGCAGGGCATCTGCCAGGAACTTGAGGTAGCCACTGAGCAGGACGATGTCGCCGATGCGGTCGGCCTTGACAATGCAGATCTTCCTGGCGCCAGCGAGCGTGTTCTCACTCATGCGGTGCTCCTCTTCTCCTTGAGGAGCTTCTCGAACAGCTCGACGTTGCGCGCCGTCAGCGCCCGGTCGTCGGTCACCTGGGCGACGTGCTCGTAGCCTGCCTGCCGACGCTCGGCGAGGCGCTGCGGGTCGGCGAGCAACCGGCGCAGCTTCGTTTCCAGGTCGTCGAGGTCGCCGTTCTTGAAGACGACGCCCGCCTCGCCCACCGCTTCCGCCATGGCGGTGTTGTCGCTGACCAGGGGCACGCATCCGCAGGCGAGCGCTTCCAGGGCCACCAGGCCGAACGACTCGAAGCGAGAAGGCAGGATGGCGACCGAAGCGCTGCGGTAGAGCGCTTCCACTCGATCACGCGGGAGCTGGCCGTGGTAGGTGTATTGGCCGGCAGCGGTGTCCCGCAGGTGCGCTTCGCAGACTTGCCAGACGGTTCGACCGTCGCCCCAGGGGTAGTCGGGTCCGGCGAATTCGATCGACCAGTCGGGGTAGTCCGGGGCCACGCGGGCGAAGGCCTGGGCAGCGTGGTGCGGCCGCTTGTGGTTGGGCACAAAGCGACCCACGTAGGCGATGAGAGGCCGGCGCGTGGAATCGTCCGCGGGCTTCAAGTCCATGGGCGTCAGCAGGGGGATGACCGCTTCCGCCGCCGGCACGCCGGGAAAGTCCTCGCGCACCGCCTTGTCGATGAAGTGGGAAGCGCTGATGCGGCAGTCGGCGCTGGTCAGGCTTGAGCGCTCCAGCCGACGGATCAGGCCGGAGGCGGGCCAGTCGACCAGTTTACGCCGAACGAAGGTGTGGTAGGCGGTGTGGTAGCGGGTGACGGTGACGAAGGGCCGACCCGAGAAGTGGTTGATGAAAGCATTCATCCCCAGGTGTTCCTGGCCTTCGACGATGTCGAAGGGCGCCTGGGTCTGGCGGTCGGCGAAGACGCGGGCAGCTTCCCAGGCGAGGGCGACGCTGAACAGACCCAGGTGTCGATTCATCCCCGCCAGGTCCCCGCCGCAGCGATCGAAGAGAAAGTAGCGCCGAGGCAGGAAGCGATGCACCAGGATGGCCCCGTCCCATTCGCGGCGCGGCTCGGTCGTGCCTTGCGCAAAGACTTCGACCTCGTGGCCGGCGGCAGCGAGGGCGTGGGCGAAGCGGTGGTAGAACGTCGAGATCCCACCCCACCCCGTCTCGGGCGGATACTCGCGCGTGATCAAAGCGATCCTCATGCGGACCGAAGCTCCTCAAAAAACGACAGGGTCCGGGCCACGAAGGCGCTCATATCATACCGGGCTTCCGCCTGGCTTCGGATGGCTCCCGTGCGGGCGTTGAGTTCTTCGGGGGTTTCCGCCGCCAGCGCTGCCAGGGCTCGCGCCAGTTCCCGCTCCGTCGGCGTGGCCGACAACCGCCAGCCCATGTGCGGTTCATCCACGATCTCGGGCAGACCACCCGCACTGGAGCAGATGACCGGCCGGCCGCAGGCGACGAGTTCCAACGCTGAGTAAGGCAGGTTGTCGGCCAGCGACACCACGATTCCCGCATCGCTGGCGTTGATGGCCTGAGCAATCGCCCGGCGGTCTTTGAGGAAGCCCAGCATGTGGATCGGCAGGCCCTCGAAGCGAGCCCGGTCCGCTTCATCAAGTTCCCCGGCGCAAAGCAGCGTCAGTTCGCTCGGCCAGGCCTTGCTGCGCAGCACCCGCTCGATGAGGGCGAAGTTCTTGCGGTGGTCGTGCAGGTTGGCCGCAGAGGTGTAGACGTACCGCCCGTCCTCCGGCAAACCGAGCAAGCGCCTGGCGTTGCGTTTGTCTGCGGGCTGGTAGAGGTGCAGGTCCATGCCGTATTCGATGTGGGCGGAACGCACATCGCGCAAGTGGGGGGCCTTGGCGGCCTGCTCTTGGATCCACTTGCTGGGGCAGATGAGGCCAAAGCGCTCCTTGCGCGTGCGTCGGGCGGCGAGGCGCTTGAGCTTGAGGTTGAGCCGGGTCAGATCCCCGCCGCCGATGCAGACGCGGTCCAGCGGGTCGTTGCGGCGGGCCTGGGGGCATTTGCCGCAGCCGTTCAGCCAGCGCTCGCAGTCGTAGGTGTAGGCGCAATCGCCGGTGAGGAACCAGGTGTCGTGCAGGGTCAGGGCCACGGGCACCCGCTTGGCGAGGCGAGGCAGGGTCCAGAAGTTCCAGTAGGCCCCGTGCATGTTGTGCAGGTTGACGACCTCGGCCTCGGCGAACTGGGGCCAGCGTCTGACCGCCCGCATGGGAGCGGTGAGGGTCGTTTCGGTGAGGCCCATCTTGAGGTGAGCGAAAGCGCGCAAGCGCCAGTCGAAGCCCGGGTACTGCATCTGGGTGGTGAAGGGGTCCTCGCCGACCTTGCGGCCGACGACGAGGGAGGCATCGTGTCCCTGGGCATTGAGCTGGATGGCGAGATCGTGGCTGCAGCGTTCCGCGCCACCCACCACATCGTGCGTGTTAACCAGCGTGATCCGCACCTGCCTGCTCTCCCGATCGTGGCCCGTCCGCCCGCCGGCTCCACGGGGGCAGACCGGCCATCCAGGCCCGGCTTGGCCCCGGGCTAGGGCGGATCGTGCAGCGTAGTCTCTCCTACCGGGAGGGACAATGCACAGCGCCTTGCCTGGATTGCTCGATGGCCCCGTCGCTTGGGGCCGGCCCGGCCGCGCCCGCGTCGTGCCCGTGCTCAGGGGCGCAGGGGCTCACCGTGGACAGGTGCGCCGGTGAGCCCCTGGTCATCCTGGTGCGCGCCCGCAGTGATGTTCGTAAAATGTTCGGGTTTTCACTGGACAGTGAACAAAGCGGGGGTACGTTCACTATGCATGTCCGGCACACTTGATGACATCGGCCTCCAGATCCGCATCCTGGGGGCGCTGCAGGCCCATCCGCAGGTGCGCGAGGCCTTCCTCCAGATGCACCTGCCGATTGCCGCCCTCTTCGATTCGCCGGCGATGCGTGAACTCGCCCAGGCGGCCCTCGCCGACCGGCCCACGCGACTCCAGACGGAGTCTGCGCAGGAGATCCAATTCTACGAAGCGGTGGCTCGCATTTTCACGCCGACCGACGCTGCCTGGGGCCTGGACCTGCTTCGCCTGCTCATCGCGGTTCGCTGCGAACGCATCCTGCCGCCGACCTTGCGCTGGGCAGCGGACGCGTTGGAGAAGCGTTGGACCTCGCCGGAGCGCGTGAAGCGCCTCGTGCAGCAGGCACTCAAGGCGTGTGACGCCGCTGAGGGAACCGACATTCAGCCGATTCGATCGCCACGAGCGCCGAGGGAGCGAGAGCGGGGAGGAGCGCGGCCACCCGACGATCGGCCCGGCCGAGGCAGGGACCGGCCCCATCCACCGCTCTACCCCGCCGCTTCGCTGCCGCATCCTCGGCGAACCTCGCGGTGATCCCGAAAAACGATCCCGAAAAACGGGACAGTCCCGTTTTTCGCAAAGAAACGTACCTGTCCCGTTTATTGGCGCCCGGGAGGCGAGACCATTCCTGAAAGGAAGGCCGCTCGCCATGAAACTGCCCACGCCTGATGACTACGTCGATCGCGCCGGACCCTCACCCCTGCTGCGGCTCGTCCGCTGCGCTGATGTCGAACTGCGCCACATCGAATGGCTCTGGCCCGGCCGCTTCCCCCTGGGCAAGCTCTCCATCCTCGCCGGCGAACAAGGCCTGGGCAAGAGCTTTGTCAGCATCGACATGGCGGCCCGCATCTCGGGCGGCGTGCCCTGGCCCGATCTCCGCGAAGAAAACAACCCGACGGGCTCGACCATCTTCATCGCGGCGGAAGATGATCTCAGCGACACCATGAAGCCGCGCCTCACCGCCAGCGGTGCTGATGAAACCAAGATTCACTTCGTGGAAGCCGCCCGCGATCCGGATGGCGGCGAGCGCTTCTTCAACATCGACCAGGACGTCCTGGCCCTGGAGTCGCACCTCGAATCGATCGGCGATGTGCAGCTGGTGGTCATCGACCCCATCATGAGCTACCTCGGCCTGCGGACCAACAGCTACAACGATGCGGATGTCAGGCGGGCCCTCATGCCGCTCGTACGCCTGGCCCAGCGCTGCCAGGTGGCGCTGCTTTGCATCATGCATCTCAAGAAAGGCCTGGAGGATTCGACGATCCAACGGATCGGCGGCTCGGTCGCCTTCTCCGCCCTGGCCCGCAGCGTCTGCATGGTCGGTCGCGACCCCGATGATCCGCAGCGGCGCGTGGCGACCTGGCCCAAGATGAACATCGCCAAGCCTGCAGGGTCCTTGCGCTTCGAGATGAAGGACCGCACCGATGGCAGTGCTTTCGTCCTCTGGGACGCTGAGCCCTGCGAGCTCACCGCGGAGGAGGTGATCGGCAGCCCCCAGCGCGGCACCTCGGCCGGCCCTTCGCCGCGCGAAGAAGCGATGGAACTCCTGCGCGATCTCCTCAAGGATGGCCCGGTGCGGAGCAGCGAGGTCGCGGCGCACATGCAAGGGCACGGCATCTCGACGGGGACGGTGAAGCGAGCCCGACAGGACCTGGCCGTCATTGCCATGCAGCAGGGAGGCGAGTGGTTCGCCGCTTTGCCCTGATCGCGGCCCGGCCCGGACTCAGGGGCGCAGCGGCTCACTGTAGACAGGAGCGCCCCTGCGCCTCTGAGCCTCAGGCACTGGCGGATGCCGCGTGGTTTGCCAGCCAATCGGGCGATTGCGCCTCGCCTCTTCTCTGCCCTGGTGTAGGCTGGGGAAGGAGCGACTCCGCTTGCTTTCGGAAGGCCCGCCATGCTGCCCTCAAGATCCCTCGCGGCCACCGGCTTCGCCTGCCTGGCGCTCAGCGCTGCCGCCGCCGTCAGCCACGCCCAGGACACGCCCATCTTCATCGAGGACCAGAAGATCCTGGCGAGCGACGGGGCGGCGGGTGACCACTTGGGGCGGCTTGGTTCTTCTGGACTACACAACGACCTGCTGATCGTCGGCGCACCCCGAGTGGACGGGCCTAGTGGAGAGGACTCTGGCGCTGCTTACATCTTCCGTTTCAACGGCAGTGAGTGGGTACAGGAGACTAAGCTTGAACCTGCTGACGGCACAGTTGACGGCTACTTTGGGAAGAGCGTGGCGATTCACACCGACTTTGCTGTCGTCGGCTGTTACAAGGATGCTGACCCGAGTAACTACAAAGGAGGCGTCTATATCTATCGCTTCGATGGTCAAGATTGGACGCTCGAGGAGAAGTTCATCGGTGATGAAGACAGTTCGCCCACATTTGGGCAGTCACTTGCTGCTCATGAAGACCTGCTCTTCCTCGGCGACCTGAATGATGGGATAGGAGACTATAGCACTGGAGCCGTCTCCATCTATAGGTATGTCAACGACGAATGGGTCTTTGAACAGAAGACGTATGGCGTAGATCTACTGGGATCGTTTCAAGAAGCGTGGAGCATTGCCACAGACGGCGATCGACTGATCATCGGAAACGACGATTACATCGGTCCCTCTGACCACGAAAGCTGGGTGTGCATCCTGCATTACGATGGCATTGAGTGGGTGATAGAAGACGAGTGCACTGACTATGCCCTGCCTCAAGAAGCGTGGTATGGCCGGGCAGTGGACATTGAAGGCAGCGTTGCAGTGGTTGGTTCTGCTGACAACGGAACCGGGCTCTATCGCGGCTCTGTCTATGTCTACCGGTTCTCAGGCCCACCGAACAATGAATGGGTAGAAGAAGCTGTGCTTGTGCCGGCCGATGTGCAGGACAACGACTTCTTCGGAGAGCAAGTGGTCTTGGCTGATGAGAACACTATCATCGCCGAAGCCATGGGCCACGAGGCCCCCGGGTACGGTCAGAGCACGCTCTACGTCTATCGCTACATCGATCAGGCGTGGGCGCTGACTGGCAAGCTGACAGGAGCAAACACAGCAGACACCTTCGGCCAGCTCGGAACTGCGTTCCTGGCTGCAGAGTCGGGCAAGGTCGTAACGGGTGCTCCACTTGATGACCAGATCGGCACCAACGCTGGCTCTGCCTTCTACTACTCCCTCTCCTGCCCGGCAGACCTGAGCGGGGACGGCTTCATCGATCAGTCCGACCTGGGCATTCTGCTCGCCTCCTACGCCGTGGACGCCGGCGGGGACATCGATGGGGATGGCGACACGGATCAAGCCGATCTCGGCCTGCTCCTCGCCGCGTATGATACGGATCACACGTTTCTCTCGTGCGTGAGGTATGAGCAGGCGC
>SWCB01000342.1_pt1 | contig 13488 bp, 11 predicted proteins | sample 4692901 | NCBI WGS metagenome assembly SWCB01 (sample SAMN10267276, study PRJNA491770) | bioreactor metagenome | isolation source: DHS bioreactor inoculated with subseafloor sediment | place: Japan: off Shimokita Peninsula | collected 2006-08 | reverse complement strand
GAGGTCATCTTCAAGCGAGAGATAGAACCTCGACTCACCCGGGTCCCCCTGGCGACCGGAGCGTCCGCGCAGCTGGTTGTCGATGCGTCGTGACTCGTGGCGCTCGCTGCCGAGCACATAAAGCCCGCCCGCTGCAAGAACTTCCTCGTGTTCCGAGGCGACGTCGGCCTTGGCCTTCTCAAAGACCCTCACCCATTCGCGCTCGTAATCCTCGGGGTTGTCGTGCGGGTCGATGCCTCGCTTGCGCATTTCTTCGACGGCCCTGAACTCAGGGTTACCGCCAAGCATGATGTCAGTGCCTCGGCCCGCCATGTTGGTGGCAACCGTCACTGCACCCTTGCGACCGGCCTCGGCGACGACAGCCGCCTCGGTCTGGTGGTGCTTAGCGTTGAGGACGCTGTGCGGGATGCCATGCTTCTTGAGTTCCTTGCTCAGCGACTCCGACTTCTCGACGGAGACGGTTCCGATCAAAACCGGCTGGCCGTTCTTGTGGCGGTCGAGGATGTCCTCGATGATCGCATTGAACTTAGCCTGCTCCGACTTGAACAGGAGGTCGGCCTCGTCGGCGCGGATCATCGGCATGTGCGTGGGAATCGGCAGCACGTTCATGCCATAGGTGGAATGCAGTTCGGCGGCCTCGGTCTGGGCCGTACCTGTCATTCCCGCGAGCTTGTCGTACTGACGGAAATAGTTCTGCAGGGTGATGGTGGCGTAGGTCTGATTCTCCGCCTTGATCTGCACACCTTCCTTGGCCTCGATAGCCTGGTGCAGTCCCTCGGAGTAGCGGCGCCCTGCCAGCATGCGCCCGGTGTGCTCGTCAACGATGTTGACCTCACCACCTTGGACCACGTATTCGCGGTCCTTCCTGAAGAGCTCCTTGGCGCGGATGGCGTTGTTGAGGAAGCCGATCAGAGGGGTGTTGGCCGGGTCGTAGAGGTTGTCGATACCCAGAGCGGCTTCGATCTTGTCGATGCCTGGCTCGAGGATGCCTACAGTGCGCTTGCTTTCCTCGACCTCGTAGTCGGTGTCCACTTTCATGGTCTTCACCAAGCGAGCAAACTCGACGTACCACGTGATGTTGTCGCCTGCTGCGGGGCCCGAAATGATGAGCGGAGTTCGCGCCTCATCGATCAAGATCGAGTCGACCTCATCGACAATCGCGTAGTTGTAGCCGCGGTGGACCAACTGGGACGGATCCATCGCCATGTTGTCGCGCAGGTGATCAAAACCAAATTCATTGTTGGTCCCGTACGTGATATCCGCGGTGTATTGGCGCTTGCGCGTGGCGGGGTCCTGACCGCTGATGACGACGCCCGTGTCGAGCCCAAGGAAGCGGAAAACGCGCCCCATCAGCTCCGACTGGTACGACGCCAAGTAGTCATTCACCGTGACAACGTGGACACCCTTGCCTGTCAGCGCATTGAGATACGCGGGGAGAGTGGCGACGAGCGTCTTTCCCTCACCCGTCTTCATCTCGGCAATATTGCCGCCGTGAAGCGCAGCGCCACCCATGATCTGTACGTCAAAGTGACGCAGTCCTAAGGTGCGCTTCGATGCCTCGCGCACGGCAGCGAAGGCCTCGGGCATGAGCGAGTCGAGACTCTCTCCACCCTTGTGCCGCTCCTTGAAGTCGACGGTCAGGGCGCGCAACTCTTCGTCGGTGAGTTCCGCGTACACGTCTTCAAGTCCGTTGGTGAGGGTCACGACGCGCTGCAGGCGGCGCAACTGGCGCCCCTCACCCATGCGGATAACCCGATCAATGACTGCCACGATGCTTGTCCCGCCTTCCTGCGTGGGGCCGCCAACCATCTTAGGTGGTCGATCCATCCGCTTCGATTCGTCTCGCTATGGGCACAACGATCGTAGCGAGATTGAGGGCCCGGTTTGGCATACACAGCAGGGCCCGCCCTTTCGGACGGGCCCCGCCGACGTGACCGCTGAGTCCAGCGAGACGGCTAGGCGATGGCCTGCTCTGGCTCGCTGTCAAGGCGGTCGAGGTGGATCACTCCATACGTCCAGCCGCGCCTGCGGTATACGGCGCTCGGCAGCCCCGAGTCTGAATCGAGGAACAGGAAGAAGTCGTGGCCTACAAGTTCCATTTGGTCGATGGCGTCAGTCACGCTCATCGGCTCGGCGGCGTGCACCTTGGAACGGATGACGATGGGAGTTCCATCGAGAGGAATCTCCCGAACTGCCGATGCTGGCTGTCCCTCCCACGCCTCGACGCTCTCTACCTCCTCCGCTGCTGCGGGCGCTTGAGCCGACTCCATGTCGGCCATCGCGAAGGTCGCCATATCGGCCTTGCCTTGGTGTCGGTTTGCCCTGCGCTCGTGGAGCTTGCGCAACTGCTCGATGATGCGCGCGGTCGCCAGATCGAGCGCGACAACCCTGTCCTCGGCCGAGGCCTCGGCGCGCACAACGGCACGGCCGTGGAGCGTGATTTCTACACGTTCTGCGTCAATGACGCGCTTGGGGTTGCGCTCGTGGACCACGTGGACCTCGGCCCTGGTCGCCAAGGGAGCAAGCGCACTGAGCTTCTCCATCTTGCTGGCGATCCGCCCACGCATATCGTCGTTGACCTTAGTGTTGCGTCCCACAATGGCGATGTCCATGACAGCTACTCCTTCAGAAGTTGCCGCGCTATTGCGCGGCACAACGGGTGATGATGTCGGCGCCTCTGTGCGCCCTCTGCATCACCCCCTCTTCGCCTTGGAGGTTCGACGGGGAAGTCGTCTTTTCACGATAGTGCCCCGTGACGACTTCCGCCAGGAGGCGGTGCCGCAGCAAGACACAGAACCGCTCCCACCGTGAGGAATGTCACGTCAAGGGAACGAATGGCCGCGGCAAGCGTTGCGCCCGTGGTCATCACATCGTCAACCAGGAGCACCATCGTGGGCGGCCCTGGGTTAGCCCGTAGCCGCAGCGACGAGGATTGCCTGCTCCGTTGCCTCGCGCTCGCGCCACGTTGCTCGGCATTGCCGATGGCGAGGATATGGCGTACCGACGCGTCGACTCCCGCTTGCCGCAAGCCTGCTGCTGCCGCCGTTGCCAAGAGCAATGGGAGGTCGATTCCTCGCTTGCGTGTGCTCGTCGCACGCGCGGGGACGGGGATGACGGCGATCGGTTCACGGCCATACGCACGCCTCCCGACCTCGAGCGCCGGCGCGATCCGCTCCCCCGCCCTGCGCGCGGCATCGGCAAAGAATCGATCGAGGTCCCTCCTCCCCCCGTCTTTCCACGCCACCACCATCGAGTGGTTGGGCCCAACGAGTTCCGCGATCGCCCAGACTGGAAGACCCGGCCGTCCCTCGACGTCGAGCCGCGGGGCAAGAGACTCAGATCGAAGCGGCGCTTCCCACCACACGGCGGCGCACTCGTCACACCACCGGACATCGCGGGCCCCACACCCTGGACACCACACGGGCACGATGAGCCGCGCCATGTCACTCACTGCGCGTGTCACCGCGCGCGCCACCGCGCGGAGGGACCCTTGCAACTCGGTGTCGATGCTCGCAGCCATCGGGCAAGGATGATCCAACCTGCGATCCCTACGAACGCTGCGATTCACACCAAGCGGACGAGCGCGGCACAGATGCGCCTGGGCACGACATCAGCCCGCGAAGGCCACATCCGACGCATTCGCTGCCTTAGGAGTCCAGCCGTTGCCTGACCTCGCGACCAGTGCGCCTGTCTCGTCGATTGCTAGAAGCGTGCGCACGCCGTTGCGTGCCGCGATAGCAGTAATGCCCGCGGACGCCGTCACCCTCGACGTCCAGCCGCCCACCTCGACCATGGAGATCTCGCCCGAATCCGCGCTCAACGTGCCTACCGAGACATCGTCGAGCCACACCACGTCGATCGAAGACTCGACCCCTGGTCCCATGGAAAGCGGCATCCCAAGTTGGAGCGGCTCTCCTGCCTCGCCCCTGACTACCGCCATGACCTCAAGCACCTGCACACCACTTGCACGGCTAAGGACCGCAACCCTGGATCCATCTCGAGACACAGCGATCGCCTGGATTGTCCTGCCCGCCAATTGCGGCGCCCCGAGTTGGGACAATGCGCCGTCCGGGCCAGCCACAGTAACGACACCCTCAGAGACCGCCTCTGCGGTCCAGAGCCACCCCCCTGGGTCGAACGAGGGGGCCACCAAATTGCGTCCGTCAACGAGCACGTTGACGGCGACGATGGGCCCGCCTGGCGCATCGGGGACATCGGGCGGCATCTCAAGCGTGGGTGCGTCACCAAGTGCTGTTGACGTGACGATCGCTCCGTCAACCACCATCGCGACGGTACGGGCATCGTAAGAAAGCGCAAGGCCCGTCGCCCCAGCGGGGACCACTCCCACGTCGGCAGGCGTCACCTTGATGTCAGTGCCGTCCCACATCCCGAGGCGACCGCCATCGATGACAGCGGCCCGCTCGTCAGGCAGCGCCGCAACTTCAGGAGCCGCGGAGCCATCCCCAGCCAGAGGCAGCATCCCCACTGTTGTGACGACCTCTTGCACTGAAGGCAGTTGCGTCAGCGTGAGGCGCAACTGCTCACCCGCGAGTGACCTCGCGGATGAATCTCCCGCCGATCCTGGGGCAAGAGCGACCGTCGCAACGCCGCTTTCGACCAACACCGCGTCAACGTTGAGGGCAGAACCTGGCGGGAAGCCCGTCCCCACAGCATCCGCGAGCCAAGGCGAAGGGCCCTCGACGAGTTCCCGCGCGGCAGCCGTGGCCACCTGATCGTTGCTAGGGAACCACCGAAGTTCCGGAACCAAGGTGGCGTGGTCAGCGGAGACGAAAAGCAGTTTGACGGGGCGGTAGTAGCGAGCGAAGTCAGCGGCCGACATCACGATTCCGTCTTCGAGCGCGGTGATACGCGACGTGCCTTCGGCGTCCGTCTCGACGCTGAATTCGAGCGTGCGCTGCTCGTCAGGCGAAGCCTCCACGAGTACCCCGTCTGCGTTGACCCTCGCCGCGACAGGAACAGAGTAGGTAAAAGTACCGGTGGCATCATCGAAGTTGGGGAACACTTGCCGCGAATCAAAGACCGTCACTTGCGCGAGCGGATCCCACTCAGCGCTCGCATCGGCGGAAAGAAACTCTCTCGCGACCTCGAAACCGCTGACAGAACCACCAGCGGAGGCCGTCACGAATCCCTGCACGATGGCACGAGGTGTGGCGCCAGGTGTGGGTCCCTGAAGGATGGGCAAGAACGCATTGGGCGGAGAGACGTCAGAGTCGCCTTGCTCCACAGGCCCCTCCGTGGGAATACCTGCGCAGCCCACAAGCATGAGACACACGAGTGCAGCCGCAGCGAGTCGCCTCATCACTTGACCTCATCCACGCTGAGCGTGACCCGTGTGGCCACTGCGGCGAAGTCATCTCCACCCATGTCAAGAGCCAAAGGCTCCCTCGCACCAAGTCCTCCTGAGCCGCGCGGAAGCATCAGCCGGAACGATGCTCCACTCCCAGGGCTACCCCAGGCCTCAAGTGCGCCGTCGTGAAGTTGGGCGTCCTCTCGGGAGATTGACAAGCCCAATCCAGTCCCTCCCATCGTGCGAGCCCTCGCTGGATCAGCGCGCCAGAAGCGGTCGAATACCCGCGCAACCTGCGAGGGCGTGAGGCCCACGCCGTAATCACGAACCACAACGGCGACCGTACGCGAACTCGACGCCACTGCCACATCGATCGGCTGGCCTTGCGCGTGCTCAATGGCGTTAGACAGCAGATTGCGGACAATGCGGCCCACGCGAGGCGCGTCCATCGACGCCGTGGTGACACCGTCGCGTATCCAGAGCCGGAGCTCGATGCCCTGCTCTGCCGCGACTGGAACCAATCCCTCGAGCTGATAGCGGACGATCTCGGCCAAGTCGTTTTCTTCAAAGTCGAGCTGTGCCGCCCCAGCGTCGATTCGGGATATCTCCAAGAGGTCGGCGAGGAGCAATTCAAAGCGGTCCAGTTGAGCCGCGAGAAGCTCTGCAGAACGTGCGACGGAGGCGGGAAAGTCGCCGCGCGATTCGTGCAACACATCCGCTGCCATCCGAATGGTGGTGAGCGGCGTACGCAATTCATGCGACACATCGGAGACGAATCGCCGCTGCAACCGCGACAGATCCTCCATGCGCGTGATTTGGCGCTGCAATGAACTTGCCATGTCATTGAAGGTGGTGGCAAGGGTCGCCATCTCATCGTTGCCTCGCACGCGCATGCGCTCCGACAAGTGCCCATCTGCCAGGCGCGATGCTACTCGAGCGGCGGCCCGCACGGGCCGCACCGCTTGCAGCGTCACTGTCCACGTCATGAACAACACGAGGCCAACGAGCACACCTGCACCCAAGGCAAGAACCTGCTGGATGAGGTCGAGGGTGTCCTGCTCATCCGCTAGTGAGTACACAAAATACAGTTCGTAATCCCCCGAGCGGACGGTGAGCGGTGCCCCCACCACCACGGCGGGATCGCCCGTTGTTGGCAACTCGACAAACTGCCAAAACTGGCTCCCGTCGGGAACGACGGAGTCACGAAGGTCACGAGTGATGACATTGACAAGAGCGGGATCAGAACCGGAGAGCGTGAGGAACACGTCCGAGGTGGTTCCGGGCGCTTGGAGCAAGACGAGCCCGCGGCCCACCTTCCCGAGTTGGAGGGCTTCGAGTTGGTCATTGACCAACTGCTGCAAGTCACCGGGGGTCTCGGCAGTCGAGGCTTCGATGGTTGCCTGGGTCCCAGCAACGTCGCTCGCGGACTCAGAGAGGATTCCAACGACCCTCTTATCAACGAGTCCGTCGCGAATCTCGGTGGTCACGTATGCGCCCAGCCCGGCAACTGCCATGAGTCCCACCACGAGAGTCGACGTGACGACTCTGAGCAACATGGATCTGGTCCAACGCAACCACAGGTTTCGGACCGGCGCGCGCACCATCATGGCGATCGCGCGCGACGTCAACTTCACGGCGTGTGGCCGCCTGCTTTGTACCCAACCCCTCGCACCGTGAGCACGATCTCGGGGTTCTCAGGGTCGCGCTCGATCTTGGCACGCAAGCGTTGGATGTGGACGTTGACCAGCCTGGTGTCGGCGGCGTGGCGATAGCCCCACACGTCCTCAAGCAGCACTTCGCGCGTGAAGACCTGCCCCGGGTGCCTAGCAAGAGTCACGAGCACATCAAATTCAAGAGGCGTGAGCTGGATGACCTCACCGTCGCGCGAGACCCGGTGGCCGGTCACGTCAATCTCGAGTTCGCCGATGCGCACCAAACCCGGCGCTCCGTTGTCGTTGCGACGAAGCCGCGCGCGCACCCTCGCGATCAGTTCGCGTGGCTTAAACGGCTTGGGGATGTAGTCGTCGGCACCAGACTCGAGCCCAAGAACCACGTCGACAGTGTCGGACTTGGCCGTGAGCATGATGATGGGCACACCCGACTCCGCCCGTATCTCGCGGCAGATGTCGATGCCCGATTTTCCGGGCAACATCAGGTCGAGCAAGATGGCGTCGGGCTGCTCCGCCCTAAAAATGGCGACGGCGCGGTCACCGTGATCGCAGAACACAGGATCGAATCCGTCTGCGCGTAGAACAATCCCTATCATTTCCGCAACTGCGGGGTCGTCGTCGACCACCAGAATTTTCGCGACCATAGCGCCATGATGCCACGCAGACCGTCGATGCCGAAGCAAACGGCCTTGCGGACCTTGTGGCAAACGCCGCAAGAATGGCGCCCGCTGGTGTCCACGCACGTGGCAAGATGGGCCAGACACGAGTGAGGAGGGGAAGTGCCAGACACCAACGTGCCAGGTGGCCAACAGTGGGCCGCCCCGAGTGCCGATGCCTTTGTCAGCCCGTCGTCGCCGCCTCCTCCCCCACCTCCGTACCGGCCGGCGGCAGCCGCAGCCTCGCCGCAAGGCACCCCCTTGACCTTTCGCTCGTGGCAACCAGGGATCGTCGCTCTGCGGCCGTTAGGTTTCGGCGATTTTCTCGTGGTTCCGTTTCGCGCGATGCGCTTCAACAGGGCTGTCGTTGTGGGCGCGCCCGTCCTCTTCGCGACCGCGAGCGCGCTTCTGACAGTGCTCGCACTGTGGGTCGCGTTCAGGGACCCCAAACTTGACTTGACGAGCACGAACGGAAGCTCGACGGGGGTCACCATCCCTACCGTCGTGCTCGCCATCCTTGCCGTGCTCGCCTGGATGTCCACCGATCTCTTGGCGAGCGCCGTGTTGGTCCCCGCGATCGCCCGCGCCTTCCTGGGCGAACGCATCACCATGAAGCAGGCGCTGGCCATCGTGCGCCCCCGCCTCGGCGCTCTCATCGTCATCAACCTCATCCTCTTTGCCCTGATCACCGTGTATTCGGTGGTGATCTTTGGTGGCGCTGTCGGGCTCTCCATGGCGGACGATTCTGGCGCTCTCGGCAGCATCGTTGTCATCTTTGGGCAGTGGCTATTCGTTCCCCTTGCTGGACTGATCGGTGTCTACTTGCCTGCCGTACGGGGCGCGATGATCCTCGAGGGCACGGGTCCCTTCACGAGCATCAAAAGATCGTTCAAGCTCGTTCCAGGTCGATTCTGGTGGACAATCCTCATCCTGCTCGTGGTGCGCACCGTCATCGGAACCATCGAGCAAGTGGCGCTCGGCGTCGGCTTCTTTGCCGGACTCTTTGTTGCCTTCGCGCCTGATAGCGGCGCCGTTTTGCTCGTGATCCTGGCGCTTGTCATCGCCATAGCGCTCATCGCGACGTGCGTGCTCGAATACTCACTTGCCGGCACCGTCAATGCGCTGATTTACATTGACCTCCGCATGCGCAAGGAGGGACTCGCTTTTGACATGGCCCGCGCGGCCGAGGCGAGTCACACGGCGCAACAGCGCGTGATCGGGTGATCGGGCTGATTCACCTCGGCGTACCCATCGAGCCCGACGCCGAGACCGCGCGCGGGTGGGTCCAAGACGAGCTCGCCAAGTCGGACTATCAGTCGACCAACAACGATTGGTTCTCTCGCGTCCTCGAATGGATAGCCGACCTCTTGTCCAAGAGACCCGATCTGGGCGATGGAAACGCGCCTGGGGGAGTCCCCGCCTGGATCGTGACAGCCCTGATCATCGCGGCGGTCCTCGCCCTCGCGACGTTCCTCATCGTGGGGCCCTTGCGCTCCTCGGGCCGTCGCAAGAAGGTCAAGGCCATCTTTGACGACGACACGCGTGATCTCGCGGACCTCAAGAATGCGGCGCTCGAGGCTGCCGAGCAGGGTGATTGGTCTCGAGCCACCCTCGAACGATTCCGTGCAATCGTCCGTGCGGCAGAAGACCAAGGGATGGTGTCTGTCACCCCAGGAATGACGGCCGACGAATTTGCGAGCGACGCAGCCCAGAGCATCCGCGCTCTCAAGGTCGAGTTCGACTGGGCTGCGGACACCTTCGATGGGCTGCGCTATGCGTCGGCCACCGCTACGCGCGCCGAATACACGCGCATGACGGCTCTAGACACGTCGATGGACGCGGCCGGCGCGCTCAAGGACTCGACATGACAGCCACGAGGGAAGGATTCACTGTAGCCAGCGCGTCTCCTGGCTTGCGTTCGCGTGCCGCTCACTTGCGATGGTGGTGGGTGCCCATCGGGCTGCTTGCCGTCTTGATTGGCGCCATCACGTTGGTCAAGCCCACGGAAGACTTCGATCCTCTCTCGACCAAAAACTTCCAACCAGAAGGAGCACGCGCCCTCGCCGAGGTTGCCGCGTCCCAAGGCTTAACTCTGCGCCAGATCGACGCATTGAAGGATGCCCGCATCGTGGAGCCAGCGAACACCACAGTGGTGATCGCAGGAGGCAACTACATCTACGGAAGCCAGGTCGAATCTATCCTGGACTACCCGGGCGACGTCGTGGTGTTAGATCCTTCGTACGAGATGCTTGAGCAGGTCGCCCCCACGTTGAATTCCACCGTAGTCTACCCGTATAGCGCCGACGCCGGGTGCGCCGATCCCGACGCCGTCGCGGCCGGCGAGGTGTCGAGCCAAGGGAATGTCTTTGCCGGCGCCCTTCCCGCAGGTGCGGTTGGCTGTTTTTCACCTGATGTCGACCAACACACCATGGTGGTGATTCCCAATGGCGACTACACCCTGACCCTCCTCGCGGACCCCACCGTCGTCACCAATGAATTCATCGCCGACGCCGGCAACGCCGCACTCGCGCTTCGCCTGATCGGCCGCCACGAGACGACCGTGTGGTACCTCAGCGTGGGTTACGACACGTCATCGCTCACGTGGCTCGACTCGTCTGGCGGGGGCACCGTTCCCAACCCCTCACCATCGCTCGACTTCTTCCCACCGGGGACGGGCAACGCTGTATTCGCGCTCTTCATTTCACTCATCGCGGTTGCCCTGTGGCGCGGCAGGCGGTTCGGACCCCTCGTGACAGAGCCGCTCCCCGTCGTCATTCGATCGTCAGAGGCCACCGCCGGTCGAGCCCGCCTCTACAAGGTAGCGCGCGCTCACGGGCGGGCGTCAGCGGCTTTGCGGGCGGCCGCCGCTTTGCGCATGGGCACACGGCTCGGAATTGCTCGAGGTCCCGATAAGGAACACCTTGTCAATGCCATCGCGCGAGCTACCGGAAGAACCACCTCTGAGATTTACTCACTCCTGTACGGACCCCCACCCAGCTCCGAGTCGGCCATGATGGAACTCATCGCCCACATCGACACGATAGAAAACGAGGTACACCGACCGTGACCGATGCCGGAAACACTCCCCCAGAGGGCGTCTCGCCTTCCCCCCACTCCCCTACGTACGCGGCCTCACCCCCGCCCGGCTACTCGGCCGCAGAGCCGGTCGTACCTCCGGCGCCTGGCTCTCCATCCGCCGCACCCATGCCGCCCGCGCCGCCCGCGCCACCTAGGCCTTCTGCGACCGCGGCCCAGCCAGCACCCCCTGCGTCGGTGCTCACGCCAACTCACCTTCCCTCACCTCACGCCCCGGCGCCCGCGGCCCCTCCCTCAGAGGCTCGCGAGGCCCTTGGCCGCATCCGCACCGAGATCGCTAAGGCCGTGGTGGGTCAAGACCGCGCTGTCACCGGGCTCGTCATCGCCTTGCTGTGCAAGGGGCACGTGTTGCTCGAGGGCGTACCAGGAGTGGCAAAGACCCTCATGGTGCGCACTCTTGCCGAGACGCTAGGTCTCGAATTCTCCCGCGTGCAGTTCACCCCCGACCTCATGCCTGGGGACGTGACTGGTTCGCTCGTTTACGACGCTCGGACGGCCGCGTTCTCGTTCCGCGCCGGCCCAGTGTTCACCAACCTTCTCCTTGCCGACGAGATCAACCGCACGCCCCCCAAGACCCAGTCCTCACTCCTTGAGGCGATGGAGGAGCGCCAGGTCACCGTCGACGGCGACTCGAAGCCCTTGCCCGATCCCTTCCTGGTCATCGCGACTCAGAACCCCATCGAGTACGAGGGCACCTACCCGCTTCCCGAGGCTCAACTCGACCGTTTCATGCTCAAGCTGCCCATCGGCCTTCCGGAACGCACGGACGAGGCCCAGGTGGTCAGGCGCCATGCCGACGGCTTCAACCCGCGAGACCTTGCAGGTGCTGGCGTCAAGCAGGTAGCCACGGCCGAAGACATCGAGGCCGGTAGGCGCGAGATGGCCTTGGTGGAAGTGTCCGATGATGTCATCGGCTACATCGTCGACCTTGCCAGGGCCACCCGCGAGATGCCGTCTGTGTCGCTAGGGGTCTCGCCTCGTGGAGCGATTGCGTTGCTTGCGGGCGCTCGTGCCTGGGCCTGGATGCGCGGGCGCACGTTCGTGTCACCCGACGACGTCAAGGCGCTCGCCTCGTGGACCTTTGCGCACAGGATGCAGGTACGACCCGAGGCTGAACTTGAGGGCGTCACCACCGAGACCGTCCTCGCATCGGTGCTTGCCACCGTTCCCGTACCCCGGTAGCGATGTACATCACGGGCTGGACGGCTCTCCTGGCCGCGCTAGGCGCCGTTCCCGCGCTCCTTACCCACAACACAGGCGTCGCTTGGCTGTGGCTCTTGGCGACGCTTGTCCTGGCTGCGACCGACGCCCTGTTGGCGCCGCCGGTCACGTCGCTAGCACTCCAACGCACTGTGCCCAACTCGGTCAGGCTCACCGAATCCGTGGTTTCCACGATCGAGATCGTCAACTCGTCGGGAAGGCGCATTCACGGAGCGCTGCGGGATGCATGGCCGCCGTCGGCAGGAGCGCGAGAAAACAGACACAAGATCGATCTTGGCCCGCGAGGTTCGGCGCGCTTCGCCACGCCGCTCAAACCCACACGCAGGGGCGACCGACACGGTGCAGCCGTCACCCTCCGTACCGAGGGCCCGTTGCGACTCGGGGGACGCCAGCAGTCGCTCCCCATCGCCACCACGCTGCGAGTCCTCCCCGAATTCGCGTCCCGTAAGCACCTTCCGTCCCGCTTGGCACGTCTGCGCGAGCTCGATGGCTCAAGCCCCGTCCTCATGCGCGGCGCTGGAAGCGAGTTTGATTCGCTGCGCGAGTACGTCATCGGCGATGACGTGCGGGCGATCGATTGGCGGGCCACGGGCAGGCGCGCCGACGTCGTGGTGCGTACCTACCGGCCAGAGAGGGACCGGCGCGTCTTCATTGTGATCGACACGGCGAGGCTCTCCGCGGCGAGGGTAGGAGACGCGCCCCGTCTTGAGACCTCGATCGATGCCGCGCTACTCCTCGCCGCCCTCGCGGCCAAGGCTGGCGACAGGGTGCAGGTCACAGCGTTCGATCGCGTCGAGCGCGCCAAGGCCGCCGGCTCCACGAGCGCCTCGCTCTTGCCCACCCTCGCATCGGCACTCGCGACAATCGAGCCCAGCCTGGTCGAATTCGACTGGGCGGCGCTAGGAAGGCTCGTCGACTCGCGGTTATCCCAGCGAGCACTCATCGTGTTCCTGACAACGCTCGATGCGTCGCTCATCGACTCGCGCGGGCTCGAGGCTATTGCGACCATGCAACGACAGCATCAAGTGCTCATCGCGTCCGTAGACGACCCAGACGTGGCAGCGATGGCTCTCGATCATTTCCAGTTGGCGGGCGTCTATGCCGCAGCGGCCGCGGCCAGAGACGGGTTGGAGCGAGACGCAGTGGCCGCGCGGATTCGTCAGTACGGCGTCGAGATCGTGTCGGCGCTGCCAGACCTCATCGCGCCGCGTCTTGCCGACAGATACTTGGCGCTCAAGGCATCGGGCAGGCTCTAGCGCTGGCTACGCGGCGATGGGTGCACGCTCTGCGGCGAAGGTCGCGTCGGTGTCGCCGCTTGCCCCGGACCTCACTGCGGCCTTCCCAGCGATGAAGATATACGCCCAGAACACGATGAAGGCAAGAGATCCGATCACGATCTTTGCTTGCCACGGCATCTGCGACGGGGTCACGTAGCCCTCGATCGCTCCCGAAAGCAGCAACGCGAAGACGAGCCCTATGGCAACGGACATGAGCGTCCTGAACACCTCAGCCAGGGCCGCACCTCGCGGCTTATCCC
>SWCB01000009.1_pt1 | contig 13494 bp, 16 predicted proteins | sample 4692901 | NCBI WGS metagenome assembly SWCB01 (sample SAMN10267276, study PRJNA491770) | bioreactor metagenome | isolation source: DHS bioreactor inoculated with subseafloor sediment | place: Japan: off Shimokita Peninsula | collected 2006-08 | reverse complement strand
TCTAGGTAATATTGATGGAACCTAATTCGATACTGTTCTCTAATCTCTGGAATATCCATCATGAGCTTAAACAGTCTGTTTTTATACTCTTTCATACCGTAGAAATTTTCAGGACCATAATCAATGTAATCTGCATTTCCAATCGCAAAATCAAAATCCCAAAGTGGGCCAGGCTTTAATAACCCTCCTGCTTCTTTCATATAAAACACACTTGAATAACCAACATCCACGTTTTTTACAAGTTCTTGAATAATAAAATAATCAATGAACGCGTCTACATCAATCAAGGTTTCATATCCACTTTTAGCAAGCAAAGCATCATCAACATCTTTTAAATAATTAAACATATAATCAGCATGGACAGATGTGAAACCTACGTCATCTACATCAGGATCTTTAATCTCATAAGGTATCCCATTAACAACAATCCAATCATAACCTGGTTCAATCGATTGATCAAAAAACCGCATGTCAAGTTCAAGTAAGTATCCTGTATCAGTAACACCTGCAACAGGATTTATATCAAGTTTGTTTTTATGTACCTCTACTTGTTCTGTTAAAACATATAAACCCATATAAGTTGTATTAATATATAGTTCTACGAATCTTGTTTCTAATGTATAAGGAAGTACATCAGATAAACTAGATAGTTTATGAACAATTGTATTCCTCATTAAAGATTTGTCTGCATACTCTGCAAGCAAAACATAGTTTTTAGCTTCTGGCATACCAAAAATGGATGTGTTTTCATTAAATCTCAATCTAAATGGTTTTTTAGGATAACTGAACCAAGTGGAGTTGCCTCTACCTCTAATTTGAGCTTCTGTTGTATCTAGTTCAGTCTCTTCAACACCATTACGATTTCTTTTTGCAACCACAGAGGCTTGCATATAAGTTTCTCTTGTAACATTTTCTACTGATTCAGGAAGTGACAGATGCAGTTCATAGTTATTTTCACCTGAATCATCCGCTAGCAATCTGACATCAACAGAGCCTTCATACATTTGATCGTTTTTCTTGATTTGATAATTCAATGTAGTATCTAAATCATAAAAGGGCGACACATATTCATATGATCCTTCAAAAGCCAGACCATTAAGTTCATATGTCACTTCAACATTTGTATAACTAGGTAAATTGAAATCATTGTTAACAATCTCTGGAACTGAAGTTTCTATTTCTTCAGAAATGGTTTGAAATAAGCTTGGATAATCAATTTCTTCACAACTTATGATCATCAATGAAAAACCTAAAATGACGATATATATCAATATTTTTCTCATTACATACTCCTTTAGCATATTCTTTGTTAGCCATATATCTATTATACATTTTCTTCTGGTTTTATGAAACATGAATAATGTATAAGATTTTACATGTCATGGATTGAGGCATATAATAAAAGTAGATGAAAGGGAGATGTTTATATGAAAAAAATAGCAATTTTAGTTGCAGATTACTTTGAAGATAACGAGTTGTTCTATCCTTATTTCAGATTGAAAGAAGCTGGATTTGATGTAGATTTAGTTGGCGCAAAAGCAAATGAAACTTATAAAAGTAAACACAGCGCACCAGCAGTAAGTAATGTAGCATCAAAAGATGTATCCTCAAAAGACTATGTGGCTGTTATCATTCCTGGTGGTTATTCTCCAGATCACATGAGAAGAACAAAAGAGACAGTAGACTTCGTAAAAGCAATGAGTAAAGAGAAAAAACTAATTGCTGCAATATGTCATGGTCCATGGATGATGGCTTCATCTTGCGATTTAAAAGGAAGAACTTTAACAGGATATTATTCAATTAAAGATGATCTTCTTAATGCAGGAGCAAATTATGTAGATCAAGAAGTGGTTGTAGATGAGAATTATATTACATCAAGAACACCTAAAGATCTACCTGCCTTTTTAAAAGCTATACTAAACTATTTAGCATAATCGCATATGAAATACTTGAAAAAAGACTTAACTCAAAGTCTTTTTTTGTTTTTGTACACAATTCAAATGGTTTTATCTAGCTTTTTATGTATGATATACTAAACATACATTAAGGAAGGCGTTATTATGAAGAAAACTCTAAAACAAGTTTACGAAACACTCACTTATAATCTTAGAACTTTACTCTATTTTGAAATCTTATATCACGTTTTAGGTTTACTTATTATTTTTCCGCTTGCCCGTCTGTTATTCAACTTTTCGATACAAGTATCAGGATTTTCATACATTACAAATCAGTATATTTTATCGCATTTATTAAACCCATTAACAATTTCTTTTTTATTGTTAATGATTATTTTGCTTTCCATTTATATTGTGATTGAACTTATACTTTTATCTTTATTATACGATTACGGCTATCATGAAAAATCCATAACACTAAAAGAACTGTTAATGCTAGGTTTAAAAAGAGTGTATGATGTCTTTAAAAGATATCATGTACTTGTTATCGTTCCTGCATTTTTATTGTTCATGTCCGTTCAACTCATACATTTAGCAGGTATATATTCAACAATTACATTCCCACTTCAAATTGTTGAACAATTTAATCAGTATCCTTTATTAAAACTTGGTGTTTATGGTTTTATAGGTTTTTTAGTCATCCTGTTTTTTGAAACTAGTTTTAGTTTAAACCTATATACAATCGACCAGTTATCTTTTAAACATGCATACAAACAAAGTAGAAAAATGATAAAATCTCAAAGATTAAAAATGTTTGGAGAATTTATTTTACTTAATTTTTTTCTAAATATAATATTTTATGGCGTGTATATGTTAGTAATTTTACTCATAAGTTTATTTGTAGCAATCACAAAAGATCAATCATATATCTTAAGTGTCTTATTAACATTTATGTATTCAATCTATGCAATATTTGGTTTAATCGCTACTACTTTCTTGATTCCAATCAACTATGCACTTCTATCTACATGGTATTACCAAAGAAAAGAAAGCCTTGGATTAAAAATTAAAACGATAAAACTTACGGATAAACAAAGAAAAAGTTTTAACATGAAAATATTAAGAAGAGTATCAGCTGTAGTATTGATTGTATTATTTGCGATTAACATATCATCAATTGTAGATGCTACTAGAAATAATAGAGTTCCAATCGAGTTTTTTAATTACTCCGAAATTGTAGCACATAGAGGTGCATCAGATGATGCACCAGAAAACACATTGGCTGCAATCGAACTCGCACTTTTACAAGGTAGTGATGCGGTTGAAATTGATGTTAGATTAAGTGCTGACAGGTATCCAGTCTTAATTCATGACGCAACAACAGGAAGAACTACAGATGACATTCTTGATCGAAGTGTTAATGCACTCACTTTAGAACAGCTTCAATCTCTTGATGCAGGATCATGGTTTTCAAGTGCTTATCAAGGTGAAAAAATACCTAGTTTGGATGAAGCTTTAGAGCTTATATCAGGAAGGGCAGATGCATTTGTAGAACTCAAATCAACAAATCAAATACTAGAAATTGAGACAATTCGTGTCATTGAAAAATATCAAATGGAAGATTCAACGATTATTCTATCATTTGATAAGGATCAACTCAAACGTATAAAAACACTCAATTCTGATGTTAAAACATTATTATTGGTTCCTGTTTTTTATGGCAATATTGACACATTTTTAGATAACTCATATATAGATGCATATGGATTTTCACGAGATATCATTACAGAAAATACAGATTATATAGATATAGCACACCAATTAAGTAAAAAAGTATATGCTTGGACTGTAAATGAAAAAGATGATTTACAAGCTGTTGTCTCAAGTGATGTAGATGGTATTATTACTGACCGACCGATTATAGCTAGAGAAGTTGCATACTCCAAAAATACATCAACATTATTACAAGATTTTTTAAGAGAATTTTTAGATCGTGAGTAAAAAAAAGTCCCTTTCTAAATGGACTTTTTTTTATATACATTTGGTATCTGATCTATGATGTCGCTTGCTAACACAGATTCTTCATGTTTGTGTTCCTTAGCCAATTGACCAGCAATCATATGAAGAGAAATTGCTTCTTCAATGGGTAGTCCTTGTGCAGCATATGTGAGTATTATACCTGCAAGTACATCACCACTACCTGCTTTTGCAAGTGAAGGAGTGCCTTCATTTAAGTATAATATTTTATCTTTTGTTGCGTAAATCGTTGTAGGTCCTTTTAACACTACTTCACAATCGAATGTTTTGATACATTGATCAATGTATTTTAATGGATCTAATGAGATGTCATTTGCAGTAACGTCCATGAGTTTTGCAAACTCACCATAATGTGGTGTGATAATCGTTTTTTGATTGTTTCGTTTCTTCTTATTTTTTAATAGGAGTATCCCCGCTGCATCTAATATAAGTGGTTTTTTAGTTTTTATAATCTCATCAAAGATCATCTCTTCAAATGGAGTAATTTTTTTTATGCCTAGCCCAAATAGTATCGCATCTTTTTTATGTAGGAGATCTGACAATTGTTCTTTGTTATCTATGATTTCATACATGATTTCTGGAACACTTCTTACATAATGCTCTTGATACTCTTTTTTAGTAGCGACAGTACTTAGTCCAGCACCACTAACTAAAGCACTTTTCCCCGCTAAGGTTAGTGCTCCCATGACACCTATTTGTCCACCAATAGTGATTACACTTTTATAATCATATTTATGTGAGTTATGTTTTCTCTTTGCGATTGTGCACTGATATTGATATAAATATTTTTTAAAATCGATTTTATCCATAATGCCTTCTACTACTTTAATTCGCTTCGAACAATCTAATCCATCGTTTATAAGTAATCCTTGTTTATAGGTTTCAACTGTATAAGTCATATCAGCTTTTACTGATATATTCATGATTTTTCCAATATCAGAGTGTAAACCACTTGGACAATCAATAGATATGATTTGTTGGTTCTGATGATTGATCCATGATATGACATCAGCATATAAACCTTCAACATCTCTAGATAAACCAATACCAAAAAGTCCATCTATGATGGTATCTATATGTTTATATTGTTTAATTGTGCTATCAAAATCAGTTTTATTATCTATAATCGCAATCGGGATACCTTGATCATTATAAAGATTAATCATAGTAATCAGGGATTTTGATAGTTCTTTTGAGTCTCTAATCACAACGGCATAAACATTATTTTTATCTAATACTGCTTGTTCTCCAAAGACTAGAGCATCCCCTCCATTATGACCTATGCCAGAAATAATCAAGTAATTTTGTTTTTGGGGATAGAATCTCTTATGATTCTCATAAATCTTTTTACCTGCTTTTTTCATTAAGTCGAATGAAGTAATGCTTCGATTCTCAATTGTTTTATTTTCGATTTTACGTATTTCTTCTGTTAATAAAACTTGATACATACAAATCACCTCAAAAGGGTATCCTTTGTCCAAATTATACCATAAATAAAAAATCATAAAAAAATGATATTTAGAGATATAACCGATTCAAGTTATAATTTCTATTTGAAATAAATCCTCTACATGACAAGCAAAATTCTTAAAAAAATGATATCATTGATGATAAGATGTTACTATGATGAAATGAGAGATGGTGTTATAATGAAGTTCGCAAAAATAGTTTCTTTATTAGGTGTTATTGCTATGACGATTGCATTAATCAATGGTTTTGTTAATGGAAGTTTTTTTGATGATGGTGGCCTGATACTAAACAATCCGTGGGGTATTGTTTCTCTAGCTGATCTTTATGTTGGTTTTATTTTGTTTGCTTTATGGATGTATTATAGAGAAAAAAACATTGTAACTTCTATGATATGGATTATTCTAATCATGGTTTTAGGATTTTTTATTGGTGCTTTATATGTATTCATTGCGTTAATGACCTCTAAAGATGATTGGCTTATATTCTTTTTAGGAGAAAAAAATGCTGCATTAGCAATCAAACAAAGAACTCAATCGGATAATAATAATTCATGAAGAATCTCATCCATGAAATAGCCGAAGAGTTTATTTTAGTTTTTAAGGGTAAAACCCTTGATACGCTTATACCACCAATTGTTTTTCTTATTAGTCTAAATGTTTTTAATCTTAATATAGCACTTATTATTTCTTTTTCTTTATCATTCATCATTTTACTTTATCGCGTGATAAAAAAAGAAAATCAAAAATATGCTCTTTTTGGTATCATAGCTTTAGGTATAGCATCTATATTCTCATATTTAGGTAATAACCCATCAACTTACTTCATTCCAGATATACTCGGTAGTGCTATTTCTTTACTACTTGCAATTATTTCACTCATATTTAAAAAACCTCTTGCTGCGTATGCAAGTCATTTTACAAGAGGATGGCCTTTAAATTGGTTCTGGCGCAAGGATGTTCGACCAGCATATATGGAAGTAACTGTATTATGGGCTTTTTATTTTTTACTAAGAACATCTGTAGAAATCACATTTTTCATCAATAATGATGTTCAAAACTTTGTATGGTTTAATACACTTATCGGTTTTCCACTTTTAATAGGAGTTCTTACAATAAGTTATATATATGGTATATGGAGATTAAGAAAATTAAACGGTCCTGGTGTTGATGAGTTTATAGAAAACAAAGAACCTCCATATAGAGGTCAGACAAGAGGGTTTTAAACTATGAAAAAGACGAATATCTTTAAATTAAAACAAGTGAATGGATATGCTTCATTAATCACACTCATCATCTTTATTGTTTTCGTTATCTTTGTATTACCTAATGAATCTCAAAAAAGTGAAGCTTTGGGTTTGATTTCTGGTCCTGATACATCATTTTTCTATAGTGCAGATGAGTTATACCGAATTGCGGATGCTTACGGTATCATAGGTAGACAATTTTATATTAGGCAGCGATTTACTTTTGATATCATATGGCCAATTGTTTATGGATCATTTCTATATATCAACTCTATTTATTTTTATAAAAAGAAGAACATTAACAAACATACATATCTATTGTACTTACCTATAGTTGCTGTTGTTTTCGATTATCTTGAAAATATAATGACTTCTATCGTTATGTATAGATATCCGAACCAAACACTTATTCTTGATCATATGGCAGGATTCATGACTTCATTAAAATGGATAACATTAAGTACTTCATTTGTCGTTCTTGTTTATTTTATATGCATTTATAGTATGAACAAACTTAAAAAAATAAAAAATGCATAAAATTATGCATTTTTTTATGCTATAGATGCTTTGAAAAATGGCAACAACACTTCTTCGCTTATATTTAGATCATAATATATTTGAAGTGTATATTTAGGTGTGATCTTATAAATACTTAGTTCATTTTCATATGCTTTTACTTTTGTAGAGAAAATATTAACATGATCTTTGAAATAAAATATCATGAGCGATGGTCTATAGTGAGGTTTAATTGTTTCATGCTTTTGCAAATAATAATATGGATGTGATACGAAAATAGTTTCGCACACATCTTGACCGATTTTGCTGATAATGGATTTCAATTGGAAGTATACTTTTTGAGCTGTAGGATTCAGTTGATTCACATAAGTTGATAGGTCTTTGATCTCTTTCATACTGTTTCCACCTGAAAAGCTATCTCATTATGTCTAAAAATACCGGGAATAAATGGTGGTTGATATCTAAAAATTAGTCTTGGAGATATTATTTTATATTTATTACTTTCGATATATGATTTAAGTAATTTAGTGTGCTTATCAAAATTATCCTGTGACCATGAACCCCTAAAAGAAATCACAATATAAATAGATGATGATAGTTCTTGAAGATAAACCTTTTGATCAGTTGGTTTAGGTGCAGTTTTCTTATCATATTTTCTTGGCACATAAAATCCAGTGATGAGTTGATCATTTTCTTCATAAGATACTACTGGCGTTGTCATTTGAATTTTTGATTGTTTTTCATTAGCTCCAGATATATATCTAAAAACATTAGAAAATCCTGAATCATATTTTTGATTCATCTGTGATTTCGTACTAGCTAGTAGAACATTGTCATACTTTCTAATTTCTATGTTTCCTTCTTTTTTAATTACTTCATAAGGTATTGTTTCATATAAACTCATCATCTCACCTCTCTCTCATTATATATCATTTAGTTTTTTATATCTTATAAAATGTTTACTACAAAGCAAATAACTAACAGAATATAATATCTTTGTGTTAATATGACAAAAAAAGGAGGTATATCATGAAACGACTATTTCTTTTATTCGTGTTATTATCAACTCTTGGGCTTGTCGCATGTAGTTCTGATGAACCAATCGATGACCCCAATGATCCTGGTGATGATCCAAAAGATGAAATGATTGAACTTACTTTAGAAGAACTTGCATATTACGATGGAACAGATGGTAAACCTGCATATATCGCAGTAGAAGGTAAAATTTATGATGTAACTGACTCTTCTTTTTGGAGAAATGGCGGTCATAATGGCTATCAAGCAGGTCAAGACTTAACTGATGAAATCATTAATGTTTCACCACACGGTGTATCAAATCTCTCAAGAGTACCTATGATAGGAATCATCGTTACAGGTGATGAATAATGGATTTTGTTATATCAAATCTGTCTATTATTTTGGCTTTAGTCATTTATGCTTTCATCCATTTCTACAATAGATGGATACATAAACATAATGCTTGGTTTTTTATTGTTGCATTTATACTTTCGATATTAGTTATTTTTATTGAGATTCCTTTATTCAGTCTTTTAATTGACCATGGACATTTATCTTTAGGTATATTTTTACTCGTGATGTTTGCAGGTGCCTTTAGAAAAAAATGGATTGTTTATAAAAAACTTCTTCTTGTACGGGGTGATTTAGCTATTTTAGGGTTCATCTTCTTAATCCCTCATGGTGTGCATAGACTGTCATTAGCTTTAAGTGGCTATCAAACAACTGGATTCATAGCTGCAATCATTATGATACCTCTAACGATTAGTTCATTTATGTTCATTAGAAAAAAAATACGTCCTGATCGCTGGAAAAAGTTACATAAATTAGCATACATTGCATATTTAATGATTTACATCCACTTAGGATTTGATATCAACTTCAATCCATCAAGTTTTTATGTTTACTTTGGCGCAAATAGTGTTTTTTATCATATATTGTTTTTAAGTTATATTGTACTTAAAATATATAGAAACAAAGGCAAAAACCCTGCAGGTTAATGCCTTTTTTATTATTCATTTTCATTATTTTCATCTTGTATTACAACACTTATGTATAGAAATATACTATAATATAAAAAAGGGTACAAATCAAAGGAGTGAACTTTATGAATCAAAACCAACATGATTTATTAGATTTAGATCGCAAGTTTTGTCTTGAATCACAAAAGGACAAAGAAAAAGCTTGGGAGAAATATTTCAGTGATGACATTATTTTTGGAGGAGATCACAAACAACCTTATATAAATGATAAACATACGATACTTTCTTCGCTACATGATTTGTATAATCTTAAAGATATAAAATTTACTTGGGAACCTATTCATGTTTTTATCAGTGATGATCAAAGTTTAGGTATTACAACGGGAACATATTACAGATCTTATGAAATTAATGGGAAATTCCATGAGCGTAGAGGTGTTTATATGACCACATGGAAAAAAATAGACTCATTATGGAAAATCATCTTTGATATGGGTAACTAACTTCAAATCAAACCATAAAAAAACCAGTTATTTAGTGAATAACTGGTTTTTTACTATTTTTTAATAACTAAGACACATAATTCATCGGTTAATGCTTTGAAATATAGATTTTTTTCAGCTTCAAGTTGTTTATAGACTTCTTCTACGATATTCATATCTTCGATCACATGCACATCAACTTCTTGATAATTCGGGTTCTTCAAATCGAAAGAAATCCACAACTTATGATCTTCTTGAGCGGTTTTTACTTTCGGTGTGTGTTTTTCAACTAAAGCATAAAGACCATCTTCTTTTTCAACTACACTTAAAAATCCTTCTTTTTCATCATACTTAAATTTTAATATTTTTTTCATCATATACCTCCATTGATTTCTTATCCTCATTATATCATGAGACACAAGAATCCTATTGTTAAGCTCGTGTTATTTTAGAAATCCGTTCTGCAACCTCTTCTGGTGTTAACTGGTACTTTTCAACATATCTATTTCTAGGATGTTTGCTACATGCTAAAGTACAACCGCCTAAATGTTTATGCTCATTTTCTTCTGATGTTAAGATTTGTTTGTTGCATTCAGGATTGGCACAGTTGATTTGTCTTTCACATGGCGTTCCGTCAAAATGATCTTTACCAACAATCACATGTTCAACTCTATTGATTGGTACTTTTAAGCGTTTATCAAATACATAACACTGACCATCCCAAAGTTGTCCTTTTGCGACTTCATCTTTACCATAAGTAACAATACCACCTTTTAGTTGTCCGACATTTTCATGTCCTTCAGCTTTTAAGAAGCCCGAGAGTTTTTCACATCTAATACCGCCAGTGCAATAAGTTAATATGTTTTTTCCTCTTAAAATCTCTTCATTTTCTTTGATCCATCTAGGGAGTTCTCTAAATGTTCTAATGTCTGGCTTGATGGCTCCTCTAAAATGACCCACCATATGTTCATAGTCATTTCTAGCATCTATGACAATAGTATTTTCATCTAGCATTCTTTGATAAAAATCTTTAGGTTCAACATACTCTCCTGTCAGTTTTTTAGGATTGATGTCTTCTTCTAAACTCAAGTTCACTAATTCTTTTTTAATTCTTACATGCATTTTGTTAAACGCATGTTCATCTGCTTCATCAATCTTAAAGACAATATCTTTAAATCTCACATCACTTTTAAGATGTTCCATGTAATTAATGACATCCTCTTTTAATCCTGATAAGGTTCCATTAATACCTTCTTTTGCGATATATATTCTACCCAATAACTGGTTTTCATTACAAAATTTTTGATGTTCTTCTCTAAAAGTTTCTAAATCATCTATCTTTGCATAATGATAGTATAAAATGACATAATATTTTTGCATAAAAAAACTCCTTCTCTTTCCTAATACCATCATATAAGAAAAAGGAGTATCAATCAAAAATTATGCTTATGAATCCATGATTTATAAGATATTTTTTTATATAGCATGTATGTATATATAGCTACGCATAATCCAAGTATAATCGTAATCATTACTGTGTAAAAATCATAACGATAACTCACATCCCCTAAGTAAAACATAACTTGTCCAAAAAAGGTGAATGTTGCATGAAGTAATATAGTTAGCCATATGTTTTTAGTTTTTAGAAACATGACAGCCCACATCATCCCAACTAAAAACGAATATCCTATTTGTAAAAATGTTTCACTATAAGATGCTCCACTAAACAAATTAAAGATATGACTTAACGCAAAGATTAAGGATGATAAAACGATAGAGAAGATGAGATTCATTTTCATTTTAGAAAATGTTTTTAATAAAAAGATAAGTAATACTCCACGAAATATAACTTCTTCAAAAAAGCCAACACTTAAACATTCAATAAAAAATAGAAAGACTCGATAAAGTGGAGCAGTTAAGCTTGCTCTATCATCTAAAAACGCTATGATTGGAAAATTATTGATTGAAATGAGAAATCCTGGAATCATGATGATAAAAGCTTGAAAACCTTTATGAAATTTAAATAGCCATGCATATCCAAGAATAATCATCCAATAAACAACTATAAACCCTCCAATAGATCTTACTAAGATATTGCTGATGATCACTTGATCTTGAGCATCACTTACAAAAGGAATATCAATAAATGAGATAAAAATCATCAAAGCTATCAGTGCCATAGTGATGATTTTTTGGTGTGTATGTATCGTAATTCTATGTGTTTTATCGTTCATATTGAATCACACTCTCTACATTAAAAAAACGACATTTATTCAATGTCAATTTTTTTACAATATTATCTTAATTGTTTATTGTTGGTTTCAGCATAGAACTTCTTATAGATCAAATAAGCTCCTAATATAATCATTAGTAAACTCATAAATTGTGAAGGTGTTGGAAAAATGTTGTATTCAGTAGTTATTAAAGGTAATAACACGCCACGTTCATCTCCACGAATGAATTCAATTAGAATTCTCCATAAACCATATCCAATGAGATATGCTTCTACTTCTTTATGTTTAAAGAACTTAACTTTATTTAAAATAATAAATGAAATGAATAAGAAACCTGCTTCAAATAATTGAGTCGGATAAACTGCTTCTCCTGGGTATAAGTCATGTGCATGACCATAAGGGAATATAACGCCTAACATAGATTCTGTAGGAATACCAAAACAACATCCCGCACAGAAACATCCAATTCTGCCTATAGCATGAGCAAGCACAACACCCGTAATGACGGTATTAGCAATCTTTTTCATTTCACCTTTATTTGGTTTAAAAAAGACTTTCATAAGGATTAAAAATGCACCAAATCCACCAATAAGTGCTGTTAGAAAGCTTATTGATCCAAAATCAGCTTCACCTTCTTGGATGGTATGGAAAATGCCATCCATTGTAAAAGAAAATATAAACGCAAAGACTAAACTTGCAGCTAGCAAAATTAGAATTTTATTGGTTTGAGTTTTGGTAAATCCATCCTCTTTATCAAAACGATTACTTATATATAGAAACATCAAAAATAATCCGATGATAATTAATAAATCATACATCGCGATTGTGTAACCAAAAATTTCAGGTAACAAGTATGGATACATGTAATCATCTCCTTTGGTTTATTTTATAACAACTTTTAATAATTTTTTAATAATGAGAAAATAATTTGAAGTGCTTTATATATGTTATAAAAAATGTTCATATTTTAAAAATAAATTTCACTAATTATGCTGATTATTTGCTATTATGATAACTTTTATATCTTAAGTATTATCGCTCATAAGTAGCAAATAATAAATTTCACAAATTTTAATATTTGTTTTTTATATCTATATGAGATATCCTAAAAAAAAGAGGTGATATATATGTCAGTATTGTGTTATTTGAATTTCGATGAAAAAGCAGGCGAGGCTTTAAAATTTTATCAGAAAGTATTTCAAACAAAGGATCCTTACATTTTAACTTATGGTAACTATAAAGAGGATCCGAATTATAAAGTACCAGAACAGATCAAACATCTCATCATGCATGCAGAAATTGTTATATTCGGCTCTACAGTCATGGTGTCTGATACACCAAAAGGATTCGGATTTGATTTTGTGGAAGGCAACAACTTTTCTTTAGCTGTGACATCAAAGGATAAAGAAGAAATGAAAAAAGCTTGGGATTTACTCAAAGAAGGTGGAAAGATTATTACGGATATAGGTGCACAACCTTTTGTCCCATATTATGGTTATTTATTTGACAAATTTGGTGTTGGTTGGCAATTTATTGGAGAAGAATAAAACATATTAAAAGATGACTACTCATTATAAAATGGAACCTATAAAATAGACACTTTGAAAAAAGGAAGCTATT
>SWCB01003705.1_pt1 | contig 13503 bp, 12 predicted proteins | sample 4692901 | NCBI WGS metagenome assembly SWCB01 (sample SAMN10267276, study PRJNA491770) | bioreactor metagenome | isolation source: DHS bioreactor inoculated with subseafloor sediment | place: Japan: off Shimokita Peninsula | collected 2006-08 | reverse complement strand
CGCCGGGGCGGCCTCGTTGGGCGGTTCAACGTCAGGACCGGGATTCATTGTGGCTTCCGGCTCGAGCTCCGTCGCCGTCGGCGTCTCTTCGATCTCCGGCTCGGGAAGCGTCGCATCATCGATGGCCGCCGGCTCTTGATCCGCGTTCGATGGCTCGCTCGGTTCTGCGGGGGGCTCCGCCTCCAGGCGCGTCTCGGGCTCGGGCCAGGTGTCCGGCTCGCTGGAGAGGTCGAGCGCCTGCTCGATGTCACCGGCCGGGAGCAGATCGACGCCAAGCGCGGTGAGCAGTCGTTCGTCGTGTTCAACGCCGGGGGTCTTGACGCCGACCAGGCGCGTGCGGGGGTGCAGCCGGCGCAGGGCCGCGGTGACTTCCTGGGCATCGTCCGCCAGCCGTCCTGCCGGGGCGACGATCAGGGGCTCATCGCTCTCGCTCAGTCGTCCCGAGCGCAGGCGCGTGGCCATCTCACCGATCGCCTCGTGGAAGCTGCCCAGCGTGGCGACTTCCGTTTCCCCTTCGTGGACCGCGTGGAAGGGCAGCGAGGGAGCGTCTACGAGGATGATCAGCCTCGCGTGCTCCTCCCGGGGCTCGACTGGCTTGTCACGGTCAACCTGCATCAGCGCTCCTGTGCCTCGTCCTCGTCGTCGGCGAGAAGCATGGCCAGCTCCTCTGCCGTCAACGGTTCGCTCTCACCCCTCGGCTCCATCTCGAACCCCGGCTCGGGGTCTGAGTGGGGCTCCCCGGCGATGTCGTCCAGACCCGCCAGCCGCAACTGCGGTGGTCCCGCCCGATGTGCTGCATACGCCGCTGAGTCCTCAGCGGTTCGCTCCTCTTGCGCCGCGACCACATCCGGCGCCGGCGCCGGCATCGGCTGCGGCATTGGTGGGGGGGAGGGGGCTGGCGCGGGCGGCGGGTCGGCCGTCGCAGCCATCTCTTCGCCCGGCTCCAACGGCCCGATCTGGGTCGGTTCCTGCTCCCGATAGGCTCGGCAGACAACGCCGGGCACATACCGCTCGACCGCCCGCTTGAGCTCGCCCAGGTGGCGTTGCCGGGCGGGCTCGAGGATGAGCAGAATGAGTTTTACGCCCGATAACTTTCCGCCGCTGGCGCCGGCGAGCAGGCAGAGCGTCGTCATCGCGGCGAGCGGGTCGGAGCACTCATGCACTCGATGCCCCGCCGAGAGAAGGCCTGGCGAAGCGGGTCGGGCAGGCCCTTGCCGGGGCACAACAACACCACGCAGCGCGGGGCTGTTTGTCCCGCACCGTTCGTCAGGGCAACGTCTTGCGCTCGTAGCTCGCCCATCCACAGAGAATAGTACCACCGATTTGCGAGTTGCCGACCCCATATCCTTCGATTCAGTCAGCGTCGTTGAGCAGGATCGCCGCGATTCGCTCCGCGCCTCGGCCATCTTCGATCGACTCCAGCACTTCCCGCATGGCCTCCCGGACCTCGGCGCTGGTGAGCAGCCAGCGCAGACTGTCGCCGTTGGCCAGGGCGTTTTCGGCCGGATCGATGCGATCTTCGCCCAGAATGCCGCCGTTGGCTTCGGTGAGACGCAGGGCGTTGGTGCGCTGATGCTGGTCCTTGTGGTAGGGGTAGGGCAGGAAGAGCGTGGGCACCCGGTTCACCGCCGCCTCCGCGACGCTCCCCGCGCCAGCCCGGCTCACCGCCGCCTCGGCCGCCCCCCAGGCCAGCCCCATGCGGTTGCAGAAGGGCAGAACCTTGGCCGGTACACCGGCTTCCAGGTACACCCGCCGCAGCTCCTCCTCCGCCCCGCGCCCGCCCAGATGCAGCACCTGCCAGCCGTCCAGGAGATCCGGCGTCTCAAGGCAGATGTGGCGAATCCAGTCGTTGACCGAGCCGGCCCCTTGGCTGGCGCCGGTGACGAGCAAGGTCGGCAGGTCGGGGTCCATTTCCAGCTCGCGCCGGCAGGAGGCATGATCGCCATTGGAGCGGGCCGCCAGCCGTACGGGCATGCCCGTGACCTGCTGGAACAGGTCATCCGGATCGTCGATGGCGATGGGCACGGCGCTCAGGACGCGATCGGCGCGAGCGGCGACGTACCGATTCGATTTGCCGGGAATGGCGTCGAGATTGACCAGCGTCACCCGCCGCCCGCGCTGCCGTGCCGCCTTGACGATCGGCCCGGCGACGAAGCCGCCCATGGCGACGACTTCCGTCTCCTCGTCAGCGAGCAGGGCGAGCCCCTCGCCGACCGCCTTTCGCCAGCCGATCAGGAAGCGGGCCAACGTCGCCGGCCGGGAGCCGAACGGGGCGGCGCTGATCGTGTCGTAGTCCACGCCGGCTTCGCTCAGGATCTTGGCGTCAATCGGCCTACTGCTGCAGACGAAACGGGCGCTGACGTCGGCGCCGGCGAGCGACTGGAGCTGCTCCCAGATGGCGAGGCTGGGGAAGAGATGTCCACCGGTCCCGCCGCCGGCGAAGAGAAACCGCTTCATGCCGTCGCCTCCACCTCAGAAAAAGGTGTCGGATACCTTTTCTCGCGAGAAGAAGGGGTCTGGCCTCGCCTGTAGGCGCGGATGTCCATGCGAACGAGCAAGCCCAGGGCCGCCGCCCCCATGATCCAGCCGGAACCGCCCCAACTGAGCAGCGGCAGGGCGATGCCCTTCGTCGGGGCCAGGCCCGTCACGACGAGCAAGTTCATCGCCGCCTGCAGCCCCAGCGTCGCCAGCACGCCCAGGCCGAGCAGCCGCATCGCCGGCCGGTCCTCCTTGCAGACGATCGACCAGCCGGCGAAGAGCAGGGCGGCGTACAAGGCCACGACCAGCATTGCCCCAGCCACGCCGAGTTCCTCGCAGATGATGGCGAAGAGAAAGTCAGTCGTGTCCTCGGGCAGGTAGCCGAACTTGTGCAGGCCGTGCCCCAGGCCCCGGCCGGTGATGCCGCCCGCCGCGATCGCCGCCTGCGATTGGATCATGTGGTAGCCGGTGCCGGTCGGGTCGGCGAAGGGATCGAGGAAGGCCGTGATCCGCCGCATGCGATAGGCGCTGGTCATGACCCCGAGCACGCAGACGGGGCCGGCGAGCAGGAAGAGCATGACCACGTGCCGCCAGCGAGCCCGGGCCGCGATCAGGACGACCACGCTCGCCGCCCCCATGAGGACCGCCGTGCCCAGATCCTCCAGGATGATGAGGCCGCAGAGCAGGCTGATCATGACCATCGCGGGCAGCAGGCCGGCGAAGAACTTGCGAATCGTCTCGCCCTGCCGGGCCAGATACACCGCCAGGATGACGGGCAGGCCCCATTTGGCGATCTCGCTGGGCTGGAAGCTGAAGGTGGGCGTGATCTGCACCCACCGCCGTGAGCCGTTCACCACCCGCTCCAGGCCCGGCACGTAGACCAGCAGGAGCAGGCCGATGCAGATGGCCATGAGGACCAGGATGATCCAGCCGGCGTAGCGCTGCCGGGAGAGCACCTCGTCGATCGGCAGCAGGGCCACCAGGGCCAGGGCCCCCAGGGCCAGGGCCGCCCGAAAGGCCACTCGCCCGGTGAGGAGCGACTGGAGGGTGATCTGCTGGCTGGGGTCGATGCTGAGCCCGGCTGAGGTGACCACGACGACCCCCAGAGAGAGCAGAGCGAGGACACAGAGCACGATGACCTGACCGGGGCGGAGCATGTGTCGTATCTATCGGAAGGCAGGGCCCTTCGGCTGCAACCGCCGGGCCGGTCCGTGCGGTCCCGGCGGGCCGACTTGCGCGACCCCTTCCCGAGCCGGTAAGATCGCCCCACCCAGGAGGCACGGATGGCAGAGAAAAAGAACATGGAATTCGATCGGCCCGGCGGTTACGCGATGCCCAAAGGGGCCATCGCCGTGCAGCGGGAGCTGGCCTTCGACCTCGTAGCTGCGGATGAGGACACGACCATCCGCCTGCATGGCGACCAGGTCCCCGCCCACCAGCCGACCAAGCCGACCAAGGCCCTGAAGCCCGCCCATTCCCTCGACGACCCGGACACCCGCGTCTACGTGGGCGACTGCCGCGATGTCCTGCCCAATCTCCCCGACGCCGGCAAGGTCGATCTGGTCTTCGCCGATCCGCCCTTCAACTGGGATGTGCCCTACGACGAGTGGAAGGATGGCATGCCCCGGGCTGAGTACGAGCGCTTCACCTTCGATTGGCTCGACGCCTGCATCAACGTGCTCTCCTCGACCGGGGCGCTGTGGGTGAACATCCCCGATGACAGCGCCGCCGAGGTCGTCATGCACCTCAAACGCCGCGGGCTGACCATGATGAACTGGTGCGTCTGGCACTTTCGGTTCGGCCAGAATCGCAAAGACAGCTTCATCATGAGCAAGGTGCACGCGCTCTACTTCGTGAAGGCTCCGCTTGAGCGCACCTGGAATCCGGAAGCGGTCATGGAGCCGAGCGACCGGGCGACGGTCTACTTCGACCCGCGGACGCTGAACAAAGAGAACAACGTCGGCATGCGCGTGCCCATGGATGTGTGGTACGGCCAGTACTGGGGCCGCATCCAGGGCAACAACAAGGAACGCCGCAGCCAGCACCACAACCAGATCCCCGAGGTGTACCTCGAGCGGGTGATTCGCTCCTGCAGCAACGAGGGCGATCTGGTCCTTGACCCCTTCCTGGGCAGCGGCACGACCGGCACCGTCGCCCGCGTGCTGGGTCGACGCTCAATCGGCGTCGAGTTCTCCAAGGTCAACGCCAAGTCAGCATTCGAGCGGATCAAGCAAGGCGCGATCCGAGTGGGCAAGGAGAAGACGGCAGCGGGGAATCCCATCTTCGCCGCTCGGAAGGCCGGCGCGGCGACGAAGGAGAAGTTCGAAGCGGCGCTGAAGGGTGGTGGGGGGAAGAAGTGAGGCTAGCTGCCGCCGGATGTCGGGAGGTGTCACGTGTCAAGAACTAAGCTCAGTTTCCCACCGATGCGCATCTGGGGCCGCTATCTCCTTCTGGCGCTTCTCTTCTTGATCGCGGCTCTCGGCGGGATAACCCTGTCGCTCTTCCCAATCTCCACCGAGTACGTGTTGACAGGGCCTCCGCATGATCCCGTCATCGATCTGGTCAAGAACTGGGGGTCTCCCCAGGAGATCGAAGCGGCCTTGGCTGCTTCTGGGAGAGATGTGAACGAAGTCGTACAGATGGGGGAGTCTCTTCTGATGATGGCCGTCATGAAGGAGAGGGAAGATGTGGCTGCCTGGCTTTTGGAGAAGGGGGCGAACCCAAACGGTGCTCACCCAGCATTTGCGCCTCTTGCCTATGCTGTCAAATTCGAGAGTGCTAACTTGGTCAAGTTGTTACTTGAGTACGGGGCCGACCCCGACTTGGATGTCGGCGACGGGATAACACCGCGGTGGATCGCGGCAAGGAGGGCGGGCAATGAGGAGATTCGAGCGTTGATGGAGGGTGCGCCTGGTGCCGACGAGTAGGCAGGACACACCTGATCGCTTCTCCGGCCGGGCCATGTGGCGCCTTGTCCCACTCCTGGCTCTGCTCGGCCTGGCATCCTGCAGCCGAGGCAATAGCCTCGAGATCATCAACTGGAATACCTACCACCTCTTCGACCACCAGGCGCATCGCGCGGAAGCCGCGGCCTGGCTGGCGGAGCAGCAGCCGGAGATCGTGGCGCTGCAGGAAGTGCTGCATGTGGACTCCGCCAGACTCGCGGAACTGGCGGCTGTGTGGGGCCACGAGCACGCGGTGATGCACAAGGAGGCCGGCTACCCCGTGGCCCTGACGAGCAGTGCGCCCATCGAAGTGGTCGAGCGGCGGGTGGAGGGCTTCCACCACGGCTACTTGCACGCCCGCACGCAGGGCTTCGATGTCTTTGTCGTGCACTTCTGGCCTGGCAAGGTGCATGAAGCGGAGCACGTCGCGGAGCGGGCGCGGGCGTTGGTGGAAGAGGGGCGTGCCGTCCTCGTTCTGGGGGACTTCAACGCCGAGATCCGCCACGATGAGGACTACCTCCTGGAGCACGGGCACCTGGGAGAGGTCATCGATGGCGTGCGCACCTTCGACTACCGCATCACGGACGCGTTTCTCGAAGCGGGTTTCGTCGATCTCACGCACGAGCACGCGCCCGATGCCCACTACACCTTCGGCTCACCGGCCTTGATCCCGCGCTGGCGCGAAGACATGGATGATGTCCACACCGCCCGGCGGCGCATCGACTACGTGTTTGCGGATGCGGTGAGCGCGCTTCGGGCGCGTTCCGCACGGGTGGTGACCGACGATGCGACCGTGGGTCAGTGGTCGGACCACTATCCCGTCGTCGTGGAACTTGGGCGGTGAAGTGGAGAACGGGACTGGAGCGCCTATCGCAATGGTGGGCGGTGCCCACCCTACGGAAGGCCTGCGCGCTTCACGCGGTCTTGTAGATCAACCACAACCCGGCGACGATGATCAGCACGCCACAGACGCCGCGCAGGATGCCCGTGCCTTTCGAGCGTTCGTTCCAGTTGAGGTAGCGCTGCACGAGTTCGGTGCAGCCGCCGGCGATGGCGATGACGGCGCAGTGGCCGATGCCGTAGGCGAGCAGGAGCGCGGCAGAGTAGACGGGCTGCTCCGCGCCGAGGCGCAGGGCGACGACGAGCATGGGGGCCATGAACGCGAAGGTGCAGGGGCCGACCGCGATGCCGAAGATGAGCCCGAGCATAAGGGCGGCGAAGGGGCCCTTGCCGATCGTCTTCATCTGGCCCGGCCCGGACCAGGGCATGGGGATGGCGCCGAGCAGGTGCAGGCCGATCAGCAGCATGACGCCGGCGACGATGTAGTTGCCGATCGAACCCATGTCGCCGAGCATGCGGCCGGCGGCGGCGGTGATGACCCCCAGGATGGCAATGGTGATCAGGATGCCCACGGCGAAGAGCGAGGAGAGCAGGAAGGCGCGTTTGGTGCTGACCTCGCCGCCCTGGCCGCTGATGAAGGCGACGACCAGCGGGATGCTGGCCAGGTGACAGGGGCTGAGGACGACGCTGAGGACGCCCCAGAGGAGCGAGGCGGTGAGGGCCAGGGCCGGCCCACCTTCGACCGCGCCGGAGAGACTCTCAAAGAGGTCGCTGATCATGGGCCGGTCTCCGTGGCGGGCTCGGGTAGTTCACATTGCTGGACGAACTCACTGAGTGCGGTCGTGAGGTAGCCGATGGTGGCGTCGCGATCCATGCCGACTTCCAGCACGCGGTCGAGCTCTTGCCAGCGACCGGGCTCGTTGCCGATGTACTCGGCGAGGATGAGGGCGCTGCCTTCCTCGACACCGAAGCGTTTGGCGTACTTGGTGCCGCCCGGCCCTTCTTCGAGGTTGAAGGCAGCCCAGCGAAGAAACCCGGAGTCGATATCCGCCTGGAAGAACTCGTGCAGGGCGGCCTCGGCGTGTTTCTCCGCAGCGAGGCAGGCTTCGCAGCGCAGCGTCGGGTGCAGGTAGATGACCTCGATGCGGAAATCGGAATCCACTGCCGCGTTCGCCATCGTCTCGGCTGCGGTGCCTTCGCCGGCCTCGGAGGCGAATTCGTAGCCGAACTCACGCCACTTGGCGAGGATGTCATCGCGGGAGAAGAAGCCTTCGTGACGGAAGAGCTCCTCGCCGTCCTCGTTCAGGAAGACCTGCGTGGGCATGAGGCGGATGGCGTAGGGTTCCGCCCTCTCCTTCTCCTCGTAGACGTGGATGAACTCGACGCCGAACTGGTCGTCAAAGTCGGCGCGGAGCGAGTCGAGGATCGGTTTCATCTGCTGGCAAGGGATGCACTTGTCAGCGCCGAGCTCGATCAGGCGAGGCAGGCCGGCAGCGGGCGCGAGTTGGACCGGTGCATCGGCACCGGTGTTCGCATCGCCCGGCGTGGGTGCGGCGGATTCCTGTCGCAGCAGAATCACCACCACGACCGAGATGGCGACGAGAAGAACGAGTGAGAACTGCTTGAGGTATTGCTTGTCCATCTTGGGGAGGTCCTATGCAAGAGAGGGCAAGTCGAGGTTCATCGCTGATCAGCACTGGTTGTCGAGCAACCAGTGGCCCCCCGCTTCGGCGAGAGTCCAGGGAAGCAGGTGAGAGGTGTCAGTCTGCGAGCAGGTCGCTGATCTGCTCGGGGCTGAGCATCTTGCCGGTGGAGACGACCGTGCCATCGACGACGAGGGCGGGGGTGGACATGACGCCGAACTTCATGATCTGGTTGATGTCCTTGACCTTCTCCAGGTCGTACTCGATGCCGAGTTGGTCGGCGGCGGTTTGGGCGTTCTGGGCCAAGGCTTCGCACTTGGGGCAACCGGTGCCGAGGACTTTGATGTCTTTCACGGGAGAACTCCTGCGTGCTGGGGAGTAAGGGTCGCAGTGGGGGTGGTGATGGGAGTCGTGGGGGCAGTAGGGGTCGGAGTGGGGGCGAGGTCGAGCGAGCCGAAGATCATGCCGCTCAAGGCTGCCATGACGACGACGAGGCTGACGAAGGCGAGTGTCTTGCGCGTGCCGAGGATGCTGTGGATCACCAGCATGTTGGGCAAGCTGAGCGCCGGGCCGGCGAGCAGGAGCGCCAGTGCCGGGCCCTGTCCCATCCCCGCGCCGAGCAGGCCTTGCAAAATGGGGATCTCGGTGAGCGTGGCGAAGTACATGAAGGCGCCCACGATGGCAGCGAAGAAGTTTGCCTGGGGCGAGTTGCCGCCCACCAGCGAGGCGATCCAGTCGCTGGGGATGAGGCCTTCGTGGCCGGGGCGACCCAGGAGCAGCCCCGCCACCAGCACGCCGGCCAGAAGGAGCGGCAGCATCTGCTTGGCGAAGAAGGCCGTCTGGTCGAACCACTCACGCGTCGCCGGGGTCGTGGCGATGGCGATCGTCAGGCCGACCGTGGCGACGGCGAAGGGGGTCATGCTCAGATAGGGCAGGGCTTCGGGCGCCTGCGTGAGCGAGGCGGGGAGCGTCAGGGCGGCGATCACCCAGGCGGCGATCGTGGCCAGGGCCGTCAGCACGATCTTGCCGGCCGGCACGTGCAGCACCTTGACCACGAAGCCGGCCAGACCCAGGGCGCAGATTCCGACGAGCCACCACCGGGCTGTCCCGATCGCAGAGTACAAGCCGGTGGCGTCCCCGTGGGGGTCGCCCCAGGTGGCGAAGATGAGCACGCCGACGAGCAAAGCGAAGAAGAGGCATTCCTGCCACAGCGGCCGACTCGGCTCGTCGTCGCCGGCGACGGCGGCCGCCTCCACGCGCTCGGCCTCCTCGCGACGAAAGAGCAGGTGCATCGCCAGGCCGATCACCACGCTGAAGACGATGGCGCCGATGGCCCGGGCGATGCCCAGTTCCGGGCCGAGAACGCGGGCCGTCAGGATGATCGCCAAGATGTTGATCGCCGGGGCGGCATAAAGGAAAGCGCAGGCCGGGCCCAACCCCGCGCCCATGCGCCAGATCCCCGCGAAGAGCGGCAAGACCGTGCAGGAGCAGACGGCGAGGATGGCGCCGCTGATCGAGGCCACCGCGTAGGCCACCGCCTTGGGGGCCTTGGGGCCGAGGTAGCGCATCACCGCCTGCTTGCTGATGAAGGCAGCGATGGCCCCGGCGATGAAGAAGGCGGGCACCAGGCAGAAGACGACGTGCTCGCGGGCGTACCAGCGGGCTAGGGCCAGCGCCTCAACGATCGAGGCGGAGAGGCGCTTCGACTCCGCAGGCAGGTAGAGCAGCAACAGAAATGCCACCGTTCCCAGCAGCAGGGGGAGCCATTTCGGTTTGGGAGCAGCGTCGGACATGGGGGCGAAATCAGAGTGGGGGGTGGGAGCGTGAGGCTCGCGAGGGGGGCGCGCTAGAGAAGCTGGGCTTGCTCCTCGACCGACTGTCGAATCACGTTCGTGGCGCAGGTGATGAAGTTGAGGATGCAGGGGGTGCGCAGGGAGTAGAAGACCTGCACGCCTTGTTTGCGGGAGGCCACGATGCCGGAGTTGAGCAGGACCGCCAAGTGTCGTGAGACGTTGGATCGTTCCGACCCGACATGGTTGGCGAGGTCCTGGACGCAGCATTCGCCGTGCTGGAGGTGGTCGACCAGGGCCAGCCGCAGGGGATGGGCCAGGGACTGGACGACGTCGGCCTGGCCCTGGTAGCGCTTCATGTCGGTATCGGTGAGCATGGACTTGTGACTCCGTTATTACGTGACAATATCGTCACATATTCACGGAGCGTCAAGTCGTCAAAGCGATCAGACCCTGGATTCGGTGTTTTTGGCCTACCCAGGCGGCGCGGAGACCCCGACACGCGAAACGCACGCGAAACGCGCTCGTAGCGCGTTTTTCACATTGGGTAAGATAGAGGCGGCCTCGCTGGCCTGCGGCCTCGTTGTCAGCCGCCTGGGCCGCGGGGCGGACGCTGCTGCTGGGACTGGGGTCGACCCTGCGGCGAGGTGCTCTCGGGGGCTTGCTCGCTGTGGCCGTTGCCGTTGCCGTTGGTTCGCTTGATTTCGCCGGGCTTGGGATCGCGGAGCAGGACGAGATCGCCCGGCTCCAGGCCGCTGAGGATCTCGATCCAGGTCTCGCTGAAGCGGCCGACCTTCACAGGATGGCGGACGTAGTACGCGCCGTCGGTGACGTAGCAATACGTCTCGCCGGCGTCGTTGAAGACCGCCTGGACCGGCACGGAGAGGACATCGGTGACCTCGTCGAGCAGGATGCGGGCCTCGCAGCGCATGGAGGGCTTGAGGCCATTGCCCTGGCCTTCGAGCAAGCGCATCTTGACGGTGTACTCGCGCAGGTTGGGATCGCGCCAGCCGCCGTCCTCAGCCAGGACGCCGATCGACTCGACCTCGGCGGCGAAGGTCTTACCCCCCACGGCGTCGACGAAGACGCTGCCGGTCTGGCCCGGCTTGATGCGTGAGGTCAGGCCCTCGTGGACCTTGACTTGCGCCAGCATGGTGCTGGTGTCGGGCAGGACAATGACGCTTTGCCGGGGCGACACGCGCGAGCCGACCAGCCAGGGGCCTTCCGAGCCTCCCCAACGCCGATCGCGCTCCATGCTGGTTGAGTAGACCACCAGCCCGGCGCTGGGCGCGGTGATCTCGCACGCCGCCAAGCGCTCTTCCAGCCTCTTGACCTCGGCCTCACGCAGGTCGAGCTGCCGCTTGCGGTTGTTGAGGGAGGCTTCCCGCTGCGCCAGTTCCGAGACATTGCGTCGCTTGACGCGTTCGATCTCGGCGGCGGCCTCGGTCACAGCGGACGTCTTGGTCTTGCGCAGGCGGGGCTCTTCGTACTCGTTGAACACCGTCTTGTTGAGCTTGGCGACTTCCTGGGCGTTGGCCGCTTCCAGGTAGCGGATCTCATCCAATTCGTACTCGTCCTGGCTGATGTACTCCTTGGCGATCAGTTGCCTCGACTGCTCGAACTTGTTCTTGAGTCGGTTGAAGTCGCGCTCCGTCGTCTCGATGCGAAGATCGAGTTCCTTGCGCCGGGCGACGAGGTCGCCTTCTTCCCACTGCTTGAGCTCCAGTTCCGCCAGCGTCAGGTTGAGCTCGGCCTTGCGCAGGGTGGAGGCGTTCTCGTTCTTCTGGATCTCCAGCGACTCGGAAGCCGCCACGTAGTCGCTCTTGGCCGTCTCCCACTGCTGCGTCTCGGTGGTGAGCTCGCGATCGATCTGCTCCGTATTGAAGCGCACCAGGATGTCGCCGGGTTGGACCGTCACGCCTTCGGCGATGACGAAGGTGATCACCGCGTCGCGCTCGGTGTCGTTGCGAAGCTCGATCTGGTTGATCGGCTTGAGCTCGCCATTGCTGGTGATGACCAGCTCGAAGCTGTTCCGCGCCGCCGCGTAGAGGTCGCCGGCCTGGGCCGGATCCATGTCGCGGCCAGCGCTGCGGACGGCGTAGACGCCCGCCGCCGCCAAAGCGATAACAACCACCACAATGACCACGATCAGGCGGGCGCCGCCGCGGCGATGTGGGGTGAGCCAGTGTCGGGACTGCGAGTTGAGAGCCGTGGCCATGATGCTGCTTCTCCTGGATGAGTCGGGCCTCAGACTGTACCAGCGGCCCGCCGAGGCGATGCGGTTCCCCGGATTGATTCCTCGTTCGCTCCCCGGCGTCCCAAGTCTAGCGCCCCTAGGGGAGTTCTTCCGAGCCGTCCTCGACATCCGTGGGTGTTTCCGCGTCCCCGGGGCCGGATTCGCCGGCCTCCGGCTCGGGCTCCTCTCTCACCTTCTCCGTGGTGACCAGCGAGATCTCCCCGATTGGCTGGAAAAGGCCATCGTCGGTCACGCGCATCTGGCCGGTCGACTGGAGGTAGGCCAGGATGTTGCTACGCAGGTTGCGGACGGCCTCATCGCGGGCGTTTTGTGCGGAGAGCAGGTCGTTGCGGGCATCCAGCTTCTGCTGGGCCGTGGAGTCCTCGCGAATCTCGAGCAGATCGATCCGCCGCAAGGTGATGGCGATGGTCTTCTCCTGCAGCAGGATGCTGAGGCGAGCCCGGTCCAGTTCGCGAGCGGCCCGGCGGGCGCTGACCACCACATCGTCCTCCCGCTGGCGCAGCGAGCGCTCGGCCTGGGCCAGGCGGATGGTCTGCTGGCGAAGGTTGGCCCGTTCAATCTCGCGATCCAGAGGCAGGGAGAAGGTCACGCCCGCCTCGTAGAGGGTCCGGTCCAGGGCGAAGGAGCCGAACTGATCGTCGGTCGTCGGGAAGGTGACGCCGGCGCTGAGGTCCAGATCTGGAAGCAACTGGTCGGCGGCGACGGCGACGGCGCGAACGCTGTCGTGCAGGCCGTCCCGCTGGTTCTGCAGGTCCAGCCGATAAAGCCTGGCGGCGCGGGCAGCGTCCTCGGGCGTGACCTTGGGCACATCCATGAGGATGTCGAGGTTCATGACCTCGATGGGTTCGTCCAAGTCCAGCCCCAGGCGGACCTTGAAGCGCTCCAGGGCGAGCGTGTATGACTCGAGTTGCCCCAGCAAGCGGTCCTGCGCCGACAGCAGGCTCCGCTCCACGTTGTCGACATCTGTTTGGTCCCGACGGCCGCTGTCCTTGAGCCCCTGCGTCGCCTCGAGGAGCGATTCCAGCGACATGATCTGGGCTCGTTGGTTTTCCAGCGATGCCATCGACGCCAAGAGCGAGAAGTAGTCGTTGGCGATCTCCACGAAGTAGGTGCGACGGAAGCGCTCAAAGTCCCGGGCGGCATACACGAGGTTCCGCTCCGATTGAATCAGGTCCTCGCGGGCCACCTCGCCGGCTCCGCGGAGGAGGGGGACGCTGGCGGAGAGGACGATGTCCGTGGACTGGCGGTAGTCGTTGGTCGCCTCATCCCGCAGGGTCTCGCTCAGCGAGTAGACCGCCCGCGCCTCCACGTCGCCGCCGTAGGGCAGGCGTTGACTGGCGCGGAAGCTGTTGATGATGCTCATGGTGGTGTCGTAGCCACCGCCGCCGGGTCGGGCGTTGAGGTTGCCGGCGACATCGGCGAAGAAGCGGGGGCCCCAGCGATGCTGCTCGATGAGCAGGCGAATCGCCGCAATGATGTACTCTTCCTGGGCAGAGAGGTACTCCCGCCCGCCCGACATGGCGATGCGGAAGCTGTCCTCGAGGTCGAGC